>Ga0137394_10000795_pt1 | contig 22079 bp, 24 predicted proteins | sample czobulk116metaG_FD_108278 | JGI IMG/M metagenome (GOLD analysis project Ga0137394, IMG submission 108278) | Vadose zone soil microbial communities from Angelo Coast Range Reserve, California, USA - czobulk1.16 metaG | ecosystem: Environmental > Terrestrial > Soil > Vadose zone | place: USA...
ATTTTACTCCAGCTGGCTTCTCTGGAGATGCGACAGGTGGTACCATGACTAAGCACTATTATAATATGACGTAATATCTTTTGCCACGTGTGGACACTGTGAACCTTATAGTTTGGCACGACACATATGACCGCCCAACATGAGTCTTGGCGTCTGGTGTCTGGCCAGTGATGCCGTTCCACAGGGCGAGCAGCCTCGTGTTTGGCCGCTGTCATTCTTCACTTGACATGTTGCATACCTATTACAGAACCACTTAAAAGAACGATTTCTACCATGAACAGCACTGTTACCATCATGATGGTGTCCTATTCCGCATTTCTTCTTGTCCTTACGCTGCTTCCGAGTGCGAACGCGCGGCTCTTCACGGTCGTCAACCTATGTCCGTATACCATTTGGCATGTATCCGCACCCCGCCTTCTGTCCTTTCGAGTGTCCGAGCCCTTCTGACCATCGACGGTTGATGCCTGCAGGCCCGCAGTAGGTACTACGGTACCACCTGCTTACAAGTACTCATCCCTCTCCAACGCTGTTTCAGATCTACACCAACCTCTCCGTCGCGCAGAACGTTCCAAATTTTCCCACGGGGCGCGTCCAACCATGCTTAACTTAATCCCAAGCACACTCTAATAACAGGGCTTCTTTTGTGTGTATAGGTGGGAGTCGCCCCCGTATACTTCCTCTCAGTTTGCCGTCCCAGACACTTGGAACTCTGGACGAATCTGGGTCCGCATCCTTTTCACCCGGCTCTGAGTTGGCTGAGCATGCATGGGCCGCATCCTGACTTGCGAAATGCGTGACGTTTCTTTGGTTTTAGGGACGTCGGGGCTGCAACTTCACCGCGAATGGGGGCCCAAGCGCGTGCCTTGACGGCGGCTGCAACGGCGGGCTGCAATGCGATCCCCACAACGGCACGGTGCGTCCTAATAACATACAGTATCATAACCCCCCGACGGCGTTTTGACGTACTGTACACCCCCACACGTGCCTCCCCAACGCGATGCATGCAGGGTCTCTCTCCCGCGACAGTGGCGGAGTGGACGCTCGAGGGCAGCGGAGGCCTCGACTATTACGATGGTGCGGTGCGCGCCGGGGGGGGCGCTTTTCTTTCTGGCGTTTCCGCGCTCATAAATACTGACGGAAAGGCTGTGCACGTGCAATGCGTTGCGACCATGCCGTCACAATGTAGTGTCCCTCTTGGATGGGTTCAACATCCCGATGGCGATCATCCCCTCCGCAAGCAATTGCTCCGTCGCCTCGTGCCCCGCCGACCTAAATCCTGGGTGTCCCTCGCAGCTCGTCGGCCCGCGGGACTCGTCCGGGAACACGGTCGGGTGCAAGAGTGCCTGCAATGCTAATCTGGACAACGCGAGTGCGTGCCTGTCCTCCACCTCCCTTTCACTCCTCTTCGATCCGTTCCTTTGTTTATCACACACCCCTTACCCCGGTCCCTACACCTCCCCACATATCGAATCTCAATCTGACGTATGGGCATTTGGCGCGCAAAACACAGCCGACTCAGCCAACTGCTGCACGGGCTCGCACGGAACGGCAGCTACCTGCCCGGCCTCGGGCGTGCAGTTCTACTCCTACTTCAGTGCGTACCTCTTACTATTTCTCTGAACGAGTCCCGATCGAAACAATTACCTTTTTTTCGAACGCAGAGGGTGATTGCCCGAACTCTTATGTGTACGCGTTTGACCAAGGCTCGGGCACGGCGCTGTGGACATGCAACTCGACGCTGAACAGCGACTACAGGCTGACATTCTGCCCGTGCGTTTATCCTGTTTACTCTTACACACACACACTCTCTAATTCATTGGACACGTGATGCGCTCCAGACCGCCAACAGGGGCCCAGTCCCCTTCACCGATCTCGGCCGTGCCGGCATCGCTCATCCCGACTTCCAGTGGGACGCCCACGAGTGCGTTGGGCACACCCTTCTTCATCTCTCTATTTTGCTCAACGGGCTAGTGCAGCTTCGACAAGTAGTAACCCGTCTACCACCAGCACTGCTGGGGGGCCCACGGGCCGTAAGCCGAATTCTACATCGCCGTCTGGCGTGCTCGTATTGCTTCATGCAATGGCGCCGTGGGCACTTATGGTGTCATGCGCCGTGGTAGCTTGGACCCTCGTACTTTGACTGTTGACGCGCGTGCACGCTTTCTGGTATCATGTAATCCACATGTGTTTATGATGCTTACGAAGGGCTGGCGTTGGCGTGGGACGATGTACTCTTGATTTGCTGGATGTTGTACTAATTGAACTAACGGACATACAAGTGACACTTACGACCTGACCTTCTTTCTTCCTCATTACATCGTGTTATATGCGACTTCCTGTTCTTCACTTAAGCACTGATGATATCCGCGAAGACGAGACGATGGTCACTCGCGAGCATCCCATCGTCCGAAAGCGCCGTCTCGACGAACACGCCCTCCGCCTCCCTAGCGCGCAACCGTAAATTCCTACCTCTGCAGGATAAAGAGAGGAAAATTACGCACCATCCGCCGTCGCTGCGTCCAAACACAAAATCAATGCAGCACTCCTCGTCCTTGCGGTGCTCGAATCCGGTAAACGTCGCCCATTGTCCGCCGACGCGCGCACGTGGCGCGACGCTTCGTAAATCGCGCATCACCAGGTGTTCCTCCTTCTCCCTCCCTGAGGAAGAAAAATCCGCAGGGTTCGGACGGGAATGGAGCGGGAAGCGCTGAGCGAACTCGTCCGGGACCGCGGGCAAGGGCGCGGCGCCTGTGAGCACGGCATAGGCACCACTGTCGGATCCGCTCGCCGAACTACATGCAACACAATGGATATTATTACCGCATCACGTCGAATCGGGATGTAAGGGCGAGGGGAGAATGGAGAAACGAGCTACCTGTTCAAATCTCCGGTGACAAAGACCGGTACGCCGGGCCGGATGAGCGCCTCATGTCGCGCTCGATGGAGCACCATGGCGGCGCCGAACCGGCGCTGCGCGTCGCTGACGTGGTCAAGGTGAGTATTGATCAACGCGATATCGCGATGTGGCTTCTTCTCCGCGGACGCGGAGAGACGGAATCGCGCGAAGGTCGTAAGGCGCGGACAACCGGCACCAGGGAAGAGCGAGCCTGGTCGGAAGGGCGTGTGGGAAAGCCAAAACGTATCGGTTTCGAGGAGGGCGAATGTGGTGCTGTGCGTGGAATATCAGTTGCTATTGCGTGTGATAGGATGGGTGGGAGCGGGGGAGGGGAGGAAAGTCTGCGGATTGGAGACCCTGGACTGATGTGAGATTGGGAGACTTGCTCGCTCACCGGCGGTAGAAGATCGGGCACAACTCTCCTGCCTCGGCGCCATCACTCCTTCCCACGCCGACCTACAACTCGATAAGCAAAAGTCGAAGAGGAGAAAGAGGAAGGAGGTGTGGGAAATAGAGTGAGGCTGGTGGAGATAACGCACCCATGCAAATTCGCCATTGCCCAGGAGCTCCTCCAGGTCACGCACCTGCCTGACTAGTGCCTCCTGGAATCCTAACGACACGCGGATAATTTGAATTGAACATGATGATGATGACGACAATCACCACGAGTGATCCGCTCCCCCTTTCTGACAGCACGCACCGACGAGATCGACGCGCGAGGTCCAGAGCCGCTGGGCCACATGCACCCGCCTCGCGCTCCATGGCTGCTCGCCGCGCAGCACCTGAGACGGTGCGGTGCAGGGATCCGGGAGCGCGGCGAGTGATGCGGCCACGGGGATGTTATCGGGCAGCACGTCGTAGCGCAAGTTCCACGTTGCGAGGCGGATCGGGGCAGTGGCACTATCCTGAGGAGGTGGACTGTTGTTTGGCGGAGTCATTTAGGTTCTAGGTTTGCGCAGCAGGGGAGGAGGGATTGTTGTTTTCTGTCGTCGAGATGTGAGTTGTGGAACAGGGGGAGAGTGGACAACAACAAGGGCTAGCCCGGGCCTTAGGCACTGGGATCACTGTCATAGGCAGTGGCGCTGATGAGCGCGCCGGGGTGGTGAGCAGGTGACCCTGAAAGTTGGCGGAGGCGCTGGCGGACACGAGGCCATGCACTGACCAATTAAACGAGCTGTCCTGGGCTATGGCCGATGCCATAGTCGGATATATTGCGATCTGGGGTGGATCTGTTCCGGTTCATTGGCACTTTCTTTGCGCCGGAATATGATGTGATACCTTTGAACACTCACTGGCAATGATTAGGGGACAGGGGCTGAGATGGGAAGCAAGTGGCGGCGCAAACTGCCGCGCTAGCTGTATGTGTGCGTCTGTCAATTTTCACGGGCGGCATCAGGGAACGAATCAGTGGCTCTCACGAAACGGAGCGCCCTCTTACTGGGAATCTTGTTGGGTTTAATGAGGCCGATGATCTGGATTTGAGGCTCACCGCCGCGCCGTTTCCCGGTCACAAGGGCCAACACGGCCACGAGTCCCCCGGGCTACGCTTCCCAATTCATCCTCCTCGCGCCAACTTCCGGCCTATTTAATCCGACCAGAGCCAACCACTGCTCTTCGTCGTCCCCTTCCTCGGTCTCCATCTCTTAACCATGTATCCCCCCTACAATAATTCCCAGCCTCACTACCCTGAAAATGGCTATCAGCAACCACCACAACCCCCACCGCAGCAGCCTCCCACGCCCAACTCTCACCCAGCCAGAGACCACGATCCACCTCACCCGTCTGCTCATCGTCTCATCGGCACTCCTCTCGACTTTTCTACTGGCCAGTTTGCTGGGAAGCACGTGCGTGCAGAGCTCATCGAGTTGCAAAAGGCCGATCTCGGGCGCAAGTACGTTCCCAGATCCCCTGCTCTCTTTCTCTCTCTCCCACTTCGTCAAACATTCATTCATGCGTCTCGTTCTTAAAGGTACGCTCGCAAGGATCGCAGACCTCTCGATCCACCCCCGGTCGTGCAACTCAAATTTTTCCACTCGTATCCCGGCTCTGAGAGACCCGATGAGGAAGTCGAGAATTATGAGTTGCGCGTCCTCCCTCCCTCCTTCCTCTCCCTTGGCATCGCTCGCTGATTCCGGCTCTTCTTTTCTTGCACAGAGAAGTAAACAATATGGGTCTCATCTGTCACGTTGACCTCTTTCCCGTCCCCTCCGGAGATTCGGCCGATGGCTCCGCGGATCCCAAGCGCCGCCAAGATCAACCGCAGTCCTCTCCTGGTCGCGCGTCCACATCCACCCTCTCCCCAACGCCATACTCCCCCGGTGCCCAGCAGTATCCATATACATATCCTGCTCCACAGCCGCCTGCGCCGTTTTCACCCGGCGTCTCGCAGCCTGGCCCGCCCGTTGCCAACATCCCATCCGTGCACGCCAATAACCTACCGCCACAGCAGCAAGCGCAGGCTCAAGAGCACCAATTCCCTCCAAATCAACCACCATCGAACCCAACGCGCCCGGAAGAGATTGTCCATTACTTTGATGGGACATTTCCAATCTCTGAAGGTTCCAAACAGACCGATGCGCTCGCTGGCACCACCTTTGTGCAGGCGTCCAATCTCGACTACAAAGGCAACAAAGTGCTGATGTTCGTTTTCGCAGTCCGTGGCTTTTTTTTTCTGCCCTTATCTCAGTAGGCGGTCGCTGATTTTCTCCCGTTTCTGATAGGATCTCGCGGTAAAGGCAGAGGGCAACTTTATACTACGATATCGCTGCTTCGACCTTTTCTCCCGGGTCACAACGAGCGACGGGCAGACACCAGTCTGGGCAGAATGCTACGGAGGACCGTTCCGCGTTTACTCCACCAAGGAGTTCCCGGGTTTGCGAGCGTCGACCGACCTCACAAAGGTGCGTCGTTCCCCACCCCAGTGTTGAGTACCCTCTGACCGCCGCGTTTTCCTCCTCTCTCGTTTCCCTGCAAACGTATCAGCATTTGTCATACTTTGGCGTTCGTCTCAATCTGCGAGAGACAGAACGCAAACGGCGTAAAAAGGTCGATGACCCATCACAGAGCGGGTCGGCTATCAGCGCAGGTTCTGTCGGTGCAGGTTCTGGCTCTAATAAGGGCAAGCTGCGGGACGATGAAGAGAGCGGATACGAGGATTAACGTTTGCAGGAGCGTTTGGCACCCATTTCTTCATCCTTTCGGGCTGGGCGCGCGCTCCCGTATGGATCTCATATACCAGAATCGACGTGCACGAAAACAGCAAGAAGGCGACCTTGGTCTGCACATGGCACCCCGTATCCTCTCCTCCCCACTCCTACACTCGCGATATGCCTCAATGCCTTTCCCGTGGCCCTCCGCATACATACATACACTCCCCTCGGTCTCTCAACCAGAGACGAGACGAGAAACCTGTGGGTAAGAGGGGATGGGTGGGCGTAGAGTAGATTTTCTTGTGACCGGTGACGTCACTGCCCTTTACTACACCTAAGGCCTAAGCGGTCCTGCAGATCGGGGGTTGCGTGTCCGGCAAACGGGACGCCGGAGACGCGTTCCGACAAGTTGTGATACGTGGCTCTGACTTCAACGTCAGGTTGGGATGGGGACTCGATTCGTTTTAAGGGTGGGTGGACCCACATACCTCCCTTTCCTCGGTGGCAGTTGTCAATGTTGTCCTTTCGATTGAATGCTTGTAGAAATTTTTTGTTTGGCTTTTACGGTATTGCCTATGCAGTGTGTCTTGCGGCGTAGATGGGCGTCATTTAATTGTCGGATGCGCCGGCGAAACGGCAATGAAGGTATGATGACCATGACTCGACAATATCGCGCAGACGTCGCACGCAGGAATTGGCCACCAACAGACGTGAGCGGTCGGATCTGATCGGCCAAGTCAACGCCAACGCTCGTCGCTTTCCCTTGATCACGTGGAGCGTCCGATCACGATCAGAGATCATCAACATCAAGGGTTATTCGGGCAGGGATACACCACAAAATCAGCTTGCGCTCATCCGTCCCTATGAAAAGGCTGCCTACATGTGTCGAATCGAATGCGACGCTTATCCTCCGCGCAACCGCAGCGGGTCAGAGCACAAATCAAACAGAAAATTCCGATGCGTTCGTTGCCTTGGTTAGCTATTGTACTGGTACGCATGGGCGCATCGTATCACGGCGCTAATTGAACCCGCAGCAGCACCCTTCTATCTCGTGCAGTTTGTTGAGAGGCGAGGCCCCGGTTACCCGGGAGCAGGGACCCAACGATTCGGATACATTATAGTACATAGCAATGTTTGGCGGGAACCATGGGTTTTCGCTGAAACGGCCGAAGTTGGCGGCGGCGACAGCCGCGAGGGATTAATTAAGGAGAAGACGAAGACTTTGCGCGCCATGCAGTGCAGTAACGGGTGCTGTAGTATTTACTGTAGTTTCGCCTGAGGTGACTCATTCGGGCCCGGGCCCGGGCGTCGAGAGTACAGTAGTAATAAAGCACTACAACTCCCGGACCCGTCGTGATGTACAGGCGCTTTCTCCAAGTCATATCTTTTTCAAAGTACGGGCGCCGATTTGACGGATAAGAATGAAAAAAAGAGAGAGCAGTAACGTTACCGAGATGAAACAGATGTTGTGTGTCGGTTCGTACAAATGCCAGATACAAATCAACCCGCCGGCGCTAATTTCGCGGGTTGAAAAACTTTTACTCTTTCTTCTTTAATTTTACATTGGCGGCGTCCTGATCCTGACGACCTCTCCTTCCCTCCCTCCCTCCATGCTGTTCGGACCTGATACGTGTAGGTGTACATGTTCGACGCAGTATGCAGTAGAAATTTATCTGTTGCAGATGGCTGCGCTGGGATGCACCGGTCACCCTTCAGGGTCAACCTTCTCTTTTTCATCATTTGCCACAATTCCATGGTTTGTCCCACGTCCCACCTTCCGTTGCAAGGAATGCAATGCAACACATGTCCACCGTAGTGATCGCCATGTGTCTGTGCACGTACCACACGTCTCATTTCTTTGAATTTGTTCAATTATCCCCATGGGTCAGATGCTACATAGTAGCAGCCACCGCAGATCACTTCTGTTTCTTTCGGCTATTCGATTGAACGCACTGCATCGACAGTGTCGGGTCAGACGGGCCAGGAATGGACTGAATGGTTTCATCCGCGATGACATTCTTTATCATCTACGTGGTCATCAGATGCCCCCCGACTGACTGGCTTTGTTGCGTTCTTCCGGTCATGTGTGGATGAGACGCCAAAGGGAGGGGGTTAACAAGACTCTGTCACTGACAGGCACCGTGGATTATTAGGATCGCGTAACTGACCTGCCGTCACTGTTGCGCTCCAACCTCGGGACTAACTTACGAGGAAGCTGGTCTTCAATTGAATGGTTCACGTGTGCGTGCCACCTTCGAAAGGTCCTGCATGTTTCAAATTCACGTGCCATTCGAAATCGCAAGTCGAAAACTGTTGGGGTCGCAGCCACCAGGACCAGGGGACGAAAGAAAGGGAGATCTTCGGAAGTTCAAATGAGCAAACATGGAATCCGTGGAAATTCGAGTTCCCAATGTGCGTATTTGAATACGATGCCACCCTTTGCGTCCCAACGACAGTGGGAAAATCGTTTTTCTTCCAGCCTTCGGAGTTATGCCATATGGTGCGCGAGCGACGCACCACCGAGTAACATCAGCTGCGCACAGAACATAACACCCAAGCCTAGGAACCAAGAGTTATCTGCCCTGTACGGCGTGCCTACGACTGCCAGTGAGCTAGTGAACCTGCGCAAAAAGGGCAGTCGTTATTGTGCCCCATAGGAAAATTTGCTCCGTGGTGGTCTTGTGCCTGGGGATGCAATACGCGGTATTCATGCGAGTCAGCGGAAACCGTAGTTGGGATACCATGATATGTGCAGTCCTCAAAGGCAACGGGACCGTCGGATAGATGGCGATACCAGTCGGCCGCGTTCAAGTTCTACTAGTAGTTGGCAAGTAGGGCGTGGGGTCTCTGACCAACTTCCGAGCCATTCCGGATTTTTATCGGTCGTTTGAAGGCATTGAAGCGCCGAGTCTCAGCGATTACGCCTGGGCCATACGTTGACAATTATGACTGACCAGCGCCAATCCAAGCTACTGCATGATACTGCATGGGGACGATCCGGAAAGCGATGCCTCGGAGCTGTGCATGCTTGGAAACTCATAAAACTTCGTAAGGTTTTCCGAGTCCGCCAACTTCTCTAAACTGCATGTTGAAGCCTGTAGAACCGTAATCGAGATTGGCTACGTTTGGGTACGGGCGGGGTCCATTGGTCCCTGTACAACTTGGAGTCGGCGAGGATCATATCTATCATTACGTACAGTTTAAATTTATCCTGCAGTATTGTGCTTCAGCGTCGTGTTCAAGTTCGAAGCCAGTGCGTCAATGCGGGGACGATTGAAGTAATTCCCATTGCAACGTAGTCACCCAACCCTCAAAACGAACCCGGCTATAAGAGAATCCCAAAGGAAGAGGGGAGCATGGTTGCTCGAGAGAAAGATGGAAAGGGGTATGTCGAGTCATGCGGGCCCAAGCTACGCCAGTGGATTGTACAGTAACGGCAAACGCTGTCGAGTCCAGGTCTGCGGTGCTCGCCTGAACCAGGACAGTACTTCTACCGTAAGGTCTGATGGAGCACTCCGAATCTTTCACACACAAATGGACCTATGACATCCTCGAACTTGAAGGTTGGTACACAGCAAGCGCGCCGTAGGACGGGGCGGCAGCCGAACATTACGGACTATGGAAAGGACAAAAGGGTGGCGACGCGACTATTGGTCTCGCTCGGCAAGATCCGGGCGATCGTTTGCAGCCGACAAACAAATGGATGGCGCAGCGATCGCATAACCCGACGGACTGGGTAGTCGTAGTGGCCACCTTCCCTCATTTGCGAGTTCCGAGCTCCCCAAAACTAATATGTGCGCTTACGAAAAGAGAACAATTGCCAGTGGTTAATCAAGGCCGCTCACAGGCACGGTGGGGTATTACGGGATTAGTGGCGGCATTCATGACCACCTGTGTACCATGTATGGTACAAGGACTCGTCCCACATGATCAGCCTGAGCGCACTACAGTGTAGGCCGAACGTTTAGTCCCACAAGGACAACGCAGTGGCCACGGCGGTACCTCTGGGGTCTAGGGGTGAACTTGAGTCAGACAATGTTAGGATCTGGCCAGGGCCCAGGAGAACTCGGGCTGTAGATACCCTGCCATAGAGTTAGTATAGTACAGTACGCGATAGCGATTAGCATGGTATGAAAGGACTGCAGATGCGACGAGACATAGCGAGTAAAAAGCATAACGAAGGGAATGGAGTAATTGAGCGACAAGGGGTAAATACCAGAAAGATGAGTGGGAAGTCGGAGGTCTGATTGGTAACCAAATTGGCTCAAATTGGCTTTTCGCAGGAAGGGCACACGAAGGGAGGCGGCACCTTGGATTTCTGAAGCTTCTTCTGAGCAAAGCTCTCGCTGCCGCTCTCATCGTCGGGATATATAAGGTCTTCGACTTCGACACCGTCCAGGCCGTCAAGCCACCGATCGAGCGTGATACCATTCATAAGCAATCCAGGCCGGCTCTCCGACCACGGTGTACCCGCATACAGTTGCACCCACTCGCGTGCCTCACATGTGGTTTTGATGTTCCCGACAACCCCGTGCTCGGGGCCTCCCTTGATGATTGGTACACTGGCCAGTTGGAGAAGGTCTGGAGGGATTCTCCCAATTCGCGCTTGCGGGATATCCAAGAACTCTTGGGTGCGTTCGTCAGAAGATTTGTCCGAGATATATCCATTCTTTTTCAGGCAATTCGTGTGGTACCATCGTCTGCAGCCGAAGCGAGGGCAGAGGTGCATGGGATTATCTTCATTGTCGGGGTTGTACGGGCGCCCGCAGATGCACGTGATGCTCTCGTCAACGGGGGGCTGCCGTCGCACATTTAGTGGGATAATAGATATGGGAGTTGTACACACCGTCGCCGAGCCAAAGAGGGAGTTGTATGCCCGACGGAAGTAAAAGCAATCAGGAAGGATGGGCTCCTGCATATGTGAGATCTCATCATATTCGACCACCTTGGCTTTTCCTAAGAGAAGTTTCAGACAGACGTAGAAAAAGTAACCCTTCAAGTTACCATTGATCGATAGTGCGGAGATCACTTGTCGATCTTGTGCGAGGCTGCGCTCGAACCTTCCGTAGCACGATGGGTCTCTGATCGCGAGGTTTCACGGCAAAGAAAAGCGTGGCGCATTGTTGGTACTTACATACCGGTGTTGTCGCCTTGCACCTGAATACGTTCCGCAATGTCGTTCCCAGAGAAGTACCATTGGACGATAAGCCAGATCTTCCGATGGCGATCAGTGAGCCTGCGTCGCCACGAAAGGAACGCGATGAACGAACATTTCGCGGGGAATTACCACGAATGTCGATAATCTTGCCGACCCACGAGTCACACATGTCATAGCGTCGGTCAGGCCGCCAGTCGTGATTGAGCACGAGAATGCTAGAGAAGGATGCGAGGACGACACTCTCAGTAGTGGTGCATGTATCATGATCAAAGAGGACTCGGAACTCTAACGCACTCCTCACCCGGGTAAAATATGAGCCTCTCTCCACTTCGTGGGTCGTCCACTATAAAGGTATTGGTTCATTGAACGACAAGACGACATGGGCGGGTGCGGGCGTACCGGAGCAGAATCTCATCTGCTTCCATGCTCTCCATTGTTCAGATGTGGGGCCGCCGGTCTGACCACTCTTGCGACGCTTAGAGAAACACGACTTGCTCGATTGGGGCTTCTTAGTGGTCGATGGTCCGGTATATCGCATTATTCTGAGTTTTCAGGGCAAATAGAAGAGTAGAGGGAGGTCAGAGACAGACATGCGGGTGCCACTGGGGATATAATCGCGAGCGGCCTTCCGTAACCGTAAAAGGGAAACCACCTTCTGTGGTCACATGATCACATCGTTTCTGGTGGAGTTTGCTGCGGCTGCGACTCGCTACTGCGGCCTCGCTGCTGCGGCCGCCGAGCTGAGACTCACACAGTGCTGGTTCTTTCACAAACAACACGTAATTGCCGTGCTGGACACTTTCCTGGGAGGCACGCTGCGGAGTATAGGCGCTTGAGGGAATCCATTATCTGACGTCAGGATTCAGGCGCGGTGTTGCTTGGAAGACTTCACCAATGGCCCGGGTATCCAGAGATACTCGACTCGCGACAAAGCAGGGCAACTCTGCCCTATCTGGCAGACGAGTATTGGTATGTACGCGTGTCACGACTCAGATTTGTAGAGGTGCGTACATGCAATCCAGGAATAGCCTAAGTGACGGCAATATCCCCGTCCGCGAAACACCATGGAGAAACTAACAGGTAACAAAACTCGCTCGTCAACGGAATATCTCCTAGTTATCCCAAAAATCAAAGCTTGAACCCCCCTGCGAGGCTCATGACGTCCATCGGATCAACTCTCTTCCGTATCTCCCTCAATCGCGGCACATTTGCCCCATATATGTCCTCAACCGGTGTCCCAAATAGCGCACCGTTCCCATAGATCGCTGCGTCTGCGACGTCCTGGCCGTCCGCGAGCGCAGCAGCACGCACCGCGGCGGTGCTCTGCCGCAGGGCGGCAGCAACGTCGCCGTCCCGTTCAGCTGACACCCATCCAAAGTAGATGTTCATCGGCAGGAGCGCGCGCGATCGATCAGGTGGGTATGCAGAGGGCGAGAGAGTGTGGTCGAAGAGGCCCGCATTGAAGGGCTCGACGGCGTACGATGCTGTCGTGCCATTGTCAATTTGCGCGAGGTATGCGCCCCAGAACTAGTATTTTAGAGGTGTGAACTGTCGCCTTCGAGAATAACTGTGTAGAAACAAACTTACGAGGGTCTCGTTAACTATTACATTAAGGAGCGCACTAGAATACTGCAAGATGGAGACACTGCTGAAGTACGCTCTGCGCCGGAGTTAGGAGTTCCTCAAGATGAGGGATGAAAGTTGAGACTCACCTAGCGACCGTAGACGGTGATGGTATGGATCTAAAGAATTCAAAGAACGATCCCGAGGTTATATTGGCTTGAATGTCCGGTATCGTGAGAAAGTCGTCGAAGATGCCTGCTGGTGGCTTAGGCCCATCGTAAAACATGAGAAGTGAGACCAAAGGCTAGCAAGCGCGCGGCGTTTCAAAAAAAGAGTCACTAGCCAGCGACAAAACCAGGGGCGCCTACCGTGCCAGAGATGGTGTCATAGACTGGGAGAACTGCAGCTTTTGTATCTGTCACGCCAAGCTGCTGGAATTTAGAAGTTGCTGCGGTAATTTGGTCGAAATATTGGCCGGAAATGAGAGCAAACCCGCCCTTTTTCGAGCTAATAAGCGCGAGGGAGAACCTACGAGAAAAGAAAATTACCCAGACATCGCCTTGCAGATGTGCTCTGAGAGTAAACTTGGTCACTATGCCCTGGCAGGAGTGTGAACCAACGAAGAAACTAGAGCATTTCATGTGAGCTGGCGCACAAAATTATTGAAGCCACCCTAAGGCCGCTTTCAGACGGTAACACAAAAACCATGGACGACAATCACACACACCCTGAGGCCAAAGTAGAGATCCTCATCTTGGTCGGTAACAATTCGAACAGTTCCGTTCGAGAGAACCAACTCGTATGAGTCGATGTTATCAATCGTAAGTCCAAACTGGCTCGTCTTCCACGAATACCCTTTTGTTGGACGATGAGCGACCATAAATATGGACAGCTGGGAAGGATAAATACCCACCACCGCCAAGAGCAAGTCCCGCAATGCCGATACCGGGCACACGGCCGCCTACGACGTTCAAACCGGTGCCATCGAGCGCTTTGTAGACATCATCCCACAGAAGCCCAGCCCCAGCAGAAACGGTGCTGGCGGCATGGTCAATGGTAACTGTGTTGAAACGCACCATGGCGATCTGTACACCCAACGTAGACGAGAAACCAGGATTGGTTGCGTGACCGCCACCCTTAACTGCGAAGGGCGTGCGTGTGGCACCGAGTACGCGAAGCTGCAGCAAGTGAAAGGAAAGGACGGTCAGAGTAGTGCTGTGAAACAGAGAACAGGCCGGGGTAGATGAAGAGCCAGGATGGAGACGCACGATCGTGCCGACATCCTGAGCTGTGCCAGGCTCAACGCTGCAGGCAGACCGGGCCGAACTCGACGAGGCCCAGTGAGCATTGTCAGCGGTGTACTTCACTGAGGCTGTAGAGTGTGGCTAAATGTTAAAAAGATCCTGGGCTGGTAGCCCGAGCTGGGATGAACAGGAGGCCGACCTGGGTAATATACAGAAGAAGCGTTGGTAACAGACTTTGAAATCAGAATACAGGTATCCTGGAACCTTGGTGTGTTGCCATCATCTCGTTTATGTACGGCGCGTGTGAGGGTCGCAAACGTGAGGAACGCAATAGAAGCAAGAGGGATGGTTTTGACCTTAGTCCGGGGTGACGCTGGCCCATGAAGTGATGACTGGGCCCTTTTAGGGTGTACGCCCTCAAGGAGACGCCACGGCGTAGACGGGTTTCATGCTTGTCTTCTGCATTAAAAACTCCGCGGATCGATTGGGACTACTGTATATATTCAAGAAGCAAGCAGGTGTGTTGATGATGGACAAGAACCTATGTGGTGTATCCGATTCAAGAGGCTGGACTGTACTGTCTAAATGTTGAAGCAGATGCAATTGCTTGAGCAAATTCAAGAAATCAAGGCAAAGACAAGCCAAGACCACAAGGGGGCAGAGCCGCGTACGAGAGAAACAGGAGCGCCAAGGGATGATGCTCGCAAGCTGTAAGCGTGCGCCTTAGCATCCATCTTGTGCGCGATCTCGCGCAGTGATATCGGTAACCGCCCCATGAGCGTAACGCCGAGCGTATCGAGCCTTCAGCTCGAGCGCGCCCTCACGCAGGGCGCTCACACAACCCTATTGGCAACCCAGAGGGTTGCCGTGGATATGGAAGTCTGATGAACGATTCTTTGACAAATAGACCATTTGGACTGGTTCTACTGTCTGAAGCTCTTAAGAACATCTCTACAACACGCGCGAGCGTGTTACACAAGCGCCCAACAATCGCGGTCACGGTGATGCGATGTGGCGTTTGTTGTAACGAATAAGAATACGCGTATGAGGGCCGAACGAACCTGAGGCTGCTTCCGAGTCCTTGTTAGAACGTAGCCGAGTCCGGAGCCCGAGGGGAGTGTGGAGTAGCAGGCGGAATTGCGACATTTTTATATGGAAAGGGTAAACGCATGTTGTTGGACTGTCTTGGACTGTCTGAGCCAAGGATGCCGCGGCATCAATCTGAAAAATCGTGGTTTTCTCAAAGAGGTTCTTGTGAGTTGATGAGTTTTGGACTTGAGTTCCGTTTGTGCAGACCGGGTAATAGCCGGGCCGCTTCACGGCTGCACTTGAAGCAGTTCTTTTTTTTTTTGAGTCCATTAACGTCTGCCCCTTCAGTTCATACTGCAATCGCGTCGCGATGGTACCATAACCCATCGTCCGCTCTCCATCATACAGTCAGGCACGTCAGAGGTATATTGAATGTAATTACCCACGGCTCGGGTGAGAAATACTACGGCACGGTATATACACGAAGTGGGAGTACCCGTCTGCCACCGTCCTCATACCGAAAGCATCAGAACTTGAATCCACCCGCGAGGGTCATGACGCCGTTCGGGTCGACGAGGCTCCGAATGGCGCTAAGCCGCTGTAAGTTCGCACCATACAAGCGCTCAATGGGCGTCCCGAACAGCGCGTAGTTTCCGTACGAAAAGGCATCAGCGACGTCCTGCCCGTCAGCGACGGCAGCCGCGCGCACCGTGTCCGTGGTCCGGCGCAGAGCGTTGGCGACGTCGGCATCGCGCGCCTGGGACGACCATGCGAAGTAGATATTCGTTGGGAAGAGCGGGCGCGAGCGGTCGGGCGGGTAGGCAGAGGGCGTTTTTGAGAAACCGAAGAGCCCGGCGTCAAAGGGCTCGACGTCGTACGAAACGGCCGCGCCTAGTTCCAGCTCTGCGAGTTTGTCGCCCCAGAACTGTGGTATTTTTGGGTCAGATCAGGATTGGTAGTTGTAGGGGAAGGGGGGCACTGGTTGGTCGCTGAAAAGGAAATATTATTACTTACGAAGGTTTCGTTGACTATCGCATCTAGGAGTGGGGCTGAATACTGCAAGACAGAGACGGTGCTAAAGTACGCTCTACGCAAATTTGGGTATTTTGTTCTCCTAAAGAGGGGTAAGGGGTGGAAGAGGACTGACCGTTTGCCGGCAAACGGATCCGACGATGGTAAGAGGGTGAAGAATTCGAGGAATGGAGCCGAGGATACGGTGATTGGGAGTTCCGGTATCGAGAGGAAGTCTTCAAAGACGCCCGAAGGCGGCTCGGGTCCATCGTAAAACAACAATAGCTCGGCAGAAGGCTGCCCAAAAAATACTGTTAGTCAGAGAGAAGGCGCAGATAAGGAAAACGAGCGAGTACCAAGTCAGATATGCTGTTGTATGTCGGTAACACCATGGCCTTTTTGTCGGTCACTTCCTGCTGGAATTTGACGATTGCCGCTTTGAGTTCGTTGAAGAATAGGCTCGGAACGATGGCGAACCCGCCCTTCATTCATCTGACCTGAGAACTTGGATGTAACCGAAAACAAAAAATAATTACCCAAACAAGGCCCTGCGGGTGTGCCTTGAGAACAAAGCTGGTCACGATACCCTGGCAGAAAGATAGATCAAGATCAAGAAATGGAAAAATCCAGTGAGGGTCAGCGTACAAAGTTATTGAAGCCACCCTGAGGGCATGTTTGAGCATGTAATACGGAGATCAAGGAAGAATAGTATAGCATACCCGAAGGCCAAACCAGAGATCCTCATCGAGGGAGGTGACAATCTGGAATGTTCCGTCTGGGAGCACGAGCTTGAACGATTCGACGGTTTCGATTGTGAGTCCATACTGGTTTGTCTTCCATGAATAACCTTTTTGGGTGCCCATGGTTAACCAGAGTGCGGCTGATCAGGAAGACCACTTACCACCACCAAGAATGAAGCCAGCAACGCCGACGCCGCCTACGCGCCCGCCCACGACGTTCAAACCGGTCCCGTCGAGTGCTCTATACACATCGTCCCACAGGAGCCCCGCGCCGATCTCGACGGTACTGGCCGATTTCTTGACGATGACCTGGTTGAAACGCTTCATGGCGATCTGCACACCTGGCGTAGACGAGAAGCCAGGGTTGGTGGCGTGACCGCCACCCTTGACCGCAAAGGGCGTACGCGTTTTACCGATGATGCGTAACTGTGATAAGTAGTGGCAAGGTGGGTCAGAAGGCGCAGTGGATCGGAGGGCAGTTGGTCGCAGGAGACGGGTGGGGAACACGCACGATTACACCGACATCCTGAGGCGTGCCAGGCTCGACGCTGCAGGCGGACTGGCCATCACTCGACGAGGCCCAGTGCGCATTGTCGGCAATGTAATGCGCGGAGGCTAAGAGGTGGGGGCCAAACATGTCAGCCCGAGCGAGGGAGGGTTTTTTTTTGGGGGGGGCGAGAACAAAGAGGCTTACATGGGTAGTACACCGCAGAGGCGCTCGAGATGGAGGTCGCGATGAGAGCACAGCTATCTTGGAAGGTTGAGGAATCCCTGAGATGCTGTTGAAACTCGGCGACCACGACCCCGCTGGCAGCGAGAGAAAAGAAAGCAGCAGACAACAACGGGGTCACCCTAACCATGTTCTGATACGGAAAAGGAGAATGACAGGGGGGGTCGTAAATCATGGCGATTATAAAGATTTTACAGAGACATACTGCCAGCGTGGTGTCGGATAAAACCGTTATTTGAGGGCGCATCTTTGCTGGAGGTCACACGAATACGGACGTGAGAAGATCAGAGGATTGACAGCCAAGCATTACATTCCAGGTACAGGTTCACAGTATAGGAGTGCAAGACTTGCGAAAGCTACATTTGCACCGGATGCGGAGCCGGCGCAAAAACGATAAAGAAGGGAACAAGCAACCCAAAGCAAAGACAATCAAACCCCGTGAGTCGGCAGAAGAGCTCTGTAGATTGAAGGACCGGAAACCCAGGTGTGACTGTAAGTGGGACACGCGATTACGGCGTAGGAGTAGATCCAGAAAAGCGAAGAGCCTCCAGGGGCAGGCTGCACGAGGACGGCCGTGACGGGCGGTACGCCGAGACAAACTGAATGTAGAGCCTGAGGCTAATCAAATTCTGGGATTCCATTCCCACATTCAAATGTGTCACACGTGTGCTCAGGGCTCCTCTTTGCAAGTCCCTGAACACACGACATGGTAAGTAGATAGAAGGTTGGCTTGGATGCACAAATGCAAATGGATACGTAGAGTCAAGGGAACAGTCGGTAGAGCAACTTGAACTGGCCTCATCGGGACGGCGGACCGGGCGAGTGAACGTGTGGCGGTTAGCTGAGTCAGCAGTGCCTGGTCATGAGGTGCATGCGACCACAGAGAGCGAGTTACTCTACAGTACTGTGCTGTCAGCGGCTGTGGCGCTTTGAGGTTTTCGAATGATGTGAATGATGGTCTTGAAGTACAAGTAGGCTCAAGTATTTCTCCGTTGTGGGGAAGATTTGAACAGGCGTTGTTAAGGCTACTGCCGGCTTGACTTCCACATCCATCAAACTCAAACACTCACCAACACAGCCCACAAAGGCACCGCATCTCCTCAACCCACTCCTCACTCTCTTTTCTCTCCTTTCATTCTCTTTCATCAGGCCGGCCCTTCCTCACTCCATCAACAACAATCTCTTTCCTTCCCTTCGTACGCAGGTCGACGCACCACCCATCCTGTATTGTATTAATACACTTCCCGTTCACTAACACCAATAAATGTCTCGCGATGGTTTCGACTTCTCCGACGGCGCGCAGCCCCCTCTCGACGCACACCCCGACCTCAATTATGATGCCTACGCTCCCCAGCCCGCACATCTCCAGCGCAACAAGACAGAGCGCAGGCGTCTCCAGGGACTTCAGCGGACCAACGTAACCACTTCCAAGCCCGTGACCCCCTACGAACCTAGAACACTCAAGGAGAAATGGAACCTCTGGATGATCAACGAGGGTGGAAGGCGCCTCTTTTTCGCCGTCTGGGTCTTCCTCCACCTCCTAGTTGCCGTCTTTGGCTTGCTGCACTATGGGTTGAAGGATAACCTCACCCAAGCCCGTGCCTTATTCGGCGTAACTTTCAGTAAGTTCTCTCCCTCCACGCTGGCATAACCACCTTTCTCACCAACCGGATTCCATTCCACAGCCATCGCCCGTGCCGCTGCCCTTGTCTTGCACGTCGATGTCGTCTTCATCCTCCTCCCCGTCTGCCGCAACTTTATCTCCCTCCTCCGTCGCACACCGCTCAACCAGATCATCCCCTTTGACAAGGGCATTACCTTCCACAAAGCCACCGCCTGGTCTATCGTTGTCGGCACTGTCATCCACGTGGTCGCGCACATGGTCAACTTTGCCAAACTTGCACTCGCAGACACCGATGCAAAGACAGGCAGTGCCAGGTTTGTCGCCTTCCTCGATGCCAACTTTGCTACCGGGCCTGGCGTTACTGGTTGGATCATGACCGTTGTCCTTGGCATCATGGTCTATTTCGCCATGGAGAAGAGGAGGCGCGCCCACTTCGAACGCTTCTGGTATTCTCATCATCTCTTTATCGTCTTTTTCATCTGCTGGCAACTCCACGGCATGTTCTGCATGATCAAGCCAGATCGTCCCCCGTACTGCTCTTGGAATTCCATCGGTGTCTTTTGGGTGTGTGTCCTCCATTGGGCTCCGACCCAATCTGAGATTCTGACTTTTCTTTCCATCTTTGCAGCGCTACTGGCTTGTCGGCGGTGTCATCTGGATCTGGGAGCGCGTCCTCCGTGAGATTCGCTCGCGTCACAGGACGTACATTTCCAAGGTGATCCAGCATCCGTCCAACGTTATGGAGATTCAGATCAAGAAGGACAACACAACCACTCGGGCTGGACAGTACATCTTCCTCTGCTGCCCTGAACTGTCCTATTTCCAGTGGCATCCGTTCACCCTCACAAGGTGCGTCCCCTCTCCTCTCCACCGTATAAGCGAATTCCCGCTTACGCGCTGCCTCGTGCTTTAGCGCGCCAGAGGAGGACTACATTTCATTGCACGTCCGTGTCGTCGGCGACTTCACCCGTGACTTAGCCAAGGCACTCGGCTGCGACTTTGACAAGAAGAGCGGAGAAAAGGGTGAGAAAGGTGAAAAGAATGCAGGTGGCAACGCCGTCGGCGCGATCGTGAACCTGCCTTTGACCCGCGTCCTACCGCGAGTCATGGTCGATGGCCCATTCGGTTCGGCATCAGAGGACTATTTGAAGTACGAGACGGTACTGCTCGTCGGTGCTGGTATTGGTGTCACCCCTTTCGCCTCGTGAGTGTTGGGTATCCTGTCTTGTCCAGTTCCGGTTTGCTTACCTTTCTGTGTCAGGATTCTCAAGTCTATCTGGTACCGCATGAACAACTTTAATAATTCCAAGTCGACGCGCCTCTCCAAGGTAAATTTCTCTTCCCTCACCCATGCCCATTTTCCTTCACATTCGTGCAGGTCTACTTCACCTGGGTCATCCGTGACTTTGGCTCGGCCGAGTGGTTTCACTCACTCCTGCATGCGATCGAAGAACAAGATGTGGAGAACCGGATCGAGATCAACATCTACCTCACGGCAAAGATTAAAGAAGATGACATGACCAACATCGTTGTGCAGGACGTCGGCGCCGACAAGGACGCGATCACCTCGCTACGCGCACCGACTCACTTTGGCAGGCCGAACTGGGATCGCGTATTCCCGAGCATTGCTGAGAAACATCCCGAGACGGACGTGGGCGTGTTCTTCTGTGGGCCTGCCGTGCTCTCTCGTCAGTTGCATCAGATGAGCAACAGATATTCGACTCCTGGGGGCACCCGCTTCTTCTTTGGAAAGGGTGCGTCCTTTTTTCTTTGTTTGGCACCGTGCTCACTCCCTTGACATTCGTTATAGAGAATTTCTAGATTGGTATCGAAGATACGGAAAGCATAGATATCTATTCGTAGCTGCTATCTGAAGCTCGCATCACAAATTAAAATCACTTAAAATCTTCATGCTCTTTTTCTTATTTGATATGCATGCATTGTCTGCATTTCATCAGGGCGTTTGCATATGTGCTTTTGGGGACCGGCCTTGATGGTTGGTGTTTGCAAATACTATTGTTGTGGGATTCTCATTTGAGGGGCTGACTCCGGAAATCTGTTATTGATTCAGTAACTAGGGCAAGTTGCAAGTGATCTGGGACGAAGAGCATCAGATGCATCACATGTTCACATGTTCACAGTTTGGCATGGTGAGATTCTCTGTGGATCAGTCTGCGACTGCCAGTGGTCATGGCCCAGGGGGCTCCCCATCAATCTGTGTCAGACCACAAAACCCACTATCATGTTAGACATCCATGGTGGGTTGATGGGAGTGGGAGAGAGGGGTGGGGGGACAATAAACCTTTATAGGGGTGCATGCTCATTTTGTTGTCATGAAAGACAATTGGTTAGGGGTGCATGCTCTTGTTTCATTGGGAACACAAAAATTGGGGAACACCCGACCTGATCAGGCTAGCAAAAAACCTGGATTGTACTAGTATTTTAAAGTTCAGTCAGGTTCAGTTATCAGCTAATATTTGCCCTAACTGAACCCTAACCAGTTAGGACTTGCTCTAAAATGCTTCCTAACCTGACCTGACTGCCCCTAACTGCTAACTGGTCAGTTGCAGTCAGGTCAGACTTATATTGTCAGTTATAATCAGTTTCAACCAAACTCAGTCAGAGTTGGTTGGAACTGAGTATAACTGTAACATAAGGTCTAAAGTAGACCTGAGTGAGTGAGTGGTAGTGAACTGCATGGATAACCCTTGTGTATTTTAAGCATACATCAGGAAAACATTATTTGAGTTTTTGCACCTTTTCACACCTTAACAACTTTTTGCTAAGATGTAATAAGATTAAGGATTTTATAACAGCATTTTCTGTCTTATTTTTGCTCATTTCATGCAGAATTTTTTCAAAAAAATTCTATGTTTTATATGATAAGACATGTAATAAGTAGGTTCTGTCTTATCTTGTCTTATATCTGTGATAA
>Ga0137394_10000796_pt1 | contig 22068 bp, 12 predicted proteins | sample czobulk116metaG_FD_108278 | JGI IMG/M metagenome (GOLD analysis project Ga0137394, IMG submission 108278) | Vadose zone soil microbial communities from Angelo Coast Range Reserve, California, USA - czobulk1.16 metaG | ecosystem: Environmental > Terrestrial > Soil > Vadose zone | place: USA...
GTGCCACCCGTCTTCTCGAGCAGTCGGACCTTCTCGATCTCCATCGCCCGGTCCGCCGCCTTCACCATGTCGTAAACTGTGAGCAAGGCGACCGACACCGCCGTGAGCGCCTCCATTTCCACGCCCGTCCGTCCCACTGCCTTCGCGGCGGCCCTGACCCGCACTCCCGGCAGCGCATCGTCCAGTGTCGCGTCGACTTCCACGTGGTCCAGGCCCAGCGGGTGGCACAGCGGAATCAGCTCGGCCGTCCGCTTCGCCGCCAGCGTCCCCGCCACCTCGCTCACCGCCAGCACGTCGCCCTTTGCCACCTGCTGATCGGCGACGAGCCGGAACGCCTCACGAGACATGCGGATCGCGCCTTCCGCCACCGCCGTTCGCACTGTGACGGGCTTGTCGCCCACATCCACCATCCGCGCCCGGCCCGCTTCGTCCACATGCGACAGCTTCATGCCGGCTCCGCCAGGTCGTCGGCCAATACGGCCGCAACGAGCTGTGGGTTCACATTCCCCTGTGCGAGGCCACGCGCTTCGAGGACTCGTGCGATTGCCTCGACCACCTTCTCAGTCTCGCCGCCGGCGCGCGCTTGCTCGCGCAGTCGCTCGAGCAGGCCGTCCAGCATGTCCGTGAACCCGCCTCGTGCCTGGAAGGGCTGCAGTGCCAGCGCGAACCCGTACCTGCGCACCGGACCTGCTTCCACGGCGGCGAGGAATCGGTCCGCGCCGTCTGCGCCCTTCGCCCTGCCGTCCCCATCTGCAAGGAGCCTGCCTATCCGCCCGTCGGCCAGTGCAACTCGTTGCGCCAACTCGCGTTGCCCTGTCACGCCGAGCTCGTGCTGTGCGAACGCTGCCACGACGCTGTCGGCCAATCGTGCCACCCGGACCCGCACTACGCGAGACAGAATCGTCGGGAGCAAAGAGTCGGGCGCGGCGGTGGTCAAGATGAACACCGTGTCCGCTGGCGGCTCCTCCAATGCTTTGAGTAACGCGTTGGCGGCCGCTTCGGCTCCCGTCTGAGGCACCAGACGCTCTGCATCACCGATCAGGAACACCTTTCGCCGACCCATCGCCGGCGTTAGCACCAGGCGTCGAAGCAACAGCCGGACCGCGGCGATTCCATGGCTCGCCAACCCCGAGGGCGGCTCGTACAGCGGCTGTTCGCGCCGCGCCGCCATTTCCTCCCCCAACGCCTCTGCCACCAGCTCCACCTGCTTGTCCGCATCGCCGCCCTTCTTGGAGAGTTCGAGCGGCACGAACCAATGCACGTCCGGGTGTGACAGGCTCAGCACGAGCTTGCAGTGCTGGCACTTCCCGCAGCCCTCTCCCGCGATCGTCAGGGAGTCCTGCAGGGTCCCGCGTCCCGCATCACACACGAGCGCCTGCGACAGCCAAAGCGCTAGGCGTTGCTTCCCGACGCCGGGCGGGCCCTCAAGCAGGAGGGCTTGTGGCAACCGGCCGGAGGCGGTCGCGCCTGCCAGCCGGTGTCGGGTCCCCTCATGACCGTAGAGGGGGGGGATTGGCATGGCGGGAATCTAGTCTGGGGTGGTAAAACCGGGCTCTGTTCAAAACGCAACACATTATATCACAAGCTGTTATGACTATTTCTTGGGGCTTGTGCTAGTCTAAGCGATTACATCCTATCACCTTATCACAGAAAGTGAGAGCCCACTCGCGAGATAGTGCCCAATTTCCTTACGTTTTCGGTGTGTATTCGGGATGCGCCGGCGCAACATCGAGCAGTCTCTATGGTGGCGCCGGCGCAGCGCCCTCACCCGCCACCAACCGAGCCGCCGCCCGCAGTTGAGGCGGCTGACCGACGACGACCAGAACATCGTCGGCGGCGAGGCGGAAGTGGGGACCCGGCGTCGCGATCTCGTCTGTGCCTCGACCGACCGCGAGAACCAACGCGCCGGTCTGGGTACGCAAACCGGTGGCGGCGAGCGTCTTCCCGACGAGGGGCGAGTCCGGGGCCAGCCGTAGACGCTCCACCGCCATCTGGGGGATGCCGGCCACTGCGCCGAGGGTTATGCGCCCAGCTCCATCGCCGCCGCGCAGCGCCTCGTAATGGGACGAGCGGATCTGATCCACCAGGCGCTCGATGTCGGACCGGGGGACGTTGTAGTGCGCCAGCACGCGCGCGAAGATCTCGATCGACGTCTCAAACTCCTCAGGGATCACGACGTCCGCACCGAGGCGGCTGAGCTCGGGGATTTCCGTCACGTAACGGGTGCGCGCGATGATGTGGATGCGGGCGTTGAGAGTGCGTCCCACGCGCACCATGCGGCGAGTCGCCGCCGGGTCGGAGATCGCGACGACGAGCATTCGGGCGCGCTCCGCGCCGAGGGCGCGCAGGATTTCTTCGCGGGTGGCATCGCCGTAAAAGGCGGGCTCGCCACGCGCGCGGGCCTGCTGGACGGTCTGCGCGTTGAGCTCGACGATGAGGTAGGGCGCCCGGATGGACCGCAGCGCGGCCGTGAGGTTGCGTCCATTCAGGCCGTACCCGGCGACGATGACGTGGTCGGTGAGCGGTTGGTCGGCGACGGCGATCGCCCCGGGGCGGAGCCCCGGCAGGAGGCGGTCGAGCGGAACCAGTCGCTCCAGCCCATCGAGCAGCGCGGGGCCACCCTGCAGCAGAAACGGTGTGACCAGCATGGTCAGCACGGCCACCGCGAGAAACGTCTGGTACAGGCCCTCCGAAAGAAGGCCGGTTCCGCGGCCTTCGCGTGCCAGCACAAACGAGAACTCGCCGATCTGCGCGACGGCCAGGCCGGCCAGCAGGGCCACCCGCCCGGAGTAGCCCATGAGGGCGGGGCCGACCGCCGCGAGCAGCGCTTTCCCCCCCATAACACCCACCACGCCGCCCAACGCGAGCAGCGGGTGATCCCGCAGGAAGTCGACCTGTACGAGCATGCCGACCGCCACGAAGAATAGAGAGATGAAGACGTCGCGGAACGGCAGCAGCTCGGCCATTGCCTGGTGGCCGTAGTCCGATTCCGAGATGACCAGTCCCGCCAGGAACGCGCCCAGGGCCAGCGACGCGCCCGCCGCGGCGGTGCCCAGGGCCGTGAGCGTGCCGACCAGGATGACCGCGATGAGGAACAACTCTCGACTACGCGTCTTGAGGATCTCGGCGAGGGCACGCGGGACCACAGTCCGGGCCAGCACCAATACGCTGATGACGACGAGCACCGCCTTGCCGAGCGCCAGGAGCAGCGCCCCGGCACCGCCGCCCGACCGCCCGGCGAGAAACGGGAGGACGAGCATCATCGGCACGACGCACAGATCCTGGAAGATCAGGACGCCGGTGGCGAGACGCCCGTGGGGGGCGTCGATCTCGCCCTTGTCGGTGAGGCCCTTGAGCACGATAGCGGTGCTGGAGAGCGCGACGAGAAAGCCCAGGAGGACGGCCACCCGCCAGTCGAGGTGAAGGGCCATGGCCAGGAGGCTGGCGAGCACGACAGTGAGGCCTACCTGAGATCCGCCGCCGGCGACCACCTGCCGCGCCATCTCACGCAGTCGACTCAGAGAGAACTCGATGCCGATGGTAAAGAGCAGGAGGATGACGCCCACTTCCGCGAGGCTCTCCACCTGGTGGGCGTCGGAGACCAGGCCGAGCGCGTTGGGGCCGAGTAGCACGCCCGCGACGATGAAGCCTGGGAGGGCGGGGAGCTTGATCCGGTGGAAGACCAAAATGACGAGCAGGGAGACGGCGAAGATGATCGCCAGGTCCTTGAGGACGTGGTATTCGCTCATGGCAGCTCGTGGTATGTCATTGCCCCGGGCTTAGTTGGGGTTGGCGGTGACGCAGGGCACACGCCTCGTGTGAAGACCATAATGGAAAACGGGGTCGCCGGGTGCAAGGTTGGGGCGCGCATTCCGTGCAGCATTACGCCAGATCATTCTCGGGCATCATTAGACGTGGGCACCGGCCGGTTCAGACTGCTGCGGCAGGACGACGCCGTTCGCGACGCAGAACTGTCACGGACGGAGGCGCAGCTGCGCGCCACCGCGCGCCAACAGGAAGCGGTGGCGCACATCGGCCAGCGGGCGCTGGCCGGCGCTCCGCCGGACGAGCTCATCGCGGGTGCCGTGGCCATCGCCGCGCGCGTGCTCGAGGTCCCGTTGGCAAGTGTGCTCGAGCTCCGTCCGGAAAGCCGGACGCTTCTGCTGCGCGCCGGTGTCGGGTGGCGTGAGGGCGTCGTCGGGCGCACGGTGTTGCCGGCGGATGCGGACTCGCACTCCGGGTATGTGCTCCGCTCGACGGGCCCGGTCGTGGTCGAGGACCTGGCCACGGATGCGCGATTCGGGAGCGCGCCACTCCTGTCGGCCCACGGTGTGGTATCGAGCCTGAGCGTGATCGTGCACGGCAAGGCCCGTCCCTTCGGTATCCTGGGCGTGCATACGGCGCAGCCCCGCGAGTTCACGATCCACGACACGCACTTCCTTCAGGCGGTGGCGAATGTCCTGGCCACCGCGATCGATCGCGCGTACGCCGAGGAGGCGTTGCGACGCAGCGAAGAGCACTTCCGCTCCCTCATCGAGAACGGGTCGGACATCGTCACGATCGTGGGGGAGAACGGCGTGTTCCGCTACGCCAGCCCGTCCGTGGAGCGCGTGCTCGGGTACGCGCCACGGGAGCTGCTCGAGCGCAACGCGTTCGACTACGTCCACCCGGACGACATTGCGGTCGTCGCCGAGGCTCTGGCGGGGGCGATACACCACCCCGGGGTCCCCCAGGCCGCGCAGTTCCGGTTCCGGGCGCAGGACGGCGCATGGCGCCTGCTCGAAGCGGTGGGCCAGGCGCGCGTGGGCCGTGGGGACGCTGCCCAACTGATCGTCAACGCCCGCGACGTCACCGAGCGGCGGCGCCAGGAGCGGGCGCTGCGCGAGAACAAGGAGCGGCTGCGGACGGTCATCGCCGGGGCGCCGCTCGTGCTGTTCGCGCTCGATCGGGACGGCCTGTTCACGATGGTCGAGGGGCGCGGGCTCGACGCCGTCGGCGTGCGGCCCGCGCTGCTCCTCGGGCATTCGGCGTTCACGCTGTTCGCGGACTTCCCGCAGGCGATGGCGGATGTGCGCCGGGCCCTGACCGGGGCGACGTTCTCGTCCACGGTCGAGGTGTTCGGGGCCGTGTTCGAAACCTGGTACTCGCCGGTCCGCGACGCGGATGGGGCGGTGGCGGGGGTGATCGGCGTCGGGACCGACATCACGGAGCGGTGCCGGGCGGAGGCCGCGCTGCGCCACTCGGAGGAGGGCCACCGCGCCCTGGTGCACCACGCCTCTTACGCCATCTACCGGTCGTCCATCGAGGGACGGTTCCTCACCGTAAACCCCGCGCTCGTGCGGATGCTCGGCTACGAGTCCGAGCAGCAGCTGCTGGCCGTCGACCTCGCCGTTGATGTTTACGCCGACCCGGACGAGCGCCAGCGGATCCTCGGGCGGTTCGAGGTCGAAGACGTGGTTGAAGGGGTGGAGGTCACGTGGAAGCGCCGGGACGGCGAGGAGATCCTGGTGCGGCTCTCCGGCCGTGCGGTGCGGCGCCCCGGCGGCGCGATCGACTGCTTCGAGACGATCGCGGAAGACGTGACCGAGCGGCGCGCGCTCGAGGAGCAGTTGCGCCAGTCCCAGAAGATGGAGGCGATCGGTCAGCTCACCGGCGGCATCGCCCACGACTTCAACAATCTGCTCACGATCATCCTCGCGAACGCCCAGCTGGTCGCGAAGGCGCTTCCCTCCGGCCAGGCGGATGCCCAGGCCGACCTCCGTGACGTGATGGGGGCGGCCCTGCGGGGCCGCGTGATGGTGAAGGAGCTGCTCGGTTTCGCCCGCCGCTCGCGCCTCGATCTTCAGTCGGTCCACCTCGGCGGCCTCATCGGCGATCTGTCCGGATTCCTGCGTCGCATCCTGCCGGCCGATGTCGAGATCATCGCCGCGAGCGAGAATGACCTCCCCGACGTGCGCGCCGATGTGCATGCCACGGAGCAGATCCTCTTCAACCTCGTCACCAATGCACGCGACGCGATGCCGGATGGCGGCGTGCTGCGCATCGAGACCAGCCGGGTGCACCTGACCGAGGATCAGCGCCAGGCGTGGGGGTCGAGCCGAGCGGGCGAGCACGTCTGCCTCTCGGTGGGCGACACCGGGATCGGCATGGACCAGGAGACGCGCGCGCACATGTTCGAGCCGTTCTTCACCACCAAGCCGGCGGGGAAGGGCACCGGCCTGGGGCTGTCCACCGTGTATGGGCTGGTGAAGCAGCACGGCGGCGGCATCGATGTGGACAGCGAGCCGGGAAAGGGAACGCGATTCCGGATCTATTTCCCCGTGGCCGAGGGGGTGTCCCCTGCCGTGCGCCCCCGCGCGGGCGTCGCCGAAGTTCGCGGCGGCCTCGAAACGATCCTGGTGGTGGAGGACGACGACCAGCTGCGCCGCTCCGTCAAGCGCATCCTCGAAGCGGCTGGGTACCAGATCGTCACGGCAGCGGACGGCCTCGAGGCGCTCGAGGCGCTGCGCCAGACGGCGGGCGTGCAGCTGGTGTTTTCGGATCTCGTCATGCCCCGCCTGGGAGGGCGTGCGCTGTACGACGCCGCGCGTCGAGAGGGGCACACCACACCGTTCTTGTTCGCCAGCGGCTACTCGGACCCGGATCGCTCCGCGAGTCTCGACCCGTCCGTCCCCCTGCTGCACAAGCCGTGGACGGAGCCGGATCTGCTGGAGCGCATCAGGGAGATTCTGGACCGTCCAACACGTCTCTGACCTTCCGCGCCAGCGTGTCCGGCACGAACGGCTTCTGGAGGAAGGCGACGCCGGCGTTCAGGACGCCCTGGCGGACCATCGCGTCGTCTGTATAACCGGACGTGTAGAGTACCTTCATGGTGGGCCGCTCAGGGGCCAGCCGCTCGGCGAGCTCGCGGCCGCTCATGCCGGGCATCACGACGTCGGTCACCAGGATATCGATCCCGCCCCGGTGGCGGGCGGAGAGCTGCAGCGCGGACGGCCCGTCGGCTGCCTCGAGCACCCGGTAGCCGCGGGCCTCGAGGCTACGGCGGGCCAGCGTGCGCACCGGCGCCGCGTCCTCGACCAGCAGGACGGTCTCCTCGCCGCCGCGCACCTGCTGCGGCTCTGAGGCGGGCGCCGGAGCGTCGGCGACGCCCGGCACGCGGGGGAGGTAGATCTTGACGGTCGTGCCGTGCCCCGCCTCGCTGTAGACCCAGATGTAGCCGCCGCTCTGCTTGACGATCCCGTACACCGTGGCGAGTCCGAGGCCGGTGCCCTTCCCGACTTCCTTGGTCGTGAAGAACGGCTCGAACAGGTGTGCCTGGGTCGTCTCATCCATGCCGACGCCGGTGTCCGCGACCGCCAGGCAGGCGTAATCACCGGCCGGCATGCGATGACGCCGCTCGACGTGCTCCTCGTCCAGCGTGACGCGCGTGGTCCCGATGCTCAGCCGGCCGCCGCCGGGCATGGCGTCGCGGGCGTTGACGGCGAGGTTCAAAAGCACCTGCTCGAGCTGCCCGGGGTCGGCGTTGACCGCGCCTGCGGCGGGATCGAGCGACGTGGCGAGCTCGACGTCCTCGCCGAGCAGGCGCCGCAGCATCCGGTCCATGTTCGCGACCACGGCATTGACGTCGAGCACCTTGGGAGCGAGCACCTGCCGGCGGCTGAACGCCAGCAGCTGCCGCGTGAGCTCCGCGGCCCGAAGCCCCGCGTGCCGGATTTCCTCGGCGTCCTCGCGCCGCGGGTCGCCGGGCGGCGTGTTGTGCAGCAGCAGCTGGGTTGAGCCCAGGATGGCGGTGAGCAGGTTGTTGAAGTCGTGGGCGATGCCGCCCGCCAGCTGTCCCACGGCTTCCATCTTCTGCGATTGGCGCAGCTGCTCCTCGAGCTGGCGCTGCGCGCTCACGTCGCGGGCGAGCACGAGCCGGGCGCGGCGGCCGGCGAACTCGAGCGGCCGGGCGACGAGATCCACGTCGAATCGCTTGCCCTGCTTGGTCCAGTGACGCACCCCGGCGCGCACGGCACCGTCGTCCGGCCGGCGCGCCAGCTCCTCGTCGAGCCGAGCCTGCTCTTCCGGGGGGCGAATATCATGCAGCGTGAGCTGCAAGAATTCCTGCTCCGTGTGCCCGTACCGTTCGATGGCGGCGCCGTTCACGGCCAGGATGCGCAGGGTCTCGAAATCGTACACGAACATCGGCTCGGGATTGGTCTCGAACAGCAGCCGGTACTTGCGCTCGCTCTCGTGCAGCTGCTCTTCGGTGCGCTTCCGCTCGATCGCCATGGCGACCTGCGTGGAGACGAACTGCAGGACGTGCTTCTCCGTGTCGCGGTAGCGGACGCCGGGGGCGTAGGTCTGGGCGACGAGCACGCCGATGGTGCGGTCGCCGATCTTCAACGGGACGCCGACCCAGTCGATCGACGGCGGCCCGATCAGCTCCACCTCGCCGCGCTGCTCCAGCTCCGCGTGCACTTCCGGCGTCACGAGCAGCGGCTGGCCGGTCCTGAGCACGTATTCGGTCAATCCCTTGCCGGGCGTCTTTGACGGGAAGTCCGTGTCGTACTCGTCGACGTGGTACGGGAAGGTGAGGTGGTTGTTCGCGGCGTCGTACAGCGCGATATAAAAGTTCTTCGCGGGCATCAGCTCGCCCACGATCCGGTGGATCGCGCCAAACAGCTCCTGGAGCGTACGCGCGGCGTGGGCGGATTCGGAGATCCGATAGGTGGCGAGCTGAATCTGCTCGGCCCGTTTCGATTCGGTGACGTCGCGGAAGCTCCACACGCGTCCGACGCTCTTCCCGGCGATGCGCTGGGGTTCAGAGAGGCGCTCGAAGGTGCGACCGTCCTTGAACGTCAGCACGTCGAAGCTCGACGCGTCGGGGCGCGCGTACAGGTCGCGTATCCTGCTGAGGAATCCCTGGGGGTCCGCGAGCTGCTCAAGCACGAACGCGAGCGTTTGAGCGCTATCCCTGGCCTCGAGGATCGAGTCGGGGATCCGCCACAGCTCGGCGAAGATGCGGTTGAAACTGACGATGCGGCCCGCCAGGTCGACGACCAGAATACCTTCGGCCGTGGATTCGAACGTCGCGTTGAGCAGCGAGAGCGTCTCGCGCAGGTCCCGCTCGGTACGCAGGTGCCCGGTAATGTCACGGTAATTCACGACGATGGCACCGATGGCCGGGTCGTCCAGGCGGTTCACGCCGACCGCCTCGAGGTGGCGCCAGCTCCCGTTCTTGTGCAGAGCGCGCAGCTCCGTCCTGACGAGGTGCCCGGGCCGCTGCATGAGCTCGCCGAACAGCTCCAGTGCGTCGGGGCGGTCGTCAGGATGGACGAGCTCGAACGCGTTCAGGCCCACGTTTTCGGTCGCACCGTAGCCGAGCACCGGCTGCGTGGACTGGCTGGCGTACAGCACCGTGCCGTCCGGCCCGAGCAGCATGACGACGTCGCTCGAGTGCTCGACCAGGGCGCGGAACCGCTGCTCGCTCGCGTGCAGCCGCTCGGCTGCCCGCTTGCGATCGGTGATATCCCGGCCGACCAGCACCACCTGATCGCTGCTCATCGGCGAGATCGCTCCGGAGAACCAGACGTCGCGGCCCCCGATCGACAGGCGGTACTCGAAGTGGACCGTCGTCCGGGTCTCGAGGGCGGTGCGGATGTACTCCATGAACTGCTCCGCCTGGACGCCGTCGAACACTTCCCGCAGCGTCTTGCCGAGCAGTTCAGCGGCCGGGCGGTACAGCAGAGATGGATTGGTGGGGGCGATCTTGACGTAGCGACCCTCGGCGTCGAGCACCAGGATGACGTCGTTGATCGCCGCGAATAACGCCTCGAGCTCGGCATCGGCGTCGCGGGCCACGGGCGGTGCGGGTTTCGCGGTGGTCATTCTCCGGGGCACCAATACTCACCCGGAACCTCCGCGGGGCAACTCCCTCGGCCAGGGGGTGACGGGCGTCACGCCCTCGCCCCGCTTCGGGGCTCAGGCGCTGGGTCGTCGGGGCGGCGGTGCCGGTGCCGCGCTCACCGGTCGAGCAGCTCCCGTACCTTGCGGGCGATGGCGTCCGGGGTGAACGGCTTCTGCACGTAGGCGGACCCGGGCTCGAGCACGCCGTGCCGGGTGACGGCGTCGTCGGTGTAGCCGGACATGAAGATCACCCGGGCGTCGGGGCGCATGGTCGCGAGCCGGCTGGCGAGTTCGCGGCCGTTGAGCCCCGGCATCACGACATCCGTGAGGAGGAGGTGTATGGTGCCCGAGTACCGGGTCGCGATGTCCAGCGCGGCCTCCGCGCTAGGGGCTTCGAGCACCGTGTACCCGTGGCGTTCGAGCACCTGGCGGGCGACGCTCCGGACCGGCGCTTCGTCCTCGACCACCAGGACCGTCTCCGTCCCGCGCGCCGCACGCGCGGGCGCTTGGGCGGGCTGGGACGCGCGCTCCGCCAGCTCCTCCACGCGCGGCAGGTAGAGCTTGAAGGTGGTACCGTGCCCGACCTCGCTGTACACCCAGATGAATCCGCCGCTCTGCTTGATGATGCCGTAGACGGTGGCGAGCCCCAGGCCCGTGCCTTTGCCCTTCTCCTTGGTCGTGAAGAATGGCTCGAACATATGGGCCTGGGTCTCTTCGCTCATCCCGATGCCGGTGTCCGAGACCGCGAGTAGCACGAACGGGCCCGCGCGGGCCGGATAGTGGTCAGCGGCGTAGGCCTCGTCCAAATCCACGTTGCCGGTCTCCAGGGTGAGCTTGCCTCCGTTCGGCATCGCGTCGCGGGCGTTCACGGCCAGGTTCATGATTACTTGTTCGAGCTGCCCGGGATCAGCCTTGACCCGCCCCGTGGTCGGTGCGAGCCGCGTGCCGAGCTCGACGTCTTCGCCCAGGAGCCGGCGCAGCATCTTTTCCAGGTCGCTGACCAGCTTGTTGACCTCGAGCACCGTCGGCTGCAGGACCTGCTGGCGGCTGAACGCCAACAGCTGGCGCGTCAGCCCCGCGGCGCGATCGGCGGCCTTGTGGATCTCGTCGGCGTCCTGGCGACGGGGATCGGTGGCGCCGAGATCCTCGAGGAGTAGATCCGCGTAGCCCGTGATGGCCGTGAGGATGTTGTTGAAGTCGTGGGCGATGCCGCCCGCCAGCCGGCCGACCGCTTCCATTTTCTGGGCTTGGCGCAGCTGCTGCTCCAGCTGGACGCGCTCCGTGACGTCGCGCCCGATCCCCAGGATGCCGACGAGCCGGCCCTCGTGGAGCTGGGGAGTGGCAGAGAACTCTCCGACGCGGTAGTCGCCCTTCGCGGTCCGGACCCGGAACTGGCTGGCGGGGCGGACCTCGCCGCGTACCACCCGCCCCAGCAGCTCGAGCGCGAGCGGCAGATCTTCGGGATGCACCAGGCGCTCGAACGGCTGGCCCACCCATTCCTCGCGCCGCAAGCCGGTGATCGTCTCGAACGCCGGGTTGAGGGACGCGATGGTGCCTTCGGGGGAGAGCGCGAAGATGATGTCCCGCACGCCTTCGACGAGCGTACGGTAGCGCTCCTCGGACTCCCGCAGCGCAGCTTCGGCCGTGCGGCGCTCCGAGACGTCGCGGAAGTTCACCACGATGGCGCCCACCGCGGGCTCCGCGAGGCGGTCCACCGCGACGGCATCGATATGGCGCCAGGACCCGTCCTTGTGGCGCCACCGGAGCTCCAGGCTGGCGGGCGTGCCAGGGCTCGCGATGATGGCACGCAGTACGGCGTGGAGCCGCGGGGCGTCGTCGGGATGCACCCGTTCGAACCCGGGATGACCCACGAGCTCGGCCGGCGCGAAGCCCAGCAGACGTTCGATGGAGTGGCTGGCGAACAGCAGGGTCCCGTCGGGGGCGACGAGGGCGACCGCGTCCGCACCGTGCTGGATCAGCGCGCGAAAGCGCTCCTCGCCCTGGCGACGGGCCTCTTCCGCGCGGGCCTGCTCGGTCCGCGCGCGCCGCAAGTCGAGCGCGCGCACCACGGCGGGGCCCACCCGCTCGAGGTGGTGCTTGACGACGTAGTCCGCGGCGCCCGCCTTGATGTATTCCGCCGCGGTTTCTTCGTCCAGGCTGCCGGTCACGACGATGACCGGCGTGTCCGGGGCCTCGAGGAGCGCGATGCGCAGCGCATCGGCCGCTCCGAAGGTGGGTAACGAGTGGTCCGTCAGGATGATGTCGGGGGCGAAGGTCTGCAGCGCCTCCCGGAAGGCGCGCTCGGAGTCGACGCGGCGCGTCGCCCCGCTGATGCCGGCGCGGCGCAGCTCGCGCTCGAGCAGCGCCGCGTCGTCCACGACGTCCTCTACCATCAGGATCCGCACGAGGTCCGGCATCGTATCAGCGCGGCTGCTCGTTCAGGAGCAGCCAGTACAGCCCGACCTCGGAGACGGCGCGCGCAAAGGACTCGAAGTCCACGGGCTTGACGATGTAGCTGTTGGCACCCAGCCGGTACGCCGCCGCGATGTCGGGCTCTTCCTTGGAAGAGGTGAGCACCACGACCGGCAGGGCGCGCGTGCGCTCGTCGCTCTTGAGTCGCCGCAGCACCTCCAGCCCGTCCACCTTCGGGAGCTTCAAGTCGAGCAGAATCACGCGCGGCGTGACGCCGATCTCGCGCAGCGGATGGCTCTGCTCGCCGAAGAAGAATTCCAGGGCTTCGGCGCCGTCGCGGGCGACGAACACCTGATTCGCGAGATTCCGGGCCTTGAGGGCGCGCAAGGTCAGCTCCACATCGCTCGGGTTGTCCTCGACCAGCAGAATCTCGACTTCCGAATGCCCGGTCATGCGATCACTCGTCGTGGTAGGATGGAGGAGAACCGTGGCATGCACACGTACTGGGAAAGGGCGATGCCACGCTAGGGTGTTTTTGCGGCACTGAGGGGCGCTTTTGCGGCATTCTGAACGGAAGACGGCTTGGGTGAATCACCGTCGAGGTTGGGCGTGCGGTCCCTCCCTCTAGACCTCCAGCGATTGCACCCAAGCCGCCTGATCTGCTCATCTCGCGGGCGCGGACGCAGGACAGCGCGGCGCGTCGCGGGACTGCGCCACAATACGAAAACCCGCCGGCACAATCAAGACTGTCGTGCACGCGCAACACTTTGTTGCCATAAAATCGTGCAACTCCCGAGGCAGGACTCGAACCTGCGACCCGCCGGTTAACAGCCGGCTGCTCTACCAGCTGAGCTACTCGGGAAGGCGCGTGACAAATATCGCGGGAGCCGCGATGGAGTCAACCGGGCCGCCGACTGACCGGCAGTTCCGCCAACACCATGCCGACCAGGATCAACGCTCCGCCGCCCCACTGTATCAAGGCGAGCCGCTCCCCGAGAACGAGCCACGACGTCACCGCCGCAAACAACGGCTCGAAGCAGAAGATCAGCGCGGCCCGCGCGGTCGACATCTCCCGCTGGGCGCGCATCTGCAGCAGGAAGCAGATCGTGCTCGCGAACAGAACGGTGTACAGGAGCGCGCCGACAAAACGCGGCGTCCAGTGGATCTGCGGTTGCTCGAACAGGGCGGTCGCGAGCGCGCCCACCACGGCCGTCGCGGCGACCTGGACGAACACGAGGCGCCGCGGATCGTAGCGCCGCGTCAGCTCGGTGACCGCCACGATCTGGCCGCCGAAGCAGACGGCGCAGATCAGCGTCAGCAGATCTCCCCGATTCAAGCCACCGGCGTCCGGCGCGGTGAGCAGGTAGATACCCAGGGTGGCCAGGGCGAGCGCGGCCGCGGTGAGCCAACGGGGCCGCTCACCCAAGAGCGCGAGCGCGATCACCGGCGCCAGCACCGACGAGACCGCCACAATAAACGCCGAGCGCGACGGGGTCGTGATCACGAGGCCCGCGGTCTGCGCGACGAACCCGACGGCGACGAGCGCGCCGAGCAAGGCGCCGCCCCACAGCTCCCGGCCGGCGGGGCGCGGGCGAAACCGGGTCCCCGGGGCGAGCGCGAGCGCCGCGATGCCGAAGCGGACGGTGAGGAACGCGAACGGTGTCGCATCCGCGAGCGCACTCTTGACCGCGACGAAGCTCGTGCCCCACAGCGCGGTCGCAACGAGCAGCGCCAGGTCCGCCTGGCGCCGCGTCATCGGGCGTTCACGCGATGTCCCTGAGATAGCGCGCCGTGGGAGAATCGGCGTTGCGGGCAATATCCTCCGGGGTTCCCTGCGCGACCACGCGCCCGCCCGCGTCGCCGGCTCCCGGTCCCATCTCGATCACCCAGTCGGCTCGCTTGACGACGTCGAGATGGTGCTCGATGACGAGCACGGTGTGGCCGGCGTCGACCAGCCGGTCGAGCACGCGGCACAGCGTTCGGACGTCGTCGAGGTGCAGCCCGGTCGTCGGCTCGTCGAGGATGTAGAGCTTGCGCCCGGCGCGGCCCTTCGCGAGCGCCAGCTCACGGGCGATCTTCAAACGCTGCGCCTCGCCGCCCGACAGTGTGGTCGCGGGCTGGCCGAGCCGCAGATAGCCGAGCCCGACCTGTTGCAGGTGCCACAGGGCCCGGGCCAGCCGCGGCTGGCGGTGAAAGCGCTGCAGTGCCTGGTCCACCGTCCACTCGAGCACGTCGTGAATCGAGCTGCCGCCGAGCTTCACCTCGAGCACTTCCTGCTTGAAGCGCTTGCCCCCGCAGACCTCGCAGGGCACGAACACATTGGCGAGGAACACCATCTCGACGAGCACGTGCCCGGCGCCTTCGCACCCGTCGCACCGCCCCCCGGCTACGTTGAACGAGAACGTGCTGGGTGTGTACGCCCTCGCGCGCGCGAGCGGCTCGGCCGCGAACAGGGCCCGCAGCTCGTCGAACGCCTTGATGTACGTGATGGGGTTGGAGCGCGGCGTGCGGCCAATGGGGGCCTGGTCCACGAGCACGACCTCGCTGATCGCCTCCCAGCCGTCGAGCGCGCGCACCTCTCCCACCGGCTCGCCCAAATGCTGCTTCGCACCGTGCGTCCCCGTGAGCCGGGACTCGAGCTGCCGGAACAGTACGTCGTGCACCAGGGTCGACTTGCCGGAGCCCGAGACACCGGTCACCGCGGTGAGCGTGCCCAGGGGAATGCGCGTATCGACCCCCTGGAGATTGTGCAGGCGCGCACCCTTCACCTCGAGCCAGCGCCGCGCCGCACGGCGCGCCGACGGCACGCCGATACACTTCTCACCCGACAGATATTGTCCGGTGAGGGTCCCCGCCGCGCACACCCCGGCGGCCGGTCCCTGATATACGAGCGCGCCCCCCGCCTCGCCGCTGGCGGGGCCCAGCTCCACCATCCAGTCGGCGGCCCGCATCGCCGCAGGGTCGTGCTCGACGACCACGACGGTGTTGCCCCTGTCGGCCAGCCGGCGTAACAGGCCGAGGAGCCGGCCGGTATCGGCGGGATGGAGACCGATGGTCGGCTCGTCGAGCACGTACAGCGTATCGACGAGGTGCGAGCCAAGAGCGTTGGAGAGGGCGATCCGCTGCGCCTCGCCCCCCGACAGGGTGCGCGTCAGCCGGTCGAGCGTGAGGTAGCCCAGGCCCACGTCGTTCACGAACGAGACCCGGGCCGCGAGCTCCGCCAGGATGTGCACCGCTACCGCGCGCTGGAACGGCGCCAGCTCGAGGGCCGCGATCCAGTCACACAGAGCACCGACCGGGAGCGCGGCGACGTCCGCGATCGTCCGGCCGCCCACACGGATCGCCAACGCTTCGGGCTTGAGCCGCGCCCCGCCGCAGGCGGGGCAGACTTTCGCCAGCTGGTACTGCCGCAAGAACACGCGGATGTACTGCTTGTACCGCTTTGCCTCGAGGCGCTGGAGGAACGGGAGCATGCCCAGGAATCGCCCGCTGGCGCCGTTGAGCAGGAAATGCCGGGCCTTCGCGCTCAGATCCTTCCACGGCGCGTCGAGCGGGATTCCCTTCGCCCGCGCCGTCTCGCGCAGGATGCGACGGCGGCCTTCGTACCGTGGTTTGGTCCACGGATCGAGCGCACCCTGCGCCAGGCTCTTCCTGGGGTAGGGCACGATGAGTGATTCGTCGTACTCCAGGACGGCGCCGAAGCCATTGCACCCGGGGCACGCGCCCCGCGGGTTGTTGAACGAGAACAGGATCGGGGTGAGCGCGGGAGCTGACGTGCCGCAATTGGAGCACGTGGGATGGGCGGAGAAGCGGCGGCGGTCGCCGTTGTCGAGTGCGACCGCGACGCCCTCGCCTTCGTTGAACGCGGTGGCGACCGCGTCGGCGAGGCGCCCCCGAGTCGCATCGGCAGCCGGCAGGCGGTCCACGACCACGAGGACCTCCTGCGCCTCTCGCACCCGCTGCTCGGCGTCGGGAGGGTCGAGCCGGGCCAGGATGCCGTCGAGCTGGGCCCGCACGAACCCCGCCGCGCGCAGCTGTGCCGCCACTTCCACGTCGGGGCGGTGGGCGCTCGGCGGCAGGGGGAACGTCATCAGGATGGGTAGCGGCGCAGCATGCTGCGCCCCTACGCTGACCAATTCGTCCACCACCTCTTGGACGGTGTCGACTTTCACGACGCTCCCGCACTTCACGCACTGCTGGGTGCCGGTACGCGCCCACAGGAGCCGCAGGAAGTCGTAGATCTCCGTGGCCGTGCCGACCGTCGAGCGGCTGCTCGTCGTAGGGTTCTTCTGCTCGATGGCCACCGCCGGAGAGATCCCCTCGATCGCGTCGACCAGCGGCTTTGGCATCCGCTCGAGAAATTGCTTGGCGTAGGTCGAGAGCGACTCGATGTAGCGGCGCTGGCCCTCGGCGTAGAGGGTATCGAAGGCCAGGGTGCTCTTGCCGGACCCTGACGGTCCGGTGATCACCGTGAGGGCGCCGCGCGGCAGCTCGACGGTGATGCCCTTGAGATTGTGCTGCCGCGCGTTGCGGATGATCACGCGGTCGGGTGAGTGAGGCATAACCCCCTAAGATAATAGGGGCTCGGGACCGGGGGCTCGGGGTTCTGGGAAAACGGCGTCTGAGCACCTAGCCCGGAGCCCCGAGCCCCCCTAGTTTCGCCCCCAATGGCCCTCGCCCTCACCCCGCGCCTGCTCCGTCGCGGCCTGGAACTCTTCGCCGTTATCTCGCTGGCCGGTGTCATCGTCGTGCTCGCCGTGTACGGCGAGAACGTCCAGGCGGTCGCGCGCGCGCTGCTGCACCTCCACTGGGGGTGGATGGTGGTGGGGCTGGGACTCGCCTCGATGGACTGGTTCGGCGGAGGAACGCGGTTGTGGGTCGTCGCCCGGCACGTACACCCGGGCGTCCGGCTGAAGCACATGATCATTGCCGGGGGGATGAGTGCCTGGGCGGCGTACCTGACCCCGTTCCAGTCCGGTGCGGGGCCTACGATGATGTGGGTCATGCGCCGGTCCGGCGTGCGCCTTCCCGAGGCGATGACGTCCACCTTCATGACGTTCGTCGCCACCGTAGTGTTCTTCGCCGTCGCGGGACCGCTCGCCATCTACCTCGGCGCCGGGAAGTCTCTCGCGCAACACAACGTGGTCCTGGGGATCACCTACTACGATCTGTTTCGCACCAGCCTCACGATTTTCGGAATCCTCGGCGTCATCATGCTGGTCGCGATGGTATTCCCGGCCTGGATGCGGGATGCCGTGCACTGGCTTGCGCGCCGGCTCGAGCGCAAGAGCCACCGCATCGCCGCGCGCATCGAGCAGCTGCGTGAGGGGATCGACCGGGCGCACGAATGCCTGGTCGCGTTCGGCAACCCGAAGGGGTGGCTGGCGCTGTTTTGGGCCGTGCTGCTCTCGGCGCCGTCACATGCCAACAAGCTGCTCGCCGGATATGTCGCGCTGCGTGCGCTCGGCATTCCCGCCAACTTCGTGGACATCCTCCTGCTCCAGACGTTCATCACCTTCCTCCTCTATTTCGCACCGACGCCCGGGTCGGCCGGGCTCGCCGAGTTCCTCTCCGCGGCGGTTATGCAGATCTATGTCGGGCCCTCGCAGCTGCCGTTGTACACGCTCCTCTGGCGTTTCATCAACAGCTACGCGACGGTGATCACCGGCTCGCTGCTCTTCTGGTACTGGTTGCGGAGCGGGCTGGTGGGGCGCGAGGAAGCGGTGAACATCGCGTAACCCGTGTTTGCTTGCGCGGTTACGGAGTCAGGCGTAACTTCCGGCCTCCCAGATGGCACTGCTCGAACTCGGCGGCAAGAAGTTCACCATTCCGGTGGGCGAGGTAACGCTCGGCAGCGATGCAGGCTGCGCGATCTCCCTCGCCGGCGCCGCGGTGCTGCCACAGCACGCCCTGCTGCAGGGGCACGCCGACGGCCAGGTGATCATCCGAAAGGCCTCCCCCGCTGCCGACGTCCTCATCAACGGCGTACGCCTCGGCGCCGAGCCTACACCCCTCCTGCACGGCGACAAAGTCGACGTGGGCGGTCACGAGCTCACCTTCGTGGATGAGCGGAGATCCGGCAGCACCCAGTATGTGAAGGCGTTCACTCCTGCAATCGCCGGTGGCCCGGCCAAGGCGGGTGTGAAACCGCCCGGGATCGGGGTCACGGGCGGCCGAGTCGTGAGCCTCACCGACGGCCGTGAGTACGTGATCACCGGGGCGTCGCTGGTGTTCGGCCGCGAGGCGGGGTGCGACGTGGTCGTACCGGGGAAAGACGTTTCGCGTCGGCACGCCGAGATCGTCCAGACGCCGAAGGGCTATCTGCTGGTAGACTCGAGCACCAACGGGACGTTCGTGAACGAGGAGCGGGTGGAGGGTCAGCGCATCCTCGCACGCGCCGACGTGGTCCGGCTGGGCGACGAGCAGTTTCGCTTCTACGCGGATGTCGCCCCTGCCGCCGCGCCTCCCCCCACTCCGCCGGGGCCGGCCGCTAGCCCGCCGCAGGCCGTGCCCCCAGCCTCACCTCCGGGGGCGCCACAGGCGGGCCCCCCGCCCGGCGCAACGGACCGTCTCAGACATACCGTTCATGGCCTGGAAGCGTTCGTGCCGGCCTCCCCCCGAGCCGCCACGGGCGGCTCGCTGGCGAGCTTCCTCGTGCGAAGCGGGGGGCTCGTCGGTCAGCGCCTGGCGGTGAAGACTCCTGTCGCGAACATCGGGCGGGCCGATTACAACGACCTCGTCGTGCCCGACCCGTCCGTCTCCACCAGCCACGCCAAGCTGCAGCGCCGGGAAGGGGTCTGGGTGCTCGTGGACCTCGAGTCCACCAACGGCACGTTTGTGGACGGGGAGCGGGTGAAGGGCGAGGCCCCGCTCGCTCCCGGCGCGGCGGTGCGGTTCGGGGACGTGCAGCTCGTGTTCGAGCCGACGGACGATGCGCTGGGCGTCGCGAAGGGTGGGGGCACTCAGGTGCTGAGGACGCCCCACTCGATCGCCCCGAACGTCTCTCCCAGCCCAGCACCCCGTCCCGCGCCGCCCCCCCCGCCCCCGTCGCCCCCCCCCAGCCGCCCCGCTCCCGCTCCCAGGGTCTCGCCGGCTCCGGGGGCCAAGGCGGCGCCGCTGCTGAAGCCGCAGCCGCCCACCCCTTCACGACCTGGACCCAGGCCCGCGCCCAAGCGGCCGGCGGCCCAGCAGCCGCCGCCCAAGAAGGGGAAAGGCTGCGGCGGAAGCGCCGCGGTCCTGGTGATCGGTGCTGGAGCTCTCCTTGCCCTCCTCCACCGGCTGTTAGCGTAGCGACGTCCCGTGCATATCACCTGCGCCGGTCGCACCGACGTCGGCATCATCCGCTCGGGGAATGAGGACAACTTTCTCATGATCCCCGACCGCGGGATCTTTGTCGTTGCGGACGGGATGGGGGGGCACGCCGCCGGTGAGGTAGCGAGTGAGATGGCCGTGCGCTTCGTGGCGCGCGAGCTCGGGTCCCTGAAGGGTCTCTCGGACGACCAGGTGGCGGACCGGATGCGCACATCGATCCGGGCCGCGAACGGCGCCATTTTCCAGCGCACACTCACGGAGCACGACAAGCGCGGAATGGGAACCACGGTCACCGCCCTGGTGCTGTACGACACCCGTTTCCTGATCGGGCAGGTGGGGGACAGCCGGGCGTACCTCTACCGTGATCAGAAGCTGATGCAGCTCACCAAGGATCACTCGTACGTCCAGGAGCAAGTCGACGCGGGATACCTCACCCCCGAGCAGGCGCGGTCCCACCCGTATTCGAATGTGATCACCCGCTGTGTGGGTGCGAACAGCGACGTGATGCCGGACGTCTACCTCGGTACCGTGAAGCCCGGCGACCTGTTCCTGCTCGCCTCCGACGGACTGACGGGAATGCTCGAAGACCCCCAGCTGGCGGAGCTCATGGCGGGCGAGCGGATGCCGCAGGAGCAGGTGGACGACCTGATCACCGACGCCAACCGCCACGGCGGGCTCGACAACATCACGGCGATCATCATCCGGATCGATTCGGTGGACGCGGCCGTGGGCGACGCTACTCAAGTCACGCAGCCGGGCGCGCGACCGCGCTGACGCCGCCGGCTCAGCGCACCAGCTCGGTCTCCGCGTTCATCCGCCGCTCCACCTCTTCCCGCGGCAGCATCACGAGCTCCACAATCGCCTGCGCCGGCACCTTCGCGGCTGCGACGACGAACACGCGCAGCCGCCGCGCCGAGCGGTACAGCTCGGCCGCCACCCGCGGGAGGCCGAGATGAGCCGCTGCTTCGGCGCCTCCGAGCTGGGTTACGCTGCCGTCGCGCTTTACGAGCGGCAGGTCGAGCGCCAGCATCGCGGCCTTGGCCGGGAAGTCCAGGAACAGCTCTCCCGGCGCGAGGCCGACGTCCCGGGCGAGCCGGTCCTCCACCCGCTCCAGCAGGTCGGGGTCGTCGGAGGGCCAGGAAGGGGTGTCCGCGGGCAGCTCGGTGGCCGGCAGGTCGAGCGCCCGCTTCGCGAGCCGGCGCTCGCGGAGCCGGCGGGCGAGGCCGGTCGCGTCTTGCTGCAGCAGCTCGTGGATCAGCCCGTCGTCGGTGGCGACCGCGACGCCATCCGGCTGAACTCGGCCGCCGGCGATCGCGCGCCGCACCAGGCGCTTGAACATCGAGGTGGCGCTGCGCACGGCGTGGTGCCAGTACACGTTGCGATACATCTGATATTTGGCGAACAGCAGCGACTCGAGGGCGGCGAGCCCCTTCTCGTGGAGCGCGAGCGTCGGATGCCCGTCCCGCCCGGGCGCCAGCGTCAGCGACATGAGCAGCCGGTCCACGTCGATCACCCCGTAGGGAACACCGCACATCCAGGCGTCGCGGGACAGGTAGTCGAGCTTATCCACGTCGAGCGAGCCCGACACCAGGCCGGCGAGAGGCTCGCGCGCCCGGGCCTGGATCAGCGGCAGCAGCCGCTGGGCCGGGGTCCCCAGCGTGGCCAGTCGTTGTGCGAGCTCGCCGTCCGCCAGGTGCCGCGCCGCCAGCTCCTCGTGGTGGGGCAGACCGGCTTCCTCGAGCGCATGGGAGAAGGGATAGTGCCCGATGTCGTGCAACAATGCGGCGAGCTTCAACCGGTCGCGGTCCGCGGTGTCGAGCCGGACGTCGCCCGCGTCTTCGAGCTGCGACAGCGCGCGGCGCGCGAGATGGTACGCGCCGAGCGCGTGCTCGAAGCGGCTGTGCGTGGCGCCGGGATAGACGAGGAACGCGTGCCCCAGCTGGCGTACGTAGCGCAGCCGTTGGACGGCGGGGGTGTCGACCACGGCAAGCGCTTCGGGATCGAGCCGGATGTTATCCCAGAGCGGGTCGCGGACGACCTCAAACCGGGTCAACGCGTGGGGCCTGCGTCTCTGACCGCGGCGTGCACCTGATCCTGGAACTGGGCGAAGTTGTCGCGAAACATCTGCGCGAGACGGGCGGCCTGGGCATCGTAGGCCGCCGGGTCGCTCCAGGTGCCGCGCGGCAGCAGCAGGGCGTCCGGCACGCCTGGGACCTGCAGCGGGACTTCGACTCCGAACACCGGGTCGGGTGTGGTGGGGATGCGGTCGAGCTTGCCGGCGAGCGCCGCGCGCACCATGGCGCGCGTCTGGCCGAGCCGTATCCGCTGGCCCAAGCCGTGGGGTCCCCCCGTCCACCCCGTGTTCACGAGCCAGCACTGGACGCCGTGGGCGGCGATCTTCTCGCCGAGCAGCGACGCGTAGGTGTTGGGGCTGAGCGGCAGGAACGGGGCGCCGAA
>Ga0137394_10000797_pt1 | contig 22054 bp, 15 predicted proteins | sample czobulk116metaG_FD_108278 | JGI IMG/M metagenome (GOLD analysis project Ga0137394, IMG submission 108278) | Vadose zone soil microbial communities from Angelo Coast Range Reserve, California, USA - czobulk1.16 metaG | ecosystem: Environmental > Terrestrial > Soil > Vadose zone | place: USA...
ACCGGGACGATCGAATTCGCGGCCGGTGTCGTGCTGCGGGCCGTCGAGCACGGCAAGCACGTCATCCTCATGAACGTGGAGCTCGACGCCACCCTGGGGCCCATTCTCAAGGCCCACGCCGATCGCGCCGGTGTCGTGTACTCGAACAGCGATGGGGACGAGCCCGGCGTGGCCATGAACATGCTCCGGTTCGTGAGGTCGATCGGGCTGACGCCGGTGGTGGCCGGGAACCTCAAGGGCCTCTACGACCCCTACCGGACGCCGGAGACGCAGCGCGGGTTTGCCGAGGCCCACCGTCAAAAGCCGGCGACGATGACGTCCTTCGCCGACGGAACGAAACTGTCGATGGAGCTCACGGTGCTGGCCAACGCCACGGGCTTCGGGGTCGCCAAGCGGGGGATGTATGGTCCCGCCTTGACCCATGTGAACGAGAGCGGCCGGTTCTTCCGGGACAAGCTCCGGGACGGCGGGATGGTGGACTTCCTCGTGGGCGCGGCGCCGTCGAACGGCGCGTTCGTCCTCGGCTACTCGGAGGACCCGGTCAAGGCCGCCTTCCTCAAGTACCTCAAGATGGGCGATGGACCGTTGTATACGTTCTACACGCCGTTCCACCTGCCGCAGCTGGAGATCCCGTTGACGGTGGCCCGAGCGGTGCTGTTCCGCGACGCGACCGTCGCGCCACGGGGAGGCCCCGTCTGCGACGCGGTGACGATCGCGAAACGAGACCTCCGGCCCGGGGAGACACTGGATGGACTCGGCGGGTTCACCTGCTACGCGCTGATCGACAATTACGACGTGAGCCGGCGAGCGCACGCCCTTCCGATGGGCGTCTCCGAGGGCTGCCTGGTGCGGCGACCCGTGGCCAAGGACGCGCTCGTCACCTACGAGGACGTCGAGCTCCCCGCGAACCGCCTGTGCGACAAGCTGCGCCAAGAGCAGCACGACCAGTTCGCCCGCCCGGTCTGACGCGCCGCCCCTGCTGCGACGAGACATGAGCCCTCATCACGACGTCACTCACGAGTCTGCCCCGCGCATCCTGCTCTTCTCTCAGCGGAACATCTACGAGCAGGAAGTGTGGCGATGCTCCTTTCACGAGTTCGAAGGAATCCTCCGGCACATCGAAGCGGTCGACGTCGTGGCGCCCTCGCCCCGCCGATGGTATGCGCAAGGCAAGCGGCTCGCCCTGAGACTCGGCGAACACTTCAGGACTCCTCTGAATCCGGGTATCCCACGGGTCAGCCTCGACCGAGACTACGAGGTCTTCGTCGCCATCTGCGAGAAACCATCCGAGCTCCTGAATCTGAACGCGGTCAAGGGATGGAAGGACCGCTGCCGAACCTCGGTCTGTTGGGTCACCGAGTTCTACGTCAAGGACATGCCGCTCTTCAAGAGCTCCCTGGAGGTGTTGTCGCAATTCGATCATGTCCTCTTCATGTTCAGCGCCAATGAACCCTTCCGGGCGCTGCTCGGAGGTGGGGGGCGCTACATGCCGGCCGGCATCGACGCGCTGCGCTTCTGCCCCTCCCCGCGGGCACCGAGGCGGTCCATCGACGTCCTGAGCATCGGTCGACGATCGGAGGTCACGCATCAGGCGTTGCTCCACCTGGCGCGACAGGAAGGCCTCTTCTACGTCCACGACACGATCAATGGCTTCCACGCCTACGATCTGGCCCAGCACCGGTCGCTGATGGCGGAGATGGCCAAGCGAAGTCGCTATTTCATCGTGAATCCCGGCAAGGTCAACGCCCCCGAAGAGACGGGCGGTCTGAGCGAGTTCGGCTACCGGTACTTCGAGGGCGCCGCGCCGGGCGCCATCATGATCGGGGAGCGGCCTCGGAACGGCGAATTCGACCGGATCTTTCACTGGCCGGACGCCGTCATCGATCTTCCGTTCGGCTCCGACCACATCGGCGCTGTCATCAAGGAGCTCGATGCCCAGCCCGAGCGCCAGCAGAGGATACGGCGGACCAACGTCATCCAGTCGCTACGCCATCACGACTGGGCCCACCGCTGGGAGGCGGTGCTGACCATGACCGGCCTCGCCCCCTTGTCCGGCCTCCTGAGGCGAAAGGACCGGCTGGAGGAGCGGGCGGCCCTGGCGGAGCGGCAGCCGGATGATCTCGGCTCGGAGCGCCGAATTCTCGGCGGCACAACGTCACAATCCCTGGGAGACTGAATGAACACGCCTGAGATTCCCTTTCTCGATCTGATCACGGTTCACCGCGAGCTGAGGGACGAGTTGCGCTCGGTCCTCGAGACGGCGCTGGACACCGCGGGCTTCATCGGTGGCCCGATGGTCCGGGACTTCGAGCGCGACTTCGCCGCGTTCTGCGAATCACGGTTCTGCGTCGGGATGGCGAACGGCACGGACGCCCTGCGCCTTGCGCTGATGGCGGCCGGCGTGGAGCCGGGAGACACCGTGGTGACGGTGCCCCTCACCTTCATCGCGACCACGGAGGCGATCTCACAGGCGGGCGCCTGGCCGGATTTCGTCGACGTCGATCCGCAGACCTACACCATGGACCCCGAGAAGCTTCGCATTTTCCTCGAAACCGAGTGCACCCCGGATCCGTCGACGGGCCGGCCCGTGAGCAAGCGGACCGGCCGGCCGGTGACGGCCGTGGTCCCCGTGCACCTGTATGGCCAGATGGCCGACATGGACCGCATTCTCGAGCTGGCAGCCCAGTACGACCTGACCGTCGTCGAGGACGCGTGCCAGGCACACGGCGCGGAGTATCTCTCGCGCACAGACAGCCGCTGGCGCAGGGCGGGATCGATGAGCCGCGTCGCGGCGTTCAGCTTCTACCCCGGCAAGAATCTCGGTGCCTGCGGCGAGGCCGGCGCCATCACCACCGATGACGAGCTGGTGGCACGGCGCTGCCAGATGCTCCGCGACCATGGCCAGTCCCGGAAATACATCCATGACCTCGAGGGGTACAACGCCCGTCTCGATGCTCTCCAGGCGGGGTTCTTGCGGGTGAAGCTCCGCCATCTGGCGACGTGGAACGAGCAGCGCCGGGAGCGCGCCCGGATCTACGACGAACTCTTCGAGAACACGCGCGGGACGCTGGGCGTGCCCCATGTGCCGTCGTGGTCGCGTCCGGTCTACCATCTGTACGTCGTCCGGGTCGCGGACCGTGAGCGGCTGCAGCGCGACCTCGCCGCCGCCGGCATCGCCACCGGCATCCACTATCCGATCGCGTTGCACCTGGCGAAGCCGTACGAGGCGCTCGGCTTCCACCCGGGCGACTTCCCGCTCGCCGAGCAGGCGGCCTCGCAGATTCTCTCGCTTCCGATGTTTCCTGGGCTGACGTTCGAGCAGCAGGAGCGCGTGGCCGCCTGTGTGACGGAGTCCACGAGCGCCTCGCGCCTCGCGGGGACGCCGGAGCTCGCGTACCGGGATCGGCCATGAGCGACGCGGAGACGGTCCTCGTCGTGGGACTCGGAGAGGTAGGCCGACCGCTGCTCGAGCTCCTCTCACGGCACCACCATGCGGTCGGCGTGGACATCGCGCCCCCGGCCCAGCCGGTCGAGCGTGTCGACGTGATGCACGTCTGTTACCCGTTCGAGATCGCCGATTTCATCGGCCAGACCGCGCGCTACATCGCGCGCTTCAATCCCGAGCTGACCATCGTGAACAGCACGGTCGCGGTCGGAACGACGCGCGCCATCGCCGACCGGTCGGGCGCCGCCGTGGTGCACAGTCCGGTCCGCGGCAAGCACGTGCGAATGCGCGAGGAGCTCCTGCACTACGCAAAGTTCGTGGGACCGATCGATCCGGCCTCCGGCAAGAGCGCGGCGAGGCATTTCGAGTCCATCGGCATGCGCACGAGCATCCTGTCGTCGCCGGAGGCGACCGAGCTGGCGAAGCTCACCGAGACGACGTATTTCGGCCTGATCATCGCCTGGGCTCAGGAGGCCGAGCGGTATTGCGATCGGCTGGGCCAGGAGTATGACGAGATCGCGTCGTTCTGGGACGAGGTCAAGTTCTTCCCGTCCGTGAAGTACTTTCCCGGGATCATCGGCGGCCACTGCGTCATGCCGAACATCGAGATCCTGAGCCGGGTGGATCACTCGGACATGCTCAAGGCGATCCAGTCGTCCAACCGGAACAAGTCGGAGCGAGAGGCGCGGCGGGGAATGGCCGGCCACCCCGGCCCCCGGGCGTGACCACGAAGACCGCGGGTCTGCTCATGCTGCTGGCGCAGACCTATTACGTCCTGAAGCCGGGGATCCCCTGGACGCTCCGCATGGCGCTACGCCGTGCGTGGGCGAAACAAGTGTCCCGTCGCGTTCGCGAGCACTGGCCGATCAATCCCGCCGCCGCGGCGACGCCCGACGGCTGGTCGGGCTGGCCCGACGGCAAGCAGTTCGCTTTCGTCCTCACCCACGACGTCGACAGCCAGCGCGGGCTCGATCGCTGCCGGCCCCTGGCCGACATGGACATGCGCCTGGGGTTCCGCTCCTCCTTCAACTTCGTGCCCGAAGGCGAGTATGCGACACCGGCGGCTCTGCGCGATTTTCTCAGCGCCAACGGCTTCGAGGTGGGTGTGCACGACCTCAGGCACGACGGCAAGCTCTTCACTTCTCGCAAAACGTTCACCGCCAGTGCGCGGCGGATCAATCAGTACCTGGCGGCCTGGGGCGCCGTGGGGTTTCGCGCGGGATTCATGTTCCACGAGCTCAGCTGGGTCCGCGATCTCAACATTCTGTACGATGCCTCGGTCTTCGACACCGACCCCTTCGAGCCGCAGCCGGACGGCGTGAACACCATCTTTCCATTCTGGGTCCCCCGCGACGACTGCTCCGGCTATGTCGAGCTTCCCTACACGTTGCCGCAAGACTCGACGCTCTTTCTCCTGCTTCACGAGACGTCGATCGACATCTGGAAGCGCAAGCTCGACTGGGTGGCCGAGAACGGCGGTATGGCGCTGGTGACGGTCCATCCCGACTATATCAACTTCGACGGCGGCCGCCGCCCGTCCGAATACCCGGCCCAGTACTATCAGGAATTTCTCGAGTACGTCCGCCGTCGCTACGGCGCGCACTGCTGGGCCGCGCTGCCTCGCGACGTGGCCGCGCACATCCGCAGCCAGCGGGCGCCTCAGCCGCGTGTTGCCCCACGCGGGGGCGCCCATCAGCTCGCGCCGGCCGGCATCGAGGGGTCGACGCCCGCCCCTCGCGCCGCTCGGCGCACCTGGCGCCTTCGTGGAAAGCGCGTGGCGATGGTCTTGTTCTCCCACTACCCGATGGACCCGCGGCCGCGTCGCGCCGCCGAGGCGCTCGTCGCCGAAGGCATGACCGTTGACGTCGTCTGCCTCCGGGAAACGGGAACGGATCCCAAGCGTGAGACGCTGAACGGCGTCAACATCCGCCGCGTGCCTCTCAAGCGGCGGCGCGGCGGCGTCCTCGGGTATGTGTTCCAGTACCTGGCCTTCCTGCTGATCGCCTCCCTCATCGTCGCCGCGCGCTCGCTGACCCGGCGCTATGAGCTCGTCTATGTCCACAACATGCCCGATATCCTCGTCGCGAGCGCGCTCGTTCCAAAGCTTCTCGGAGCAAAGGTGATTCTCGACCTGCACGACCCGATGCCCGAGCTCATGATGACGATCTTCGATCTCCCGCGGGACACGCTGGCTGTCGGCCTCTTGAAGCGGCTGGAAAAGCTCAGCATCCGGCTCGCCGACCTGACCCTCACCGTCAACATCGCGTGCAAGAAACTCTTCGCGTCGCGCAGCTGCCCGTCGGAGAAGATTCGCGTCGTCATGAATTCGCCGGACGAGGCCATTTTCGGCTTCCGCCCCGCCCCTGCACGCTTCCGTGGCGGACCCCGGCGAGCCGACCGCTTCGTGATCATGTACCACGGCTCCCTGGTCGAGCGAAACGGCCTCGATCTCGCGGTGGATGCCCTCGCACGTGTCCGCCCGTCGATTCCCGGCGCCGAGCTGAGAATCTGCGGCTCCGAGAACCCGTTCCTGCGGCGCGTGATGGAGTCGGTCCGCGCCCGGGATCTCCAGTCGGCCGTCCATTATCTGGGGCCCAAGCGGGCCGAGGACATCGTGCACGCCATCGAGGCGTGTGACGTGGGCGTGATTCCGAACCATCGAAACGTGTTCACGGAGCTCAATACGCCCACGCGAATCTTCGAGTACCTCGCGCTCGGCAAGCCGGTGATCGCGCCCCGCGCACCCGGCATCCTGGACTATTTCGACGCCGACTCCCTGATCTTCTTCGATCTCGGCGACCCGGAAGACCTCGCGCGGCAGATCGAATACGTCTACCAGCACCCGCGCGAAGCGCTGGTCATCGTCAAGCGCGGCCAGCAGGTCTATCTCGCCCACGCGTGGCGCGCCGAGCGCGAGACGCTGGTCAACGTGGCCAGCGACTTGTTGAGCAACGGAGGCCGAGAGATATCGTGATGAGAGAGCAGACGCCGCGCCCCCGTCCGGGCCTGCGCTACGTGCTGATCACGCCGGCCCGCAACGAAGCGCCGTTCATCGAGCAGACCATCCGATCGGTGATCGGGCAGACGGTCGTCCCGACGAAGTGGATCATCGTGGACGACGGATCGACCGACGCCACGGCGGCGATCGTCCGGCGGTATCTGGCCGCCCATCGCTGGATCGAGCTGATTCACATGCCACAGCACCGCGATCGCAGCTTCGCCGCCAAGGTGCACTCGTTCAACGCGGGCCTGGAACGCGTGAAAGGCGTGGACTACGAGGTCATCGGCAACCTCGACGCCGATCTCTCGTTCGAGGCGGACTACTGTGAGTTCCTGCTGAGGAAGTTCGGCGACGATCCGCGCCTCGGCGTCGCGGGCACGGTCTTCAGGGAAGACGGGTATAGCTCCGAGACGCACAGTTTCGAGGGACATAGCCATGTCGCCGGCGGCTGCCAGCTGTTCCGCAGACGCTGCTTCGAGGAGATCGGCGGCTACATCCCGAACAAGGCGGGCGGGATCGACTGGATCGCGGTGACGACCGCCCGCATGATCGGCTGGAAGACCGAATCGTTCCGGGAGAAGTGGTTCTTCCACCACCGCCATCTGGGAACGGCCGGCCGGAGCCCGTTCGGCGCCATGTTTTCCTACGGCGAGAAAGACTATTACCTCGGAGGCCATCCGGCCTGGGAGCTCTTCCGGGTGGTCTACCGGATGACTCAGCGGCCGTATGTGACCGGCGGGCTGGCCCTCGCGCTCGGGTACCTCTCGGCCTGCGGGCGCCGCATGCCAAGGCCGGTCTCGCACGACCTCATGATGTTCCACCGCCGAGAGCAGATGCTGAAGCTCAAGGCCATCCTCACGTCCCTGCTGAAGCTCAAGCGAGTCGACAGCTTCAGAGTCGTCCCGGATTAGCCGCCCGTGCACCCGCACCCGGCCCCTCCGGTGACTCACGACTTCGTCGAGACGATCGCCTCGATGGTCCGTCGATTCACCGACTGGCTGGATGGACACGGGGAGACCTCGTACGATCATCAGAGCTTCTTCGCGGGCGGCCTCGGGCGGCGCGCCAAGACGCTGTACTATCGGCGACCGCGGCTCGGCACGCTCGCGGTCGGTCCCATGATATTTTGCGAGGCGTTCGTGCCGTCCGCGCGGAGGCTCTTCTGGAAGCCCCAGCGCTTTCCGATCGCCGACGCCCATTACGCCATGGGCTTTGCATTCCTCGCGGAAGCCTTCGCCTCCGACGCGTACTACCAGAGAGCCGTCCACTTCCTCGAAATCCTCGAGCAGACGCGCGGCGGCGGCGGTGACGCTCACGGCTGGGGATACCCGTTCAACTGGCAGACGCGGAACGGCTGCATCACCGAGGGCACCCCGCTGATCACCACCGTACCCTATGTCTACGAGGCGTTTTCCCAGGTCTACCGGATCGACAAGAGCCGTCGGTGGCGGCGGATCATGGACGCCACGGCCCGGCACGCACTGACGCAATACCGGGATATCGAGACGGCGCCGGACACCGCCTCCTGTGCGTATACGCCGGCCGCCGACGACCCTGGAGGCGTCGTCAACGCGAGCGCCTACCGGGCATTCGTCCTGAGCAAAGCCGCGGTCGATCTGTCGGACTCCCGGTACCTCGAGGCGGCGAAGAGAAATCTGAATTTCGTCCTTGCCTCGCAGGATGCGGATGGCTCGTGGCCCTATTCGACCGACGGTCGGCGAGGGTTCATCGACCATTTCCACACGTGCTTCGTCCTCAAGGCGCTCGCGAAGATCGAGAGGCTCACCGGATCGCCCCGCTGTACGGAGGCCATCGAACGGGGGGTCGGCTATTACGTGACCAACCTCTTCGACGTCGAGGGCCTGCCGATCCCCTTCTCGAGGCGGCCGCGGCTCACGGTCTATCGGCGAGAGCTTTATGACTACGCGGAGTGCCTCAACCTGGCCGTCCTGCTGAACGGCCGTTTCCCGACGCTGGACCGGCGCATGTCCACGCTCGTCCGTGATCTCCTCGTACGCTGGCACAAGCCCGATGGATCGTTCCGGAGCCGCGAGCTCCTCCTCGGCTGGGACAACGTCCCCATGCATCGCTGGGCGCAATCGCAGATGTTCCGAAGTCTCTGTCTCCTGCTCTCGCGAACCCGCCAGGTGTCCGAGGACGCCCGGCTCCCTTCGATGATCACCCTGAACACCAGAGGATAGGCCGCGGCCATGTGCGGAATCTGTGGACAGCACAACTTCGGCGTCGAGGCTCCCGTCCTGCGCCCGGACATCGAAGACATGACGAGGACCCTCGTCCACCGGGGCCCGGACGACGAGGGGTACTACGTGGCGGGGCCGGTCGGACTCGGCTTTCGGCGGCTCTCCATCATCGATCTCTCGGGCGGCCATCAGCCCATGGCCGATCAGGACGAGTCCGTCTGGGTGGTGTTCAACGGCGAGATCTACAATTTTCTGGAGCTGAGGCGCGAGCTCGAAGGACTCGGCCACGCGTTCCGCACGAGGTCGGACACCGAGGTCATCGTCCACGGATACAAGCAGTGGGGCGACGAGGTGCTCGAGCGCCTCAACGGCATGTTCGGACTTGCGATCTGGGACACGCGACGACGGCGGCTCGTGCTCGCGCGCGACCCGTTCGGAATCAAGCTGATCTATTACCGGATCGACGGCGGTCGCCTGTACTTCGGCTCGGAGATCCGGGCCGTCCGTGCCGCCATGCTGGGACCGACCGAGATCGATCCGAGCTCGTTGAATCTCTTCCTCCGCTACCGCTATACCCCGTCGCCCCACACGCTGTTCAAGGGGATCCGAAAGCTCGCCCCGGGCACCAAGCTGACGGTCGAAAACGGTCTCTGTCGCCTCAGCCGGTGGTACCGTTCCAAGCCTGCGCCGTTCCCGGTGGCGAAGTCCGCGGACGAGGCGACGGAGGAGCTGCTCGCGCTCTATCAGCAGGCCGTCCGCCGTCAGCTCATCAGCGACGTGCCGGTCGGCCTGTTGCTGAGCGGTGGCATCGATTCCAGCCTGCTGCTCGCCCTGATGAACCTCTATGGGAGCGCCTGGCCGACCTACACGGTGGGCTACGGCTCGAGCTTCGCCGATGACGAGCTGGCCGACGCGGCGGAGACCGCGCACACGCTGGGGTCCCGGCACACCGCGGTCGGGATCACCAGATCGACGTTCGAAGACACGCTGCCCCGGATCGTCGCGTCGCTGGAGGAGCCGATCGCCTCGTCGTCGATCGTGCCGATGTATTTCGTCTGTGCCCGCGCCCGGCGTGACGTCAAGGTCGCGCTGGTCGGACAGGGTCCCGATGAGCTCTTCGGCGGCTATCGTCGTCATCTCGGGGTGCGCTACGGCGCGCTGTGGTCACGGCTGCCGACCTGGCTGCGTGCGTCCATCTCCGCCACCGTCACCGCGCTCCCGCGAAACGAGACGCTGAAGCGCGGCGTCTACTCGCTCGCGATTGCCGACCGGCTGCGACGGTATCAGCACGTGCTGTCCATCCTGCCCGGCTCCACCATCGACGGGCTCTTCCATGATGGGCTCCTTCCCGGGAACCCGGGAGACGGCATCCTCGATTGCTGGTCAGACCTCGTCGACCTGATGAGCGAGACCGACGACCTCGGCGGGCTGCAATTCCTCGAGGTTCGATCCACGCTGCCCGACGAGCTGCTCATGTACGCCGACAAGCTCTCGATGGCGCACGGTCTCGAGCTTCGCGTCCCCTACCTGGACAAGGACATCGTCGAATATGTCGAGCGCCTTCCCGCGCACTTCAAGGTGAGGAATGCCTCGCGGAAATGGCTGCATCGACGGGTGTGCCGGACGTATCTGCCGGACTCCGTCCTGAGGCGGCCGAAGCGCGGGTTCGCGGTCAACGTCGTGGACGAGTGGTTCCGCGGCGCCATGAACGGCCGGATGGCCGATATTCTCCTCGACCGGGACTCGAGAATTTATCGATACCTCCGACCGGCGGCCGTCCGCGCGCTCTTCACCGACCACGCCTCGGGTCGACAGGACAATCACAAAATCCTGTTCAGTCTGGTGGTCTTCGAGGAGTGGCTCAGGGCGCAGACGGATCTCGCTCCCGCCCTGAGCGGGGCCTCCCCATCATGATCGGCGTCATCGCCCGTCCTGACGAGCACGCCGTCGTCCGCGAATTCTTCGAGCTCTTCAAGACCCCGTGGGAGTTCCATCGGAGCGGCCGCCGGTACGACGTCGTACTCAGTGCCGCCGACGGCGACATCCGCGGCGCGGCCGCGCGCCTCACCCTGATCTACGGAGGCGCGCCGACCCCGTTCGACGAGAGCGCGCAGATCCCGATTTCCGGCCGGCAGACGACGGCGATGCTGTCCTACCAGGGACGCCAGCTCCCCATCTACGGATCCCGCCTCACCTTCCTCGGGGACGGCGTCCTGACCGATGCGGCGTCGCTCCAATCCGCCGCCTGCACGGTCCCGTCCGACGGCGGCGTGGTCCTGCGAGTCGGTTACGATCTGTTTCGCGAGATCCGCGTGGCGCTCACGACGGGTCAGCCGCCTGCGCACGCCGGCATCCCGGCGGTCGAGATGCATATCGCGCTCTTGCGGGATCTCGTGATCCAGCACGCGCCTCCGCTCGTCGAGATCCCGCCGGTGCCGGCGGGACATCGGTTCATCGCGTGCCTGACGCACGACGTCGACCACGCGTCCATCCGCCGGCACACGTGGGACCACACGATTCTCGGCTTCCTGTACCGCGCCGTCGTCGGCTCCCTGATCAACGTGTGCCGCCGCCGCACGTCACTCCGCAGCCTCCTCGGCAACTGGCTGGCCGTCCTGAAGCTGCCGTTCGTCCATGCCGGCCTCGCGCGGGACTTCTGGCTGGACTTCGATCGGTATCTCGAGCTCGAGCGGGGGCTGCCCTCGACGCTCTTCGTCATCCCGTTCAAGAACCGGCCGGGTCGAACCGACCACGGTGCGGCCCCGAGGCGCCGCGCGGCGCGGTACGAGGTTGCCGACGTCGTGCGCCATATCCACCGGTTCAAGTCGGCGGGCGGTGACATCGGCGTTCACGGGATCGATGCGTGGCGGGACAGCGGGCGCGGCCTGGAGGAGCGCCAACAGATCTCCCGGATCACGGGAGATACGGACATCGGCATCCGGATGCACTGGCTCTACCGCGACGAGCAATCGCCGGCCATCCTCGAGAGGGCCGGCTTCACCTATGACTCCACGATCGGCTATAACGAGACGATCGGCTATCGGGCCGGCACGGGGCAGGCATTCAAACCGTTCAACGCGATCCGCCTGCTCGAGCTACCGCTGCACATCATGGATACCGCCCTCTTCTACCCCGCCCATCTCGATCTGAGCCCGGCACAGGCCGCCCGGCGTGTGCGTGACATCCTCGACAATGCCGAGCGGTTCGGCGGGACGGTGACGGTGAACTGGCACGATCGCAGCATCGCGCCGGAACGACTCTGGGGCGAGACCTATGTCGACCTCGTCGAAGAGATGCGGCGCCGAGGGGCCTGGTTCGCGACGGCGTCCCAGGCCATCGCGTGGTTTCGGAGACGCCGCTCCGTGGTCTTCGAGCTGGTGGGCGACGAGTCTGGCGCCGTCCGCGCGAGGCTCTCGGCCGATTCCGCACAGACGCTTCCGGCCCTGCGTCTCCGGGTGCACACGCACGAGGCCGGGCCCGAGCCAGACGGCGCCGCCACCGTCTCGCGCTCGGAGGGCTGGGTCGATGTCGGCATGGATCGGGGCATCGATACGCCCGTCGGCGTCTGAGCATCTGGAGGCTACGCACATCGATACCGCCATCGTCGGACCACACGACAGGATCCTCGTCACCGGGGCGACCGGTTTCATCGGATCCCGTGTCGTCGACAGCCTGCTCGACCGCGGCTGTCGCAACCTGCTCGCGTTTGCCCGGCCCTCGAGTGACACGGCGCGCGTCGAAGCGCTCAGCGGCCGCCGCGAGGGAGCGCGGGTCGACGTGCTCAAGGGCAATCTCCTGTCACGCGAGGATTGTGCGGCCGCCACCAAAGACGTGGCGGTCATCTATCACCTCGCCGCGGGCGCCGGCGAGAAGTCCTTCCCGGATGCCTTCATGAACTCAGTCGTGACCACCCGCAACCTGCTCGAGGCGAGCCTGCAGCACACCCGTCTCCGACGCTTTGTGCTCGTCAGCTCGTTCGCCGTCTACACCAACCGAGCCCACCCTCGGTGGAGGACCCTCGATGAGTCGTGCCCGATCGAGGAGCGTCCCGAGCTGCGCGGGGACGCGTATTGCTTCGCGAAGCTCAAGCAGGAGCAGATCGTGCGGGAGTACGGGGAACGGTTCGCGATCCCGTACGTCGTGATCAGACCGGGATCGGTGTATGGCCCCGGCAAGCACGCCATCGCGGGCCGGGTCGGCATCGACACCTTCGGGCTCTTCCTCCACCTGGGCGGCCCCAATACCATTCCGTTCACCTATGTCGACAACTGCGCGGAGGCCATCGCCCGGGCGGGGCTGGTCCCGGGCGTCGACGGCGAGGTCTTCAACGTCGTCGACGACGATCTGCCCTCGAGCCGGCGCTTCCTGCGCCTGTACAAGCGGAACGTCCGGCGCTTTCCCTCGATCTACGTCCCCCACGCCGTGAGTCACGCGCTCTGCTTCGCCTGGGAGAAGTACTCGCACTGGTCGGAGGGACAGCTGCCACCCGTGTTCAATCGGCGGCGCTGGCACGCCTACTGGAAGCAGACGCGTTACACCAACGACAAGTTGAAGACGCGGCTCGGCTGGACACCCACCGTCCCCATGGCGGAGGGCTTGCGGCGTTACTTCGCGAGCTGCCGCGAGGGCCTCCATGCTTAAGGTCGCGCTCGCGGGATGCGGCAAGATCGCCGACGCGCACGCCGCGCAGATCCAGCGGGTCGCTGGATGCGAGATCGTCGGCGTCTGTGACCGCGAGCCGCTCATGGCCAGGCAGCTCTCCGAGCGGTTTCCGGTCAAGCGGTATTTCAGCGACCTGAGCGAAATGCTGAGTACGAGCCGCCCCGACGTCGTGCACATCACGACGCCGCCGCAGAGTCATTTCTCTCTGGCCCGGTTCTGCCTCGAGCGCGGCTGTCACGTCTACGTGGAGAAACCCTTCACGCTCTCCGCGGAGGAGGCCCGCCGCCTGGTCGCGCTCGCCGACGACACGGGTCTCAAGCTGACGGCCGGCCACGACGAGCAGTTCAGCCATGTGGCTCGGCGCATGCGCGCCCTCGTCGCCGGCGGCTATCTCGGAGGCCCGCCTGTGCACATGGAGAGCCATTACTGCTACGACCTCGGGGATCCCAGCTACGCGCGGGCGCTGCTCGGCGACAAGAACCATTGGGTGCGCGCGCTGCCGGGGGGGTTGTGGCAGAACATCATCAGCCACGGCCTCGCCAGGATCGCGGAATACCTGACCACCGACACCCCCCGGGTCATCGCATACGGCTTCGTCAGCCCGCTCCTCGCGGGCCTGAACGAGCGCGACATCGTCGACGAGCTCCGGGTCATCGTCTCCGACGAGCAGCGCACCACCGCCTCGTTCACCTTCTCCTCGCAGATGCGCCCCTCGACCCACGAGTTCCGCATCTACGGTCCGAGGAACGGCCTCGTGCTCGATCAGGATCACGAGACCCTGATCCGGCTGCGGGGTGGACGGTTCAAGAGCTACCTGGAGAGGTTCGTTCCTCCCGTGCTCTTCGCCGGCCAGCATCTGCGAAACGTCGTCGGCAACCTCACGACGTTTCTGGCCGGTGACTTCCATATGAATGCCGGCATGAAGCACCTGATCGAGTCCTTCTACCGATCGATCATCCACGACACGCCGCCGCCGATCCCGTACCGCGAGATCGTCCTGACGGCGAGGATCATGGACGCCATCATCGCCCAGCTCGGTGCGGAACGGTCGCCGGCTCCGGTGCAGTTCCGGACGCCCGACCATGGCCCCACCGCGGCCCTGCCCCTGCGTCGCGGATGAACCCGACCGCCGCGGGGCCCGTGCATCAGGAAGAGAGGGAGTCACACGTGACCATGCCGCCGTCCGAAGGAGAGGCGTCCTCTGCTCAAGGGATCGCGATCGGATCGTCCGCACCCGCGAGTGGAGGGCACACCGATATCCGGGTGAAGGGCCGAGCCCTCAGTGTGCGATCGGCTCGGATCGAGGGCCGGACCGTCGTCGTCACCGGCACCTGGCTCAGGATGGCGGCCGTCTACGACGAAGAGTTCGTCGAGGGCGAGCCGGTCCCGGACCCGGAAGCGTTCCTCGCCGCGCTGACGCGGAGCAGACTGAGCGCCGATATCTTCACCTTCGCGCAGAAGCTGCCGGACGTCACACCACGGTACGGGTACTACCGGGAATGGGACAATCCCGCCGTCATTCCCATCACGACCTTTTCGAACTGGTGGGACCACCAGGTCGAGTCCAGCGTGAGGCGCGCGGTCAGGAAGGCGACGAAGGTGGGTGTGGTGGTCGAGCCGGCGGAGCTGAACGAGGCCTTCGTGAAAGGCATCGTCGACATCTACGGCGAGACGCCGGTCCGACAGGGCAAGGCGTTCTGGCACTATCAGAAGGACGCCGAAGCCGTGCGGACCGAGAACGCGACGTATCCGGAGCGCAGCGCGTTCCTCGGCGCGTACCACAAAGACGAGCTGGTCGGCTTCCTCAAGATCATCTATGTCGACAAGACCGCCTCCATCGTCCAGATCCTCAGCAAGATGAAACATTTCGACAAGAGGCCGACGAACGCGCTCATCGCAAAGGCTGTCGAGCTCTGTGAGCAGAAAGGGCTCTCACATCTCGTGTACTGCTCGTACGTCTACAACGATCCGAACAGCTCGCTGACCGAGTTCAAGCGTCGAAACGGCTTCGAGCAGCTGCTCCTGCCGAGATATTACGTCCCCGTGACCCTGAAGGGACGCATCGCCCTGAAGCTGGCGCTCCACCGCGGGCTCGCTCGTCATATCCCCACGGCCCTGCTGGTGAAGCTCCTGAAGATGCGGAGCCTGTGGTACAGCCGCCGGTCGCCGATCACGAAGGCCACGGCCTAAACTTCGATGCCGGGAATCGTCGGCCTTCTCACACGCATGCCACGGGAACAGGCGGAGCCGGTGCTCCTCCGCATGGTGGAAACGCTTCGTCATGAAAACTTCTACGTGACCGGCACGTGGGTGGACGAGGCGCTCGGCGTGTACGTCGGGTGGGTCGCGCGAAAGAACTCCTCGTGCGAGAGCATGCCCCTGCGCGACGAGCGCGGAGACGTCGTGCTCGTCTTCTCCGGCGAAGAGTTCCCCGAGCCCGGCACCGAGCGCCGTCTCGAGGACGAACAGAACCCATCGTTTCTGGAGCGGCTGAACGGAAGGTTTCACGGGCTGTTGACGGACCGGCGCCGCGGAACGGCGACGCTGTTCAACGACCGGTACGGGATGCACCGCGTCTACTATCACCAGTCGCCCGACGCGTTTTATTTTGCGGCGGAGGCCAAGGCCATTCTCGCCGTGCGTCCCGAGCTCAGACGGATCGATCCGCGGGGGCTCGGGGAGTTCGTCGCGTGCGGTTGCGTGCTGGAGGACCGGACCCTCTTCGACGGCGTCCGCCTGCTCCCGGGCGCCGCGGCGTGGGTCTTCGGCCGGGGGTCGGTCGAGCGGAGGGGAACGTACTTCCACCGCCGGGCGTGGGAGGACCAGCCGCGCCTCGAGCCGGAGCCGTTCTATCAGGAGATCCGGAGCGTCTTCGCGCGCAACCTGTCGCGGTACTTCGGGAGCGGCGAGCGGATTGCCATGTCCCTGACCGGCGGCCTGGATACCCGGATGATCATGGCCTGGCAGAGGCCCCGCCCGGGAGCGCTTCCCTGCTACACCTTCGGCGGGATGATCCGCGACTGTCGGGACGTCGTGGTGGCTCGGCAGGTGGCCCGCGCGTGCCGCCAGCCCTACGAGGTGATCCCGGTCGCCGATGAGTTCCTCTCGCGATTTCCTCACTACGCGGAGCGCACGATCTACCTCACCGATGGATGCGTCGACGTCGGGCGTTCGCCGGACCTCTATCTGAACGAGCGGGCCCGCGACATCGCCCCCGTGAGGATGACCGGCAACTACGGCGGGGAGATCCTCCGCGGCGTCCGCACGTTCAAGCCTGCGGCGCCGCTGGCCGGACTGTTCCGTCCCGACGTCCTTCCCTATCTCCGCCAGGCCGCGGAGACATACACGGGCGCCCTCGAGGGCCACCCGCTGTCCTTCGCCGTGTTCAAGCAGATTCCGTGGAATCACTTCGGCGTGCTCGCGCTGGAGGAGACGCAGCTGGCGCTACGGTCGCCGTACCTCGACAACGACCTCGTCCGCACGGTCTTCCGCGCACCGCCGGCGGCGCTCGGGACCAACGACGTGTCGCTGCGCTTGATCGCGGAGGGGGACGCTACGCTTCGAAGGATCCGGACCGATCGCGGCCTCGCCGGCGACGGCGGTCTGCGCTCGACCCTCGCGCGGGCACTCCTCGAGGTCTCGTTCAAAGCGGAATACGCCTACGACGTCGGGATGCCTCAGTCGCTGGCGCGCGCCGATCATCGCGTGTCGTTCCTGGGCCTCGAGCGGCTCTTCCTCGGCCGCCACAAGTTCCACCATTTCCGCGTCTGGTACCGGGATGTCCTCTCCGACTACGTCCGGGACGTGCTCCTGGACGCGCGCACTCTGGCTCGGCCGTACGTGGACCGCAAGGCGCTGGAGACGGTGGTGCAGGACCATCTCGAGGGACGCCGGAATCACACCGCCGAGATCCACAAGATGCTGACGCTCGAACTCGTGCACCGCCTGCTGCTCGATTCGCGATGATACCGCGTGCCGTGAAAGCCGGGTGCCCGGGGGTGGACGCGGCGGCGACCCGCCGCATGAACGACGTCGCATTGCTCACGGCCGGCCGGGATCCGCACTACGCGCTGGGCCTGGCCACGGCCCTGATTGCGCGCGGGGTGTCGCTGGACTTCATCGGCAGCGACGAGGTCGACAGTCCGGGGCTGCACGACACTCCGCGGGTCCGCTTCCTCAATCTGCGCGGCGACCAGCGGCGAAACGTCGCGCTCGCGAGAAAGATGTCGCGGGTTACCGTGTACTACGCCCGCCTTCTCCGCTACGCGGCGGTCACCCCGGCGAGAGTCTTCCACATTCTGTGGAACAACAAGTTCGAGCACTTCGATCGAACCCTGCTCATGCTCTACTACAAGCTCCTGAACAAGAAGGTCGTCCTCACCGCCCACAACGTCAATCAGGGACGTCGCGACTCGACCGACAGCCTCCTCAACCGCCTCACGCTGCGAGCCCAGTATCGGCTCGTCGATCATGTGTTCGTTCACACCGAACCGATGAAACGCGAGCTCGTCGAGGCGTACGGCGTCGCCGATACCGCGGTCACCGTCATCCCCTACGGGATCAACGACGCCGTCCCCGACACCGACCTCACTGCCGAGACGGCCCGGGAGCGCCTGGGCATCGCGCCCCGCGAGCGGACGATCCTGTTCTTCGGCAACATCGCGCCGTACAAGGGGCTCGACTACCTCATCGCCGCGTTTCACAGGCTCGCGGCGACGCCGGGGGACTACCGTCTGATCATCGCCGGCATGGCCAAGAAGGGGTCCGAGGCCTATCTCGACGAGCTCCAGCAAACCATCCGCCACGGAGGCAGCGCAGGGCGCGTGATCCAGAAGCTCACCTACATCCCCGACGAGGACACGGAGCTCTACTTCAAGGCCGCGGACGTCTTCGTGCTGCCCTACCGGGAGATTTTTCAGAGCGGCGTGCTGTTCCTGGGATACCGGTTCGGCCTGCCCGTGATCGCCGCCGACGTGGGCACCCTCAAAGACGACATCGTCGACGGCGAGACCGGCTTCGTCTTCAGACCAGGAGATCCCGCCGACCTCGCGAAGACCCTCGAGGCCTATTTCGCGAGCGACCTCTTCCAGGACCTGAAGCGCCGGCGGGGGGCGATACGCGAGTACGCCAACGCCCGACACTCCTGGGACACGGTGGGCCGGCTGACGGCCGGCGTGTATGCCGGGCTGCTGGGGGCCTCGCCCTCGCCGGGGCTCCGCTCGTCGTGAGGCGCTGATGCCACTCGTCGCCGCATTGCTGACGGGCGTGTTTCTGATCTATGCGCTCCGCGTCGAGCGGCGGCGCAATCCCGACGTCTCGGCGGCGCTCTGGATTCCCTTCTGCTGGATGTTCCTCATCGGATCCCGGTACATCTCCCAGTGGCTCAATGTGGGAATCGTCCTCGATTCACCCGACGACTACCTCGATGGAAGCCCGGTGGATCGCGCCGTCTTCTTCCTTCTGTTCGCCGCCGCTCTCTGCGTCCTCGTTCGACGGCGGGTCTCGCTGTCCGCGTTCATGGCTCAGAACGTGTGGCTGAGCGTGTTCCTCCTCTATTGCCTGCTCAGCGTCACGTGGTCGGATTACTCGTTCACCGCCCTCAAGCGGTGGACCAAGGTCATCGAGCACGTGGCCATGGTGCTCGTGGTCCTGAGTGAACGGAACCGCTCCCAGGCCATCGATGCGTTGTTTCGACGATTCGCCTACCTCGGTCTCACGCTGTCGGTGCTCTTCATCAAGTACTTCCCGGATCTCGGGCGAAGCTTCTCAACGTGGACGGGCGAAGGCTTCAACGGAGGGGTGACGACCGACAAGAACGCGCTCGGTCACCTGTGCGTGCTGTCCGGCGTCTATTTCATTTCGACGTTCGTATCGCCCCGGACCGGGGGAGGCAGCGCCGGGCGCGCGGGATCCCGACTTCTCGATGGCCTGATGCTCTGTTTCTGCGCCTGGTTGTTGAGCATCGCCAATGCGGCGACCGCCCTCGTGTGTTTTGGTCTCGGTGCGGGTCTCGTCGTCGCTCTCGCGACACCGCACCTGACCGAGCACCCGAAGCGACTGACCTACTATCTCCTCGCGGGAATGCTCGTGATCGCAGAGGGGCAGCTCCTGTTCGACCTGAGCGGTGCGGCGATTCAAGGACTCAACCGCGATCCCACGCTGACCGACCGGACCAAGGTCTGGGCCGACGTCTTCGCCATGGACAACAATCCGCTCGTCGGAACCGGCTTCGAGAGCTTCTGGCTCGGGCCCAGGGCGAAGACGCTCTGGACCAAGTACTGGTGGAAGCCCAATCAGGCTCACAACGGCTATATCGAGACCTACATCAACCTCGGTCTCGTCGGACTCGTCTTGCTGGTCGGGACGGTCGCGGCGGGATATGCCAAGGCGCAGAAGTCGCTCCTGACCGATCCAGGATATGGCGCCGTCCGGTTGGGCCTGCTCTTGCCCATCCTGGCCTTCAACATCACCGACGCAACGTTCAAGGCGCTGCACGTCCTCTATTTCGTCTTTTTTCTCGTTGTCACGGATCTGCCGATGCGATCGGCGCGTGAGGGTGGCGAGTCGCCACCCGCTCAGCCAGGGCTCGAGCCTGCTCGGCGGCCGACGGCCGTCCCCTCTCGAGGGTAACGACTGCGGTGACCCGTCGACCCGGGCGCGCGCACGCGGCCAGTGCGGAGCGGCCGAATCGTCGGTCCCGAGGAGGAAGATTGTGAGTCTCAAAGGTGAAATCGTCAGCGTTCTGTCCAGCATCGCCGCCACGCCCGCCCTCCGGTCGGCGGGCGAGCAGCTGCTGACCCTGGCCGGCCACAGGTTTCCCACGAGCCGAACCGTGCAGAGCTTCTGTCGCCATTTCGGCGGCAAACTCATGGAACGCGGGGGCGAGCGATTCGAGCGCGTCGCCGTGTTCGCGTCGGGCGGCCGGATGTCGTGTGGCCGCGATGGGCAGATCGGCCTGCACAGTCTCATGCATTACTTCCTCGGAACCATCACGGGCCAGACCGAGGACGAGCGACCGATCGTCAGCCTGCTGGACCGCCTGATCGGCCGGGGAGACGTGTTTTTCGATGTCGGCGCGAACCTGGGCTTTTATTCCGTCTACGTGGGGCCGCTCTGCGGCAGATCGGGCGCCGTCCACGCGTTCGAGGCGAACCCGCGGCTCATTCCGCACCTGTCACGCTCCATCGCGCTCAATCAACTCCACAGCAACATCCGGCTCAATGCGGTCGCGGTCGGCAAGCAGTCGGGTGCCTCGCTCCCGCTGTACGACCCGGATCGCATCGGGTGTTCGTCGCTGCACGCGCACGGATGGCTCAATCGCGAGTCGACTGTGCTCGTCCCGGTCGTGACCATCGACGAGTACGTCCGTGAGCGGCAGATCACCCGGATCGACGTGATGAAGATCGATATCGAGGGGGCCGAGCTGGACGCATTTCAAGGCATGGAAGAGACGTTCCGCGTCTGTCCGCCCGGGGTGATCATCTGCGAGCTCATGCCGTTCGAGAACACGTATGGGCGCGACCGCTTGGAAGTCTTGCATCGCGCCCGGTCGGCCGCCGACCCGTGGGAGATTGCCGAGCTGCTGGGTGCGAAAGGCTACGAGATGTTTCAGATCGGAACGAGCGACGGCCGGCTTCGATTACCTCCGATCTCGGTCGCGACCCTCGAGCGGGCCAAGCGTGTCGCCAACGTGGCGTTCGTGCGCAAGGACGTCAAGGATCAGCGGCCCGCCCTGTTCATCGGAGAATGATTCCTCACTGCACCTGGGTTCCCGTCGGCGGACTCGGGCGCGCCCCGGGCGTCCCCGTGTAGCACGTCGCCGCGTTGAAGACTCCGGGCTTGGCGGCGAGGTTGTCGTTCACGGTTTCCTGGGGGTTCAACGATGAGTAGGCCGAGTCCACCGTCATGTGGTCGTAGCAAATCTTGGCGGGGATGCGATAGACGAGACCGCCGTACCCCGAGGTGCCGAAGCTGGGAAAGTCGCCTCCGGTGACGTCGGGGCCGAGCGCCGGCCACCCGGGGACGCCCCACGGAGTTCCCCACCACGAGGGCCGCGACGGGAGGAACAACGACGCGGGCAGCGCACGACCGGCGGGCACGGGGTTGGAGAACTGCGCAAGGCCGGACGGCACCTCGGCCGCGCTGAACTGGCAGTTGGCGGCGCTGAAGCCGTGAGCCGAATCGCAATTGCCCCAGCGCAGGAGCGTCCGGTGGACGAGGGGGTCGGTCCACATCGCCTGGCCGGCTTCGCCGGCGGGATTGCCGCAGGCATCGGGACTATCGAGAACCCACACGATCGTCTCGGGGCCGGGCACGACGGGGTGCCAGGGGCCGCTGACCGCCTCGGTGTATTGATAATTCGTATGCGTGCCCGGCAGACCCAGGATGTTGCCGACGAAGTTGAAGAGTCGCACGTAGGAGAGCAACGTCACGGGCGTCGTGCAGTTGCTCTTCCTCGGAGATACGACTTCGGGGTTCTGGCCGATGAACAGATTGCGGAACACGGTGTTGAGATTCGACGACCCGTGGAACGTGTCGCCGTTCCACTGGTTGCCTTGATTGCCCTCGAACAGATGCAGACTAAGGCCGGCGGCGTGCTGGTCGAAGATCGCCGGCATCTGGCCGCCGCCCGCCTCGGTCGACCAGTTATCGGCCGAATAGTTGAACGCCGAAATCGAGCCGACATCGGTGCCGAGCATATGGGGGTTGGAGACATGCTGGCTGATGTTGTTGATGTTCAGAATG
>Ga0137394_10000798_pt1 | contig 22020 bp, 22 predicted proteins | sample czobulk116metaG_FD_108278 | JGI IMG/M metagenome (GOLD analysis project Ga0137394, IMG submission 108278) | Vadose zone soil microbial communities from Angelo Coast Range Reserve, California, USA - czobulk1.16 metaG | ecosystem: Environmental > Terrestrial > Soil > Vadose zone | place: USA...
ACCGGGCAGGCCCTGGGCGGCCCGGGGTACTTTCCGCGCCAGGAGCGTCGCGGCGAGGTGCGCGCGCAGATCGTCCGCAGCTCGCCCGGACGCGGCAGCCTCACCATGTATTCGATGTACCTCTTCTCGATTTCCTCCGCACGCCGGTCGATCTATCTTACCAACCCCTACTTCGTGCCCGACGAGACGATCAGAGAGGCGCTGCTCAGCGCGCGAGCGCGTGGCGTGCGGGTCGTACTGCTCCTGCCGGGGGCCATCGATCACGAGCTGGTGGTGGCGGCCAGTAGCGCGGGGTTCGGCCGTCTCATGGATGCCGGCGTGGAGATCCACGAGTACCAGGCCGGACTCCTGCATGCCAAGACCATGACCATCGACGGCGTGTGGGCCATGGTGGGGAGCGCCAACATGGACAATCGCTCGCTGGCCCTCAACGACGAGATCAGCCTGATCGCCTACGATCGCGACGTCGCGGAACGGCTCGAGAAGGTGTTCGAAGAGGACCTCACGCAGGCCCGTCCCATCGATCCTCAGAGCTGGCGCGCGCGCAGTCTGTGGAGACGCTTTCTCGAGTTCTTCACCCTGCCCTTTCGAAGCCAGCTCTGACGGACGGACCCGAATGGCCGCCCCCTGATCACCTCGCGTCGATCTTCGCCTGGAGATAGGCGGAAAAATGGCCGCGGTATTTTCTCTGCAGATGAGGGATCTTCCAGTCCTGGCCCGTCAGGATCTTCCGGCAGTGTCGCGCCCGGCAGTGACAGTGCGTCACCGCCGGCGCGTTCTCCTCCATGGCCCAGTCATACGTGAGCTCTTCGTCCGCCTTGATGCCGCGGAGGGCGACAAAGGTGATCTGGCCCCGGATACCGACATTGGGCTCACACGAGTGGTTAATGAAGATCTTGTTTTTCCGGACCTCGCGGCCGGTGACGGCTCCGACATAGAAGGCATCATCGATCTGTATGTAGGACTCGGCAATGTGGCTCCGGACACGGCTCAGCGTCCGCGCGTCCAGAACATGACCGCCCTTGATCGCCACGATCTCCCCCTTGCGCATGGCCTTCGAGGCAAACAGCCCGCGGCCGTGTATCTGGCTCCTGGCGATCCGGGTCTTCGGAGAGAGATACGAAGCTGGCATGAGCGCCCTCCTGTGGCGACATCCTAGACCGGCCCGACCCCGTGGCCATGGCGAAATGTCCCGTCTCGTGCGAGGATGCCACGCGTGTGAGGCGTGAATCCCAGGCTCAAGGAGGCCGTATGAGCAAGCCGGCAATCGTGCCCTCTGCCCGCAACGAGGTCCGTCAGGTCATCCCGAGGCTCATCGAAATCACCGAGACGCTGCTGTATCCGGACATCTGGGAGCGCCCCGGTCTCTCCAAGCGCGACCGCAGCCTCATCACGGTGGCGGCCCTCATCGCCATGTACCGGCCCGAGCAGCTCAAGGGCCATACCGAGCGCGCCCTCGCCAACGGCGTCACCAAAGAGGAGATCTCCGAGATCATCACCCACATGGCGTTCTACGCGGGCTGGCCCAGCGCCATGTCCGCCGCCAAGGTGGTCAAGCAGGTCTTCGAGGAGAAGACGGCATGAAGGTCGGGTTCATCGGACTCGGCACCATGGGCGCCAGCATGGCGTCCAATCTGCAGGCCGCCAAGCACGATCTGTGGGTGCACGATGTGCGCCGCGAGGTGGCCAAGCCTCATGTCGACGCGGGGGCTCAGTGGAGGGATACTCCGCGCGACGTCGCCGAGGCCGTCGAGGTGGTCTTCACCTCGCTCCCGGGGCCCGTCGAGGTCGAGGGGGTAGCCCTGGGCGCGGACGGACTCATCTCGGGCATGCGCAAGGGCGCGGCCTACTTCGATCTCTCGACCAATTCGCCCGCGCTCGTCCGGCGCCTCCACGCCCTCTTCAAGGACCAGGGGCTACATCTCCTCGACGCGCCGGTGAGCGGAGGCCCCAAGGGCGCCCGGACGCGCAAGCTCGCCCTCTGGGTCGGCGGCGACAAGGAAATCTACGACCGCTTCAAGCCGGTGCTGGACGCGATCGGCGACCAGCCCTATTACGTCGGCCCCATCGGGGCCGGCTCCGTTGCCAAGCTCGTGCACAACTGCGCGGGCTATGCCATCCAGACCGCGCTGGCCGAGGTCTTCACCATGGGTGTCAAGGCGGGCGTGGAGCCCCTCGGCCTCTGGAAGGCGGTGCGACAAGGGGCGGGCGGCCGTCGACGCACCTTCGATGGCCTCATCGATCAGTTCCTGCCCGGCACCTTCGAGCCGCCGGCCTTCAGCCTCAAGCTGGCCCACAAGGACGTCTCGCTGGCCACCGCGCTCGCACGCGAGCTGGGCGTGCCCATGCGCATCGCCAATCTCGCCCTCGATGAGCTGACGGAAGCGCTCAATCGCGGATGGGGCGCGCGCGACTCGCGGGTCGCCATGCTCTTGCAGGAAGAGCGCGCGGGCGTGAAGATTGCCGTGCCCCCCGACAAGATCCAGGACGTCATCAAGCAAGACACTTAGGCCCCAGGAGACTAGAGATGACGCATGCCGGTGTTGCCAGCGCGCACGGATTGAAGCAAGTGGGATACTTCGATTGCCCGGGGGGCGGCCAGGTCGTCGTCGACCGCGAGGTCGCCTACATCGCTCACATGAAGGCGCCGCACGGCACGACGCTCGTCGACGTGAGCGATCCCGCGTCGCCCAAGCAGCTCGCCACCCTCGAGGTTCCCGCGGGCACGCACTCCCACAAGGTCCGCGCGGCCAACGACCTCATGCTCGTGAATCGCGAGGCCCAGCCGGCCCACCGGCCGCCCGCCGGCGCGAAGGGCGGGCTCGGGATCTACGACGTCTCGGATCCGAGCCGGCCCCGCGAGATCATCTTCTGGGCCTGCGGCGGCTCGGGAGTCCATCGCTTCACCTTCGACGGCCGCTATGCCTACCTCTCTCCCGAGATGGATGGGTACGTCGGCAATATCGTGTTGATCCTCGACCTTGCCGACCCGAGCCGCCCGCAAGAGGTGGGCCGCTGGTGGATGCCGGGGCAATGGACGGCGGGAGGCGAGACGCCCTCGTGGGAAGGCCGGCAGCACCGCTGCCACCACCCGATTCGCCTCGCCAATCGCCTCTATGTCAGCTACTGGCACGGGGGCTTCGTCATACTCGATATCGAGGACATGGCCAAGCCCGCGTTCGTCTCCGGGCTCGACTGGAGCCCGCCCTTCATCACGCCGACGCACACGGCGCTGCCCGTGCCGTTCCCCCTTCACGGCCGGCGCGTGATGATGGTGGCGGACGAGGACGTCGCCAAGCTCGAGCCGGGATCGCCATCCTTCCTCTGGATCGTGGACATCACCGACGAGCGGCGCCCCACCCCGTTCGCGAGCTTTCAGGTCGCGGGCATCGACGGCAGCCCCCAGCCGGAGTTCACCGGGTGCCATCAGCCATGCGAGCGTGTGACCGGACCCGAGATCCCCGTGGCATGGTTCGCCCACGGTCTCCGCATCGTGGACATCGCCAACCCGCACGCGCCGCGGGAGGTCGCCCATTTTCTCCCGGAGCCCCCGGAGGGCTCGGCGCGCGTGTCGAGCAATGACGTGGAGGTGGACGAGCGCGGGCTCCTCTATCTCATCGACCGGGGGCGCGGGCTCCACATCCTCGAGCGTGTCTGAGGCAGGGCCCGAGGGGACGCCCGGCCGCCTCGTCTGCCGAACGACCTCATTCCGCGCGTAGTTGGCGACCGCCGCGCTCTCCACCCGTCTCCGCGCCGACCCTCCGCTAGCGACGTTTGCTCGGGTGCCACTGACCGTGTAGGCTGCGCAGCGTGGCGCCCGAAACTCGCCTCGCCCGCACGCCCGTCCTCGAGATCGCCTACGAGGCGCACGGCGACGCGCCGGGTACCCCCATCATCCTGCTGCACGGCTTCCCCGACGACGCGCGCGCGTGGGATGACGTGGCGCCGGCCCTCGCGGCGGCCGGCCATCGCGTGCTCGTGCCGTACCTGCGCGGCTACGGGCCCACGCGCTTCCTCGACCCCGCGGCGCCCCGCATGGCGCAGCAGGCGGCCATCGGCCAGGACCTGCTCGACTTCATGGAGGCGCTCGCCCTGCCGCGCGTCGCCCTCGCGGGCTATGACTGGGGCGGACGCGCGGCCTGCATCGCCGCCATCATGGCCCCCGAGCGCGTGCGCGCGCTCGTCACCATCGGGGGCTACAACGTGCAGAACACGCTGGCGCCGTCTCCACCCGCCTCCGCGGCCGAGGAGCGCGCGAGCTGGTATCAGTGGTACTTCAACACGGAGCGCGGCCGCCGCGGTCTCGAGCAGAAGCGGCGTGAGATCTGCCGCTTCCTCTGGCAGACGTGGTCGCCCACCTGGCGGTTCGACGACGCCACCTGGGACCGCACGGCGCCCTCGTTCGACAATCCAGATTTCGTCGAGGTGGTCATCCACTCGTATCGCCATCGCCACGGCAACGCGCCGGGGGAGCCACGCTTCGACGCCATGGAGCGCCGCCTCGCGGAGCGCCCGCCCATCACCGTGCCCAGCGTGGCGCTCTGGGGCGCCGAGGACGGAGTCGATCTCGTGCGCCGGTCGGAGCGCCTGATGTCGCTGTTTCCCGCGGGCACGGAGCGCCGGGTCGTGCCCGCGGCCGGGCATTTCATGCCGCGCGAGCAGCCGGCCGCGGTCGTGGAGGCGACGCTGGAGCTGCTGGCGAAATCCAGGTAGATCTCGGGAGACGACCACGCCGTCCTGCGAGGCGAGGACATGAGCACCTTCGCGGTCAGGACCGCCATGGTCCGTGGCGGAGAGCTCGATCATCATGATCCGCTCTCCCCACCGGCGCCGTGGTGGAGCCTCACGAAGGTGGCCCTGGCTGCGGGCGCGCTCGCTCTCGTGGCGGAAGGAAGGCTCGAGCTCGACGCATCGCTCGCCGCGCGGCCCTTCACCTTGCGCCAGCTCCTGCAGCATACGGCCGGCCTTCCCGACTACGGCGGGCTTCCCGCGTATCACGAGGCGGTGGCGCGGCGGGCCGAGCCGTGGAGCGCAGACGAGCTCCTGCGGCGAGTCGCCGCGGACGAGCTTCTCTTCTCGCCCGGGCGAGGGTGGGCCTACTCGAATGTCGGGTACCTCTTCGTCCGCCGTCTGATCGAAGAGGCGACAGGCGAGGAAATGGACGCGGCGCTCCGCCGGCTCGTCTTCGGCGCCCTCGGCGTGCCGAGTGTGCGGCTTGCCCGCGCCCCGAGCGATCTCACCGTCACCGCGTGGGGCAACGAGGCCCGCTATCACCCCGGCTGGGTCTATCACGGCCTCCTGATCGGCACTCCGGCCGAGGCCGCGCTGTTCCTCGATCGCTTGCTCTCCGGCCCTCTGCTCCCGTCCGATCTGCGGGCCGCCATGGAGACGCCGTATCCTCTCGGTGGTCCCCTTCCGGGCCGACCCTGGCGCACGGCGGGCTACGGGCTCGGCCTCATGGTGGACGTCGCCTCACCTCGAGGCCGCTGCAGCGGCCACACGGGCCAGGGGCCGGGCAGCACGGCGGCGGCCTACCGTTTCGCCGATCTGGACCCGCCGTGCACGGCCGCCGCCTTCGCCCCGGTGGAGGATCAAGGGCTCGTCGAGCGCGCCGTGCTCGCCTTGCCCGAGGCGATGAGCTAGAGTGCCGGAGGCGGTCAGAAAACTACGAGAGGAAGAGGAGCGACCGAGCGATGACGAAGGACGAGCTGAAGCGGCGCATCTTCGAAGCGATCGACCGACGGGCGGACGAGATCATCGGCATCGGTGAGCGCATCCTCAAGAATCCGGAGATGGGCTTCAAGGAAGTCAAGACGGCGGCGCTCGTTCAGGAGACCTTCCAGCGCCTCGGCCTGGAGTCGCGGACCGGGCTCGCCATGACCGGCGTGCGGGCGGATGTCCGCGGGCGCGCGGGCGAGGGCCCGACCTTCGCGCTGCTCGGCGAGCTGGACGGGCTCCGCGTCACGGGCCATCCACAGGCTGATCCCGCGACGGGCGCCGCCCATGCGTGCGGCCACAATGCCCAGGTCGCCGGGATGCTGGGGGCGGCCATGGGCCTCGTCGACGCCAAGGCCTTCGATCATCTCGCCGGCCGGGTGGCGCTCTTCGCGGTCCCGGCCGAGGAGGGTGGCGACATCGAGTGGCGTCAGGCGCAGATCCGCGCGGGCAAGCTCGAGTTCCCATGCGGCAAGCAGGAGCTGATGAAGCTGGGGTGCTTCGACGACGTGGATCTCGCCATGATGATCCACACCAACTGGCGCGCCGAGGACGGCAAGGCTGGCGTGCCCGCGTCCAACAACGGCCGCGTGGGGAAGACCGCGCGATTCGTGGGGCGCGCGTCACATGCCGGCGGAGCGCCGCACATGGGCGTCAACGCGCTCTACGCTGCGCAGATCGCGCTCGCGGGGATCAATGCCATCCGGGAGACCTTCCGCGACGAGGACTCCATCCGTGTCCATCCCATCCTCACCCACGGCGGCTCGCAGGTGAACGTGATCCCCGCCGAAGCGCGCATCGAGATGTACGTGAGGGGCAAAAACGCGGAAGGCGTGATGGACGCGAGCGGGAAAGTGGATCGCGCGCTCCGGGCGGGCGCCCTGGCCCTGGGCGCCCAGGTGGAGATCGAGACGCTGCCGGGGCCGATGCCCCTCCTGTGCGATCGGACCATGGCCACGCTCTTCGAGCGAGCGGCGAAAGATCTGGTGGGTCAGGAGCACTACCGCGACATCCCGCACCGCTCGGGATCGACGGACATGGGCGACGTCAGTCAGGTCATTCCCGTCCTGCATCCGTACATGGGCGGGGCCCAGGGCCCGGGCCACGCCGCGACCTTCGCGATCGTGGACAAGCAGCTCGGCTACGTCCTGCCCGCCAAGGCCCTGGCGGCCATGGTCGTGGATCTTCTCGCCGACGGCGCCGCGGGCGCGCGCGAGGTGGTCGCCAAGGCGACGCCGCCCATGACTCGGGCGGGCTATCTCGCCTTCCAGCGGTCGATGGCGCGCCGTGAGCTCTTCGAAGGCGCCGCCCCGCCAGCGCGCTCGTAGGCGGATCAAGAGAGGTCTTCGCGCTGTAGGAATCCCTCTCCCCCACCGGGGGAGAGGGTAGGGTGAGGGGGAAGCTGCGCGCAGTCTGCCTAAAGCTGGCCGGAGTCGCCCCACGCCTCTAGAAGCTTGACGTAGTCGGGGTTCTCGTAGCGGTCGAGGCGGAAGGCCGGAGCATAGCGCGGGAGCGGGCGCTCGGCGATGTAGTCGGCGAGGAGATCCGCCGCGCCATTCGAGGCCATCATGCCGTAGCCGGAGAGCGCGCCGATCATGTAGGCGCCCGCCACGGGCAGCGGCCCTGCGAGAAACCGATTCTCCCGTGTTTTCGTGTAGTACCCGCCGTCCACGAAGCAGCGAGGCATGCGCGTGAGATAGGGCGAAAGACGCGGGATCATGCGTGCCATCCCATGCAGGACGACCTCCGCGTAGGCGGGATGGAATTCCTGGGGAAAGACAGGCTCGACGGGCTCGGCGTCATAGGTCCAGATGCCGAGCACGGAGGTGCTCTCCCCGGCGCCCTCGGGCCGCCCATGCGCGCCCCCCGGCAGCTCGCCCACGAGACGGCGGTGGCGGGGGGAGCTCGCGAGCTCCTCTCGCTCGTCCTCCGCCCACGCGATGGTCTGGGGATCGGTCCAGATCGTCAGCGGCGCCGAGCGCGGCATGGCGCCGAGCGGATCGTTGAAGGCGATCTTGGCATGCAGCTCGCAGAAGAGCGGGAGCTTGATCCCGAGCATCCGTGCCGCCCCCTCGGTAAGGGGTCCCGCGGCCAGCACCACGCGGGAGGTCCCGATGGTCTGGAGGCCACCCGCCGCGCGTATGTCGACGCCGCACACGCGCCCGCCCGCCGTGTCGATGCGCTCCACCCGACCCTCAAGGAGCCGGACACCATGCTCGCGTGCGCGCTCGAGCATGTACATGCCGAGCTGCTGACCGCTGAACCACCCGCAGCGCCGGGCGTGGACCAGGGCCAGGGTATCCGGGGCGAGGAAAGGGAAGTGGCGCCGGATGAGGGCCGGCTCGGTGATCACGTCCGAGCCGATCAGCGGCGAGTCGAATCCCTCCGAGGCGGCCGGCTCGTAGCCGCTCGCCGCCGTCTCGTGCAGGCGCACCGGACCGGAGCCGAGCGTGGCCGCCTCGCGTGCCGTCTCCACGAAGTGTGGGATGCGCGCGGGGTCCGCGGTGGCGAAGAGATAGCCCCGCCGATTGAGGCGGAAGACGTTGCCGCTCTCGCGGGCCAGCTCCTCGAGAAGGTCGATGCTCCGGTTCATGACGGCGACCATGTCATCGCCGGGTCCGGGCCACCAGTTGCGGTAGCACTCCGCGGACTTGTCGCTGGTCAGGGAGAGGGGCGACCGCTCGTCCACGAGGAGGACGCCGCGCACGCCGCGGCGCACGGCCAGGTGGTAGGCGACGGCGATCCCGGCGATGCCGGCGCCACAGATCACGACCTCGGCGGGGGCTTGGGCCACGATGCCCGCCAGCATACTCCAACCCGGCCTCGCGCTGCGTACTGGGCCAAGTTGCGAGCCAGATTAACTCAGCCCTCGCCTCGGGGCTCCGCCCCTCAGCTCGAACGGCCACGCCCGAGGGAGCCCGCGACGCGAGGCGTACTGTATGTACGTTGAGCGTCGCGGGCGACCGAGAACGTGGCATTTCGAGCTGAGCGGCCCCGCCGCGAGGTGAGAGCTGAGTAGAACTGGCGAAGCAAATTGGCCCAGTACGCTTCACACTCCTTTACATCCTCCACATATCCCCTTCACGCGCCCCTCTCATGGTGCGACACGAGCAGGGCGGGATGCCTGCGATGCGAGCCAACCACGGGAGGAACGTATGCGAGCGAACGCGGTGGTGGGGGGGCTGCTCCTGGTCCTTGGGCTCACCGTGCCGGTGAGGGCCCAGACGTCGGACGTCGCGCTGGCGATCCACGAGGACGCGGCGGGGCGGGCGATGGATGGTTCCTCGATGCAGGGGGGACGTGGCTTCGGCGGATGGCAGCAGCGCGCCGGGCAGTGGCACATGCGGCGGGGCCGCTCGTTCATCGGCATGGTCCTCCGTCATCGGCAAGAGCTGGGGCTGAGCCCGCAGCAGGTGGATTCGCTCCGGAAGCTCGGCATGGACTCTCGGCGGGCCGCCATCCGGCGCACGGCTGATACGCGGCTGGCTCAGCTCGATCTCATGGAGTTGCGCCTCAGCGATCCCGTGGACATGGGCAAGGTCGAGACCAAGGTACGAGAGATCGAGCGCATGCGGGCCGACGGGCGCATCGCGGCCATCCGCACGACCGAGCAGGCCAAGGCTCAGCTCACCGCGGAGCAGAAAGAGAAGCTCAAGGGGCTCTGGGCCGCGCGCTGGCAGCGGATGCGCCAGGGCTCCGGCGGCATGGAAGCGCCCGCCGAGGCGGACGAGGAACAGTAGGCCCACGGCGCCGGTCCTGGCATGAGCGTCGAGGCGACGGCTTCTCCGCCCGCTCGCCAGTCCGAGCGCCCTCACCACCCGGTGCGGGCGCTCTTGCTGGCGGGCGGACCGCGCTTTGTCCGAGACGCGTTCGGCCCGATGCTCGCCTTCTATCTCGGCTGGAGGCTCCTCGGCTTCGACGCCGGGATCGCTGCTGCCACCGGACTGGCGATCGTCGGATATGCCTGGGAGCGTGGGCAGGGACGGTCCGGGCTGTCGGCCGCCATCGGGCTCGGTGTCGCGGTGGTGCAGGCCGTGGCAGGCCTTGCCTCGACGAACACCGTCGCGTACTTCACCCCGCCGTTGATCCTGAACGCCGCCTACGGATGCGCCTTTCTCGTCTCGATCTTCACGGGACACCCCCTGGCGGAACTCCTGGCCACCGACTCGTACGACTTCCCGCCCCAGGTGAGAGCCTCGGCGACGTTTCGCCGGACCTGCTCGCGCATCTCGCTCGCGTGGGCGGGCTATCTCTTTCTGGCAAGCACGGTGCGCCTCCTCGTGCTTCGACTGGGGAGCGTGGACCTGTATGTGGTAGTGAACGTCCTCTCGGGACTTCCCGTCTCGGCTGCGCTCATGGGCTGGTCGATCTGGTACGGCGCGCGCAGCCTCAGCCGAGACGCACCGGGTCCTGGGCATTGCGGCGCCCTCCCACCAGAGCATGGAGCCATGAGCACGACCGATGATGCGGTGGCCATGAGCAAGCCGCGCGGATAGGTAAAAATCGTGGCCCGCTCCCGTTCGTACCCGATGTAGATTTCCCGAATGGCCCGCGAGCCCGCAATTCGTCGATACGACTCCGCGGACTTCGACGCGGTGAACGATCTCTCGCGGCGCTCTCGCCTCAGGGCCTTTCCTGACCTCCAGGCGCGGAAGGGCCACACGGCGGAGGAAGATCGCGAGTACTTCCGCGACGTCGTGCTCATCCGCCATGATGTCTGGGTGGCGGAGCTCGACGGGCGTGTCGCGGGATTTCTGGCCATCGCGGGTGATTTCATCGACCAGCTCTACGTCGACCCTGATCACCAGCGAAAGGGCCTCGGGCGCGCCTTGATCGCGCATGCCCGCAGGCTTTCACCCTCCGGGCTTCGCCTCTTCACTTTCCAGATCAATCACGCGGGCCGCGCCTTCTACGAGGGCCAGGGGTTCGTGGCGGCGAGGCTCGGGGTCAGCCCGCCACCGGAGTCCGAGCCCGACGTGGAATACCGCTGGCGCCCTGGATCGTCTCAGGTGTGCTCGTAGCCACCGCCTCCACCCGTCACGGCACTTACATGGCGCCTCCACCACCACCGCCACCGCCCCCGCCTGACTCGGGCACGCTCGACTGCCCGGTCACCGTCACCACGACACCGCCCCGTGGCTCCCGCTCCCAGACCATCACGTGCGCTCGACCCGGCGCCAGCACATAGCCCGTCACGGCGCCGTCGGCGCCGCGCACTTCGTGGACCACGAAGCCGGCCTTGAGGAGATAGCCGTAGTCATCTGGCCTCGCGATGCCCACATGTCTCACTCTGGGAAGGTCGAGCGTCACCATGGCGCGTGCCGTCTCGAAGAGCACGGCACTGAGCTGGCGACTCCCGGTAGGATCTTCGGAGACGCTCACGTTGTACTCACCGGGGGGCACCTGTTCCACGACGCGGGAGCGGAGCAGGGTGTGGGGGGCGCAGCCGGCGGCTATGAAGAGACAGCCGGCAAGTGCCGACAGCTTGATGATCGGGGCGGGGGACATGGCTCGTGCCTCCTCCTGCGATCCAAGAACATCGTGACTCGTGCCGTGGTTCCGGGAATGCCAGACGACGGCGGGATGCGCTCGATCTTTCGTGGTACAGTACCGACCGCCGGACCTGCAGTCACGGTCCGTAACCATCCAGAGGAGGGAGTCGACCATGACCGAGTCAGCCCTGACCATACGATCGCTCAAGGACAAGGTCTCGCCAGAGGAATGGGCGGTGCGTGTGGATCTCGCGGCCTGCTATCGCCTCGTGTCGCGGTATGGCTGGGAGGATCTCGTCTTCACGCATATCAGCGCGCGGGTCCCGGACACCCAGGACCACTTCCTCATCAATCCGTACGGCCTGTTCTTCGATGAGATCACGGCCTCGAGCCTGGTCAAGATCGACCAGCAGGGAAACAAGGCGGAGGACTCGCCGTTTCCTGTCAATGCCGCCGGCTTCGTCATTCACAGCGCCATTCATGGCGCGCGTCACGACGCCAAGTGCGTGCTCCACACGCATACTCCGAGCGGCGTGGCCGTCTCCACCCAGCGGGCGGGGTTGCTCCCGATCTCGCAGCATTCGATGTCGGTCCTCGGGAGCCTGAGCTACCACGACTTCGAAGGCCCCGCGCTCCGGGACGACGAGAAGCCCCGGCTCGTGGCCGACCTCGGCGACAAGACCTCGCTCATCCTGCGAAACCACGGGCTCCTGACCGTGGGCGAGACGGTGGCCGACGCGTTCGTCTCGATGTACTACCTGGAGACGTCCTGCGCGATCCAGGTGCGCGCGCAATCGGGCGGGGGCGAGCTGATCTCGGTGCCCAAGGAAATCATCGAGAGCTCCTATCCGCAGATGGCGGGCTCCGGGCGAGTCGGGAATCGGGGCGCCCTCGTGTGGCCCGGCCTCCTGCGTCGACTCGACCGCAGCGACTCCTCGTACCGCAACTAAGCCGCAGCGTCGAGAAGATCATGATCGCGCTCAGGCTGGCCGTGGCCGCCGTCCTCGCTCTCTTCGCCACGCCCGCCTGGGCGCAGCTCGATCAGGTCCTCAAAGGTCTGGGCATCGGCCAGCAAGGCAGCGGCCTGTCCGACGTCAAGGTCGGCGCGGGATTGAAGGAAGCGCTCCAGGTCGCCACGGAGAAATCCGTGAGCCTCACGGGACGGACGAACGGCTACTTCAGCAACGAGGCGATCAAGATCCTCATGCCCGAGAAGCTCAAGACGGTGGAGCAGGGGCTGCGCGTCGTGGGCTACGGCCCCAAGGTCGATGAGTTCGTGCTGAGCATGAATCGCGCGGCGGAAAAGGCCGCGCCCGCGGCCAAGAAGATCTTCTGGGACGCCATCGGGTCCATGACCTTCGACGACGCCCAGAAGATCCTGGGCGGCGGAGACACCGCGGCCACGGACTTCTTCAAGCGCACGACGACGGACAAGCTCACGGCGGCCTTCAAGCCCGTCGTGGATCGCACCATGGGGGAAGTCGGCGTGGTCCGCAAGTACAAGGAGCTGATGGGGCGCTTCGAGGCCATTCCCTTCGTGCAGAGCCAGACCTTCGACGTCGACGACTACGTGGTGGGCAAGGCGCTGGACGGCCTCTTCCACGTGGTGGGCGAGCAGGAGCGGCAGATCCGCACGAATCCGGCGGCCCGCACGACGGCATTGCTCAAGGAAGTCTTTGCCTCGAAGTGACCCGACAGGCCAGAGGCCTGGCCGCCGGCTGAGCTCTCGCCCGCGGCCACCGGCCCGCGTCAGATGATCCACTGCTTCTTCGAGAGTGGCACGCGCGCCTTGCTCCGTCACGTGGTCGTCCATGCCGTGGTGGAGAAGGACGGCGCCCTCCTCCTGGTGCGACGCGCGGCGCATCTGATGGAAGGCGGCAAGTGGGGACTGCCGGGAGGCTTTCTGGACCGGGACGAGACGCTGAGTCAGGGCGTCCTGCGTGAGCTGCGAGAAGAGACCGGGTGGGACGGAGCGGTGGCGGGCCTGCTGCGAGTCAACTCGAGACCGGATCGCCCGCATGAAGATCGCCAGAACGTCGCCTTCGACTTCATCATCACGCCGCATCACAAGGTAGGCGAGCCCGACGCCGAGTCGACGGCCGTCGAGTGGATTCCCATCGAGCACTTGCCGCCCATGGACTCGCTGGCCTTCGATCACGGCGAAACAGTGACGCTCTATCTCGGTTCGCGGGCTCGTTCAGGCACGGGGCCGAGCATCGAGTAGGACTGGGGCAGAGTATGCACACGAGGAGAGAATCTCATGAGTGATGGACGCGCCATCGAGACGGAAGCCACCGAGCTCCTGCGGACGCTCATCCGGAACAAGTGCGTCAACGACGGCACGGTCGGATCGGGCCAGGAGACGCGAAACGTGGCCGCCCTCGAGGACTACTTCGCGGGCTCGGGCATGTCGTGCGAGAAGTACACGTCGAAGCCGGGACGCGAGAGCCTCATCGTCCGCATCGAGGGTTCCGATCCGTCGGCCCCGCGGCTCCTCCTCATGGGCCACACCGACGTTGTCCCCGTGAGCCCGGATGGCTGGCGTCGCGATCCCTTCGGAGGCGAGCTCGAGGACGGCATCGTGTGGGGACGCGGGGCCATCGACATGCTCAATCTCACCGCGACCATGGCCGTGGCCACGCGCCGGCTCGCCCGGAGCGACTTCCGCCCGCGGGGCACGCTCATCTACCTGGCGGTGGCCGATGAGGAGGCGGGGGGCACTCACGGCGCCGGCCATCTGGTGGAGCGCGAGCCCGACGCGGTCAAGACCGATTATGTCATCACCGAGAACGGCGGCGTGCCCATCCCCACGAGCTCCGGCCACGTGCTGACCTTGGGAGTGGGCGAGAAGGGCGCGAACTGGCGGCGGCTCACCGTGGCCGGCACGCCCGGCCATGGCTCGCGCCCCTTCCGCACCGACAACGCGCTGATGACGGCGGCGGAGGTGGTGCGGCGGATCGGCAGCTATCACCCCAAGGCGCGGATCTTCGACGTGTGGCGCCGCTACGTGGAGGCCCTCGAGCTCGACCCCGAGCTCACGCGCGGCCTCACCGATGCCGACCGCGTGCTCGAGTCGGCGCGCGAGCTGGACAATCTGTCCCTGGCCCGGGAGGCGCACGCCTGCACCCACACCACCTTCTCGCCCAACGTCATCCGCGGCGGCGTGAAGACCAACGTCATTCCCGACCGCGTCGAGATCGACGTGGATATCCGCGCCTTGCCGGGGGTGACCCCGGAGGAAGTCGACGCCATGCTCGCGGAAGCCCTCGGAGAGCTGGCGCCTCGCGTGACGATCACACATGGGCGCGCCGAGCCGGGATCGCTCAGCTCGCCGGATACGCCCCTCTTCGACTCCGTGAAGCGAATCGCGGAAAAGCTCCTGCCCGGAAGCCGCGTGGTTCCGCGGCTGACGACGGGCGGCACCGACGGCAAGTTCTTCCGCTGGCGGAACATTCCCGCCTACGGCTTCGGCCTGCACTCGCTGCGCATCCCGCACACGGAGTATCCGATCATGTTCCACGGCCACAACGAGCGCGTCGACACGGAGAGCCTCAAGCTCTCCACCATGATGTGGGAGGCCCTGTGCCGGGACTTCCTGGCCTGAGCGCTTCTTTCCGGATCCGGGAGGGAGCGCCGGCTGTCGCTCCCTCTGAGGGTTGGCTCGGCTCGCCTTCGGCTGTGCCTCACAGTGCAACCCCGGGCCCCCCCACCAGCTTGCGTGACATCAACATGCTTCTCACCACTGACGGCGGGGAGGGGATATGAAGGGACGGGTGGCGGTACTCAAGGCGTACGGCGGCGAGTTCGAGCTGCGCGAGTATCCCGTGCCGGAGGTCGAGGCGGGTGCCCTCCTCGTGCGCCTCTCCCGGGCGGGCGTCTGCGGCTCCGACCTGCACATCTGGCGAGGCGAGATGAAGGAGATCTACGGGGCGAGCCCGCAGGATCTCACCTTCGGACACGAGATGTGCGGGCGCGTCGACAAGCTGGGCGCGGGGGTGACCACGGACTCCATGGGCCAGCCCCTCCGCGAGGGCGACCGCGTGACGTATCTCTACTTCTTCCCGTGCGGGCGCTGCCCCGTGTGCCTGCACGACGAGATGGGGAGCTGCCCGCGCAAGGCCCGTCCCAACCGGGTGGCGGGCACGCCGCCCTACTTCAACAACGCGTACGGCGAGTACTACTACCTGCGGCCCGGCCACTTCGTCTTCAAGATCCCCGACGAGATCTCAGACGACATCGCCACACCCACCAACTGCGCGCTCTCCCAGGTGCTCTACGGCCTGCGGCGCGCGGGGCTCCGCGCGGGGCACGCGGTGGTGATCCAGGGCGCGGGCGGCCTCGGCATCAACGCGGTGGCGGTGGCGCGCGACATGGGCGCGGACAAGATCATCGTGATCGACCGGCTGCCCGAGCGGCTGGAGCTCGCCCGCGCCTTCGGCGCCGATCACACGCTGAGCGCCACCGAGCTTTCCACGGCGGACCGGCGCGTGGAGGCGGTCAAGGAGCTGACGGGTGGGTTCGGCGCGGACGTGGTCGCCGACCTGGTCGGCTATCCCGAGGTGATCCCCGAAGGGCTGCGGATGCTGCGGGGCGGCGGGTGCTATCTCGAGGTGGGCAGCATCGCGCCCGGCAACATCTTCAGCTACGACGCCACCGCCCTCGTCCGCGGCAACTCGCGGCTCGTGGCCACCTCCAACTACTCCCCGTGGGCGCTCGAGCAGTCGCTCGCGTTCCTCCGGCGCAACCTCACGCGCTTCCCCTTCGAGCGGCTCATCTCCCACGTCTTCCCGCTCGAGCGCATCTCGGAAGGCTTCCAGCAGGCGGACTGGATGCAGCGCCAGGGCGCGCCGCACGAGAAGATCTCCCGCGCGGCCATCGCGATGTGAGCCTCAGCGCCCCTCGAACTGCGGGCGCCGCTTCTCGGCGAAGGCCTTGACACCTTCCTGGTAGTCCTGGCTGTTGAAACAGTCGGCGATCAGCTTGTCGAGCAGGGCGAGATCGCGCTGCGCCGCCGGCTTCACGAGCTGCTCCACGGTGGCCTTGGCGGAGCGGATGGTGAGGGGCGCGTTGCGCGAGATCTTGACGGCATAGTCCCGCGTGAAGGTCTCCAGCTCCGTCTTGGGCACCACGTGATTCACCAGCCCCATGCGGAGGGCGTCCTGGGCGCTCCAGTCGGTGCGCGCCGTGAAGAAGATCTCTTTCGTGTACGACGGCCCGATCAGGCTCATCAGCTTTTCCATGCCGTGGTAGTGGTAGCCCAGGCCCAGCCGGGCCGCGGGAATCCCGAAGCGCGCCTCGTCCGAGGCGATCCGCATGTCGCAGTTGAGGGCGATGCCGACGCCACCGCCCACGCAGTAGCCGTGGATCATGGCCAGGAGGGGCTTGGACAGGGTGGCGAGCGCGTCCTGTCCGCGCGCGTTGATCTTCCGGTATTCCTCCTCGTCCTCCATGTTCTTTCGCCGGTCCTTGAACTGCGAGATGTCGGCGCCCGCCACGAAGGCCTGATCGCCGGCCCCGCGCAGGATGACCACGCGGATGGCATCGTCGGCGGCCAGATCCTTGACGTAGTCGGGCATGAGCTGCCACGTCTCGAAGCCCACGGCGTTTCGCTTCTCCGGCCGGTTGAAGATGATCCAGCCGATGGGTCCGTCTTTCTCGACGAGGAGGGGCGCTTCCTGGCTCATGGTTGTCTCCAGGTGATGCGGGGTCATGTCCTACGCCGTATGGCCGTAGGGTAGCGGGACGAGCGACAAAGCACAAGCCTGCGAGAGGTTCGCGCGCTCGAGCGCCCCTCGGCCAGCGCGAGCAGGGTCGTGGCGATGCGCAGCGCTGTGACCCGCTGCCTGACCACGCCCTGCCGCATGGGCAGCGTGCGTGCTAGTGTCCCAGCCATGGCGAATACCGAGCTGAGCGGCTCCGACCGCCTGGCTGGGCCATGAGCGACGAGACGCCGCTCGGCGTCCTGATCGGAAGGCTCGCGCAGGCGGATCCGAACCGTCCGGCCGTCTCGTGCGCGGGGGAGTCGGTCTCGCGAGCCGAGCTCGAATCGCGCACGAACCGTCTGGCCCGCGCCTACCGCGATCTCGGCGTGATCCGCGACTCGTTCGTCACGATCGGTCTTCCGAACGGGATCGGCTTCTTCGAGGCGACGGTCGCCGCCTGGAAGCTTGGCGCGACTCCCCAGCCGATCTCGTCCCGGCTGCCCGCCGCGGAGCGGAGCGCGATCATCGATCTCGCGAACCCTTCCCTCGTCGTCGGGGTCGACCCGTCGGAGGCACCCGGCCGGACCACGGTCCCCACGGAGTTCGAGCCCGATTCGTCCCTGCCGTCGGACCCGCTGCCCGGGATCGTCGGCGCGTCATTCAAGGCGCCAACCTCCGGGGGGAGCACGGGGCGGCCGAAGCTCATCGTCGCGACACAGCCGGCCACGTGGGAGGGGATCGTGGGGTTCGCGACCGTGCTGCGAGTGCCCCAGGACGGCGTGCACCTGGTAACCGGGCCCCTCTACCACAATGGCCCCTTCGTGACGTCCGTGCTCGCCCTGCTCAGCGGCAACCATGTCGTTGTCATGCCGCGATTCGATCCATCCGTCGCCCTCGCTCTCGTCGAGCAGCACCGGATCGACTGGATGTACGCGGTGCCGACGATGATGCACCGTATCTGGCGGCTGCCCGACGACGAGCGCACCCGACACGACCTGTCGAGCCTGCGCGTGGTGTTTCACATGGCCGCCCCGTGCCCCATCTGGCTCAAGGAATCCTGGATCGACTGGCTCGGTGGCGACCGCATCCTCGAGCTCTACGGGGGGACCGAGGCGCAGTCCTTCACGGTCATCAGCGGCAGCGAATGGCTCGAGCACCGGGGCTCGGTCGGCCGCCCCGCTTTTGGCGAGATGCGGGTCCTCGACACCGACGGGAACGAGCTGCCGCCAGGCCAGATCGGTGAGATCTGGATGCGCCGCGGCGAGGGTGCGCCGCCGTCCTACCGGTACGTCGGGGCCTCTGCGAAGTCGCGTCCGGGCGGCTGGGAGTCGCTCGGCGACATGGGTCGCGTGGACGAGGACGGTTACATCTATCTCAGCGACCGCGACACCGACATGATCCTGGTCGGTGGCGCGAACGTGTATCCCGCCGAAGTCGAGGCTGCGCTCGACGAGCACCCCAACGTGACGTCCTCGTGCGTGGTCGGGCTGCCCGACGACGACTACGGCAACGCGGTGCACGCGATCGTGCAGGCACTCGAACCGGTCACCGGCCCGGAGCTCGACGAGTTCCTGCTTCCGCGGCTGGTGAAGTACAAGCGGCCACGCACCTACGAGTTCGTGACGGCGCCCCTGCGCGGGGACGATGGAAAGGTCCGTCGCACCGCGCTGCGCGCCGAGCGCCTCCCCAGGCGCGAGGCGCCACCCGGGCGGTAGGCGACCATGACGAGGGGACGGGGCTGTGGCATCGCGCTCACGAGCGTGCGACGGGAAGCACCGCGGTAGACCATCACCCCGGACCCGCAAGCTCCAGGAACGCCCCCGCGATGCGGTCGGGAAGTGTGGCGTCCCCGCGGTTTCGGCTCCAGCCGAGATCGTGCCCGCCGCTCACGGGCAGCAGCGCCGTCCGTCCAGGAATCAAAGCTCGTGCCCTGTCCAGCTCGGCCGGCGAGCCGAACGGATCAGCCGTCCCGTGGACGAAGAGCGTGGGCACGCGGAGGTCTGGAAGGTGCGCGGTGCGGAGATTCTGGGGGCGGCCGGGCGGGTGCAGCGGGTAGGACTGGAGCAGGAGCGCACTCGCCAGCGCGGGCTCGGCGGCGAGGAGCATGGAGGCCTGGCGGCCGCCGTAGGAGTGGCCGCCGAGGAAGAGGCGGCCGCCGACGCGCGCGCGGAGCGCACGGAGCGCGGCACGCAGCCCTGCGCGATCGCGCGCGGCGCCTGCTGGCGAGGGCCCACCACGCGGCCGGGCCTGGCGGTACGGTAGATCACAGCGCAGGACGGCGACGCCGCGCGCGGCGAAAGCCTCGGCCACCGCCACCAGGAGCGGCGCGTCGGCGTTGCCGCCGGCGCCGTGGGTGAGCACGAGGCCAGCGGCGCCGGTAGACGCGGCCGGGTGCAGGACGCCGCGGACGGGCGGGTCGCCCGCGACGTCGATGCGCTCGACGCTCACGGCGGCGCCATCGCCGACGCTACCGCCGGCGACATCCAGGACTCAAAGATGTACGCAGTGAGATGCCGGAGGTTGGTCAAATCAGCGGCGACGAGGCTATGCGTCGGGCTGGCGGGTCGATTGCCAGGCGATCATGCGCCAGCGCTCGCCCGCCTTGGCGTACACGGCCAGGTAGCGGACGGTGAAGCGCTGCTCCTTGCCCGCGTTCTCCACGTGCATCTCGGACACGCCATTGACGACGCCGATGCCGCCGTGCACTCGCGCGCGCCGCTCACGGGGCGCGATGCCGCGGTAGTGCGGCTTGCCGGCGCGGAGGTTCGCGATGTGCTCGGCCTTGGACTCGAGCCGGGCGGTCGAGTGCACGTAGGTCAGATCGTCGGCCAGCGCGGCATCCAGTGCCGTCCAGTCACCACGCCGCATGGCGTCGAATCGCTGGTCGTCCGCGCGCAGGACGTCGGCCTCGACCGTGGTCGGCTCGGTACCTGTCGATGTCATGTTGCCTCCTCGTCGGGGATGAGCAGCGTGGTGATCCTACCGCAAAACCACGCGCTCCAACGAGGTGATGCACTTGCCGCACGCAACATCCTCGGCTTGACGTCGAGAGGCGAGAGCGCTACCGTCGGCCCCACGTGACCGGCTCTGTTCACGAGCTTCGAACGCAGGCAGGCGGGAAGGAGAGGGCATGCACTACAACCGGATCTCGGCGGACTGTCATCTCGATCTGATCTGGCTGCCCCCGGACCTGTTCGTGTCCGAGGCGCCTGCGGCCCTGAAAGACCGCATGCCGTATGTCGCGGAAGGGCCGGATGGCCCGCGGTGGGTCGCCAACAACGGAGCGACCTTCGGGCTGGCGGGCGGGGTGGGCGCGTCGGGCACCAAGCATGAGCCGGGCAAGCAGCTGCGGGTCGACGTGATGGCGGCGACCGGGCTGTACGAGGACGGGAAGAAGGGCATTCGCCGGCCGGGCGACCCCCATCTGCGCGTCAAGGAGATGGATCGTGACGGTGTCGACGCCGAGGTCATCTACGGCATTCTCGCGGCGGCGGCCAAGCTGAACGACCGTGAGGCCTCCAACGAGATGCTGCGGATCTACAACACCTGGCTGAACGACTTCTGCAGCCACTATCCCGACCGCCACATCGGCCTCGCCTGCCTCCCCTACGGCGACATCGAGGCTGCCGTGGCCGAGGTCCATCGGGTGGCCAAGCTGGGCTTCAAGGGCATCGAGCTGTCGTGCTCCTGGGACATGGAGCCGATGTGGCACCCGACCTGGGAGCCGCTGTGGGAGGCGATCAACGACGTCCGGGTGCCCCTGCACTTTCACACCTTCCCGTCGGTGTCGCCGAAGCTGCGCGAGCAATACACCGGGCTCACGCTGCGGGCGCTGTCCTACAGCAGCCTCTGCCTGTTCCAGATGACGCTGGCGAACATCCTGACCGCGCTGATGGGCCGGGCCGTCTTCGAGCGCTATCCGAACATGCGCATCGCCTTCGGCGAGAGCGGCATCGGCTGGATCCCCTACGTGCTCGACCGCATGGATTTCGAGTACGAGGACCAGTACAAGGATCTCCCCCTCAAGCTCCGGCCCAGCGAGTACTGGCGCCGGCAGTGCAAGGCGACGTTCCAGTACGATCGGGTCGGCACCAAGCTCATCGACGAGATGGGTGTCGAAACGCTCATGTGGGGCTCGGACTACCCGCACCCGGATGGCGTGTGGCCGGAGTCGGAGAAATACATCACCGAGCAGTTCGCGAATCTGCCGGCCCACGTCACGCGGAAGATGACCTGCGAGAACGCGGGGAAGTTCTACGGCCTGATCAGCTGAGCGCGCCGCCCGGAGAGCGGGCCGATCCTGACCCCTCAGTAGTAGACCGCCTTGCCGGCGCCACCGGTTGCCACGACGAGCTCGCCGGTGACGGCCCAGGCTCTGTCCGAGGCCAGGAAGACCGCCACGTCGGCGATCTCCGCCGCGTCCACCATGCGGCCGATGGCGTTGCCCCGGGGGGAATCGTCGGCATAGTCGCGTCGCTCGACTTCCTCGGGGGCGATGCGCAGCTCGGCGGCCCGGGCGGCGAGCAGGCGCGGGGTGCGCTCCGTGCGCGTGATGCCCGGGTGGATGCAGTTGACCGTGATCCCGAAGCGGCCCAGCTGGACGGCCAGGGTCTTGGTGAAGTGCACCAGAGAGGTGTTGCGGGCGCCACCGCTCAGATTGCCGGCGTTGCGCGCGTTGGTCCCGCTGATGTTGATGATGCGGCCCCACTTCTGCGCCTTCAGGTGGGGGATGGCGGCGCGGGCGCAGCGCAACGCTCCCACGTACTTCACGTTGAAATCGTGTAGCAGGTCCTCGTCGACGATGGTCTCGATGGGGCCGGTGGCCGTGGCGGAGCCTCCCGGCGGCGACCCGCTGTTGACCAGGATATGCAGCCCGCCCAGCTGCCTGACCGCCTGGGCCACCATCTCGTCCACCTGCTCTTTGCTCGTGACGTCGGCGGCCAGCGGAATGATGCGCTGCCCGGTCTCGGCGGCCAGCTCCCGCGCCGCCGCATCCAGTTGCGTCTTCGTGCGGGCCACGATCGCGACGTCCACTCCCTCGCGAGCGAGCTCCCGCGCGATGGCTTTCCCGATGCCCAGACTCCCCCCGGTCACGATCGCATGCTTGCCTC
>Ga0137394_10000801_pt1 | contig 22007 bp, 18 predicted proteins | sample czobulk116metaG_FD_108278 | JGI IMG/M metagenome (GOLD analysis project Ga0137394, IMG submission 108278) | Vadose zone soil microbial communities from Angelo Coast Range Reserve, California, USA - czobulk1.16 metaG | ecosystem: Environmental > Terrestrial > Soil > Vadose zone | place: USA...
GTGTTCGCGCGACGTGAGGCAGCCGACGGAGATGTAAACGCGCGGGCAGCCGGCGGGAGCATGGCTGGGCCGCCGCAAGTTCACAAACCGCCGGGTCGTCAGGGAAGTGAAGCCATGGTGCCGCGTTCGCGGTTTGTGCATGTCCGAAGCGGCGGCCCGGCCATGCTCCTGCCGGCGTCACAGCACTTTCGGGGACACGATCGACACGCTACGCAACCTCCCATGCCAAGTCCGTCGCGCGCCGGGTTCAAGGGGATCTCGTCTCCCGCCCCGATCCATTGGCCCGGCTCTTCTCGTTCCGGTAGCGGAGGAAGACGGACGCCGCGTAGCTGCCGAGGACCACGCTCGTCACGACGTACGCCGCGATCACGAACTCCCAGCCGCCCTGGACCGTTCCGCTCATGGCGCGCCTCCCGGAGCGGAAACGTCGCGCTCCGCCTTGGCCTGCGGCGGCGGCGGCGCCAGCTCGCCCCGCAGGCGGAACGCCGCCACGCGCGTGCGCAGCGCGACCAGGCCCGCCCAGAGGAACAGGATGCCAAACGCGTTGATGCGCAGCGGCCAGTGGAACGCCTTGGAGACCGTGGCCGGCGTGGACTGCGCCTGGTGCAGCGAGTTCCACCACTTCACCGAGAAGTAAACGATGGGCACGTCCGCGAAGGCGACGATGCAGGCCACCGAGGACCAGACGGCGCGCTTCACCGGATCGTCCACCGCGTTCCGCAGCGCCAGGATGCCGCCGAAGGCGAAGACCATCACCGCGGTGGTGGTGAGGCGCGGATCCCAGTCCCACCAGATGCCCCAGGTCGGCTTGGCCCAGATCGCCCCCTGCATGCAGAGCAGGAGCGAGAGCACCACGCCCATTTCCATCGCCGCTTCCAGCCGGTTGTCCCACTTCCAGGCGTTGGTGATGAGAAAGGCGACCGCGCAGACGAAGGCGAAGGTGAGCGCGAGCATCGCGTTCCAGGCGGTGGGAACGTGCACGTACATGATCCTCTGCACGTCGCCCATGAAGATCTCGCCGGGCGCCTTGAAGAGGCCCCAGAACGAGCCGGCGAGGAGCAAGGCGATGCCTGCGGCGATCAGCGCCTGGGGCGTGCGACTCTGTGCGGACGTCTTCGTCAATCTTCCACCACCCGATCGAAGAGGAGACCGCCGAGGGCCCAATGTATCACCGCGAACGCCGCGAGCAGCGTGGCCCATGGACGCACCTGGCCCATCGGGTCGCCCAGGATCAGAAGCGAGGTCGCCTTCACCGCCGCGAGCAGCACCGGCACGACCAGCGGGAAGAGCAGCAGCGGCAGAAGAGTTTGCCGCCCGCGGATCTGCGAGGTCATCGCCGCGTAGAGCGTGCCAGGGGCGGAAAGCCCGGCCGTTCCCAGCACGATCACTCCGAAGAGCGCGAGCAGCCGAAGTGTGCCGGCATCGTAAAGCACCACCATGATCGGAACGAGCGCGCATCCCAGTAGCGCGAGCTGGGCCCAGTTGGCGATCGCCTTCCCGTAGTACAGCGCTCGCGCGCTTGCCGGCAGAAGCAGCAGGCCCTCGAGCGCTTGCTCCTCCATCTCGCACTCGAAGCTCTCCGCCAGAGACAGCGTGGACGCGAGCAGCAGGCCCAGCCAGAGAAAGCCCGCGGCATGCTGCTGCAGCGCGAGCGAATCGGGCCCGATGGCGAAGCTGAAGAGCAAGAGCGCCGAGGCGCCGAAGGCGAAGATCGCCACCACCTGCGCGCGCCCCCGCCACTGGAGCAGGAAGTCCTTCCGCAGGGTGACCAGGAGGGCCGTCACGATCCCTCCGCGAGCCCGGCCTCGTCCGACTGGGACGCCGGCATTCCCGAGACGGGCCCTGCGTAGATCAGATGGCCCGCGTCCAGCACGAGCGCCCGGTCGCAGAGGCCGCGTCCCCGCGCGACCAGGTGGGTGGCCATCAGCACCGTCGCTCCGTTCCGGCGGAGCCGCTGCAGAAGTCCGTCGACCATCGAGAAGCCCGGCGGGTCGAGGTGACCGTAGGGCTCGTCCAGCAGCAGCACGCGCGCGTCCTGTTGAAGAGCCCTGGCCAGCGAAAGCCGCTGGCGCATGCCGGCGGAGAACGTCTGCACCAGGTCGTCGGCGCGGTCGCCCAGGCCGACCTCGTCCAGGCGCTCGAGCAGCACAGGCCGGGATGCATCGGTTCCCAGGAAGCGGGCGGCGACGGCCATGTTCTCCAGCGCGGTGAGGGGCTCGTACAGGTGCGTGCGATGCCCGAGCAGGGCGGTCAGCCTGCGCGCCTGCTCGCGCTCGCGCGAGACGTCGTGACCGTGGATGCTCACGCTCCCCAGGTCGGGCCGCAGCGCCGTCGCCAGCACGCGCAAGAGCGTGGTCTTGCCCGAGCCGTTCCGGCCCGTGACCATCACCAGCGCGCCTGCGGGCACCTCGAATCCCACGCCGCTCAACGCCCACCGGCGTCCGTAGCGCCGGCTGACGCCGGCGGCTGCCACCGCGATCATCCCGGCAACTTACCCCGACGGTGCGCGAAACCGAACGAGCTCATTTGCACGCGGAGAAGCTGCGGCTGCTGTGGCACGCCGTGCAGCTCACCTGGGTCCAGTTCACGCCCCAGGGCCGGCTGCCGGCGTTCATCGTGTTGTGGCATACGAAGCAGGCCGGAACGCCGTTCTTCGTCTGGTTCACCCGGTGATTGCCGGAAGTCACGTCGAAACACAGCGAGCTGTGCGTCGCGATCGGCATCACCAGCGGGTTCGTCCAGGTCTTCGTCGCGATGGTGCCGGCATGGCACTTGAGGCAGAGGCCGTTGGTGCTGACCGTCGCGGCCTGCGTGCTGGTGTCGAACGAATAGCCGAAGCCGATCAACGTCGTGGTGGCGGCCGGCGTGGTGTGCTTCGCGTTCACGCCGCCCGCGTCCACCGACGACGCGCCGTTGTTGTGGCACCGGACGCAGCCGATGGTGCTGACGTCGGCCGGCGTGCTCGAGCTCGTATGGCAGCTCAGGCAGGGGGCCACGCCGCTCCTGTGCACGTCGGAAGCCATGATCGGGAAGTCCGCGGAGTGATCGAACGGCCCGATGTCGCCGTCCATGTGGCACCGCAGGCAGGCAGCGTCGCTGTACGCATACGTTCCGGAATAACCCGCCCACGACGTGCCGAGATGGTTGGACGAGGTGGCCGGCTCGACGTGACAGCCGGTGCAGCGCTGCGGCTTGGTGAAGTCCGCAGCCCACGGCTTGTCGGTCCGCAACGCGACATGGCAGCCGAGGCAGCTCTTCTGGTAGTGCGCCTCGCCGCTGCCGATCAGGAAGGGCGCATGCGCCGGCGCGGGCGGGGAGTGTGGGCGCGTGATCGTCACCGGAACGGTGGAATCGGCATGGCAGGTCAGACAGAGGGTCGAGGTCTTGTACGTCGCGTCGGGTGAAGCGTAGGTCGCCGGCAGGTCCGCGACGGCGACGTGCAGGGGTTGCATCGCGGCCGAGGTGTGGCACGAGGTGCAGTCGACCTTGGTCCGGTCCGAAGCATTGGTATGGCAGCTCGTGCACTGGATGGTGCCGGGGACGTGCATCGCCTGCGCGCCGATCGCGTGGATCTGCCCGGCGGCGATGGGGAAGTTGCGGCGATGATCGATGGAACCCAGTCCGACTCCGTCCGTATGGCAGCCGTAGCAGGACTGGCTGTCGTACGAGTAGCCGCCGATCGCAGCGTGGATGGTTGCGGTGGGCGCCTGCAGATGGCAGCCCACGCAGTCGAAGTTCCGGAAGGAGTTGGAGGTGCCGTGGCAGGTGTTGCAGTCCGCGGCGTGCGGTCCCGTCACGATCGGGAAGTAGGCGCTGCTGTGCTGGTCGCGCGTCGGCTGCGTCAGCCAGCTGACGTCAGGCGCGGGCGAGCAGCCGGCGAGGGCAGCTGCGGCCGCGATCAGGAATTGGCGGAGCCGGGGCATCTCGGCCTGAACCTCGCTGTGGGTCTGGCGCGAAGAGCTCGGACGATGACCGCACGAGTGTAGAGGCCGGTCAACGGCCGCCCGTGCGCAGGTCCCGCACTTGCGGCGCGCCGGTGCGGCGATGGCCCGGCGGGAGCGGTCCTGTGGTGCGGTCTCCACTGCCGTGCAATCTTGCGTGAGGAAGCTACCGACCTCAGAACCGGCCAGCCAGCGCGAGGTCGAAGGAGCCCGCCAGCAGGCTGCGCGCGGCCAGGGGCTGCGTCCCCGGCGTACCACCGGCGCGGCCGAGCGCGGTCAACCTCAAGGCCACGAAGGGTCCGAGCTGCGCGCTCAAGCTCGCCGACGCTCCCAGCTCGTCCTCGGCCAACGCGGTCAGCCCGCGGGTCCGGTACCAGAAGACGCGCAGCAAGCACTGCAGCCCGCGCGGGCGCCGAGTGAGGATTTGCATCCACGCGGTGTGACCCCCGGACCAGCCGTCCTCGAACAGGTATCCCGCGGAGGCGCCGCCCACTTCCCCGAACAAGCGGGGCAGCCCGATCTCGGGACCGGCGAAGCGGCGCGAGAATCCGGTGGGATCCTCGGCCATGCCCGAGGTTGCCGCGAGGTTGAGCCAGGGGACGACGTCCCAGCGGGCGGTCACGTCCGCATGCCTGGTCACGCCCCCGAGATTGATCACCCCCGGACCGTCGGCCTCCGGGACCGATGAGCCCTGGAAGCGGAATGCGCCCATCAGCGAGAATTTCTCGAGAGGGTGAAAGCCGAGGTCCGCGCTGAAGGAATCGAGCAAGGTCGACGCGAACTCGGGCTTCGCAATGCGCCCCTGGATACCGAGATCGAAGATCTTCCCGAGCGACATCTGCTCGAGTCCCTCCAGCTCCAGCCGCCTCCCCAACTCGGGGCTGTTCACGTAGGCGAGGCGGAATTCCTCGCGCGCGTAGCGGACCGTCGAATGGGTGTCGCCGACGCTCTGGAACGCGAGGTAGGCGCCCCCAGTCGAGCGATCGAAGGCCGGCGAGGTGGTGCTCGGGTCGGGCACTGCGCCGCCGAAGACGCCGAACTCCACGTTGCCCTTGGTGCGCCAACCAGCCTGCACCCCATCGACGATGGTGGCGCCGGGCGCAACCCAGGGACGGATGCGTCCGAGCGCGACCGCCAGTCCACTCGGGGGCCTGCGGACCAGCTCCGCCTCCCAGACGTACAGTTGCCAGTTGTCGTCAGGTCTGGCCACGGCGGGTCCGGATCGCGTGCTCCAGTATCGTGCGCTCAGGTCGGCGAAGAGCGAGAAGCCGCCCCCCACCGGAGCGCCCCGCACCGCCGCGTCCAGCCGCTCCTGGTGCCAGGGCCCCACGCCCGTTGCCGCCCAGGTGAAGTAGCCGAGTTGCACGTCGGTCTTTCCCGAGAGGAGCGTGGGCCGCGCCGCTCCCCGGAAGTCGACCTTTTCGAACGTCGCGTTTTCCAGGGTGCGGCGGCGCCGGGCAGCTTCGGCGTCTGCGAGCGGGCCGGCGCCGGTGCGCGCGGGCGTTGCCTCCGCCGGCTCCGGACGGGCATCGAGCGGAAAGGTATCGCCGGGACGGCCGTTGCCGAGGCAAGTGGCATGGGTCTCCGAAACGACCTCGACCCGGCAGGTACCGGCCGCCTTCTCTCCACGGCGAAGCGCGAGCACCGCCCCGGGGGCGAGGCCGTCCCGCGCTCCGGCGTCGAGGTAGAGGCGGCCCGCAGTCGCGTATTCGACCCCGCCGGCGGTCCGCTGGGCGGGGGCGGGACGGGAGAGGAGACCGAGCGCGAAAGCCACGGCGAGCGCGAGCGTCGATCTCATCGGAACCTCCGCTGCCGTTTCAGCGAGGTCACCGTGAACTGGTGGCACTCGTAGCACTTGCGGGGCTTGAAACACTGGAACCCCGCCACGTTCTGATGCACCTGCGTCATTGGGTTGGGGCAGGAATGGCAGCGGATGCAGTCCGCCGTGTTCGTCGCGCAGGCGCCGGTGGGAAGCGTGCCCGTCAAGCTGGTGTGGCAGCCCAGGCAGGGGATGCCGGCGTGCGGCCCGGGCGCGAGCTGGAAGCAGGCGTCGTGCGCGGGGAACCGGCCGGACTGGAACGACCAGGGATTGTGGCAGTCGCGGCAGGTGGTCGGGAACCCGGCCGCGACGTGGTCGATGGAGATCGTCGCCGCACGCGCGTAATCGGCCTGGTGGCAGGTGAAGCAATCCACGGTCGCCCGGGTGAACCTCCGGTCCCGCTGATCCAGGTGGCACTCCTCGCACGGGATCGCGGCGTGGCGGCCGGTGAGCGGGAAGTTCGTGCGCCGGTGCGCATCGGGGTCGAACTTGCTGCGCCAGGATTCCTCGTCGTGGCAGGTGGCGCAGCGCGTGCCGAACTCGCCCGTGTGCACGTCGCGGTGGCAGGCCGAGCAGCTGGTGGGCACGGCCGTGCTGAAATCGGCGGAGGCATGACAGCCAGAGCAGCTCGCCAGGGAATGTCTGCCGCGGAGCGGGAAGCCGGTCTGTTCGTGGTCGAAGCTGACCCGCCTCCAGTTCTCGGTCGAATGGCAGCTGGCGCAGCCGGTGCCCTTCGGGCCGTGGCCGGAGACGATCATCCTGGCGGCCTCCTGCGCGCTGCCTGGGGCGCCAGCCGCGGCAACGCGACCCGACGAGGCCAGGACGATGGCAAGCAACGCGATCCTCACCGCGTGAGCCCTCCGAAGGCGCCCTTGTGCACGTCCACGTGGCAGCCCTCACAGGTGGTAGGAACGCCGCGATACCGGCGCGTCTTGACGTGGTACGCGACGAAGACCTCTGGGTGGCAATTGGCGCACGCAACCGACGCGTGCTTTCCGGAGAGCTCGAACGACGTGAACGGCGGCGCGTGCAGGAACGAGATCTCCTGCCAGGTCGTGGCGGCGTGGCAGCGGGTGCAGTCGGTCGAATTCGTTCGCGTGCCGGCGAACTGGCCGAGGTGGACGTCGGCGTGGCAGGAGCCGCAGATCCGCAGGACGGTGGCATACTGGACAACCCCGCTCGCGTCGGGAACGTGACAAGCAGCACAGGTCGGGCCCTTGTGGCCGCCGGTGAGCGGGAACCGCGTCTCCTTGTCGTGATCGAATCGCACCTGCGACCAGGACGCCACCTGGTGGCAGTCGGCGCAGCCGGACTCCTGGACGTGGATCTGGAACTGCCCCTTGTGCGGGTCCGCATGGCAGGTATCGCAGCGCGACAGGTTTCCCGGCGGATGGAACTGCGCCAGGCTGATCACGGCTTTGCGCTTGCGCTGCTCCAGCCAGGCGCGGAGCGGGGTCGCGCGAGGCTCGAGCTTCGGGTCAGGGGCATGGCAGAGCTGGCAAGCGACGGCCTCGTGCGCTCCCTGCAGCGGCCAGGACTTGTGGTCCTGCGCCTCGTACCTCGTCGGCCGGAATCCCTGGACGGTGTGGCACCGGTCGCAGGCGGTGTACGAATCGCCCGCCTTCGTCAGCTGCCCGAGATGGGCATCGACGTGGCAGGCAGTGCAGGTGTCGAAGACCAGGCCCTTGAAGACCGCCTTCTTGCCGGGGAACGGGCCGTGGCAGCTCTTGCAGGAGACCTCGGCATGCGCGCCGCGCAGCGGAAACCGCGTCTTGTCGTGGAAGGCGCGCTGGCCGCCGACGCCCTTGAGCACCAGCCATCCCTCCAGGCCGTGGCAGCTCTCGCACTTCTGCCCGAAACGGTTCTTGTGCGGGTCCTTGTGGCAGTCCGTGCACTTCGCATTCGCGACGGGCTTGAACCGGGAGAACACCCCCGACAACGGGGCGGGGAAGTGGGCCCGGCTGGACTTCGGGTCCTTCTCGCGCTTGTGGCAGCCGATGCACTCGACGTCCGCGTGCTTGCCCTCGAGCGGGAAGCTGGTGCGCGCGTGGCTGAACTTCGGCGCCGGTTTCCAACCCTTCTCGTCGTGGCAGTCCTTGCACGACTTCTTCAGCTGCCCCCGGTGCTCGTCGAAGTGGCAGGACGAGCACTGGTTCGCCACGCCCAGGTAGGTGTCCAGCCGCGGAAACTTTTTCTTCAGCTCGCGGATCGACGGATCGACAAGCATCTTGCCCTGGTGGCATTCGTCGCACTTCAAAGGCGCGTGCTTGCCCAGCAGCGGGAAACCGGTTCGCTTGTGGTCGAAGGCAGATTTCCCTCCCTTTCCCCAGTCGACCAGCGCGAAATCCCGCCCCTGGTGCTCGTGGTGGCAGTTGTTGCAGCTGCGCTCGCTGTCGGAGAGCCGGCCGTGCAGGCCGTGGCGCTTCGCCACCCGCTCCTTGATCTCCTCGTGGCAGTCCATGCAGCGGTCGGCGGAGAGCTGGCCTCCGGGGGCGTGGCACTTGGTGCAGTTGGCGAGGCCTTCCAGGTTCTGGTGCGGCTTGGCGAGCGGTCCCGGCGAGAAGACGTCGGCCTCCGCGGCGGTGGCGAGCGACCACGCCGCGAGCCAGGCGATGCGCACGCCGGAGCGCCGCATCCGTTCAGCGCCTCCACCCGTAGCCGAGGTAGAGCGACACCGCGATGTGCGCGGCGATGGCCACCACCAGGAAGCCGGCCAGCGAAGCGTGGAAGAAACGCCAGGTCCTGAGCAGCCGCTTCAGGCTCTGGTAGAACCGGATCTGCCTGCGGATGCCGCACAGCCGCCTGTACCCGTCGCGGAACTCCAGGTAATGCTCGTGGTCGCTGAAGTGGAAGCGCGCCCTGAGCAGCCGCAGCCGGACGGCCAGCCAGCTGAAAGGCATGCGCAGGAACATCCCGACGAGCGATCCCGGCTGCACCGGTGCGGTCACCGCCGCGAAGATCCGCTGGAGGAATTCAGGGTTCCCCGAGTCCGCCAGCATCGGCTCGAGCCGCGCCTTCATCCGCTCCCACCGCCCGAGCAGGTCGGAGAACTCCATCTCCTTGCCGCCGTACGACGGGACGAGCCCGTAGATGAACCGGCCGACGATGCCGGTGAGCACCACGATCAAGAGCGCCCCGGCCGTGCCGGTGGCGAGCTGGTTGTTGGACTGGAAGGCCGCGTGGAAGGCGATGACCAGCGGGCTCATGAAGCCCACGAACATGTGGAAGTCCAGCCAGTCGCGGATCTTCCCGGCGCCGGACATCGCGCGCCACCGCTTGCGGAGCGGGTACAGGAAGTTGAGCAGCATGACCGCGGTGGCGCCGATGCCGACGCCGTGTCCCCAGCTCCCCGCGGGACGGAGCGTGGCGTGCAACGGGGAGCGGAGGCGCTGCGGGCGGGTGAGGAGGTAGTAGTCCCAACCCTTGACGGCCAGCCAGACCAGGATGGATAGCCCGGTGATCAGGTACCCGATGTGCTTGCGCCGCCTGGACTTCTCCTCCAGCTCTTCCCTCGAGAGGCCCGCGCGCAAGGCGAGGGCCTGCTTGGGGCGGGCGCTTCCCAGTTCCTCGCCGAAATGCTTCTTGAGCGTGATCTTGGAGCGGGCCAGGAACTCCAGTGGAAGGTCGCCACCGATGCTGACGATCACGAAGTCGTTGGGCAGCACCACAGGCGACCCGGACACGGTCAACACCACCACTTCTTCCAGGATCTTGTTGACCTCCGAGCTCATCAGGGCCCGGATGCGGCGCTGACCGATCAGCTGCTGGATCTTCTCCCGGTTCGCCTGGCGCGCCCGGCCGAACTCCTCGCCCCGGTAGGAGATGGTCACCTCGGCGTCGCTCTGCTCCGCGAGTTGGATCGCCGCCTCGATCGCGGCGTCGCCGCCTCCAACGACCAGCACCCGGCACCGCTGGTACTGGTCGGGGTCGATCAGCCGGTAGGCCACCTTGGACAGCTCTTCTCCCGGAACGCCCAGCTTCCGCGGGGTGCCGCGGAGGCCGGTCGCGAGCACCACCTTGCGAGCGCCGAGCGTGCCCTTGCTCGTGACCACGCGGAACCGCCCGTCGTCACCTTCGATGCTCTGGACGGTGACGCCTTCGTCCACGTGGACCCGGGCCTTCGCGAGCACGCTCTTCCAGACGCCCAGCAACTCCTCCTTGCTGATCTGCCTCTTCCGGATCTTGCCGTAGAAGGGGATCTCGACCGGCTCGGTCATCACCACCTTCTGGCGCGGGTAGTTGGCCACGGTGCCGCCGAGGGTCCCCTGCTCGAGCACGCGAAAGGACCGCCCGGCGGCCTTCAGTCCCAGCGCGGTCGCCAGCCCCGCAGGTCCTCCGCCCACGATCGCCACGTCCACCTCTCCGCGGGCCATGGCGGTGCGCGGCGCGATCCGTCCCAGGCGTTCGCTCACCTGGATTCCTTGGGTCAGCGCGTTCTTGATCAGACCCATTCCCCCCAGCTCGCCGACGATGTGGACGCCGCGGCGGCTGGATTCGAAGTACTGGTCCACCATGGGAAGGTCGACGCCGCGCTCCTGGGTGCCCACCACCAGCCGGATTGCTCCGACGGGGCACTCGGCGGCGCAGCGGCCGTGGCCGACGCAATGGTCCGCCTGGATCAGCCGCGCAGCGCCGTTGACGATGCCGAGGATGTCGCCCTCGGGGCAGGACTTCAGGCAGGTGAGGCTCCCGATGCAGATGTCGGGATCGATCACCGGGTGGAGCGACAGCGGCACGCGCGGTTCGTGGCGGGCCACTTCTTCCATGGCGCGAGCCGCGGCTTCGTGCCGCCTGCCCCGCCGGCGCACCTGCGCGATCGCGAGGATCAGCGCGACGCCACCTGCCGTGGCGAGGACTTGCGTGCCGAGATCCAAGCGTCCCTCCGCGTCGGCACCGGCCGCTTGCTCGGACGGTCCTCGACGATAGGTCCCGTCCGGGGCGCGGTAAAGGTTCCGTCCAGAGGGAAGGCAGCGTCACGCAAACCTTCCCGTGGCGCTGTTCAGCCTGCTGCGCGCGCGAGGCCGCAACCCCTCCGAAGCACGGGCTCGACGAGTGGGCGCATGTGTCGCCTGCCGGGGAAACGGAGAGGCTGCTGCCGAGAAGGAGGGCTCCCGGGGCGCTCCTCCTCCCATCGCGCTCCGCCAGCGCCTGGAAAATTACCGGCGGCGATGTGCGCCGCGCCCGGATCCGATCTCTGTGGTTCGGAAGCCCCTACAAGGTGTTAGATTCGGTGATGGTGCGCAGCGCCCGCACAGACACCGGACGGGGAAGATGACGGAGGCGGGAAACCCGACCGCCGACGCGCGGTTGCGCGCCGGCAAGACGAAGTGGTTCGCGCTCGGGGCGCTGGCCGCCGCGGCTGCCGCGTTCCTGGTGATCGCCATCGGCGGAATCGGCGAGAACCTGGTCTACTACTGGGGACCCAAGGACCTGCGCGCCGCCGGCTCCAAGGCGGTCGGCGCGACCATCCGCCTGGGCGGGCAGGTCGCGGTGGGCTCGGTGAAGCGGGGCGAAGGCGTCTCCAACCTCGAGTTCGACGTGACCGACGGCACGGCGCTGGTCCACGTGGTTTCCCGCGGCGTTCCGCCGCAGCTCTTTCGCGACCGCATCGGCGTAGTGGTCGAAGGCACCATGACCAAGGACGGCAACTTCGAGAGCCGCCGGCTGATGGTCTCGCACGACAACCAGTACCGCGCTCCCGCCGATCGGAACGTCGACATCAAGGAGTTGATGCGCTCGACGGAAGGGCTCGAGGACGCTCCGCCGCCTGCCGCGGTGGCGGGATCGCGCCCGCAGTAAGGTCAATGCATGATTGCCACTCTCGGTCGCACGCTGATCCTTCTCGCCCTGCTCGCCGCCAGCGCCGGCGCGCTGGTGGGCTTCGCGACCGGCGCGCGTCCGGGCGCGGTGGCCGGCTGGCGCTGGACGCGACGGCTCGCGTACGCCTTCGCGGCCCTCATGGTCCTCGCCAACCTGACCATGGAGTACGCGCTGCTCACCCACGACTTCAGCGTCAGCTACGTGGCGCACGTCGGGTCGCGCTCGGTGCCGACCTGGGTGTCGATCGTCAGCCTCTGGTCGTCGCTCGAAGGCTCCATCCTCTTCTGGGGCCTGGTGATGGGGATCTACGTCGCGGTCGCGACCTTCCGGCACAGGGACGACCATCCCGAGTACATGCCGTACGCGGTGGGCGTGTGGCTGGCTTGCGGCGCCTTCTTCAGCTTCCTGCTCGCCGGACCGGCGCAGCCGTTCGCGGCGGTGGCCAACCCGCCGGTGGACGGTCCCGGGCCGAACCCGCTCCTCCAGAACCACTACTTGATGGTGATCCACCCGCCGTTCCTCTACTCGGGCTACGTCGGGATGACCATCCCGTTCGGGCTGGCCTGCGCCGCGCTGCTCGTGGGCCGCCTCGGCCACGACTTCATCCGGCCCCTGCGGAACTTCCTGCTGCTGTCGTGGATCTTCCTCACCGTGGCCATCGTGCTGGGCGGCTGGTGGGCCTACGAGGTGCTGGGCTGGGGCGGCTACTGGGCGTGGGACCCGGTGGAGAACGCGTCGTTCCTGCCTTGGCTCACGGCCACCGCCGCGCTGCACTCCGCGCTGCTGGTCGAGCGCAAGGGCGTGCTCAAGGGCTGGACGACGACGCTGGTGATCGCCACCTACCTGCTCACCATCCTGGGCACCTTCATGACCCGGTCGGGCGTGTTCAACTCGGTCCACTCGTTCACGCAGAGCGCGATCGGTCCCACCATCCTGGTCTTCCTCGCCGCCGCGCTGATCTTCTCGGTGGTGCTGCTCACGCTGCGGGTCGACACGCTCTCCGCGGAGGGCCGGCTGGAGACGGGAGCGTCCCGCGACATCGCCTTCCTGGTGCAGAACCTGCTCTTCGTGCTCTTCACGTTCACCGTGCTGCTCGGCACCGTCTTCCCGCTGGTGGTCGAGGCGGTGCGCGGGGTGCAGATGAGCGTGGGCCGGCCGTACTTCGACCGGATGTCCGTGCCCATCGGCGTGGCGCTGCTCTTCCTCATGGGCGTGGGTCCGGCGCTGCCGTGGGGACGCGCCGGCCGCGAGCAGCTCAGGTCCGCGCTGTTGCCGCCGGTCGTGAGCGCGGCCCTGCTCACCATCCTCGGCGTCGTGCTGGGCGTGCGCAACGCGTGGACCCTCCTGGCGCTGGCGTTCGGCGGCTTCACCGCCCACGTCACCGTCGGGGAATTGCTGCTCCCGGTGCGCCAGCGGATGCGCGCCCATGGCGAAGGGGCGCTGGAAGCGTTCCGCCAGGCGCAGGGCCGGGGGAGGCGCAGGTTCGGCGCGTACATCGTCCACGCCGGAGCGGTCGTGGTCATCGCGGCCGTCGCGGTCTCCAGCACGATGGGAAGCTCGAAGGAGGTCCAGCTCGCCCGGGGCGAGACGGCGACCATCGGCGGCTACACGCTCACCTTCGTGAACGCCGAGCGGATTCGAGAGCCTCACCGCGAGTCGGTGCGCGCGCGGATGGAGATCCGCAAGAACGGCCACGAGGCCGGCTGGCTGTACCCGCGCATGAACCAGTACGAGAACCAGCGGGAGCCGATCGGATCGCCCGCGGTCCGCACGGGCCTCGCCGAGGACCTTTACGTCTCGATCCACAACATCGACGTGGAGGCCGGGAGCGTCGGCCTGTTGATCCTGATCAACCCGATGGTCTGCTGGATCTGGATCGCCACCGCGGTGATGGCGCTCGGAGGATTGGTGACGCTGATCCCGTCGGCGCGCGGAGCCGCCGCGGCCGCCCGGGTCGAGGCGAGCACGGCGCCTCTCTCCATCGAGGGATCCAGCTGATGCCGACCGCCGCTTCCAGCGAAGCCGCCCCTCCGCGGTCCTCGCGGATCAACAAGCGCGTGCTGGTGGCCGGCGCGGCCATCGTGCTGCCGCTGATCGCCGTCCTCGTCGCGAACCTCGGGCGGGATCCGCACATGGTCCGCTCGCCGCTGGTGGGCCGGCCCGCTCCTCCGTTCTCGCTCCAGCCGGTCGGGGGAGGCGCGCCCGTCCGCCTCGAGTCGTTCCGCGGCAAGCCCCTGGTGATCAATTTCTGGGCGACCTGGTGCGTGCCCTGTTTCGAGGAGCACCCGGCGCTGACCGCGGCGGCGCGCGGGCTGCCCGACGTCCAGTTCCTCGGCGTGGTTTACGAGGACGAGGAGGCGCGGACGCAGGCGTTCCTGAAGGAGCGCAGCAGCGCCTATCCCTCGGTCATGGATCCGGACGGCAGGACCGCCATCGCCTACGGCGTATTCGGCGTTCCCGAGACCTTCTTCATCGACGCGGAAGGTCGCATCGTCGAGAAATTCGTCGGCCCGCTGCAGCGGAGCACCATCGCCGAGCTGGTTGCGCGCGCCCGCGGGGGACGCCCGTGACCCGGGTGGCGCTGCTCTCGATCGCGCTGCTCTCGCTTCCGGCGATGTCCGCCCCGGCGGAGCCGCCGCCGTCCGCTTCCCGCGCCGGCGCTCCGCGCGGGGCGCCGCTCTCCGGGCCGGAGCTCGATGCCCGGACCGACGAGGTGGGCGCGCTGTTGCGCTGCCCGGTCTGCCAGGGCCTCTCGGTGTCGGACTCGCCGTCCTCCATGGCCCGCAACATGAAGGCCGAGGTGCGCGACAAGCTCGCCGCCGGATACGACCAGGAGCAGATCCTGGCGGACTTCGAGCACTCGTACGGCGAGTTCGTGCGGCTGAAGCCGACCCTGCGGGGGGTGAACTGGCTGGTGTGGTTCGGTCCCCTGCTGGCGCTGATCGCCGGAGCGGCCCTGATCGCGTCGAAGCTGAAGCGGTCGGGGTCCGGGCCCGACGCTCTACCGGCGCCGTGGTCCGCCGCGGCGGTGGACGTCCCCGATCGAGGCACGCTCCCCGACGACCCGCGCCTGGCGGAGGCCATGCGCCGCGTGCGCGAGCTCGCCTACGGCTGGCCCGGCGGCGTCCCGCCGAAAGCGGGGGCGTCGGCATGAACCCGGCGCAGGTCGACTGGGCTCCGGCGCTGATCGTGCTCGCGATCGGCGTGGTGGTGGGCGCGGCGGTCGTCTGGCGCATTCTCTCGGCAGCCCGCCGCGTCCCTGCCGTGGAACCGGTAGCCTCGGTCGAGGTCCGCGATCTGGCCGGCAAGAGCGAAGCGCTGCTGCGCCAGCTCCGCGAGCTCGAGGACACCGCCAGCAAGCGGACTCCGGAGCAGCTCGCGCGCGAGCGTTATGCGCTGGAGCTGGAAGCCGCGCAGACGTTCCTGGCGCTCGACGAGCGCACCGGGGCCGGCAGGAAGACGGGACGGAAGGGCGCCGCCGGGGAACCGGTTTCCGCGGCAACGAATCCGGTTGCCGCCGCGCCTCCGGCGCGCGCCGGCTTGCGCGGGTTCCTCTGGGGCACCGGCAGCGCCACAGCGCTCCTGTTGCTCGCGTTCTTTGTCTACCAGCAGGCGAAGCCGCGAGAGCCGGGCGGTTCGGCCACCGGCGAGGTGGGGATGTCCGGCAGGGCCGGCGACGCGCCGCCCGACGCGCAGGAAGCGGAGCTGCAGGCCGCGGTGTCGCGCAATCCCGACGACGTCGAGGAGCGCCTCGCGCTCGCCCGGCTCTACGTGGAGCGCCAGGAATGGATGCGCGTGTGGAACGAGACCACGCGGATCCTGGAGCGCTCGCCGAACAACCCTCGTGCTCTCGCGTACCAGGCGCTGGTTCGCCTCGCGATGGGCCAGGGCCAGGCCGCCGTGAGCATGCTGACCACCGCGCTGGCCGCCGAGCCGGACATGATCGACGGGTGGGCCTACCTGACGCTGGCGCTGGCGCGCTCGGGGCGCATGAAGGAGGCGGAGGCGACGGTGGCGAAGGCGACGAAGCGGTTCCCGGACAGGGCCGAGGACTTGCGCCGCTTCCTCGCCCAGGTCCGCACCAGCGAGGCGTCCGCGTCGCAGGCGAGCCCGGCCGCGGGCGGCGAGGCGGACCCGCACGCTTCCCTGCGGACGCCGGGAGAAGCAGCGGCGGCAGGGTCGGCGGCGCCGGCGCCCTCCGCCGCGAAGGGCCGCCGCGTCTCGGGAACCATCGACCTCGATCCCTCGCTCAAGGGCGTTGCCACGGGCCGCATCCTCTTCGTCTTCGCGCGCGAGGCGGGCGGAAGCGGGGGGCCGCCGGTCGCGGTCAAGCGGCTGCCGCCGGTCTTTCCCGCCTCCTTCGAGCTGAGCGAGTCCGACTCGATGATGGGTCAGCCGTTCCCCGAGACGCTCCTGATCGAAGCGCGGCTGGACGAGGACGGCGATCCGACCACGCGGCCGCCCACGGATCCCAAGGCGCGGCTCGACGGGGTCAAGGTCGGCCGGACGAATCTGAAACTGGTCCTCAAGCGCGGGCAGTAATCCGTCAAAGAGAGGACGTGTGACGTCCTGCTCTTGACCGCGCCTGCCCGCTTGGTCGAAAACCGGACAAGATGCCCCTAGCTCGCAGGCGCCTTTTGGGCGTGGTCGTGGCCGGCGCATTCCTCGCCGGTGGCGCGGCCGGCACGGCCGCCTTGAAGGCTGCCCGCGTCCAGGCCCGTCACGACGAGGTCGCGGAGGCGGCGGAAGCCGGCCGCTCGCGCGCCCAGGACGCGCTGCGGGCCCAGCTCGCGTTGGTGGAGGGCCGGGCGGTCTCGGCCGCGTCGAATCCGGTCCTGCGCGCGCAGCTCGGCGTGGTCGACGCGCCGACGCTCAGGGACGGCTTCTCGAGCGAGCCGTGGTGGCAATCGATCCGGCGGGAATTCCCGGTCTCCGGCGTTGCGGCGGGCGACGCGCCCGACGTGCTGGTCGGCCCCGGCGTCGCCGGCCTCGATTTCTCCGGCCTGATCAAGGCCGCACGAAAGAACGGGCAGGCGTCGGGGCTGATCCCGGCGCAGGACGCGGCGGTGGTCGCGGGCGCGGCCATGGCTGACGGCCGCAACGGAGCGCGGTTCGCGGTGCTCATCGCCAAGCCGCTGGACACTCCGTTGCTCGAGGAGATCGCCTCGCGCACGCGCGGCTCCGCGCTGGTCAGCGACGGAAAGCGCGCGCTGATCTCCACCGGGACGCCCGCGGCGGTGGATCAGCTCAAGCGCGCGGTCGGAAGCGAGACCGCCGGCTTCTTCGAGGGGACGGGCACGGGCGCGGCCGCCACGCAGGTCGCGCCTCAGCTCTGGCTCTGGACCGAGATGCGCCTGCGTCCAGCGCCGGCCGGCGTCCCCGGGGAGCTGATCGCGCTCTGGTGCGCGGTGGGCACGGGCGTGCTGGTCGCCGTCGGGCTCGGCTTCCGCTCCGGCGCCAGGCAGGAGCCGCTCGCGGACGCGGGCGCGACGCTGCCTTCGGCCGGCCGCAGCGATCCCTCCCGCGCCATCCGCAGCGATCCGAACCGGCCGATCCGAAGCGATCCGAACCGGCCGATCCGCAGCGACCCGGGCAAGACGGCGAACACCCGGTCCACCAATCCGGGCGGGCGCACCGACTCGGGCGCGGGGCGAAGGATTCCGCATCCGATCGAGCGCCCCAGCCAGTTCGGCCGGTACTACCTCGTCGACCGGCTGGGGGAGGGTGGCATGGCCGAGATCTTCACGGCCGTGGCCTTCGGGGCCGAGAACTTCCGCCGTGCCTTCGTGATCAAGCTCCTGCACTCCAACGCGCAGCGGACGGAGTCGCTGGTGGAGATGTTCATCGACGAGGCGAAGCTCGCTTCCAACCTCGTCCACTCCAACATCATCCCCGTCTACGACTTCGGGAAGGTGGGCGAAGAATACTTCATGGCGCAGGAGTACGTGCTGGGGCGCGACCTGCGCCGGCTGGTCTCCGCTTCGATGAAGAAGGACAGCAAGCCGATCGACCCACGGCTCGCCGTGTACATCGCGCGCGAGGCGCTGCGCGGGCTGGAGTACGCGCACACCCGCCAGACCGACGACGGCCGCCCCATCGGCATCGTCCACCGTGACGTCTCGCCCAACAACGTGCTGGTCTCCGCGCGAGGCGAGGTGAAGCTGTTCGACTTCGGCATCGCCAAGGCTGACGAAGGCCGGCTGCACCAGACGCAGGCCGGAGTGGTGAAGGGCAACGTGCAGTACATGGCGCCAGAGCAGGCCCGGGGCGAGCCGGTGGACGCGCGCGCCGACATCTGCTCGCTGGGATTGGTCCTGTATTTCCTGCTCACCGGCCGGTCGCTCTACCGCGGCGACAACGCGTACAACCTGCTGGTCCAGGCCGCCCAGGGATTAACTCCGGACCTCATGCCATCCCTGGAGAAAGTGCCCAAGGAACTGGCCCACGTCTTGCGCGTCGCGCTGGAGCCGGACCGGGAGCAGCGCTTCCAGAGCGCCTCCGCGTTCGAAAACGCGCTCTCGCGGATGCCCTGCGGGACCGGGGCCGAGCTCGCCCGGGAGATGCAGCGCCTGTTCGGAGAGGAGCTGAAGGCGGAGCAGGCGCGCTTCGCGAGCGTGCAGCCCCCGGAGGACCCCCCGCCGGACGAGGGAACCGGCGAAGCCGGAGCCGTGTAAGAAAGGATCGTCCATGCACTTGCGCATCGCAGGCATCGCTCTGGTGACGGCTTGCGCTTGCAGCCCGCCTCCGCGTCCCGCGGGGGAGCTCGCCACCATGTCCGCCCTGATCGACGGCGCGCGGACCAACACGGCCGACGGGGCCGCCTCGGTCACGCTGCGCGGCCAGCCGCTGCGCTTCTTGTCGGATCCCTACACGGCGGGACAGCAGCTGCAGGATCCGGACCGGGACGGCCTTGTGGTTCAGCCCGCCTTCGCCGACACCCGCCCGGCAGCCTTCGTCACCACCGAGATCTGGGACGGGTTTCCGCGCGTCTGGGCCCAGCCCCTCTACGTGCCGGTCACGGGATTCGATCCCGTCACCGGGCCCGTCCGCTTTCCCGACTCGCTCTCGATCTTCGGGTGCGCTCCGGGCAGCCGGTTCTACAGCCCGTACTGGCAGACGTACTTCGTGACGGTTCCGGCCGGCACGGACCCGAACGCGCTGCGCAGCGCGCAGGAGGTCGTCGACTCGGGATTCCCGTTGACCCCGGGTCCGCTGCGCTACGCCACCATCGGGCCGCAGCAGGTCGAGGTAGCGCGCGCGACCGGCGCGCCGGCTCCGGTGCACCCCTTCACGCTCGACGTCCTGCAGGCGCGCCTTCCCACGCAGGCCTGGGCGGACGGCCAGCTCGTGTGGGCGGTGGACTTCGGCGCGGACCGCTTCCGCGTGAACCCGGCCAACAACGTGGTCCAGGAGGTGGCGCTCTTCCGGCTGGCGCTGCTCGGTTCCGACGGCCAGCCCCAGGCACTGGACGTCCCTCCCGTCGTGGGGACCGGACCTCTCGGCACGCCGCGCGCCGCGGACGCCCCGAACGGCTTCCCGCGCTTCGGCGCGCTCCGGCACGAGTACTACGCCGTGCTCACCAACGCGGCAGGGCAGTTCACGCCCGGCATCTTCGTCAGCGCCAGCCGCCCTGAGCTGCGGCAACAGCTCATCTCGCAGGTCGGGGCCGCGATGGTGCCCGTCCCCTCCGGCGCGGCCGAGCGGCTCCCGGAGCGCGAGCAGTACACGCTGCGGGTGGCCCTCGACGGAAGCTGCTTCACGCTCACCGACTTCCCCAACTCCTGCACCTGGTTCGATACCCAGCAGTCGATCGAGGGCAACCTGCCCACGACGGCGTTCATCGACCTCAAGCGCTTCTCCTCCGGAGCGCTGGTCTTCTTCGACGGGGTGGCGCCGTGAGGGCCGGCGTTCTGGTGCTGCTTTGCGCGCCGTCGGCCCTGGCCCAGGCCGACGCCTACAGCCCGCCCGCGGCCTCGCAGCCTTCGGGGCTGCAGATCAACGGCTACGCGGACGTCGGGTTCGCCGCGGCGCAAGGGAACGGCACCTCGTTCGCCCCGGGAGACACGCGCATCCCGGCTGACTACGGCGTGGACCCCTTCGCCACGGCCGTGAACTCGCGCGGCGACGTGGCGTCCACCGATTCGGGCGGGAGGTTCACGAACGGCTTCTTGCCGCGCTCGATGAACATCGGCGGGCAGGCCTCGATCTTCCTCAGCACCTTCGACGTGGACCTGAAGTACGTGCCCTCGACGGTGCCGCTCCTGCTCTTCGGGCGCGTGCAGTTCCTGCCCCGCTACGGCGGGTCCGGGAACGACACGCGCGTGATCGTGGAGCAGGCGTTCGCGAAGATCGCGCCGTTCAGCTCGCTGGAGCTGGCGTTCTCGATCGGCAAGTTCGACTCGGTCTTCGGCATCGAGTACCTGGAGAACGAGGCCAACCTCCGCACCAACATCACCCCCTCGCTGATCGCCCGGTACACCACGGGGCAGTCCCTGGGGTTGAAGGCGTTCTATCGGATCCAGATCCCGGGCATCTGGTCCGCCGTCAGCTTGAACGCGGCGGTGACCAACGGCGGGACGCTGGTGGAGACGCTGTCGCCGCCGGACATCTCGCTGGTCGGGCGGCCGATCGGGAGCGCGCGGCTGGGCTACGAGCTGAACCTGCCCTCGGTCGAAGTGAAGGCCGGGGTGAGCGGCGAGTACGGCCCGCGGAACGACCAGCACGACCCGACCGTGCGCCAGTGGCTGCTCGGCGCCGACCTGCGGGTGGTGTTCAAGGGACTCTCGCTGTCGGCCGAAGCGGTCAAAGTCCACCAGGACGAGGGAGCCGCGGACAAGTCCAACGGGCTGGGACCGCAGACGCTCGTTTCGGAGTTCGTCGCCCGCGGCGCGTATGCGACCCTGTCCTACACCTTGCCCGTCTCCGACGGCGCGCTGCGCAAATTCATTCCCTATCTCCGCTATGAGCGCCGCCGCGCTCAGTTCGAGGGCTTTCCGGCGTATACAGTGGACCGCTGGACGATCGGCTTCCGGGTGGATCTCTGGGAGGAGCTGATCGTCAAGGCGGAGGGGCTACTCAACGGCGAAGTCTCGGGTCTGCCCAAGGTGGACAACAACGTCTTCACGTCTTCGTTCGTGTACCAGTTCTGAGGGGAGCTCATGCCCTGGTTGATGGTCGCCGTGCTGTTGGCAGCCGCTCCGGAGAAGAAGCCGGCGCGGGATCGGACGATGCTGCAGCTGATTGAACGGCAGAACCAGATCGCCAGCTTGCTGACCGCGGGCCGGCTGGCCTGGGACAACGGCGACTTCGCCACCGCCGCGGCGCGGTGGGAAGCCTTGCTCAAGATCGAAGGGCTGCCGGCCGACGTCGAGCGTGCCGTGCGGCCGTTCGCCCAGGAGGCGCGTACGCGCGCCGGCACACCCGAGTTTCCGGGCAGCAAGCAGGACATCCCCCCTCCCGAGGTGGCCGAGCCGCCCAAGCCGGTGCCGGTGAACGTCTCGGGCACGGTCAGCGGCGGCGGGTCGGCGGGGCCGGGCGGCGCGGTGATCACGCTGCGGCGCACGGACGGCTGGACGCCCAAGCCGCAGCCGCTGCAGAAGCCGCTGCTCGAGAAGGAGAAGCGCTTCGTCCCGCACGTGCTGGCGGTCCCGCAGGGGAGCTCGATCGACTTCAAGAACGAGGACGACATCTTCCACAACGTCTTCTCGCTCAGCCCGGCGGCGAAGTTCGACACCGGCCTGCACAAGGGCGGCGCGCAGACCACCGTGAAGTTCGACAAGGCCGGCGTTGTGGAGCTGCTCTGCAACATCCACGCGTCGATGCTCGGGTACCTGGTGGTGGTGGACACGCCCTGGTACGCGGTGGCCGACGGCAGCGGCGCCTTCCAGATCCGCAACGTCCCGCCGGGCGAGTACGAGGCGTCGGTCTGGCACGAGAGCTCGAACGCGACCGTCAAGCGCAAGGTGACGGTCGCCGACGGCGCCCAGCTCGCCTTCACGGTGCCGGCGGACAAGCGCACCAACCCGTTCCCACCGGACAAGTACGGCAAGCCGCGGCAGCCGCAGCTGGGGTACTGAGATGAAGCGCATCGCGATCGCTGCCTTCTCCGCGCTCGTCCTCGCCGCCTGCGCGAAGGGCACGCAGTCGCCGGCGTGCGCGGAGGGCGAGACGAACCGCTGCTCCTGCGCCGGAGGCGGCGAAGGCTTGCAGCAGTGCCTTCCCGCGGGCGACAGGTTCGGCGCCTGCGTCTGCGCCGACGTCTGTGCGGGCGGAGCGGCCTGCGTGGCGGTGCCGTCGCTGATCGGGAAGGACCTGGATCAGACCGGGGCGGCGGTGGAAGCGGCAGGGCTGCTGCTGCCGGATCCGGTGGACCCCAAGGGCTTCATCACCGTGCAGCAGATCGCGGATCCGCCCGTGCAGGTGCTGGA
>Ga0137394_10000802_pt1 | contig 22002 bp, 10 predicted proteins | sample czobulk116metaG_FD_108278 | JGI IMG/M metagenome (GOLD analysis project Ga0137394, IMG submission 108278) | Vadose zone soil microbial communities from Angelo Coast Range Reserve, California, USA - czobulk1.16 metaG | ecosystem: Environmental > Terrestrial > Soil > Vadose zone | place: USA...
CCCGAATCGCCAACTTCTTCCGCCGTTCGGCCGACCTGTGGGAGGGAACGCTTCCTAGCGCACGCAGAGATCGCCAGGGAGATGCTGCGCAAGCGCGAAATCGTGTCGGTTCTCGACGCGCTTACGAGCAAGGGGATTCAGCGATTAGTCCTGAGCCGGTACCCCCTGCTTGACAACTGTTGCGGTACCCCCGATAGTGTGTCACGCGGCTTGTATCAGGGGGCATTCAGGATGTGTCCACGGCTTCCGGACCCGCGGCCGCGTCTGGGACGAGGCGTTTTTCGTTTGACTGCATCTCGTCCTGCGAGGGATCTCTGGAGAAATCGCAGGCGTCTGAGGAGGTCGTAATGTCGAGAGACCGTGTGACAGGAGTCTTTTGGCTGTTCAGCCTGCTGCTGGCTGCGCTTCTCGCTACGACCGCCGGCACAACCGCCCAGGCGCCCCCGCCAACTTCCGGTGAAGAGACCTTCACGAAAGATATTGCGCCCATCCTCCAGCGGAGCTGTCAGGAGTGCCATCACACGGACGGCGTCGCCCCGATGTCGCTCGTCGCGTACGAAGAAGTGAGACCGTGGGCCAAGGCGATGAAGATGCGGACCGGCCTTCGGAGCCAGAGAGGCGCGATGCCTCCGTTCTTCCTCGAGAAGAACATCGGGATCCAGAAATTCAAGCACGACCTCTCTCTCAGTGAAGAGGAGATCGCCAGGATTGCGAAGTGGGCCGACAGCGGCGCACCACGAGGCAACCCGGCCGACATGCCGCAGCCCCTTCAGTTCGACACGACCGACAAGTGGACGATCGGGGAACCGGATCTCGTTCTGAGGTCGAAGGACGTCACAGTCCCTGCTGTCGGGCCCGACAGGTGGGGAGACTTTGGGCTCGTGCCGACGGGGCTCCCCGAAGATCGGTACGTTTCGGCCCTCGAGGTCAGAGAGATCAACGACATCCCCAAGAGCGGCGGCACCAAAACGGTCGGCGGACGGTACGCATTTCACCACATGACGTATTCCAGTGTGGTTCAGGGCGAGGGCGCATCGGCTGGCGCCGCCGAGGAAAGCTCCAGCAGCTGGCCCATTCACGAAGTCGGGCGCAACGCGGATATCTTTCCGCCTGAGGCCGGCAGGCTTCTGGCCGCAAATTCGGCCCTGGCTCTGACTGCGGGTCATGTTCACTCGAACGGCCGGGAAACCACAGCGCACCTTGAATTCGCTTTCAAGTTTTTTCCGAGGGGATACAAACCGCTGTACCGCCGGTCGACGCTGCGTCTGGGCAATGGCATCGACATCGATGTGAGGCCGAATCAAGGCAATCAGGAGCTCCACGCCTATGCCGTGCTGCAGGAGCACACCAAATACATCACGTTCGAGCCCCATCTGCACGCGCCGGGAGTGCGCATGTGTCTCGAGGCGATCTGGGGCCACAACATCCAGACGCTCAACTGCGTGGGCTACGACCACAACTGGGTGAAGCAATACGTCTACGACGACGATGCGGCGCCGCTGTTGCCGAAGGGGACCATCGTGCACCTGATCGGTTTCCTGGATACCACACCCGCCAACAAGAATCCCGCGGACCCGAGAAACTGGGCTGGCGGCGGCCGGCGATCGATCGCCAACATGTTCATCGACCTTGGCTACGCGGTGTCGCTGACGGAAGAGCAGTTTCAGGCCGAGATGGCCAAGCGACGCAAGAACCTGAAGAACAGGAACGACTTCGATATCGGGTGCCCGCTGTGCTGGGCTCCTCCGCCGCAGCCGACGCAGACGACCACGGCGGCTCAGGGAAGACAGTAATGCTTCGGCGCGGCATTCCCTGGTCTGGAAGGGGGCGACTGTTGCTCGCCCCCCTGGCAGCGCTCCTGTTGTTCGAATGTGCCAGCGCCCAGACCCGATTCACCTACTCGAGCGGCCAGGTCGTGTCGCCGGCGTACGAGGGGTGGCGCCAGAACGAAGACGGATCCTTCACGATGCTGTTCGGGTACATGAACGCGAACTGGCTGCAGGAGTTCGACGTTCCGATCGGCCCCGACAACAACATCGAGCCGGGAGGCCCCGATCAGGGGCAGCCGACGCATTTCTATCCGCGGCGCAACCCGTTCCTGTTCACGATCCGCGTGCCGAAGGATCTCGGCGCCAAAGAGCTGATCTGGAGCCTCACGACGAACGGAAAGACGGAGCACGCCTACGCGTCACTCAAGAACGATTACATGATCGACAATCAGGTGATTTCCACCGAAGTGGGCGGCGACGGCGGCAGCCTCCGCGACGAGCTTCGCACGAACATCCCGCCGGAGCTCAAGGTCGAAGGGGACGCGCGCCGGAGCGTCAAGGTCGGAGAGCCATTGCCGTTGGTGGCGTTTGCGAAAGATCCCGACAACATACCGGCGAGGCGGGGCGGAAGAGGTGCGACGAGCGCCTCACCGACAACTGCCGCGGCACAGCCAAGCCCGGCGGGCCTCGCAAATCTTCTGTACCGACCGCCCTCATCGATCGTCCCGTCAAGTGGACCTGGCCTGCGGCTGTCGTGGATCGTCTACCGCGGGAAGGCTGCAACGGTGACCTTCAGCCCCGACCAGATGAAGACGTGGACCGACACGCGGGCGTACGCGAACTCTCCGTGGTCGCCTCCATACAACATTCCTGAGCCCCCTCCGGACGGCAAGTGGGTGGTTCAAGCGACTTTCCAGGAGCCGGGAACCTATGTGCTCCGGGCCGTTGCGAGTGACGGCGCATTGTTCACCTACGACAACGTGACGGTCAGCGTGGCGCGCTGAAACGTCCAGAGCCGTTCTCACACTGGACCAGCGCCGCGTCGGAGTAGTCCTACTCGGGTCCGCCCAGTCCGGCCCCAGTCTCACATTGCCCCGACGCTCCGGAAAAGAAGCCGCAGCGTTGGAACCTTCCTGCGAGCAGAGCTGACCGCGCGACTCACGCGGAGCCTGCCCGACACTGCTGGACTTTTTACGCGGTTTCATTACACTGCACGGTCGCACACTGTTCCGGACCGGTTCAGATGCGCGATTCGAGGTGGACAACCATGACACACGGGCGACGCGTTCAACTTTCTCACTGCGGCACTTCGATCCTCGGCCTTCTGGTGGTCGGCATCGGGATCGTCGCCTTCGTCGCGCTGCGGCCGCAGCCGACGACTCCGCAGCGGCGTCCCTTCAACCGGCACGCGGTGGCGGCGTTCTCGAGCAAGGCGGGTGAAGCTCCCCGCGTCGAAACGGACCACGTGTCCGGACCCGAACAGGAGCGCTACGACAACCGCGCGTTTCCGGCCGTTCACATTTCCTCGGCGCGCCGGGAGCAGGCGGCCAACGCGTTCGAGAACATCTCGCGGCATCCGCACGGCAAGAGGCACGGCTGGGAGGAGATTGGCCCTTTCACGCCGAGGGTCCCGGGCGAAGCGACCTTCACCGGTCGCCCCACGACCGACTCAGGTCGCGTGACCGCCTTCGCGCTTTCGTCGCGGTGCGAGCGGGCTGATTGCACGCTCCTGGTTGGCGCGGCAGGCGGCGGCGTCTGGAAAACGGAGAACGCCCTCGACGCGACACCGGGCTGGGAGCCGGCGAACGACGGCATTCCGTCCAACGCCATCGGATCGCTCATCTTCGACCCGACTGATTCGCGGAGAAGAACGCTCTACGCAGGGACCGGTGAGCCGAACGGGTCGAGCGACTCGGAAGCGGGCGTCGGCCTCTTCAAGTCCACCAACGGCGGACAGTCGTGGGCGCTGGTTCCCGGCAGCGTCGCCGTTTCGCAGGATCGATCGATCGGTGCGATTGCCGTCGATCCCCTCGACGCGCGTCACCTTTTCATCGGCACTGCCGTTGCTCGCCATGGTTCGTCGTCGGTCAACGGCGGGCGGTACACGCCGCCAGAGGCTCCGCCGGTCGGTCTGTACGAATCGACGAACGGCGGCGCCACGTTTGCCCTTGTCTTTAGCCGTACCTCCGACGTGGTGAACCCCGCATCGCCCAACGGGTCCGACTTCTTCCGCGGCGGCGTGAGCAAAATCGAAACGGACCGCACCGGTCTCGGACCGCGCGACCGGACACGCATCTACGTCTCGATCTTCGACTACGGCCTCTACCGTTCCACGTCATCCGGCTCCTTCGAGCAGGTGTTCGCGTCGGCGGGGGGCGGCCTGATCGCGAACTCCCTCGCCTCCCGCACCGAGTTCGCCCTTGCGCCGAGGGGCCAGAAGCTACGCATCTATGTAGGCGACGCGGGAGAGGGCCCTGCCGACTTCTACCGCGTCGACGATGCCAACGTCGCGGCGGCGAGCCTGACAGACGGCGTGAACAACCTCGGGTGGATCAAGCTTTCCAACTCCACGCCGGGGACGCCCGGCTTCGGGTCGTTCGACTACTGCGGGGGTCAGTGCTCGTACGACATGCCCGTCGCGTCGCCGCCGGGACAACCCGACGTGGTCTGGCTCGGGGGGCAGATGCATTACGAGGAGATCTTCACGCGGCACCCGCCGTCCAACGGCCGCACCGTCCAGCGATCGACCGACGCGGGCGTGAGCTTCACCGACATGACCAACGACACACAGTCGCCACCCCTGGGAATGCATCCGGACCAGCACGCCATCGCGTTCACGAATTCGAACCCCGACATCGCGTTCCTCGGATCGGACGGCGGCGTGGTGCGCACGAGCGGGCGTTTCGCCGACGCATCGGCCGACTGCGACGGGCGCGGTCTTCTGGGCGCCGACCTCATCGACTGCAAGGCATGGCTCAAATCCATCCCGACGAGAATCACCAGCCTCAACGACGGCCTGAGGACGCTGCAGTTTCAGAGCCTTTCCCTGGACGCCAACGCTCCGGAGAAGAACCTGCTCGCGGGCACGCAGGACAACGGCACGTGGGCGTTCAGCGGAAGGTCGAGATCATGGTTCGAGTCGGTGGGAGGTGACGGCGGTCAATCGGGGATCGACGTCGGCAACGCCGATATCCGGATGCACACGTACTTCGGGCCGCAAGGTGATGTGAATTTCCGCGGCACCGAACCACTGGGCTGGAACTTTTGGGGCGATCCGCTGAACGGGAGCGGCGAGTTGGCGTCGTTCTACGTTCCCCTGATCAACGATCCAAAAGTCAGCGGCACCTGGTTCATCGGCCTCCAGCACGTCTGGCGGACCACGGACAACGGGGGCTCTCAGGCGTTCCTCGAACAGCACTGCAACGAGTTCTTCGGCGATTTCGCGGTGCAGTGCGGTGACTGGGAGCCACTCGGCGGCGCGGCAGGCGACCTGACAACCGGACCCGCTCTCGACAAGGGCACGGGGTACGTCGTCGCCACGGAGCGCGCGCCGAGCGACAGGCACACACTGTGGGCTGCCACGCGGCGCGGGCGCGTCTTCATCTCGAGGAACGCCGACGCGGCGACGGCCAGCGTGGCGTTCACGCGGATCGATACGAGCGCGCAGCCGAGGCGATTCGTCAGCGGGATCGCGATCGACCCCGACAACCCGTATCACGCGTACGTTTCGTTCTCGGGTTATAACGCCTACACGCCGACGACGCCGGGCCACGTGTTCGAAGTGCAGTTCCAGCCGACCACCGGGTCGGCGGTCTGGAAAGACTTGAGCTTCGACCTCGGAGATCAGCCGATCACTGACGTGGCGTTCGACCCGGACACCGGCGACGTCTTCGCAGCGACCGACTCGGGCGTGCTGATGCTCGCTCGAGGCGGAACCAGCTGGTCTCCGGCGGCGCCGAACATGCCACCGGTCGCCGTTTACGGCCTGACGATCGACTCGGACGCGCGCCTGCTGTACGCGGCCACGCACGGGCGTGGCATCTGGAGGCTGAAGCTGCAGGACTCCGATGATGAGACGACGTCTGGAGAGGGCGGGAGGTAGGACCGAGTGTGTAGTGAAGTGCGAAGTGCGAAGTGCGAAGTGCGGGGTGCGGGGTGCGGGGTGCGGAGTGCGGAGTGCGGAGTGCGGAGTGCGGAGTGCGGAGTGCGGAGTGCGGAGTGCGGAGTGCGAAGTGCGAAGTGCGGAGTGCGGAGTGCGAAGTGCGGAGTGCGGAGTGCGAAGTACGGAGTGCGGAGTGCGTGCGGATTGAAAACTCTGCAATCCGCGATCCGGTCCGCGATCCGCAATCCTCAATCCGCAATTCGAAGCAGGTTCACTGATAGCGCCGCACCGAGGCCAGCATGGCGTCGAAGATCTGAGAATCGCGCCCGCGGGTTCTGAGCGCGAGACGGAACTGTCGGCCGTCTCGCGTTTTCAGAACCAGAACAGCCCTCCGGACCAATGATGTCGGATCGACGCAGACGGTCGCGACGACGTCGTGGGAAGTGGTCGAGGTCGTGCACGCCGGTTTTGGCGTGCGTCTTCCTGGCGCGGGCTCCGACGGCGCATCCGTGCCGGTCCGGCCGAGCACGATCGTGGTCCCGTCCGACGAACGGAACGTCACCTCGTCGCCGTCGTCGTCGACGGTCCAGCCGGGCGGGTAGTCGAGCGCGACGTCCCATACCGTGCTCGTGAACGTTTTCCAGGTGCTCGGCGCCTGGCGAACGCCGACGATCGACCAGTGGGCGCCTGGCGAGCCTGCTAATGCCGGACTGCTCAGACGCGGAGCCCACCACGCCGAGGTGCCCCCGACAAGGACGATCCTTGCGATGACCTTCAGCCGGCGCAGCCGGGCCTCTCTCTCTGGACGACAGCGGTAGCTTCGAGTTCCGCTGCGCTCTCTGCGATCTCTGCGGTTAAACGTGGACTGGGCGAGACTTTCACGTTCGCGGCACGAAGGCAACAGCCCGCAGCGGCGCTCCGCTTCCGCCCTTGATCTTCATGGGCAGCGCGACGACGAACGCTCCGGTGGCCGGCAAGCGATCGAGATTGGTCAGATTCTCGAACGCTGGAATGTCGCGCTCGTAGAGCATGCGGTGCGACTCGTACATCGTCGACTGCCCGTAGTCGATGCTGGCCGTGTCGAGGCCGACCGCCTTCGCCCGGCGCGACTCCGCCAGCCACCGGGCTGCGTCGGGGTGCAACCCGGGAAAGTGCAGCTTGGCGACGCCGGCGGTACCGCGTTCGGCCGTCCCAAGGTATCGCGACGCGTCGGGCCAGAAGCGCGAGTATCCGGTACGAATCAAGACAATCGTGCCGGCCGGGATCTCGCCGTTCGATCGTTCCCACGCGGTGAAATCCTCGGTCGTCACCCGATAGTCGGGTTGATTGGCGCACGCCGCCGTGACGTCGACGACGACGGCGGCGCCGATGAGTCGATCGAGCGGAATCTGATCCACCGTCGGATGACCCTTGGCAAAGTGGACCGGCGCGTCGATGTGCGTGCCGCCGTGTTCCGAGGTCGAGAAGTTGTTGGCCGCATAGTAGTAGCCCTGCTCGGTCACGCCATCCGCGACCTTGTCCAGCTTGAAACTCTCGGCCGTAGGCCAGAAAACCGTCTGGTCGCTGTAATCGTGCGAGAGATCGATCGGCGGGCCTTCCGGCCATCGCGCGCTGTTCGGCGCAGGCGAGCATGCCGTCAATGAGATCGCGAGCACGGCCATCAATGAGGATTTCATGGTGCCTCTCACGCAACCCCGCTATTTCAACGCGCGTGCGATTGCCGCCTCGGCGAGCGGCGCCATGATCGCGTAGCCCTGTGCGTTGGGGTGCAGGTCGTCCTCACTCAGCTCCGCTCGGAGCAGGCCGGAGCGATCGGTCATTGCGGAAAAATAATCCAGGTACACGGCGCCGTGGGATGCGGCGTACGCCTTCATCCAGTCGTTCAGCGCCTGGATGCGCGCCATCGGCCTCGACGTCGTCTGCGGAGCGGCGGCGGGTGAGGCGACGTGGTAGGCGCTGACCGGTGTCACGCTCGCGAGCAGAACACGGATGTTGTGCGCGTGCGCCAGCTCGCTCATGGATGCCAGGTTGCCCTGGATCTCGTCGTTCGTCATCGGGCCGGTATTGCCGGCAATGTCGTTGGTTCCCGCCAGAATCACGACGGCCTTCGGCCCGAGATCGATGACGTCCGTCCGGAAACGCAGCAGCATCTGAGGGGTCGTCTGGCCGCTGATTCCGCGATCGACGTAGGGCTTGCCTGGAAAGAACCCGCCGTAACGCGGTTGCTGCCAGGCATCGGTAATCGAGTCGCCCATGAACACCACACGCGCCTCATTGCCGGCGGCAGCCGTCAGCGTTCGGTTGGCCTCCCGGTAGCGCGCGAGGTTGGGCCAGTCTCTCAATCGCGCGTCGCTGCGCATCAGCGCCGCGAGCGCCGAAGCCATTTCCGGACACGCGGCGGGCGCGTCCGGCGTCTGAGCCCTCGGCGTCTGCGGACCGGCAACGGCCAGGCACATCAGGGTCACGAGTGAAACGCGCGTCATCATCTGCAGCTCCTCACTGATGCTGATTTCACGTCTGTATCGTCGACGACGTGGCACGTGACACGCAACGCTTTTTCCATGACTCGCACGTCATTCGTGAGGATCGCCGGCGGCCGGCTTTGCCGGCCACTGCTCGTACGCGTCTTCTCCGTTCTTGTCGCCGTTACTCCGTTTCTTTGTGTGAACCCGTTATCTCCAGTGTCCTCCGATGACACTTAATGTGCCACGCGCTCAATCCCATCGCCACCCCATCAGTCCACGGCGCGGGCGCTTCATTTGAAACTGCGGCTGCGATCGGCGAAGACGGGTAGTAGGATGGCCTCAGGAAGAGGTCTTCCATGGAAGAGGAGAAACGCCTGGACGAGCCCGCCGGCAACGGCTGGAAGTTGTGGGGCCCGTATCTGAGCGAGCGCCAATGGGGCACGGTGCGCGAAGACTACAGCCCGGGCGGCACGGCCTGGGAGGCGTTGAGCCACGACGTGGCACGCAGCCGCGCGTACCGGTGGGGCGAGGACGGGCTGCACGGCATCAGCGACGACCAGCAGATCCTGTGTTTCGCGCCGGCGCTGTGGAATGAGCGCGACCCGATCCTGAAAGAGCGGCTGTTCGGTCTGACCAACACCGAGGGAAATCACGGCGAGGATGTGAAGGAGTGCTATTACTACCTCGACGCAACACCCACGCACTCCTACCTCAAGGCGCTCTACAAGTATCCCCAGCGGGAGTTTCCGTACGCTCGACTCGTCGAGGAGAATGGGCGGCGCGGCAAAGAGGATCCGGAACTGGAGCTGATCGACACCGGCGTATTCGACGAGAACCGGTACTTCGATGTGGTCATGGAATACGCGAAGCGCTCACCGTCGGACATCTTCATCCGCCTCACCGTCCACAACCGCGGCCCTGAAGTCGCCGGCGTGCACGTGCTGCCTCAGTTGTGGTTCCGCAATATGTGGTCGTGGGGCCATCCCGGTCCCAAGCCGGAGCTGGCGCTGGACCAGGCGGTCGCCGTCGCCAGGTGTGCAGCGCTGGGAGAATACCGGCTGTATCGCGACGGCAATGCGCCGTGGCTCTTCACGGAGAACGAGACCAACGGGTGCCGAGTGTTTGGCCTGCCGGCGACGGAGGGTCATTTCAAGGACGCGTTTCACGAGCTCATCGTCAATCGAAACTCCCGGGCAGTCAACGCACAGGGTCGCGGCACCAAGGCGGCCGCCCACTATCGCCTCGAAATCCCCGCCGGAGGACGCGCGGTCGTTCGGTTGCGCTTGTCAGCCGACGTCCACGCCGATCCCTTCGAAGGCTTCGACGACCTGGTCGAGCGGCGCCGTCTGGAAGCGGACGCCTTCTATGGCGGTATGCAGAAAGGCTTCTCCGAGGACCATCGGCTCGTTCACCGGCAGGCGCTCGCCGGCATGATCTGGAGCAAACAGTTCTTCCATTACGATGTGCCCCGGTGGCTGAAGGGCGATCCCGGTCAGCCGCCGCCCCCGCCGGAACGAGCTCGAGGGCGCAACCGCGAATGGACGCATCTGCACAACGCCGACATCATCTCGATGCCGGACAAGTGGGAATACCCGTGGTACGCGTCGTGGGATCTCGCCTTCCACACAATTTCATTGGCGCTGGTCGATCCGGACTTTGCGAAGCGGCAGCTCGTCCTCCTCTGTCGCGAGTGGTACATGCACCCGAACGGACAGCTGCCGGCGTACGAATGGGCATTTGGCGATGTCAATCCGCCCGTGCACGGCTGGGCCGCGTGGCGCGTGTTCCAGATCGATCGCAAGCGCCGCCGGCTGACACACCAGGACGACCCGGGCGACCTCGTGTTCCTCGAACGCGTGTTCCACAAGCTGATGCTCAACTTCACCTGGTGGGTCAACCGGAAGGACGCCGAAGGACGCAACGTGTTCCAGGGCGGCTTCCTCGGCCTGGACAACATCGGCGTGTTCGATCGCAGCGTCGCGCTGCCGACGGGCGGCTACATCAATCAATCCGACGGGACGAGCTGGATGGCGATGTACAGCCTCAACCTGATGCGCATTGCGCTGGAGCTCGCCCAGCACAATCACGTCTACGAAGACATCGCGACGAAGTTCTTCGAACACTTCCTGCACATCGCCGAAGCCATGACGCACATCGGGGACGGCATGGGTCTCTGGAACGAGGAGGACGGGTTCTTCTACGACGTGCTGAATCTGCCGGATGGCCGGATGCTCCCGCTCAAGGTCCGGTCGATGGTGGGCTTGATTCCGCTGTTTGCGGTCGAGACCCTCGAGCCCGAGCTCTGCGCCAAGGTGCCAGCGTTCACCGACCGCCTCGATTGGTTCCTCAACTATCGTCCGGATCTGGCGGCGCTGGTGTCTCGCTGGAACGAGCCAGGCAAAGGCGAACGACGGCTGCTGTCGCTGCTCCGCGGCAGCCGCTTCAAGAAGCTCATGCGCCGCATGCTCGACGAAACGGAGTTTCTCTCGGACTTTGGCGTCCGTGCGCTTTCGCGATATCACGCGGAGCACCCCTACACGCTCGACTGGGACGGTCAAACCTTCTCGGTCGCGTATCAGCCCGGTGAGTCGACCTCGGGGCTGTTTGGCGGCAACTCGAACTGGCGCGGACCCATCTGGATGCCCGTGAACTACTTGATCATCGAGTCGCTCCAGAAGTTCCAGCACTACTACGGCGACGACTTCAAGGTCGAGTGCCCGACGGGGTCCGGCCACTACCACACCATCGGCGAGGTCGCGAGCGAGCTCGCGACGCGCTTGACGCGGCTCTTCCTTCGCAACGAAAAAGGGCAGAGACCGGTGTTTGGAGACAATCGCCGCCTGCACGACGACCCGCACTTTCGAGATCACGTGCTCTTCCACGAGTACTTTCACGGCGACACCGGACGGGGCGTCGGCGCCTCGCACCAGACCGGGTGGACCGGACTCGTGGCGAAGCTGCTTCAGCCGCGAAGGAGCGACGCGCAGGTGGATCGTCAAACCAGGATGGCAGAGGCGATCGGCGCGCTGAGCGCCGAACGCTGAGGCGCGTTCTGCGCGTGCCGGCCGCTGACATGCAGATCGATGATCGGACGGAATGGCTCGAGGCCGACGGCCTCGGTGGGTTCGCCTCGGGCACGACGTCCGGGGTGCGGACACGTCGATATCACGCGCTGTTGCTCACGGCGACGACGCCACCAACGGGCAGGGTCGTTCTGGTCAACGGCTTCGACGCGTGGGTCGATACACCCGGCGGGTCGTTCGCGCTCTCGACGCAGCGCTATGCGCAGGACGTGCTCCATCCAGACGGCGCCGCTCACCTGACCGGGTTCACCTGCGATCCATGGCCGACGTGGGAGTACGAGGTGGCCGATGGCACGCGGGTGATGCAGGAGATTTTCGTTCAATACGGCTCCAGCGCGGTGGCCGTGGTCTGGACGCTGGCGCGATCGAAAGGTCCGGTCGTACTCCGCGCCAGGCCGTTCCTGTCCGGGCGTGACTACCACTCGATGCACCACCAGAACGGGGCCTTTCGCTTTGACGCCGAGCATCGCGGCGCGATCGTCATGCTCCGACCCTACGACGGACTTCCTGCGGTGATCTGCCTGTCAAACGGAGACTTTCGGCATTCGCCGGAGTGGTACCGGCAGTTTGTCTACACCGCGGAACGCGAGCGTGGTCTCGACGACACGGAAGATCTCGGCTCGCCGGGCGAGTTCAGTTGGCCGCTTTCCGGTCCCGACCAGCAGGCCGTCTGGCTTCTCCGGGCGGATGTCACCGATGCGCTCGAGATCCGGATGGCCGATGAGGTCGTGACGCTGGTGAACGAGGCTCGTGTGGCGGAGCGCCGCCGGCGCGACGCCTTTCCCACGCCGCTCGATCGTGCGGCCTCTGCGTATCTCGTTCGGCGCGAGCCGGGTCGAACCATTGTGGCCGGGTACCCATGGTTCACCGACTGGGGCCGCGATGCGTTCATCGCCTTGCGCGGTCTGTGCCTGGCCACGGGCCGGCTCGCGGAGGCGCGCGACATCCTGGTCGAATGGGCGGGAGCCGTTTCCGAGGGTATGCTGCCAAACCGGTTCCCCGATCGCGGCGAAGCGGCGGAGTTCAATTCCGTCGACGCATCGCTCTGGTACGTCATCGCGGTCCACGAGCTGTTGCAGCTGGCCCCGAGCGGTTCGAAGCTTCTGACGCCGGAACAACGGCAAGCCCTCGAGTCCGCGGTCAAGCAGATCGTGAGCGTCTATGCCAGCGGCACTCGATTCGGCATCCGGATGGACGCGGATGGCCTGCTGAGCGCCGGCGTTCCGGGATTGCAACTCACCTGGATGGACGCGCGCGTCGGCGATCGCGTGATCACCCCGCGCATCGGCAAGCCGGTCGAGATCCAGGCGCTCTGGCTGAATGCCCTGAGCGCAGTCTCACGCCTGGAGCCGCACTGGCGCACCGCGTTCGACAGAGGGCGAGTCGCATTTCTCGAGCGCTTCTGGAATGAGGACCTCGGGCGTCTCGCCGACGTCGTGGATGTGGATCATGTTGCCGGCACGCGCGACGACACGTTCCGGCCGAATCAGATTCTTGCCGTTGGAGGATTGCCCGTGCTGCTCCTCGAGGGGGATCGGGCGCGGCGCATCGTCGATGCTGTCGAGCAGCAGCTCCTGACGCCGATCGGCCTGCGGTCGCTGGCGCCCGGCGAGCCAGGCTACGCTCCGCTCTACGAAGGCGATCCTTCCGCGCGAGACGCCGTTTATCATCAGGGAACCGTCTGGCCCTGGCTGATCGGGCCCTTCGTCGAAGCGTGGGTTCGGGTGCGGGGCAGCACCAGTGCGGCGAGGCGTGACGCGCGAGCCCGGTTCTTCGGTCCGCTGCTTGCCCACTTGCAGACGGCCGGCCTTGGACATGTTTCGGAGATTGCCGATGCCGAGGCGCCGTTTGCGCCCAAAGGCTGTCCTTTCCAAGCCTGGTCGCTTGGCGAGATGCTGCGCCTCGACCGCATCGTGCTCGCGGAGACGACGCGGGCACCGCGAGCTCGCAAGACCACGCAGCAATCGGTCTGAGAGGCCGTGTTCCGGCTCCCGGCGGCAGTCTTTTCAGAACGTCAATTTCACGCCGAGCTGACCCTGGAACGCGTCGAACGCCTGACGCGGCTGCCCGAAGCCGGTGGGTATGCCCGTCGACGTGAAACCTGCTGTCGCGCTCTGGTTGTTCTGATAGTTGTTGAAATTGACCGTGTTGAACAGGTTGAACATCTCCCACAACACCTCGGCGTTGGCGGTTCTTCCGAACCGGATCTTCTTCGAGACCCGCATGTCCGCCTGGAAGTACCGATTGCCGCGCCCCGCGTCGAAGCCCAGGCCCGCCGGCCGATCGTTGTTGTCACCGTCACGGTTCACATCGGTTCCGGTGATGATGTTGTAGGGAGGCGCCGTGTTGGTGGTCACGATCGTGCCGAGTTGGATGCCGTACGGCAGCGTGGTGATCAGGTTGCCGACGAAGCGGTGCCGCACGTCGTTCGAGGTCGGACCCCAATCGGACATGAGATCGTATTTGTCGGACGGCGTGCCGTTGTCGGCAATGCTCTTGGCGCTGCCGAGCGTGTAGCCGACGAGGAAGCCGAGACCACTCGAGAACCGCTTTTCGAGCCGGATCTGCGCCTGGTGGATCCGGATCGGCGACACATCGTCGTACAGCAGGAGACGCGCGCCCGACGCGAGGAGCGGGAACGTGTTGTCCGCTCGCCGGGCGTTCACGTTCACCGTCAGCGGAAAATGCTCGCCGCGCATGTAGACATAGTCCAACGACAACGCGTAGCTGTTGGAAATCTGATGGGTCATGCCCGCCGTCGTCTGGTGCGTATACGGCGACCGTGTGTCGGGGTTCGCGATCCGGAATGACGTCCCCAGCGACTCCGGCAACGTGATCGTCGGCAGGTTCGGGAAGAAGCTGTTCGCCAGCCGGTCGCCCGATCGCGAATCGTTCGCGATCTGGGTGGTGATGAAGCCCGGGTAGCCCGCCACGATGCTGCGCATCGTCGTCGTGTTGATCTGGTCGTAGTAGATGCCGTAGCCGCCGCGAACGACCGTCCTGGCGTCCCCGGTCGGCTCCCACACCAGGCCGACGCGCGGCGCGACGTTGTTGAGGTCGTTCGGCGCCGCCTTGAAGTTCTGTCCTCTGAGCGGCCCGACGATCTGGCTGACCCAGAACTGCTCGGTCGTCATCCCGGTTGGAATGTCCGCGCCGTTGAGATCGCCGCGCCAGAACTGGAAATCGTACCGGACGCCCAGGTTCAGCGTGAGGGTGCTTCGCGGCCGCCACATGTCGTTGACGAACGTCGAGTAGATGCTGACGTCGCGTTGCATCGCCGCCAGCTTGCCGCGGAGCTCGACACCCTGCGTGAACCGGAACGGAAGCGAGCTCGCCACGCCCGGCACGACGGGGGCGTCAGTGAGGAACTCGAACAGGCCGTTGAACGACTGGTTGATCAGGCTCGTCGTGGGGACGATGTTCGCCTCGAAGCCGTATTTCAGATCGTGCGACCCTTTCCCCACGAAGTGTTGGCTCGCCGCGTCGGTGAAGATGTAGTTGTTCTGCGTGCGGCTCTGCGGCACGTTGCTCGCCTCGCCGAACGACACCGTCGGGAACCGGATTTCCGGCCTGGGCGTTGTGCCCGCCTGCATCACGCGGTCCAAGGCTTGATGCGACGCGCTGACGCGCAGCTCGTTGACGAAGTTCCTGCCGAGCAGCGACGTCACGTTCGCGACGACGAACCACGCGCGCCGCTGGTCGTCGTACCCGTGATCTCCCGCGTCGGCGCCGCCGACCTGCTGGTTGAGCAGATCGCGGTGGTCATACATGTAGGTGACGTTCAACGTGTGCTGCCGGGACATCAAATATGTCGCCTTGGTGAAGTAGTTGTTCTCGTCGGTGCTGACCGGCACGTCGGTGCGTGTGTCGTAGCCGAGCGACTTCACGAAGTCGCGGATCGAAACGGGGATGTTGACCTGGACCGACCGGTTGTTGTTCCGGCGCTCCCAGGACCCGAAGTAGAACAGTCGATCGTGCTGAATCGGTCCGCCGATGGTCGCGCCGTACTGCTCGATCTTGAACGCGGGCACCGCTTCCGAGAAGTAGTTCGGCTTCTCGAACGCATCGGCGCGGCGGAAGTAGAAGCCGTTGCCGTGCACCGCGTTCCCGCCCGCCTTCGTCACGATGTTGATCGCGCCCGACGCCGATCGTCCGAACTCGGCGGAGTAGGAGTTCGCCATCACCTGGAATTCCTGAATGGCCTCCGACGCGAGCGCGATGCGCGTCGCCGATGACAGCGCGCTGCCTCCGCCGGTGACTTCATCGTTGAAATCCACACCTTCGAGCCATACCGACTTGTAGTTCTCGCTCATGCCGCCGAACGAGATCGAGTCGGTCTGTCCGGCCGACGCGGAGCCCTGGTCCGAGACCACGCCAGGCGCGAGCATCGTCAGATCGAGGAAGTCGCGGCTCTTGAGCGGGAGCGACTCGATTTTCTGGGAGTCGATCAGCGTCTTGACGACGTGTTCCGTGGCATCCACCAGCGGCGCCTGCTCGGTCACGTTGACCGTTTCGGTGAGGCTGGCGATCTGGAGCACGAACGGGATCGTGACCTGCGACGCAATCGGCAGCTTCACGTCCTTGCGTTCCGCGATCCCGAAACCCGACAGCGCCGCGCTCACGGTGTATATGCCGGGGGGTAATGCGCTGAAACTGTAGGTGCCGAGCGCGTCGGTCACGGTCTCGCGCGACGCGCCATTCTCCTGGTTGCGGGCGTTTACCGTCACGCCGGGCAGCTTCCCGCCGCTCGAATCGCTCACCTCCCCGAGGATGCTCCCCGTCGTCGTCTGGGCATCTGTTGCGGGGATGCTGCCGAAGATCGCCAGGACCAGACACATGACGAGGCACTGCGGATGCGGCATACTCTCTCTCCCGAAGACATGAACGCTGAACAGCCGTGGAGCTTGCGACAATGTGCAAGGGCTGTCAAGCACATGGACGCCACATGGACGCGCCATGGCGCGCGAAATCGCGACACCCGTCAGAAGCCCGGGCCGTTGAGTGGAGGCACGAGGTCACGATGACGCATGAAGACGATTGACACGGCGCAAACGCGGCCAACACGGCGCAAAAGGGCGCTTTTGCGCGGTCGGCTTTTGTGCCTCAGCCGCCGGGGACAACACATTACAATTAGGGGCCCGGCGTGCGTGTATCCTGAGGCGGCGCAGCCGGCGGCGTCCAAGGGAGCTTTGATGAAAGCGGTACTGGTTTCGGGCTGCTTCGTCCTCTTCGCGGCGAGCGGGGCATCCGCGCAGCCCGGCGCCACGCCAAACGAAGTGCCGGCGCGCGCTATCGTCAGCCAGTACTGCGCCGGCTGCCACAACGACACATTGCGGTCCGGCGGCGTGTCGTTGGCGCGCATCGACTTCGGTCACGTGGAGAGCGAAGCCGAGCTCGCCGAGAAGATGATCCGCAAGCTGCGGGCGGGCCTCATGCCTCCGGCCGGCGCGCGGCGGCCCAGCACGCCGACGCTCAACGCCGTCGCCGCCGCCCTCGAATCGGCGCTCGACACGGCGGCGGTGGCGAACCCCAATCCCGGCAGGCCGGCGCTGCACCGGCTCAATCGATTCGAGTACGCCAACTCGGTGCGCGACCTGCTCGCGCTCGACGTCGATCCCTCGACGCTCCTGCCGCCCGACGACTCCAGCCACGGCTTCGACAACATGGCCGAAGTGCTGAACATGTCCCCGACCCTCATGGAAGCGTATGTGAGGGCCGCCGGCAAGATCAGCCGGATGGCGCTGGGCGATCCGGGCATGAGCCCGATCGTCGAGACGTACCACATTCCGCAGTCGTTTTCGCAAACCGATCACGTTCCGGGCACGCCGTTCGGCACGCGCGGCGGCATGGTCGCCCGGCACAACTTCCCGATGGACGCCGAGTACATCTTCAAGATGTCCTTCTACTACTCGAGCATCGGGCCGGTCTTCGGTGCGAGTCAGGCGAAGGGCGCGCAGAAGCTCGAGGTCGCCGTCAACGGCGAGCGCGTCGCGCTGCTGGATTTCAACCCGGACATGAAGGTGAGCGATGACCTGCGAACGCCGCCGATCAGGATAAGGGCTGGCCCGCAGACGGTCTCGGTCTCGTTCCTGACGACATACTCCGGACCGGTCGACGACTTCGTGATGCCGTTTCGGCAGGCGCTGGCGGATCTCTCGACCGGACACATCGCCGGGCTCACCGCGCTGCCGCACGTGCGCGATGTGGGCATTCAGGGTCCCTACAACGCGACGGGCGTGGGCGATACGGTCAGTCGCCGCAAGATCCTCGTCTGCCGTCCGGCAGGACCGGCCGACGAAACCGCCTGCGCGCGGAAGGTGGTGTCGACGCTGGCGCGGCAGGCCTACCGCCGTCCCGTGACAGCCGCCGATGTCGACGGTTTGATGAAGCTGTATCGCGCGGGTGGGGTGAAGGGTGATTGGGCATCGGGCATCCGTGTAGCGGTGCAGGCGATTGTCGCCGACCCCCAGTTCGTGTTCCGGTTCGAACGGACTCCGGCAAACGCTGCGCCGGGGACCAGCTTCCGGGTTTCGGACGTGGAGCTCGCCTCGCGTCTTTCGTACTTCCTGTGGAGCAGCGCGCCCGACGCAGAACTGGCGGCCCTCGCGGCGCAACAGAAGCTGCGCGACCGGGCGGTGCTCGAACAGCAGGTGCGGCGCATGATGGCCGACCCGCGTGCGCGGTCGCTTGCCACGAACTTCGCCGAGCAGTGGCTGGGGCTCCGGAACCTGAACGACATGCAGCCCGACGTGTACATGTTCCCGGACTGGGATCAGAATCTCATGCGCTCGATGCGGCGCGAGACCGAGCTCTTCTTCAGCAGCATCATGACCGAAGACCGCGACGTGACGGATCTGCTGAAGGCGGATTACACGTTCATCGACGAGCGCCTCGCGAAGCACTACCGCATCCCGAACATCACCGGCTCCCGGTTCCGGCGCGTCACGTTGACCGACGAGACACGATTCGGTCTCCTTGGCCATGCCAGCGTGCTGACGGCGACGTCGCTGGCGAACCGCACGTCGCCGGTGTCGCGCGGCAAGTGGATCCTCGAACAGATCCTCGGCGTGAAGGCGCCGGTTCCACCGCCCAACGTTCCGGCGCTGAGGGAGAACACCGAGGGCGCCAAACCGCTCACGGTTCGCGATCGCCTGGAGCAGCATCGCAGCGTGGAGCCTTGCGCCTCGTGCCACAGAATCATGGACCCACTTGGCTTCGCGTTGGAAGGCTTCGACGCCGTGGGCGCGCGCCGGCTCCGCGACGGCGCCTATCCGATCGACGCGTCCGGGCAGCTCTACGATGGCACCAAGGTCGACGGCCCGGTCAGCCTTCGGCGCGCGCTCGTCGATCGCTCGGATGTGTTCGTCCGGAACTTCACCCAGAACCTGCTGACGTATGGGCTGGGCCGCGGCGTCGAGTATTACGACATGCCCGCGGTCCGCGCGATCGCCCGCGACGCGGCGGCGAACCAGAATCGCTTCTCCTCGCTGGTGCTCGGCATCGTGAACAGCGTTCCATTCCAGATGCGGCGGGCTGAAGAAGTCACGACGGACACGGCCGCGGACGCCGGACGGCAGCCGCAAGGAGACAGACGGTGATGTTCATCACGAAAAAGCATCTCTCGCGACGGACGGTTCTGAAAGGCATGGGCGCCTCCTTCGCGCTGCCGCTGCTGGATTCGATGGTGCCCGCCGGGACGGCGCTCGCGAAGACCGCTGGGGCTCCCGTATCGCGGCTTGCGTGCATCGAGATGGTGCACGGCGCGGCCGGCAGCAGCGCCGACGGCATCGTGAAGCATTACTGGTCGCCGGTCAAAGAGGGCGCGGACTTCGAGTTCACCCCGACGCTCGGCCCGCTCGAGCCGTTCCGCGACTACGTCACGATTATCAGCGACACCGATCTGAACAACGCGCGGTCGCAGACGCTGGCCGAGGAAGGCGCGGACCACACGCGATCGTCGTCCACGTTCCTGACAGCGGCACACCCGAAGCAGACGGAGGGGTCGGACATTCTCGCCGGCACCTCCATCGATCAGGTGTTCGCACAGAAATTCGGGCAGGAGACGCCGCTGCCCTCCATCCAGCTCTGTATCGAGAACGTCGGCTCGCTGAACGGCGCATGCGGCTACGGCTACAGCTGCGTCTACGCCAACACCATCTCGTGGGCGTCGCCTACGCAGCCGCTGCCGATGGAAATGGATCCGCGCGTCGCCTTCGAGCGTCTGTTCGGCGATGGCGGCAGCGCGAAGGAGCGGCTCGCGCGGCGCCGTGCCGATCGCAGCATCCTCGACGCCATCGCCGAGAACCTGGCGCGCCTGCGGCAGGGTCTCGACCCGAGCGACCGCAACCGCCTCAACGACTATTTCGAAGACGTGCGCGAAGTGGAACGCCGCATCCAGAAGATCGAAACGTACAACATGAGCGGTCAGGCGCGGGCCCTGCCGGCGGCCCCGACCGGCGTGCCCGATTCGTTCGAGGAGCACGTCAAGCTGATGTTCGACCTGCAGGTGCTCGGGTTCATGACGAACACGACGCGCGTATCCGCTTTCAAGATGGGGCGCGACGTCAGCTCGCGCGTGTATCCGGAGAGCGGCATCAAGACGCCGTTCCACGCGCTCTCGCATCACGGCGAGAACCCCGTTAACATCGCGGAATTCGCCAAGCTGAACCGCTATCACGTCAGCATGGTTCCGTATTTCCTCGACAAGCTCAAACGCACGCCTGACGGCGACGGCACGCTGCTCGACCATTCGATCGTGATCTACGGCAGCCCGATGGGCGACTCGAACGTGCACGAGCACAAGCGGCTGCCGCTCTTCCTCGCCGGACACGGCAACGGCACGCTCAAAGGCAACCTTCACTTCCGGTGCCCGCAGGGCACGCCGATGGCGAACGTCCTGTTGACGCTGGGGAACAAGCTCGGGCTCGAGCTGAAAGCGTTCGGCGACAGCACGGGAGAGGTGGCGATCTGATGTTGGCCAGAACCCTGTTCATCGCGGGCTGCCTCGCGGCCGTGGTCTCCTCGGCCGAAAGAGACGTCCGGCTCGCCGACGCGGCGCAGCAGGGCGACACGGCAGCGATCCGGACGCTGCTGAACGCGAAGGTCGATGTGAACGTCGCTCACGGCGACGGCATGACGCCGCTGCACTGGGCGGCCTTCAACGACGATGTCGACGTGGCCACGCTGCTCATTTCGGCGGGCGCGAGCCCGAAAGCGACAACGCGCCTCGGCGCCATCACGCCGCTGTCGATCGCCTGCAAGAACGGCAACGCCGCCATGGTCAAGGCGATGCTCGACGCCGGGGCAGATCCCAACTCCGCAAGCGCGGACGGTGCGACGGCCCTGATGACGGCGGCAATCTCCGGGAGCGCGGACACTGTGACCCTGCTCCTGACACGCGGAGCCGACGTGAACGCACGGGAGTCCGCGCACCAGCAGACGGCGTTGATGTTTGCCGCCGCGGAGAATCGCGCCTCGGTGATCGCCGCGCTGGCGTCGCACGGCACCGATCTCGAGGCGGCGACCAAGGTCGTTCCGCTCGAAGAGGACAAGCTCGACGACAACGGCAATCCGCTGCCGAAGAAGGAAACCGAGGCGAGCAGCACGGTGACCGGCGGCAACACGGTCATGGGCGGCATGACGGCGCTGCTGTTCGCGGCGCGGGAAGGCCACCTGGACGCCGTGCGCGCGCTCGTCGGCGCCGGCGCCAAGGTGAATCAACTGAGCGCGGGCGACCACAGCAGCCCCCTGGTCATCGCCGTCAGCAACAGCCATTACGAAGTCGGACAGTTTCTCGTCGACCACGGCGCGGACCCGAACCTCGCGAATGTCGATGGGCTCACCCCCCTGTACGCGACGATTGACATGCAGTACGCGCCGGTGTCCTGGGCGCCGAACCCGCTGACGGTCCTGGAGAAGGTCAGCCACCTCGAACTGATGACGTCGCTGCTCGCGCACGGGGCGAACCCGAACGCGAAGCTGACGCGCAAACTGTGGTTCAGGCCGACGTCGCACAATCAGCAATGGATCAGCACGGTCGGCACGACGCCGTTCTGGCGCGCCGCGCAGGGCACCGATGTGCTTGCGATGCATGCCCTGGTCGCCGGCGGCGCCGATCCGAAAACGCCGTCGGCGGCCGGGACGACAGCGCTCATGGTGGCGGCGGGACTCGGATACGCCGGAAACTTCTCACAGAATCTGCCTGATTCATGGCTCGCGGCCGTGAAGTACTGCCTTGAGCTTGGCCTCGACATCAACGCCGCAGATAACCAGGGCTACACCGCGCTGCACGGCGCGGCGTACAGAGGGGACAACGAGCTGGTGAAGTTCCTCGTGGAGAAGGGCGCCAGGCTCGACGCGCGAACCCGACGCGGATGGTCGGTCACCGACATGGCGAACGCTCCGAGTCTTCGCAGCAGCGTGCCGCTGGCGCACCCCGACACCATCGCGCTCCTGTTGAAGATCGGCGCGCCTGCGCTGACGCCCATCGAAGGCGAAACGATTCTCGGCAGCGGCCGAAAGGCTCCGGCGCCGAGCCCCGAGATGGTCGCGTACGTCGGCTGGATGAGAACCGTCTCCTTGTC
>Ga0137394_10000804_pt1 | contig 21980 bp, 10 predicted proteins | sample czobulk116metaG_FD_108278 | JGI IMG/M metagenome (GOLD analysis project Ga0137394, IMG submission 108278) | Vadose zone soil microbial communities from Angelo Coast Range Reserve, California, USA - czobulk1.16 metaG | ecosystem: Environmental > Terrestrial > Soil > Vadose zone | place: USA...
ACATCGGCATCCCGGGCGACGTGCTCGAATCGGTCGAGGGCCCGCGTGTCGCTCTGCTCACTCGCGCGTCGATGCGCGAGCTGGTCACGCCGCGCACTTCTGACAGCCACAAAGGCGACTACGGGCGCGTCCTGATTGTCGCCGGATCGCGCGGCAAGACCGGCGCTGCGCATCTGTCGGCCGTCGGCGCCTTGCGATCGGGCGCCGGTCTCGTCACCGTGGCTACCCCGGCGGCGTGCCAGCCGGTGCTCGCGGCCATGGGCGCCGAGTACATGACGGAAGCGCTCGCCGAGCGCGCCGATGGGCTCGCTCCCGACGAGGTCGATCGTCTGCTCGACATCGCGCGGGACGTGATCGCGGTCGGGCCCGGCCTCGGCCAGGCGCCCGCGACGCGCGCCTTCGTCAAGCAGATCGTCGATCGCGCGACGATGCCGCTGGTCGTCGACGCCGATGGGCTGAACGCCTTCACCGACGACCCCGATCGGCTCGCCGGACGCGAGGGGCGCGACATCATCATCACGCCGCATCCGGGCGAAATGGCGCGGCTGGTGGGCATGTCAACCGACGAGGTGCAGTCGAGCCGCCTCGAAATCGCGCGCAACTTCGCGGTCGCCCATCATGCGTACGTCGTGCTGAAAGGGCACCGCACGCTCATCGCGACGCCGGACGCGAAGGTCTTCATCAACCCGACCGGCAACCCGGGGATGGCGACCGGCGGCACGGGCGACGTGCTGACCGGCATGATCGCGGCGTGGCTCGCGCAGCTCCTCGACGCCGAGGCCGCGTGCAAGCTCGCCGTCTACCTGCATGGGCTCGCCGGGGATCTGGCGGAGGCCGACGAGGGGGAAGTGGCGATGACGGCGGCCGATGTCGCCGGCCATCTGGGCGACGCGATGCTGGAGCTCACCGCGCGGCGCAAGGTGGTGGATCCCAACGGTTCGTGATCACCATCCCAGGACGGTTCGCGTGATTCAGATTGCTGCAGTCATTGCGGCGGAGGCGCCACGCTTCCGCGCGCACTGCGCGACGCGGCCGACCGAATCACCGTCGCGCCGGGTCGCATCTCGAGGTTGCCGTTGTTGACTTCCGACCGCGCCATCATGCGCTCGCGCCTGGCCGCACGCTGGAAATCAGCGTGAGCCGCCGTGTGTCGAGCTCGCACACGACGCGCTCTGAGTCCGAAACCGGCGACGTCGGCCGCAGGCTCGCCGCGACGTTGTCCGCCGGCGACGTCGTGCTGCTATGCGGCGACCTTGGGGCGGGCAAGACGGCCTTCGTGAAAGGGCTGGCCGAGGGTCTCGGTGTTCAGCGCGACGAAGTGAACAGCCCGACGTTCACCATCATGCAGGAATATCGCGGCGGGCGGCTGCCGCTGTTTCACGTCGATCTGTACCGTCTGAGCGATCCGCGCGAGATCGACGATCTCGGATTGGACGAGCTCGCCGAAGATGGCGTGCTGGCGATCGAATGGGCCGAGAAGCTGGGTAGCGACGCTCGGCTCGAGTCTTCGCGCTACTCGTGTGCCGTCAGCGTGCGCATCGAACACGTCGACGCCGACACGCGGACGATAACGCTCGGCTAGAGCCTTCTCGCGTTCCGGTCGAATCCCGAATCCCGAATCCCTACTCTGATCGGTAATTGGGCGCTTCCTTCGTAATCGCCACGTCGTGCACGTGGCTCTCGCGCGCGCCGGCGGGCGTGATGCGAATGAGCTTCGCCTCGCGCTGCAGCGTGGGAATGTTGCGCGCGCCGCAGTAGCCCATCCCGGCGCGGAGACCGCCGACCAGTTGGTGGACCATCGCGCCCACGCTGCCCTTGTGCGCGACGCGCCCTTCGATCCCTTCCGGCACGAGCTTCTCGTTGGCGCCCGCCGCCTCGAGATCGAACTCGTCCTGGAAGTAGCGGTCGCGGCTGCCTCGACGCATCGCGCCGATCGACCCCATCCCGCGGTACTCCTTGAAGCTCCGCCCCTGATACAGAATGATTTCGCCCGGGCTCTCGTCGGTCCCCGCGAACAGATTGCCGATCATCGTCGTGCTCGCGCCGACGGCGATCGCCTTGGTGATGTCGCCCGAGAAGCGGATGCCGCCGTCCGCGATGATCGGGATGTCGCGCACCGCCGCGGCGCGTGCGCACTCCATCACCGCGGTGATCATCGGCACGCCGATGCCGGCGATGATGCGCGTCGTGCAAATCGAGCCAGCGCCGATCCCGACCTTCACCGCGTCGACGTCCAGCTCGATCAGCGCCTCCGCGCCGTCGGCGGTCGCGACGTTGCCGGCCACGAGGTCGACGCCCGGAAACCGCCGGCGCAGCAGGCGCACCATGTCGAGCACGGTCTGGGAGTGCCCGTGCGCCGTGTCGACGACGAGCACGTCGACGTTGGCGGCGACGAGCGCCTCGGCGCGCTCCACCGTATCGCGCGCGACGCCGACCGCCGCGCCGCAGCGCAGCCGGCCGAGCGAATCCTTGGAGGCGTTGGGATACTTCACCGCTTTCTGGATGTCCTTGACGGTGATGAGCCCCTTCAGCCGGTAATCGCGATCGACGACGAGCAGCTTCTCGACCTTGTGGCGGTGCAGGATCTCGCGCGCCGCGTCGAGCGTCGTGCCGACCGGCACGGTGAACAGTGGCTCGCGCGTCATCACCTCGGAGATCGCGCGGTTGACGTTGGTCTCGAAGCGCAGATCGCGGTTCGTGAGGATGCCGACGAGCCGGCCTTCCTTGCTGCCGTCTTCGGTGATCGGGACCCCCGAGATGCTGTATTTCTTCATCAGGTCGAGCGCTTCGTAGATGCGGCTGGTGGGGGAGAGCGTGATCGGGTCGACGATCATGCCGCTCTCCGACCGCTTCACGCGGTCGACTTCCGACGCCTGCTCCTCGACCGACAGATTCTTGTGGATGACGCCGAGCCCGCCCTGCTGCGCCATCGCGATCGCGAGACGCGATTCGGTGACGGTATCCATGGCCGCGCTCACCAGCGGGACCGACAGCTTGATATTCCGCGTCAGCCGCGTGGTGACATCCACCTGCGTCGGCACGACCAGGGAGTGCCGCGGCACCAGCAGGACGTCGTCGAACGTCAGCGCGGTGGCGAGGTCGGTTCCGGCCGAGATGAGCGAGGACGCTTCGGTTTTCAGCATAAGCCAGGACTCTCGACTACCGACTCTCGACTACCGACTCTCGACTACCGACCCTCGACTATGCAGCCGCTCCGTGACATTTCTTGTATTTCTTGCCGCTCCCGCAGGGACACGGATCGTTGCGGCCGACCTTGGGCTCGTCGCGCCGGACGGTCTTCGGGGTCGCGTCGTCGCCGCCGACCCTGGCCGGCTGTTGCTGCTGGGCGCGCGACGGGCCGAACGGGCTCGCCGCCGGCGCATGCGCGCGCGCGCCGATCAGCACCGACTCCGCCGCCGGGTCGTTCAGGATCAGCGGGGCGCGGCGCGGCGCGGGACGGCGCGCCACCGGGGCGGCCTCGTCGTTCAGGATCGGCCGCAGCCACCAGAGATACCGGACGATCTCCTCGTCGATGCGGTCCTTCATCGCCTCGAAGAGCCCGAAGCTCTCTTTCTTGTACTCGACGAGCGGATCGCGCTGGCCATATCCGCGGAGGCCGATGCCTTCCTTCAGATGGTCGAGGCTGTAGAGGTGGTCCTTCCACTGCTGATCGACGATCTGCAGCATGATGTCGCGCTCGACCCGCTGCAGCACGTCGCGGCCGACCAGCTTTTCCTTCTCCTCGTATGTCTTGCTGACCTTCTCCCACAGCGCGTCGCGGATCTCGTCGGAGGTGCGCTCGCTGAAGTCGAGCCGCTCCGCGTCGATCGCGAAGATGCGCCCCACCTCGACCTTGAGCCCGTCGAGATTCCACTGCTCGAAATCGGCCTGGCGCGGCGCGTAGGTCTCGACGATTGTATCGAGGATCGTCTCGGCGAGATCCATGAGGTATTCGTGCGTGTCGAGGACCGCCTCCTGGCCTTCTTCGTCCTGCAGGCGAATCTTCCCCTCGAGAATCTGACGCCGCAGCGCGTAGATGTTCTCGCGCTGCTTGTTCATCACATCGTCGTATTCGAGAAGGTGTTTGCGGACGGAGAAGTTCTGCGCCTCGACCTGCTTCTGCGCGCGTTCGATCGCGCGCGTCACCATGCCGTGCTCGATCGGCACGCCTTCTTCCATGCCGAGCCGCTGCATGAGGCCCGAGATGCGATCCGAGCCGAAGATCCGCATCAGGTCGTCTTCGAGCGACAGGTAGAAGCGCGACGCGCCCGGATCCCCCTGGCGGCCGGCGCGGCCGCGTAACTGGTTGTCGATGCGCCGCGCCTCATGACGCTCGGTGGCGACGATGTGCAGGCCCTCCAGCGCCACGACCTGGTCGTGCTCCGCGTCGCACTGCCGTTTGAAATGCTCGAAGATCCGCGCGTACGCGTCCCTCGGCACGCGGTAGAAGGCGTCGAGGTGGAAGAAATACGCGTACTGCTCGTCCTCGACGAAGCGCTCTTCGCCCTTCGGCAGCCGCTCCGCGATCTCCTCGGCCAGGCACTGCTGGCGCGCCATGAACTCGGCGTTGCCGCCGAGCAGGATGTCGGTGCCGCGGCCCGCCATGTTGGTGGCGATCGTGACCGAACCCTTCCGGCCCGCCTGCGCCACGAACTCCGCTTCCTGCGCGTGATACTTCGCGTTCAGCACGACGTGCTTGTCGGCGCCGCCGCCGGTCGTCGTCCCGCGCTTCAGCCCGCGGCGATCGAGCATCGACGACAGTTTTTCGGACTTCTCGATCGACACAGTCCCCACGAGCACCGGTCGCCCCTTCTGGTGCTCCTCGATGATCTCGGTGACGATCGCGTCCCACTTCTCCTTCTCCGTCCGGTAGACCAGATCGGGATTCTCGATCCGGCGCAGCGGCCGGTTTGGCGGGATGACGACGACGTCGAGCTTGTAAATCTTTGCGAACTCTTCCGCTTCCGTGTCGGCGGTCCCGGTCATGCCGGCGAGCTTGCCGTACTTGCGGAAGTAGTTCTGGAAGGTGACTGTGGCGAGCGTCTGGTTCTCGCGCTCGATCTTCACCTTCTCCTTGGCTTCCACCGCCTGGTGCAGGCCGTCGCTCCACCGGCGTCCCGGCATCAGGCGGCCGGTGAACTCGTCGACGATGACGACCTCGCCATCCTTCACCATGTAGTCCACGTCGCGGTGGAACAGCGCATGGGCGCGCAGCGCCTGGTTGATGTGGTGGAGCAGCGGCATGTTGGCCGGGTCGTAGAGGCCGCCCGGCTGCAGGCGGTGCGAGAGCAGCTGCTCGGCCTTCGCCATGCCGCCCTCCGTCAGCGTGATCGTCTTGTGCTTCTCGTCCTTGAGGTAGTCGCCCGTCGCTTCGAGCGCTTCGCGATCCTCGGCCTTGGTGTCGCCCTGCGTAACCGCGCCCATCTTCAGGCGCGGGATGATGCGGTCGACTTCGTAATAGAGGTCGGTCGACTCCTCGGCCGGGCCGGAAATAATCAGCGGCGTGCGCGCCTCGTCGATGAGGATGCTGTCCACCTCGTCGACAATCGCGAAGTGATGCCCGCGCTGCACGTAATGCGCGAGCTCGAACTTCATGTTGTCGCGCAGGTAGTCGAACCCGAACTCGTTGTTGGTCCCGTACGTGATGTCGGAGGCGTAGGCGACCTGTCGCTCCGCGTCGTTCAGATCGTGCTGGATGACGCCGACCGTCATGCCAAGGAAACGGTAGATCTTGCCCATCCACTCCGAATCGCGCCGGGCCAGATAGTCGTTCACCGTGACCACGTGAACGCCTTTTCCCTCGAGCGCGTTCAGGTACGCCGGCAGCGTCGCGACGAGGGTCTTGCCCTCGCCGGTCTTCATTTCCGCGATCTTGCCTTTGTGCAGGACGGCGCCGCCGATGAGCTGCACGTCGAAGTGCCGCATGTTGAGCACGCGGCGGCCGGCTTCCCGGACGACCGCGAAAACTTCGGGCAACAGATCGTCGAGCGTCTCGCCAGCCGCGCGGCGCTCGCGAAACTCGGCGGTCTTCCGGCGTAGGTGTTCGTCCGACAACGCCTTGATCGCCGGCTCGAAGGCGTTGACCTCGGCCACGACCGGACGCAGACGTTTCAGTTCCCGTTCGTTTTGGGTGCCGACGACTTTGGCGAGTAAGGTATCGAGCATCAAGGGCGCGGCCGTGATCTGGGTATCCAACGATTGTAACAAACAAGCGAGAAAGGCTGAAAGCAGGAGCCGGGAAGGCGGGAAGGGCTTTACCGCGTTTCTTCCTGGCGATTTAGCGATTTGCCGGTTGGGTCAGGAGCTGCAGCGGGTTGATGAGCTGCCCGTTGGCAAGAATCTCGTAATGCAGGTGCGCGCCGGTGGACCGACCGGTCGATCCCACGTAGGCGATCACCTCACCGCGTGTGACCGAGCGTCCGGGCTTGACCGCGAACGCGCTCAGGTGTCCGTAGCGCGTCGACAGACCGAAGCCGTGCTTGATCACGAGCAGATTGCCGTAGTCGCCGGTATACGTCGCGGACTCGACGTGGCCGTCGGCGGTGGCGAACACCGGCTGACCTTTTTCCGTCGAGATGTCGAGCCCCTGATGGAAACCGGGCTCGCCAGTAAACGGGTCGCTGCGGCCGCCGAAGGTGCCCGTCAGCCAGCCGTGCGCCGGCCAGATCGACGGCGTCGACGCGGCCAGCGCTTCGCGCCGTTCGACGTCGCGCCGCACGTAGCGCAGCCGGCTCTCCAGCCCCTGCAGGATGTCGCGCAGCATCCCGAACGTGTCTTCTGGCGTCGTGAGCGCAGCAGCCGCGATTTCGGCGATCGCGGGGTTCGCGGGTACGATGCTGCCGCCGGTGGCGCGCGTCTTGACGATGGCGGGCAGCTTCTGCATCGCTCGCGCCTGCGCGGGATCGAGCGACGCCCGCGCGCCGAGGTCGTTGATCACGCTTTCAAGCGATTGAATCTGCGTCGTCAACTCGCCGGTCGCGGCTCGATAGCTGCCGTTTTCCACCTGCAGCAGAGAGTTGGCCGAGCGCAGTTGATCGATCTCCTGGCGCGCGCTCCACTTGGCGCCGAGGCCCATCAGGATTGGCAGCATCAACACGCCGACGACCGAACACACGGTCAGGCGCAGATTGACCGTTGCGCGGCGCATGATGCCGCTCGAACGATCCGCGATGACCACCGTAAACCGACGCGCGCTCATGGCCCCCCTGAGCAAGTCCGCAGGGCACGGAGCCCTGACGACCGCTATCGAGTTGCGAAGTAAGGGGTTCGACCCGACTGAACCGCAGTCGAAGCCCGAAACTCTATCACACGCCTGCACTTTCGGCTACTATGCGCCCACACATTACTTCCAGCGGTTTTACCGAGCGTATATGACTCTCGCCCTCGCTTCCCTAGCTCAGCCATATCTACTCGACGGCGCGAGCATGTCGTCATTCCGTCGGGCAGCACGATGACGGCGTTTGCGCTCCCCGACAACAATCGGAAGCCGATAGTGGAGCCTTGTTTGGGTTCTTCGTCGAGAGAGAACAGGAGACGTGCATGCGGTTACGAGCTCTGACGTGCGCAGCCATCACCGCGCTGATCGCGATCGGTCAATCGACGCGAACGACCACTGCGCTCGGACGGCCCGGGGTGACGCCCGTCCCGTGCCCGGACCAGCCGTGGCAGATGGCCGAGGCGAGGTTCGACGCGCTGCCGGCCGCGAAGGCGTTCTTCGGACAGTACGACGGCGGACTCTACCGAATTGAGATCCCCGAGAATTGGAACGGCGAACTGGTGCTCTACGCGCACGGGTACGCGCCGAACACGGGTACGAACGGCTCAACGCTGCGCGTCGGCAACTCACCGGTCCGCGAGCATCTGATTCAGAACGGCTACGCGTGGGCCGCGTCGAGCTATCGCTGCAACGGGTACGTGCCGGGTCAGGGGCTGCTCGACACGATGGCGCTGACAGATCTGTTCTCGAAGACGAACAACGGCCGCGTTCCGCAACGCGTGTATCTGACCGGCACGTCGATGGGCGGGCACATCACGCTGCTCGGGATGCACGAGTTCCCGACGACCTTCGCCGGCGGCCTGGCGATGTGCCCGGCCGGGCCGGAGCTGTTCGACTTCTTCGCTGCGACGGCCGGCGCGGCCGAAGTGATCACCGGGGTCCAGCTCAAGCTCGACACGATGCAGGCCGATCTCGCGAAGATGAACGACATCCTCGGCAAGCCGCCGGACTACACGGAGAAGGGCCGCCAGCTCGCGAGCGTCGAGATTCAGATCAGCGGCGGCCCGCGCCCGTTTGCCGCCGAGGGGCTCGCGTCTGGTGGACGCTTCGCGGGCAACATCAGCGGCGCTGCGCTCGCCGGCAGCACCACGCCGACGAACCGCGCGGCGATGACGACGCACATCAAGTACGCGATCGATGACGACCTCGGTCTGACGGCCGACGCGCTGAACAAGGGCGCGCGGCGCAAGGCGATCGACGCCGCGTTCCGCAACCCCATGGGGCCCTACGATGAGGTCGTGCCGTTCGACGGGAAGCTCGAACGTCCCGTGCTCACGATGCATGGCACCGGCGACCTGTTCGTCCCGATCTTCCTCGAGCAGGTGCTGAAGCGCGCCGTGGAAGCGTCCGGTAAACAGCAGCTGCTGACGCAGCGCATCTACCGGATTGCGGGACACTGCGGGTTCAGCCAGCCGGAGATGATCAGGGCCTTCGACGACCTCACGACATGGGTGAAGCAGGGAACGAAACCTGAAGGCGACGAAGTGTACGGCGACCTGCGCAACGCCGGCGTGAAGTTCACCGATCCGATCCGGCCGAACGATCCAGGCGGCGTTCGCGTCACATCAGCCACGAAACAATAGACGCACCTTGCCGATGGGTCGTGGCTCGTAGTCGTCGATCCGAAACGGCCCGATCCCCGTTGACATGTCGCCCCATCGGTGGGCATCTGTCACATCATCCTGAACTGCAGCGCCTCGGCGAGATGATCCGCGCCCAGGTGATCTTCTTCCGCGAGGTCCGCAATCGTGCGCGCGACCTTGCGCACGCGGTCGTAGCCGCGGGCGCTGAGCGAGACTTTCCTCATGGCCGATTTCAGCACGCGCAGCGCGTCGCGGTCCGTCGCGCAGTACCGCGCCATCAGCCCGGGCGTCAGCTCCGTGTTCGTCGTGAGACCGTGCGCGGCATACCGTCCGGCCTGACGGGCGCGCGCCGCGACTACGCGCGCGCGGACGACGGCCGACGCTTCGCCGGCGCCGCCGTCGCTCAGCGCGTCGAGCGGCAGCGCCGGCACCTCCACGATGAGGTCAAGCCGATCGCGCAGCGGACCCGACAACCGATCGCGATACCGCGCGAGCTGCTGTGGCGTGCAGCGGCATTCGCGGGAGGGATCGCCGGCGAAGCCGCACGGGCACGGATTCATCGCGCCAACCAGCATGAAGCGGGCGGGGAAAACCGACGTGCGCGCCGCACGCGCGACGGCGACGCGCCCTTCCTCGAGCGGCTGCCGCAGCACCTCGAGCACATGCCGGCTGAACTCGAGCATCTCGTCGAGGAACAGCACACCGTGATGTGCGAGGCTCACCTCACCTGGACGCGGCTGCGCGCCGCCTCCGATCAGCGCGACGTTCGAGATCGTGTGATGGGGCGCGCGAAAGGGACGATGGGTGAGGAGACCGCCGCCCGGTGGCAGCAGGCCGGCGACCGAGTGCACCGCCGTCGCGTCGAGCGCTTCGTCGAACGACAGCGGCGGCAGAATTCCTGGCACGCGCCGCGCCATCATCGTCTTGCCGGCGCCGGGCGGACCGACCAGCAGCAGGTTGTGAGCGCCGGCCGCCGCGATTTCGAGCGCGCGCCGGGCGAGCAGCTGCCCGCGCACGTCCGCAAGGTCGGGGACCGCATGCAGGGCCAATGGGTCAGATGGGGCGGGCGGAGAGCGACGGCCATCCAGGGCAGGCGGGTTGGTCCGAAAGCCCGCCGGATCATTCAGCGCGCGGACGGCGTCGACGAGCGATGACACGGCCACGATGTCCAGTCCCGAAACGATCGCAGCCTCGCGCGCGTTAGCCGACGGTAGAAGAATTCCGACAAGGCCGTCGCGCCGCGCCGCGGCCGCTATCGGCAGCACGCCGCGGGCCGCCTGAATCGATCCGTCGAGCGACAACTCGCCGAGCAGCACGCGGTCGGCGACATGCCGACGCTCCACGACGCCGGACGCGGCGAGGATGCCGAGCGCGATCGGGAGGTCGAACGACGTGCCCGCCTTGCGCACATCCGCCGGCGACAGGTTCACGGTGATGCGGTGGGGCGGATATTCGAACCCGGAGTTGCGGATCGCGAGACGCACGCGCTCGCGGCTCTCGCGAACGCTGGTGTCTGGCAGTCCGACCATCGTGAAGGCGGGAAAGCCGAACGAGACATCGACTTCGACATGAACCGCGCAGGCCTCGACCCCGAAGACCGCCGCTGTCCGCAGGCTCGCCAGCACGCGGGACGGCGCTGCAAGCCGCGCCCCGTCAAGAACGGCTATGTATTTTCAACGACTTAGAAGCATAATAGCCGAGTCGGATCGCAGGATCTGCCATGCACGAACGGGCCGCAGCGCGCAAAGACTGATCCATTAGGACGCCGACGCCGATACAACCACCGGAGCATCCTTCATGTTGGATTTCAAGAATCTCACCGGCAAGGGCAAGCTTGTGCAAAAACAAACCGATGAGCTGGAAGCGCTTATCGCGACCGCGCGCGAGGAGCGCAGCGCCATCAGCGCCATGCTGACCGCACTGACGACGCGCAGCGCCAAGCTCACGCCGCTCGCCAAATCGCTCGAGCAGGTCTCCGAACGAGCGACGTCGGTCACGGAACGGCTCGATCAGATCACCAAGCGCCTGACTACGCTCGACGATCGTACCAGGGAGCTGTCGGAGATCGACAAGCGCATTGAGGCATTGAAGGAATCGGCGCGCCAGGCGGAGCAGACGACGCAGACTGCTTTGGGGCCGGACGGCGAGCTCCAGAAGCACCGCGAAGCGGTGCAGCACCTCTCGTCCCAGGCGCTCGGCACCCAGGCTACGCTCGACACGCTCAGGAAGGAGCGGGAGACGCTCGAAGAGCTGCGGGGCCAGCTGCAGAAGGCCGATACCGAGGTCAAGCAATCGCTGGGACAGTCGAGCACGCTGAAGGCGGAGCTCGATCAGATCCGCGCACTGGCGACGACCCTCAGCCAGGACTACGGGAAGATCCGCGAGACCTCGCGCGAGGCGCGCGAGGACACCACCGCCGCGATGGCGACAGTGAAAGAAGTCGAGAACAAGCTCGGCCCGCTGGCGCGGCTCCACGAACTCAGCCAGAGCACGGACGAACGGCTGACTGCGCTGAACGCGCTCGCGGAGCACGTGTCGCACAAAGCCAAAGCGCTCGAGAGCCAGCAGCAGTCGGTCGAGCACGCCGTCGTTCAGGCCAACCGGGTGAACGAGATGGTCTGGGCGATGGACATCCAGATCGGCAAGCTCAACGAAGGCGTGAAACAGATCGCGCGCGCTGACGAAACGCTCGCGCGGACGGAGAAACTCTCGGCCGAGACCGGCGCGCAGCTCGAGAGCGCGACCCTGCTCCGGCAGGAGGCCGAGCGCGAGTCCGGCAAGCTGAAGAAGGACGCCACCGCGCTGCTCGAGGTGGTTCGCAGTCAGGTGGACACGCTGACGGCGAAGAAAAAAGAATTCGAGGCGTTCGACGAGCGCCTCCGGACGCTGCAGGTCGGCGTCGGCGATGCCGAGTCGCGCATGGAGGTGATCGCGGCGAAAGACAAAAATCTCATCGAGCTGTCGCAGAAGTTCGACAGCCTCAACAAGCGCTTCGAATCGTTGTTCGCGCAGGCGGACGATCTCACCAAGAAGCAGCTGTCGCTCGAGACGCTTCATGAGCGGCTGGGCCAGGTCGACGATCTCGCGAAGAAGACCTCGTGGCAGCTCGACTCCCTCCGCCAGAGCCGGCAGGACCTCGACGTGCTCCGCAAGGAGATCCAGGAGTTCTACACATCGCACGCCGACGCGGCGAAGCTCGCCGACAAGCTCGGCGCCGATCGTCTCGGCCTCGAGGCCTTCGGCGAGCGCATGACGGCGTTCTCGGCGCAGGCGCCGGAGCTCGAGGCGAAGATGGACGCCATCCTCGGCAAGCTGAATCTGGTGGATGAGGGCACGCAGAGGGCGACGCGCCTGCACGAATCGGTCGCCGAGCTGGACGCGCAAATCTCCCGCGTCAGCGCGCGGCTGCCGTTCGTCGACAGGCTCGAAGGTCGCCTGAACGGGCTCAATGCCGTCAGCGCCGACGTGGACCGCAAGCTCGAGGAGCAGCTGGCGCGCCGCGCGGAGCTCGAGACACTCAGGAGCTCGGTCGACGGCCTCGCGGCGCAGATGGCCGACGCCCAGCACAAGCTGGACGACGTGCGCGAGCTGCAGGCGAGGCTCGTGCCGCTGGTGGCCGAGGTCAACAACCTGCAGTCGAACATCGCCGCGACGGGGAAGCGCCTCGAGGGTACGAAGTTCACCGAAGCCGCCGTCATCGATCAGGAAAAGCGGTACGTCGAGCTGGTCGCGGCCAGCAAGACCGTGGCGACCGAGGTGGCCGAGCGCGCGCGCCAGATGCAGGCGCTCGCCGAGGAGCTGTCGCGCGCCGCGAAGGTGAAGGACGAGATGCTCGCGGAGCTCGATCGCGTCCAGGGCCGGCATCTCGAGACCTCGAGCCAGATTCAGGCGTCGGAAGATCAGCTCACGCGCGCCGAGGACATGTTCAAGCAGCTCGAGTCGCGCCGGTCGCAGGTCGCGTTCGGCGAGAAGAAGCTGGCCGCTGTGGAGTCACGGCTCCTGGAGATCAAGCAGCTGGCGATGGAGCTGGACAAGAGCATCGCGGCAATTGCGAGCCGCGAGCAGCTGGTCAGCGCCGTGAAGGCCGAGGTCGAGCACGTCCACGAGATCAGCGCGCGCAGCAAGGCCGACCTGAACCACGTCACCGAGCACCGTGGCGAAGTCGCCGCCCTCAAGAACCAGGTGGACGTGCTGCTGTCGCGGATCTCCGACACCGACGAGCGCATCGTGGCCATCGACGCCAGGCGGAAACTGGTCGATGAAGTGCAGACGAAGGCCAACGCCATCGTCCACGTCCTCGACGACATGCGGATCAACCTCGAGACACTCGCCGAGCAGAAGGCCGTCATCGATCACGTTGCCGAGAAGGTCGCGCAGCTCGAGTTCACGCTGCAGGAGGCGCGCAACACGCTGCGCGCGCTGCAGCACGAGCGCGAGCTCGCGGAGCGCATCGAGCAGGGCATCAAACAGCTCCGGTCCAAGACAAAGCCGTCGGAGGAATCGCAGCGGACGGCCTGAGCGGGAACAGGCGTAGCGCGATCGAGGGCTACCCGACGGATCACAACGAGCACTGTGAACCCTTGGTCGGGACGTGACAGTCCGCGCGCTGATCCCAAAGCGCTTCCAGTCTCTTGGGCGTTCTTCCCCTCGGCGATCAACTGAAGGACCTCGCGTTCTCCGCCCGCTGAGCGGATGGGACGTGCTGTCGTGCAGCTCGCGGGTTTGCGTCGCTTGAATGCTGAAGCTGCCCCGGCGCTGACTTTGTTCTGCCAAACACCGTATCCGGCCGCCGAGCACTCTCACATGAGCGTGACGGTTTTCCACCATGAGAAGACGGAAATCCCCGAATTGCGGCCCCAATCGCGATGCAGTCACCTCTAATGTCCGCATAGTAGCGGCTCGACCGAACGACCCCACACGCTCAGAAAGGGGGACGCTCGCGGGCGCTCCGCTTGCACGGCGACTTACAACTTCAGAGTGACCTCGGGCGGGTCACTCTCCTTTTTGGGCGACAAACCAATTCAATGATCGACCTTTGGACGATGCGGAACAGAAGCAAACCTGTCGTCGTCGTGCTCGTCATCGTAGCCATCTGGGCAGCGATAGAGGCGATGTCGGCCCAGGTGCCGCGAGTGGCGTTCACCACGATCCTTTCCACCGATCTGGGCACGACAGAGCCGGCGGGCCAGGCGATCGGAGACTTCAACCAGGATGGTCATCTCGACGCGCTCGTCACCGCCAAGGTCGCTCCTGCCTTCACCGTGAACCTTTTCACGGGCAACGGGAGCGGACTCTTTTCCCATGCGCGTCAGTTCTTGTTCAAGGATGCCACCGCCGTTGCGACGGGTGACTTCAACGGCGACGGTGTGCTCGATGTAGTGGTGACGCAGGATCTCACCGACAAGGTTTCCGGCTACGGTGACTTCGTGTGCGGTTCCACGGTCGGCATCGTCATCGCCCTGGGGCCCGACTTCTCGTCCACGCGATGCATCGCCACCGTTCCTCGCGCGATCGCATTGCAGACGGGCGACTTCGATCGGGACGGCCGGACAGACATCGCGGTGATCAGTGCTACTGGCCAGGGTCTGCTGATCTACAGTCAACTCGACTTTGTCACCTACGGGGTCAGAGTGACGAGCGTGCCTGGAGGCGGGCTCGCTGCGACGAACATGGCGCCGCCGGTGGACCTGAACGGGGATGGCTTCCTTGATCTCGTGGTTTCACACGAAACGGGTGTCGCCACGTTTCTCAGCAACGTTGATGGCACGTTCCGGATGGGCGGGAGCGCCGGCAGCACCAACGCGACACAGGCTGTGGCGGTTGGCGACCTCAACGGAGACGCGATTCCAGACATCGCATCAGTCGAGTCGACCGCGGGCCGTCTCGTCGTCGCCTTCGGTCTGGGCGACGGCACGTTTTCCGCGGCGGCGGTTGACACGATCGGGACGGACCTCTCGGATGTCGCCGTCGCGGACATCGACCACGACGGGCGCGCCGACCTCATCGTCGCGCACAGAAGTGGCGGCGCGATTCGGATCTTCTTTGGCAACGGCGACGGAACATTCGTGCCGAACCCGCCGCTTCTGCTCAGCGTCAAACCGAAGCGTCTTGCCGTGCGCGACTGGGACGAGGACGGAGATCTGGATATCGGCATCCTTGACTCGGGCGTCAACGGCCTGAACGCCGTCTCGTGGATCGCGCTGCAGGACGGCCACGGGCCTGTCGATACGACGCCTCCGACCGTGGCGCTGACATCCCCCGTCGCGGGGCACATCGTGCGTGGCAGCACCGTCGCGGTCACCGCGACGGCTTCCGACAACGTCGGCGTGACGCACGTCGCGTTCTACGCGGGCGCCACCCTCATCGGCGAGTCGGCAGGCCCGAACTACATGGTCAGTTGGAACACCGCCTCGGTGCCAGCTGGGCCCGTCACTCTGAGGGCTTCGGCAATCGACGCCGCGCTCAACGAATCGATCTGGGCCACCATTCAGGTCACTGTAGACGAGACACTCGACACGGCGCCACCCACGGTGTTCGTGCCGGCGAACGCGACTGTCGGCGCCACAGCCCCGGCCGGTGCGACCTTCGTCTTCAGCGCGTGGGCCACCGATAGCGTCGATGGGTTCGTGCCGGTGTCCTGCATTCCGCCGAGCGGATCGACCTTCCCGATCGGCACGACGACGGTGACCTGCAGTGCGAGCGACGCGCATGGCAACACCGGCTCGGCATCGTTCACCGTGACGGTGAAGACAGTGCCGGCGGCCGGTACGGCCCTGCCGGCCGCGCCGGCGCAGAGTTTGTCGCTGATGTTCAGTCCGACCGCCGCGGTGAATTCCCCCCCAACGACTGCGAGCGTGACGGTCACAGTACTGAACGCCCCGGTGATCATCGGGACGCAAATTGCAGGGACTTTCAACGACGCGACGGGGCACTCGGGGCAGTCACACCTTGTCTATGCTCCCAACGCCGGCGTCTGGTGGCTGTTCACGTTGTCCTCGGCCCACGATTCGTTCAACGACCACACGGTCCGCAGTTACGTCAGCAGCGGGCCGGATCTTGCGACCGCCACTTGGGCCGCCGCCTCGGCAAGCCCGAATCTGGCCAATGCGGGCTTTGCGACCAACTCGCTGATGGCGGGCGGCCGGTCGTTGGGCGCGGCGCTTTTGAGTATCGGCAGCACGGACTACGTCCACCTGTTTGCGTCGGCGGCGTTCGACGGACAGGTGTCGTCGAACGGCCATATCCGCGCGCAGCTCGGCGCGACGTCGATCACCTGGGGCAGTTGGAATAACCCCGGCTCGCCGAACACCGCATCGCAGTGGCAGGGTCCAGCCGGTACAGGCGCGAGCGGTGCATCCAGCAAAACACCGTGGGGGAACGCGGTCGGCGTCTCGACCGGCGGCTTCATCCATCATTTCAGCGTCACGATGGACCAGGAGGTCGATTGCGTGGTCGGCCGATCGACCAACGCGGACACGTCGGCGTCGTGGACCAACGGATTCGGCACGAACACCGATCCGGTCGCGAACCCGTCGATGACGTCGCCGCCCGGCACGACCGCGGTCATCGACAAGACGATGCCGAACGAATGCAAGGCGCTGGCGTTCGCACCCTTGGCGTCGAACGCGATGCTGGCGGTGTACCACAACGGCGGCACGCCTTCAGTGGTCCAGCCGAACCTGACGAACCTGCGTTACACGAAATCCGGCGCCTCCGGCATCTGGACGAACGTTCCGACAAACGGCCTCGGCGGCGATGGCAACGTCTTCGCAGCGAGCGCGACGATCAATCAGAACGACTGGGCGCTCGTTCCCGTGACCACCACGAAGATCTACGCCTTCCGCAGGAACGGCACGGCCCTCGACGGCGCGTCGTATGCCGCCGCCACCAACACCTGGGCGGCGCTGTCGCCCGCGCCGCCGGCGTTTGGCACAGGTCAGGCGTTCAAGGCCGGTGGCGGTCTGTTTGGAGCGACCGACGGGACGAACGTCTGGGTGTTCGTCATCAATACCGATGCGACAAACTCGATCCTCTATACCAGGTTCGACGGCACGGTGTGGACGTCGTGGGCAACGGTCCCAGGAACCGACACAGGCGCGCAGATACGCAATTTCATTTCGGGCTACCCAAGGGTCGCCAGCAATCAGATCGGCCTGGTCTGGACATACGGTCCGACTGGAGGTCTTTACGACGTGGCGGCCACGTCACTCGCCATCGGTGGCGCGGACACAGTGCCGCCGACTGCGTCAATGACGGCGCCCGCGAATGGAGCAACGGTAACTGGAGCCGCCGTCACCGTGTCGGCGAACGCCGCCGACAACGTCGGCGTGGTTGGTGTGCAGTTCCTGCTCGATGGAGCGCCGCTCGGAGCGGAGGTGACCAGTGCGCCCTACACGGTGAGCTGGAACACCGCGGGGACATCAAACGGCGTACACACACTTGCGGCGCGGGCCCGGGATGCGGCGAGCAACCAGACCACGTCGACGCCGGTGAGCGTCACGGTGGCGCACATCACGCCAACAATCACGTGGCCGACACCGGCCAGTATTCTTTCCGGGACGCCGCTCGGCGCGACGCAGTTGAACGCGACCGCGTCTGTGCCGGGCACATTCGTTTACTCGCCAGTCGCCGGCACCGTACTGCCGGCGGGCGCGGGGCAAACACTGGCGGTGACGTTCACGCCGAGCGACACCGCGAACTACACGACGGCCACCGCGAGCGTGCTCCTCACGGTGCTTGCCTTACCGAGCGTCACAGTCAGTTCGACCACCGCTCCTGCCGGCGGGACCGTCATGGCGACGGTCGCCAACGGTCCCGGCCAGCCGGGCGACTGGGTCGGGCTCTACGACGCCGGGGGCAACGCCGTGCAGTGGCAGTATCTCAACGGCTCGCACACCCTGCCCGCGAGTGGGGTGACGGGCGCCACGGTGACGTTTACCCTGCCGGCCACCCCGGGGACCTACAACGTGCGGTTCTTCAACGCCGCATACGTGTTGGTGGCGACCAGCGCGTCGATCACGACGACAGCGCCGAGCGTCACGCTCAGCGCGACGACCGGGACCGCCGGCGGCACGGTGATGGCGACGGTCACCAACGGGCCGGGCACCGCCGGTGATTGGGTCGGCTTGTATACCACGAGCGGGATCGCCATGCAGTGGCAGTATCTCAACGGCACGCAGGTGAAGCCGCCGGTCGGCTTCACCAGCGCCACGGTGACCTTCACCTTGCCGTCGACACCGGGGACTTACCACGTGCGGTTCTTCAACGCCGAATACACCTTAGTGGCGACAAGCGCGTCGATCACGACCACGGCGCCCAGCGTCACCCTCGGCGCCACGACCGGCATTGCCGGCGGCACGGTGACGGCCGTCATTGCCAATGGGCCCGGCACACCGGGCGACTGGGTCGGGCTTTACGATGCGGGCGGCAACGCGGTGCAGTGGCAGTATCTCAACGGCTCGCACATCATGCCGGCAACCGGGATCCCCAACACGTCGGTGACGTTCATGCTGCCGCCAACGCCGGGCGCCTATCAGGCGCGGCTCTTCAATGCCGCCTACACGTTGGTCGCGACCAGCGGATCGATCACGACGACGCTGCCGACGGTCACGCTCAGCGCGACGACCGGCAGCGCCGGCGGCACGGTGACGGCCACGATCGCCAACGGTCCCGGCCTGCCCGGCGACTGGGTGGGGTTGTCCGATGCGAGCGGGAACATCCTGCAGTGGAGGTATCTCAACGGATCACAGACGCTGCCTGCCGTCGGAACCGGCAACGCAGCCGTGCCGTTCACCTTGCCGGCGACGCCCGGAACGTATCACGTCCGGTTCTTCAATGCCGCCTACCTGTTGATTGCGATGAGCGGGTCGATTACGACCACGCTGCCGAGCGTGACGCTCAGCTCGGCCACGGGCACCGTCGGCGGCACGGTGATGGCGACGGTGACGAATGGTCCGGGCACGCCGGGCGACTGGGTCGGCCTCTATGACGCAACCGGGACCGTGCGGCAGTGGCAGTATCTGAACGGGACCCAGACGCTGCCGGCCGCCGGCATCCCCAACGCGACGGTAACGTTCACGCTGCCGGCGCCGGGGATCTACCACGTGCGGCTCTTCAACGCCACCTACACGTGGGTGGCCACCAGCACGACGGTGACGGTGCCGTAGACATCAATAACCGCTCCGTCGTGCGTTTCGCACCTGGTGACCCTCGGCACGAGCGGCGACGTCGCGCGCGGGCGGTTGCGCATGAAGGCTCGCAACAGCGGCCGTCAGCACGCCGACCAGCAACCGCGTCTCGTCATCGGTTACCGCCCCAACTTGATTGATACCATCGCTCGCTGGCCGTCCGCGAGTGCGACGCGCTGCGATCCGGGCACGAGCGACTCCAAGAAGTCGAGATTCTCGATCTCACCGTGCAGGTCGGCGACCTGGCGTCGGTCAATGGATGCGAGGTAGTAGTCGCCGGGCGGCAGGCCTTCGATATGGAACCGTGCGTCGCGATCGCACATCGCGGCCGCGATGAACCGTGAACGCGCGTATCTGAGCGACGAGTCGACCGCAAACGCGATCGCCAGGGCGTTGGTCGCCGGCCGGCCGCGAGCATCAACCACGGTTCCGGCAATCTCGCTGACGCGGTTCGTCAGCACGACTTCCACATCCTCCAGCGACTGATTGGGGCGGCCGAACGGCAGCACCGCATCGGTCACGTCGGATCCGTTCACGAGGATGGCCCTCAGCGCGTAACCGGCGGGCGCGCGCACCAGACGCAGGCGACGCGGACCCTGCAGTCCGGCCAGTTCGAAGCGAAGATCCTCGCGAATCAGGGCACGCGACGGACCCCCGCTGAACGTGGGCGAGAGGTCGGCATCCAGCACGATGGGCGAGATCTCGATTTCGCCCGGTTCCGCGGTGCCGCCGCCTTCGACGACGATGCGCCCGGCGATCGTGGAACCCGGAGAGAGGTGTACCTCGAGACCGGTGACGTCCGCGTCGGTGACCGTCACCAACACCGATGCCGTTTCGCCTTCGTTCCACGAGCCATTGCGATGCCGCGAAATCTGCAGTAGGTACTCGCCCGTCGGTACGTTCGTGAATTCGAAACTGCCGTCGCGCTCGACACGCGCTCCGGTCGCGATCGGTGCGACGACTCCGGACCGGCGGCTAGGAGACAGCGCGATGCCGCCGGTGACCGGCTGTCCCTCGGCGTCGAACGCCTGACCGGCGATGCGCGCCGTCCTCGTACGAACGAGCGAAAAATCGACGCCGGTTCTTTCCTGCGCGGTCCGAACCGAGACGAACTGTTCTTCGGACGGATTCGCCGTGCCAGGGTAGTACGTCGTCGCGTAGCCCGGCAAATCGATCGAAACGTTCGTGCCGGTGATCTGACCGACCACCGCAATCGGGACGTAGTCGCCTCCAGAAAGGCCAGACACCCGATAGCGTCCGAGATCGTCGGTCCGCTGCGCTGCGCCGGGCGCCCCTGCAAGACGCCGCTGCCCGTCAACCCGCCGAACCGTCAGCGCGTGGACCGACGCGCCCTCGACCGGATCTCCATTTTCGTCAAAGATGCGTCCGCTGATCACAGCGGGGCGCACAAGAGTGATGTTGAGGTCCGACGTGACCGCACCGGCAACGACCGTGGCGTCTTCGCCCAAGTCAAAACCCTCCCGCTGGCCGTATATACCTGGGACGTAACCGGTCCGCCGCGCGGTGATCCGGAACGTCCCGCCTCGGTCCTGCGGCAGGACGAATTGATATGCGCCGTCGACGTCGCTGATCGTCGCACGTCGCTGCGTCTGCGGCGCATCGGGCGCACTCAGCAGCACCTCAGCGCCCGCGAGGGGCCGGCCATCGGCCGCCACGATCCGGCCGCTGGCGATGGTGGCGTCCCGCGCGGGCGGCGCAACGCGAGGTCCGGCCGGCATGGTCGCGGGAACGACAAAATCGATCCCCAGTTTCTCGTCGCCGGGCTGAAGCGACATCGGTTCGCCATGTTCGGACTTCAAACCGCCGGGGTAGTAAATCCGCTGCGCCAGATCGCCGCCACCGGTCATGATGCCGCCGCCGGGAGCCGTGACGATCGACCGCACGGCGGCAAGAACGCTGACGAGGACCGCGCCGCCAGGCAGGCTGCCGATGCGGTACCGCCCCAGCTCGTCGGTCAATCCGAGGATCGGCGGCGGCGTCGTGACGGTTTGCTCGGGAATTCGCTCGATCATCACTGACGCACCAGGCACCGGCTCGCCCGCATCGTCGAGCACCGTGCCGGAGATCGCGGCCCCTCGCGCCAGTGCAAGGAAAACATCGTCCACGACCTCGCCGTTGCCGAGGGAGATTGGCGCCGACGCGCCCGCCGCGCCGTCTCCGATGATCATCTTCGCAAAGCCGGCCTTGCTCGCGGTCACTGTGTACTTGTCCGCGGCGATGTTCACGAACGCAAAACGGCCTTCGCGATCGGTCAGGACGGGGGGAAGGTCTCGCTCGGATGACAGGGTGACTCGCGCATTTCGCACCGGGTCGCCGTTCGCGGCCGCAACGACGCGACCGCGAATAGTGCCTGTACCTGATGAGGGTCGGAGAGGACGGTCGCGCGTGGGGGCTTGCGCGACGAAAAACGCGGCGAGAAGAACACCGACCGCGCGCGTCATGGCTCCAGCGATATTAACCGAGGAGCGCGAAGGTTGTCCGCCTTCCGAATTTGCGCCGAACGTTGAAGAAGCGTGCCTTTGTTGCTACGCCGAAGTGACAACGACCTCCAGGCGCAGAGGCAGGCTCAGTTCGCGAGCCGATACAACGTCAAGTGCTGGCCAGCGGTCAGGCGATCGCCCGGCAGCAGGGGATTCCACTTTCTGAGCGACGCGACCGTCGTCTTATAGAGCCGCGCGATCGATGCGAGCGTATCGCCGCGCTTCACCTCGTAGCTGACCTTCACCCGGCTGGACGCTTCGGTGGCATGCGCGAGCTGACCCGATGCAGCCACGGTCCGACGCGCCTCGGTGACCGGTGGCGTGCGCTCGGCTTGCGCCGACATCAGCACCGACGCCTCGTGCGGCACCATGAGCTTCTGGCCGGCCACGACGCGCGAGGTGGGCTTCAGGTAGTTCGCGTCTGCGAGATCCA
>Ga0137394_10000806_pt1 | contig 21936 bp, 25 predicted proteins | sample czobulk116metaG_FD_108278 | JGI IMG/M metagenome (GOLD analysis project Ga0137394, IMG submission 108278) | Vadose zone soil microbial communities from Angelo Coast Range Reserve, California, USA - czobulk1.16 metaG | ecosystem: Environmental > Terrestrial > Soil > Vadose zone | place: USA...
AACCCCCGATGACCAGCGGCCTGGGTGTGCAATGCTTCCAGTTCCCGTGTCTGGGTCGACTTCCTCTTCACCGCTGATGCCCTCTCATTGGTCATCAGATGCATCAGATACTGTACCGTATGTACATACATGGAGAACGTGGTACTACGTCAATGGAGCAGCCCCTGCCAGACAAAGATTGATATCTCATTAATGTACAGTTCTATCAGCGAGAAGATGGGGGATGACATGGCAGACAACAAAATAATTCAAAGAAAAAACATAAACGCGCGATAATTCCTCCTTGAAGACATACGGGCGATATCGGTTCTATGCGCTACGAGCGCGAGCCGACATATTTCTTCACGAGTGGCCGCCAGCACTCGGTCGAGAGGTGCATGTGCTCCCCATCGCATGACACAAGCACGACGCGGCCGCTCTCGTCGAGCGTGCGCAACCCAATCCAGTCCTCAACGTACAGTGGCTGCTTGCGCATCGGCACGATCGCCTTCTCAGCACGTCCCAGGTCGAAGAAAGTTCTCAGAGGGGCATCGCCTTCTTTCTCCTCCTTCGGTGGGTACGAACCGAACCAGGCGCTCTCCTTGGGCACGACCATGTGGTCCTGCGTGAAGAGCACGAGGACGAGGGCATCGAGCTGTTTGAGATGCGCAGCGTACGTCGCGTTTTTGTGTGACCCGGACAACTCATTGTTGATGGACGTTAGAAAATGGTTCGACTCGAGGTATTGTGGGAGCTGGGCGGGGTCGCGGTAGTACTGGGCCTATCAGCGATAGAGAGTAAGCAAAGCACAGGCGGCCAAGGCGGGAAGAAGGAACGTGATGTGCTTGGTTGTGGGGAAGGTAAGACGAAGGGTGCGTTACCTGAACGAGACTTCTCTGCGCCCACTCAGTGTACACACCGGCGCGCGCCGCGTTTCGTACAACATTGCAGAGTAGGTCGTAGGGCTTGCAGGGTGGGATATCAGATATTCCCATATGTTGCGAGCCAAAGGTGATGAGGTTCCGGATGGGCGGGTTGTTGTAGCGCTCGACGTATGCTCTAAGAAACTGCCCCCCTGGTGGTGGTGTCAGAGCCCCTTCCCTTTTTCCACTTTAGCACGGACCTTGTGAGAAACCGATTGCATCGAAGCCCTTGGACAACTGGGGTACGTCTTGAAGTTGCTGTGCGACGAGTTCCACTTGGCCGTCGACATTGCCGTACTGTTCGTGATGTTATGTAAGCAAAGGGCATCGGTAGTAGTCAAGGGCCAAGCTCAGAACGCACGAAAGTAGCCCGTTTGTCCTCTTTCGAGTCCGAGTCAACATACACAGAGTGTATGAATATCCCGGGATGCATCTCCTTTATGTACGACTGAAATTTGACAATGCCAGGCGAATCATACGAGTCACCTGTGGGCTTCGTTCATTGGCATACGAAATCAACGATATCAGGAAACGAAATGGACTGACCAAGCCCGTGCCAAATCACGAGGGGCCGAGGCTTCGAGATCTCCAGCACATCCTGCACAGGTCTAGCCAGAGCCCCGATAGCAGAAATGAGGATGAATGCGCTGTGGTACTTCATAAGTGATTGTAACCCTCAGGCTGGTCCGCAGCAAGCGCCGCGTCAATCATAAATGCATAAACGCGGATCTTAGTCACGTGTTGGGAAACGAAACGGGCTCTCGGAATCCGAGTCTTTCTGTGGGTCGACATGCGGAGTCCATCACTCATAAAGCACAACTGTATACCGTCTAACGACCCTTCTTGTTTAAGATGCAAACGTGTTGCCTGGTGTCTCTTCGCTGGGATATCTTGCTGTGCGCAGTGGGAGACGATTGAGGTAGACAGAGAAGGTTGTTGCTGATGACTTTCAGAGTTCTCGGAGCACAGTGGTAGTGAGAACGTAAGCCCGTGCAACTTAACCTGAGCAGGTACCTGGCAGACGGTTTACTGGCTCTATCAGTAGGGACTCTAGAGGCGGAAATGCGTAAGTTGCACATCCAGCAATAAAAGCCAGAACAATCAATCAAATCTGAGCGTTGATTGGGCGGCGCATCATATATTACTGTAATGACATGATAAGGGTGATGGAGCACGGTTATCAAGTTGACCTTTGATGTCCCAATTTCCATTCATATTCCATTCGGACATTCTATACCAACCACGTCCATGCCAGGCCACAGCGACGGGAACTCAATTCGCCCCAGTGGCAATTTCTCCTTAAGTGCTTGGTACGTTCGGGGACTTGAACATGTACCGAACATAGGGAGAAGAGGGCCACACACTCTGACTTGATCGATACCCACTTGAAACGTGTAGAAGTGCTGGCGTTGCCCCAATCGACGGTGGTTTTCTTTCAAAGAGGTATCATTAATGTCATCTCCGCTGTCCAACTTTACCCCTGTCATGATGCCGTTCTCCGGAAGTAATGGGTAAAATGATAGATTGCACCATCACCGTTATTGTTACTTTGTTGTCATCCTACAAAGCAGAGAGCAATATACCGAGTTTAAGAGTAGTCCTAAAGAACCGACGTTTACCCCGCAGCAAGGCTCAGAGTGGCATAGTGGTACATGACCACCACCTCAGCAGCGTTCCCATCTAGCCTAGATATGATCGGACGAAAATTGAACCGGGACATCACCGATAAGATGGTGCCGTCCTCGGCAACAAGCTCACAAGATTCCCAGCTGAAATTTCGGCATCTGATTATGCGAAGTCGTTTTATCGTAACATCAAAGATTGGCCCTTGAGGCAGACAGTCAGCAACAGTCAGCAACCCGACGTTGGGCGTTGGGAGTTGCGGAATGGATGGCAATGGCAAGGCACATTAATATTGCGAGTCGCCCGACGTTTCCCCTGAATTCTGTTCGCCATTAACGGCACTGGAGGCTTGCCAACTCCTGGTGTATGGGTTCATCGTTCATCCGCGGAGTTCAGGGTGTCGGCACCGCAGTCAATACCCGGCAGACATAGACACCTGGGTTGCAGAGAAAAAAGTACTCATCTGGAAATGGAAGGATATTTCATTCCTTTGCAAGCTGCCAGTACGGCATGCGTAGGAGGTTGCACCTCAGCTTTACAAGCGTCGCTTATCTATGCAGGAGTGGTTAGACCTAGAGCAAACTTTTTTTCCGGATGCCATCCCCCTCTACGAGGATACATGGCCCGCCATAGAGCACCTTATCTTCGAGTCCATTAGCATGAATATAACTGATTACAGCGTCATCCTCTGCTCCGGGTTGCAACCAAAGTGCAGGGATATTCAACTCCCTTGCTTGCTGGAGCAAACCGAGCGTCACCTGTCATCGGGGTCGCAGTCGAAGAGATAGAAAGGGGCAACAGAACTAACCTTGGCGTTGGTGACGATGCTCACTGAAGTTTCAGCGGGTGCTGGGAGATCCCCCAGAGTGGGTACCGTCATTACTCCCTCTAGCTCGCTCTCCTTCTACAGACAATACAACGCAAGCATGAGTACTGGTTTGGATACCATGGCAATTGGACGAAACGAACGGGGTGCACAGGGGTGGCCGGCAGGTTACGTGCCAGATACCACCGCAAAACCTGCCACGTCCGTTTGCATGAGCAGACTGCTCACGCGAGGGACGATCATGATGGTGCGCACTTTGGTACCATACTTCGACTGATCTTTCGACGCGCCGACCACTGCGTATCGAGACGACGAAAGGAATAGCTTTTGTATCTCCGTCACTGTGCGAGTCATGAGGTCAAGACGGATGACGATACGTGTCCGCCACCGAAGGATCAGATCCGCTGGCATGTGACCTCCGACGCGTAGTAGCCTGTATTCCGACGTCTTTCTTCCCATCCGCATCGCTGTCTCGAGTAAACAAAGTATGAGAATGCAAAGTAGCTGTTTAACTTGAAATTGATGGGCACGTGAACGCAACACGCCCTTGACGCGTGCTCGCCACGCGTCTTAGGCGCTGTCGTTCCCTGATTCCATATTCCCAGGTCTCCGTGGCGGCTTGCTTGGAACAGAGCCACACCTTGCATATCCCAGCGCAGGGCCGCTGCACCTATAGTTCATCTAGTACCCTCTCTTAACGTGGACCATGTCCTGGGTACCCTCGCCATCCACCGCGCGGCATCTGTTTTATGGTATCCTCATCGGGGTTTCTCTCTCATTCACATCTACGTCTGTCATCTCCGCGTACAGGAAACGTAGGGGGGACAATGCGACGCCAAAGGCTAACCTAAGGCCCATCGAGTTGCGGAGTGACGAAATACTGGACGGAGTGACGGGGTTGATCGGTGCGTGGTCCAGCAGTGTAGCCCGTGACCTTGGGCTCACGGATCTGTCTGGACATTTAGGAAATACACCGCTGGTTCGGATTAACTCTCTCAGCGATGCTTTGGGTGTCGAAATCCTTGGCAAGGCAGAGGTGCGCACGGACCGCTAAAATATGGATGTGTGACGATCGCATGTCTCTGAGAATGAACGCTTATACAGTTCCTCAACCCAGGGGGCAGCGTAAAGGACCGTGTCGCACTCAGAAGTATGTTCGATTTGACGTCTGCAACGGCCCGTCTCCCGTTGACCATTCGCTCGTAAAGTGATCGAAGATGCCGAGCGCGAAGGACTTTTGCGACCGTACACCAGTTCGCGAATCTTCGAGGGTACAGTTGGGTCCACAGGTATTTCGATAGCCACGATAGCCAGGGCACGGTGCGTATCTAACCCCTCACTCATGAATGCCTAATCGTCAATGACGATACTAGAGGTTACGACGCCAGTGAGATTATTTGTTTCATGAGCCGATTTCGCCACCCTGACTGGCCATGTTATTAAAGCCATCATCATGCCCGACGATGTCGCCTATGAGAAAGTGAAGGCACTGGAGGCTCTTGGCGCAGGTGTTGAGAGGGTTCGACCTGCAAGCATAGTGGATAAGAAGCAGGCAAGCCTGGTTGTCCGATTCCTTGATTTTTCTCGTTTACGAGCCTTTCTTTGTTTGTAGTATGTGGTAAGTGTGCAGTGGGCGCCTGACGGGAGAAAAACCTCTCATGGTTGCTCCAAGAACTTAGCCCGGGAGTATGCACTTCATTTCACGAATACCGGTACTCGCGGAACGTCCAAGGGTTCGCGCTCGCCTAATCACGCCCATCCACATATCCTCAAAAAAATGGCCTCTTCTGTCGCTGTCACTACTTCCGTCGCGTTGAATGGCAACGGCAACGGACACGCGTCTTTCGATGAAGAAGAGGAGTCGCATTCCCACCCTCGCGGTTTTTTTGCGGATCAGTTCGAGGTCAGTCCCAGCCACGCTAGCCATCGACACAAAGTGAACGTGGCACAAACACCCATATTAGAATCGCAGCAATTTTGATGCACATTTTTCTGGCACGGGTCCTGAAATTTGGCGACAGACGAACGGCGAAGTCGCTGGTTTCGTCGCCGGCGCCGGTCGGTCCACCGTAGTCACGTCTCTAGCCGCTGTCTGATGCCAAGCTTTCTGAAGGGACCGGTGGAACGATCGCGGGCGTTGGCCATTTTCTTAAATCAATGGCGGATGACACTCTTGTGGTGCTAGCGGATCCGGAAGGCAGTGGGCTTTACAACAAGGTACGTTGAGCGGCTCTCCGATTTGAATTGGCAGTTGACAGAACCATGGATGAAAATGTGCAGGTAAAGCATGGGGTCATGTTCGACATCAAGGAGAGCGAGGGTACCAGACGACGACATCAAGTCGACAGTGTCGTTGAGGGCATTGGGATCAACCGTATCACGAAGAATATTGAGCTCGCGCTCCCCGTGATTGACGATGCGTTCCGGTGCGCGTCTCAATTTCTGTTCCTTATGTCAGGTGACACCAGGAAGTTGACGACGGGTGACATCGGTCGTAATAGGATAACGGACGCCGAGGCGGTAAGCATGGCGCGCTTCCTGGTACAGCGCGACGGCCTGTTTCTTGGGTCGAGCAGCGCCGTGAATTTGGTGGCGTGCGTCAAACTCGTGCGCAAGATGGGTTGGAGCAATGGCGAGAAGGTCGTCACGGTTCTGTGGGTTTTTTTTCCTGTCATGCATGCTATTCGACCCTTGATTTCGCTGACGACGCTGTGAACTTTCCTGTCAATTTAATCCAGGTGTGATTCGGGCGCTCGACACTACTCTAAGGTTCGTCTACTTCCTTTTCGGCTCTGCCAGTGCGTCGCTGGTTTTTCGGGTGCTGATGGCTGTGGTAACAAACAACTTCACACAACAACAGTTCTGGTACGTTTTGTTGTTTATTTCATAAGATCACTGCAGCCGCGACTCACCAAATGTCAAAACATCGTGCGCGGATTATCATTACAGGGACGACGCATACCTGTCCAGGGCCGGGATACCCGTCGACATGGGCATCGTTCAGGATTTACTTACGCAGCCGTTCCCGCCCATGTCGTCGATTACTAAAATCTAATATTATGTCCTGTCCTGCGTCGCGTGGCCCCCGCCCGCCGAGTCAAACAAAACACGAACGCAGCAGCATTCAGTTGGGGACGAATCGGGCGCAATCCGTCATGCAATTCAATAGCCCGGAAGCTTTAGAAATGAAAATCGTATGCGTGTGCTGCCAGACTCTCCTTCCTCGCTCGCGTGGCCGAGAGTTTTCGTATTCAAAGGGAAAAAAAATTGGGTCTTTAATTTATTTTCTCGACCCTCGAACGTGAGCAATGCAGTGTGAGCCCCGTCTTCCTTCTCCTCTGCGAAGAAAGAATCCGCTTTGTTTCTTCCCTTCTTTTCTCTTCTCTTGGATTTTTATTTTTATTTTTTTGCATTTTTTAGCGGCTGTCGAGGGTCAGAGCGATGATGATGATGAAAGTCTTCATGTGGGGGAAGTCAACTGACTGATTCATACTCAAGAGGAACCAGATCCGCTACTTGGGCCAACCTTTATCTTGTCCCGCCCTCGTCCAGTTTGGCTACTGTAGCCGCTAACTGGAAGCGGCTAATGTGTAACACCGGTTGACCCGGGGCGCACCGCAAGCGCCAGCGGTCGCACCCCTCCCCCTCTTCTGGGATTTTAATAGAATGTACCGATGGAATCTCGTGATGGGTTAAAATCCCCCCAAAGGCATGGAACGGAGCCTGAGTTGATTGGTTCTAGAGCCCTTTATTGGTGCCGAAGCCCCCCACAATTCAGGGACTGGAGCTCATCGCGTCGCTTGCGCTTGCTTCCCGGTTACGACGGAGGTCAGCGGGGGGAGTCGCGGAGGGAGTGCGCAGCAGCTGCAGTACATGGGCTATGTAAGTCATTACTGTATCCTGGTGCGCCGTGAAGCGACAGGTGCCGTAGTGCACCGTTTTGCGTATAAGGACATATTGCACGCGTGCAAGGGATCCACATGGAAAGGACAAGCTCAAAAAAAGAAACGTAATACGCGAGAATTTATACTTTCTTTCCAATGTTGCCTTCTTGTCCCTCTTTATTATCACTTTTTGATGGATGGTACAGATAGCGGGTAAAATATGATAGCTAGGATCCGTATAGTACTAAAGTCTAAAACCCGAAGAAACTCTCGATAAAGAGTGGTTGCATCATCTACCTGGGAGAATGAGGATTACCGGAGGGCAGAAATGTAAAAACAATTTGGTACAATTGATGACAGCTGCGACCCGCGGGAGCATTTGAGAGTAGTTTAGAACAGTCTTGGCGTCTATTTGAGTAGGACGCTTCTGTTGAGAAATTTCACATGTGCGCCGAGGCACGCCGGAGGCTTAGCGTCGTTGAGGCCTCACAGATGCTTCTTTGGAACGGCGGCCGCGGTACGACTGTGCAGGATACTCACATACAAGGTGACGCCGCGCACAGGGCCTGTCCATACCAAAAGGGAAAAAAGGTTGATGAGTCGTCAGCACAAAGGCACACAGGAACGGGGAGATAGAGGGAAAAGCGACGGGGAGTGGCGAGCGGCATCGGACATAGAACATAAAAGTGGGATAGGTGGAAAACGTATTGAATGGTTGTGTATGTGTTTGTGGTGCGAGAAGAGAATACAGTAAGGGTAACAACTGACATCGGAATTTTTAAGGAGAGCAAGGACGTACTCGCATGTTCGATCACCGCTACCGTCCTTGGCCGGCGGGCCGCAAGCGATCTTTCGACCGCGACAAAAGAAGCAAGCCAGCGGCTGTACGGGGCGCGTGACGCGCCGCTGCTTTGGCGCTCGGCGCCCGGCCGTATCTCCAGGTGTGGACGAATCTGGCGCGGGAGGAGGGGCACTAGCAATCGACGGTCGTCTAGGAACTGGCGCTTCAGTGGATTGGTGGGCGCGGACGGGTGGTACCGTTTGCGGAATGGAAGGGACGACGGGAGGAGCGGGAGGGGATGGGAGGCTTGGAAGCCCGCTGGTACTGGTGGCGTCGTCCAGGTACTGTCGATGTTGTGTCGGGGACGGCTCTGAATCGCTCCAGAAGGAAGACAGGGAGGTACAGGGAGAGGTCGGGGAGTTGGAGGACGCAGATGTAGGATCGCACAGATTCAGGGAGGGCACGTCACTAAGCTGCAAGGTGTACGACTGCAGGCTCTCTTGGTGTGCGGCAAGGGGACTATGGATGTTCACGAGCTGCACGGTTCATCCAGCACAAGTCAGCCCAAGGCATGCGATCGACCACGTCAAGTTATGCTTCACCTGGTGTGGTGCTCCCTGGAACTTATCGACGTACGAGTAGCCAGAAAGGTTCAAATGGAAGAAGTTGTCGTCCAGAGTAGAATCGGTGCAATATGGCATGTAACCATCATACCAGTAGTAGACGTTCTCTACAGCGTCACTCTGATATGAGGAATGGCTGTTCCCGTGCCCGTTAAGGTAGGCCTGGATAAAAATGGTCAAACGGGCCCTACAGACTGGCGTGCTTGCTTACCTCGTTGACTTGGGCACGAGACATTCGATACAAATCGAAGTGTTGGTTAGCCTGCATGACGGAGAGCAATGGAGGATGAAATAGTCAGGGTGGCTTGAAATAAAAGAAATTCAGCTGGGGGGAGACCAGGCTGGTATTTGAAGCCGCAACTGAAAAAAGTGGGGTTGGTAGGTTGTACCTGGTCGTGCTCGCGGAGTTGAGAGAAAGCTACCATCGCTTGACAAATGATTGTGAGTGTTACTTTGGAAGCTTTGGAGCGGATCTTGATGCCTTAGATTTGTGGAAGCCGAGGAAGACAGGCGCGATCTCATCATCCTGGGGATGGAAAAGCGGATACAAAGACGCACCAGGAACGCGAAAATGGCCCAAAATGGTCACAGGCAGACACAACCCGACCCAAGACCGTGACTGCGTTATGCCATCTCCGACTGACCCGCGGTGGTCTGAGCGGCGATAGTATTTCCGTGTTTTTTGGGTCAGTGTACTGTATAGTAGGACAGGACAATCTTCAGCTTTCGTGAAACCTGGAAAGCCCAAAATACGGCTCAAAAGCCCGAAATTTGATCGGTGGATATTATCGAGACCTTTTTGCTTGTTTCAACGTTTCTTGATGTTGTTTTTGAATTTATTTATAATTTTATTCTTTACAAGAGTCGGGGGGAACTTGGGCAGCGTTGAACATATATATGTTTATGCACAGCATGCCTTGAATAAGGATAAGCATTTAGAGAAGAACGGATTGCTTCTGTTCATGCTTCTCTTTGTCTCCCTATCTTGGTTCTTGGTTTCTTCACCGCCCTGCGATGTTGTCCGTGTTGGATGTGGAGGAAAATGTATCCCACGGATCTGGAGGGGAGATCAAAGCTCGCACAAGGTCGACGTTTCTTGCCATGTCCCGAGCCCCAAGCTCTCGCCAAATGGCATAGTCAAGGCCCATGATTAAGTAAGTATATACCTGTCAGTCGTAGCAAACTCATTGGACGAGCAGCTCTTTGGCGCGCAGTAAGGGAGGTTTTGCAAGACTAACCTTTGGTGAAAGCCACTAACCGAAAGGGCCAAAGTTGTCCTTGCCCAGGTCGGATCTCACGAAATGGAAGTCTCTTCACCCCAAAAAAGGAGACGGAAGAGCTTGAACCCAGGCGCAGCTCTTCGGCTTACGATCACCTCAGTCCTTAGCCTCCGTCGTCGTCGTCAGAGAGCCGCGTGCTGTAATTTGCTCCCGCATCCCGGTAGACTGGCGCATGCCACAGGGCGGGTTGTGTGCACTTTGATGAGCTGCATGATATTGTCGGTCGAACACGCAAGAAGACCATACAGTATATCTAGCAACGTACGCAGTTCCTATTCTCACGAATATATGTGCGACAAGTACCGCCGGGAACGAGCGGCTTCATCATGACGGTGGGTGCTTCTGTCGCAAACGCGAAGCTAAAGCCGTCAAACATCTGTAAATTGCGTTCGGACCGTCCAAAGCTTTCCAAGTCCGACCATAAAATTCTGGTCACAGGGACAACAATAGACACCCTCAATTTCGACGACCCCCCGGGCCTCAGAACCCCAAACCTGGGCTCCTCAAAAAGGTCATAATATGGCTATCAGGGGAATGTTGGGGCCGACGGAGAGCTTTTTTTTCGTAGCGAGGGAGGATGAACAGTATAGCTCAGAGTAAACGTTTCGGCCGGCAGCCTCCGATGACTTCCGACGGGAGCGGGCCTCAAAATTGACCGGCCCGACCGGCCCGTTACCGAGGATCCCGGAGCTCGAAGAGGCTTGCGATGTACAGTAGCATGGCATGAGAATTCTGATTACCCGTCAGTCATCTGCGACATATGACACCGTCGAAGAAGACCCTCGGATCCTTCGAGCCAAACCGTTGTTGACGGGCGCATTGGTTGACCAGTTGCACCCTCGGCAACACAACTGAATGCCGAAAGGCGCTAATGTTGCCATTATGTGGTTAGCTCCAACTGACGGGTTTGTGTGGCTAAAGCAGCCTGAGCGCTCAGCGCTCAGCGCCCTGCCTCAACCCGCCCCTTGTAGGCTTGCGCCCCCTGTCCGAGAGACGGACTGAGCCAAGATGGGCGGGCTCGGTGCGCTAGAACGTGGCAGCTCGCTGGGATAAGCTTTCTGCGCTCTGCTGCGGGGAGTGTGCTGCCTCCTCCTCCCTCCTCCCGTGTTCCTACATAGCCTCCGAACCTCATTTTGTTTGGAAGGTTTGGCACCGATAGAAAAAGGGTGGATCACGAGCCCCGGAAAAAGGGTGGCGACTTGAGGGGTGGCGAAGGTCATCACATCAGTCCTGATCCTGATGCGATCTCGGAGAATCCGGGGCTGACTCGGAGGGGGGTCGGTTTAGAAAATTTTCACACCTCGGAGAGGACACGGTGAGGGGTGGAAAGTTGGAGTGGCGAGGCTTGAGTACTAGTGGGGACAACACCCCCGGGGAGCCCGGCGCGAATGTACTTGCAGCGAGGCCCCAGCTGTGCGGCTCACTCGCCGAAAGAGTCACCCGGGACACCACCACCACCTCTGATCGCCGAGCCTGATTGGCTAGACGCCGCATTGGAATTCGTGAGCCAAGATTTCTTAGCTGCGTGGCTAAGGCTTCATGACCATGATTATGCGTCTCGTCTCCTAAGCACTGGCACGACCATCATGATCGTGGCGAACGCTCAAATTTGATACATCATACGTACATGTGCTACATACACATCATGCTGTACTAGTACGTCGCGCTGCCGGGCAGGACAGGGGGCAGCACACGCGTGTGGTGGCGCCGTATACGTCTACTGGTACGTCTTTCATGGATTAGCTTTCATCGTGGGATGCACGCGGCCGCGCCTACTACACTGTGACGGTACGTCCCTTGATTTCCTCGACCCTTGTTGTCGATGGGCGGCCAGGAGCGCGAACATCACAGCTTGCAGCATGTCAATTTAACTTCGCAGATGCCATCGCTGTGTTCGTTCTATCGAGCCACCCCGCTGCACCACGCCTGCAGCGCGACTATGACCCAGAGCCCACGCCGCATCGTCAGTGTACAGCGAATCGTCGATTGCCGCCAGCAGCGCTCCACCGTCCATTCGACGCGCAGCCACGATCCCAAGTTCTCACCTGACCGTTGGCAAGTATTTCCCACTTAACTGACCCCAACGCCCCACGACGAAGTTCAACCCTTAGCAGAAATCTGATAGAGTTTTTCGGAAAACATGCGTTATAATGTAAACCAACCCGGGAAATTATCCAAAAAGGAGAAAGTAACCAAGACAGGACAAAAGATATGCAACCGGGTATGACAGATCACACAAGGCGGAGAAAAGCGTCGTTGCAAGAATCAGCACTGAGGGGAGGCAGGGTCTCTGTCTTCCACTGGAGAAAGCTCGCCATCGCTGTTCAGCGCGGCCCAATCTGCTTCGATGCCTTGTTTGAGGGCCGCGATCTTTGCACCGTGCCCACGGAGATACGAGACAACCTCACGCGCGTGACGCCATCCAATAGGCTCGGGCGGTGATTCATCTACGCTATTGGTATCCGAGGCGCCCGCGGGACTCTCCACACCGCCGTAAACGCGCGCCAGATGAACGGAGGCGCGCACGCGCTTATCCGCGGGGCTGGCCTCTAACTGGGCTATGAATGACGCAAGCGAACGTAACGCCTCGGCGCGAGCGCGCAGGACATGTCGCATCACCCGTCCTGACCGCGGACGCCGTGCACGGTACGGCTGGGGTGATACGGGGGGCTCCGGCGCAACGCAGTTCACAGTGACCTTGGTCTTCCCTGTGATCCATTCGCTCGTGGGAGGGATGGGGGTAGCAGTGTATTGTGCAAGTGCCGTCAACGAATACTCCCACTTTTTGGGCGCCCAAACACCAAGGAGTACGCGCCACGTGGCAGCAACGCGTTTCATGCTAAAAAAGATAGTGTTAAGGGAAAGAGGCATGGGCTTCGAAGAGAAAACGTACTGCTGGTAATTATCTTGGCGCATAGAAATCAGTTAAAGCAAGGGGGTAGCGCGTTACGGTTAAATTACTCACCGTTGATGAGCTTGTTATGATACACGGCGAATAACCAGACCAGGGTAGCAGAAAGGATAGCGCCAATAGGAGTAAACCATAAAAATGCCCACATTACCAAAAATGCGGTAGGGTAGATCAGCATGAGGAGGAACATCCCAAAAAGGACCTTATTCTGCGCCTGTGTTTCTTCCTCATCCATCGCGAGTCGTGCGCCCTGCCGCGCCATGACATAGGCGGGGAAATGGACAATCAAGGGCAGGATGAAAAAAGGTAGACGTATGAGACAGGCAAGGCTGTCTCTAATCAGTACGAGGAGCGTGAACAATCGACTGGGGAGATCGACGGGTTGATGGGGGTCCAAAGTCCGGGGAAGTGGCAACGACGAGAGGACCGAATTGGTTAGCTGCGCTGACTGCAATAGTGAATAGTATTCTAGAAGAGAGCGCCGCAGGGCTTGAAAGTTCGGGGTAACATCGGGGGTTGAGAAGAGATCCACGAGCCTGATAAAAAGATAAATAGGGGCCCTAACTTCAATGGCATTGGACCTACGTCTGAGAAATGTTAACATATTCGTCACGGTCGAGCGACTTCTCGTCTTCCCAGAGGAGGTCTCTTGCCATGCGGGCTACGTACAGTGTGTCCCTAAATCGAAGCGAATAAGACAACAAGGTAATCAGGTAACCTTGATGTGTTTACTGACCAGTTGGGGGCGTTGATCGTCAACTCCACAAGTCGTGTTTCGATGGTGTGCGTGAGGAGCTTCACGGCGGCCCGCCTTGGACCCTCGTCGCCTTCTAGAACGCGTTCGAACAATGGCATCGTAGGGATGGGGCGGCCAAATCTATGCGGTCAAGGTGTCAGGTTGCATATGGAAGTGACGTGCAAGGCAACCAACTCCATGATAACCTGTCAGATCCGACATTCAGAAGTTTTGCGTAGGTCGATGAACATGTCAACAGGACGCACATAGCTTCGGTACTTTGACTTGTTGGTGTAAACAATGGCGCAAGGCACAATGACGAGGGGCTCTTGAGGCACGTTCTCTGGGTTTTCTTTGGCCCATTTGCTGTACTCAAGTGAAGCCCATGCAGCGCCTTCTTTGACTTGCATTATGCGCGGCGAGGTGTAGCTGGTGCCCTCTGGGAATAGCGCCACTGCGTTGCAACTACTGAGGGCTTCAATGGTGCCACGGAAGAGAGCCTGACGATCCTTGCTCTTGCGGTCTACAGGGATATTTCCCGTGCTGTAGAGGACTTTGCGGAGTACGGGATTCGCGAAGAGACTAGCTGGGTTTACCAGTGGGCATATCACCACGGATGAGATGAGGGAGTCCGACCTTTGCTCCAGTAATGTAATATTCGCTGGTGAGGAAACGCCGAGGCTGGGTGACATCAGCTGGGGCAATTGGGACAAAACGTGGGGACGGACAAAGAATGGCCGGGTCAAGCATCATATTGTGATGAGTAGCGGTCCTACAACGAGCCCATCAGTAACAGCCAAGACACCCCAAGTACAAAAGCGTCATCATAGGCAACCCTGGATAGGGAAACGTACACGATTATGGGCCCATTCGCGGGAACATTCTCCCCGCCAATGACGCGCACCTCGGTGAAGAATGAATGAACTGCCCATGAGGCAATGCGGACAAGGAATCTGTGTAAGATGTAGTCGGTATCCATGGCTAAGAGCGAAACTGCGCCCTCGATGTCGATGTGGACACGTTCGAGGGGGAGGACCGCCAACACATCGATTAAACAGGGGTCCACAGCTACGTCGCTGGGGAATGGAGGCGCGGGAGTTAATTCCCTTTCTTGACGAGCGACCGGACCGGCAGAACTCCGGTGACGCGGTTGGTGTTCGGAGGCCGATGAGGACACGTCGCTCCTGCCGCATACAACCACCCCTTGTCTTCGCTATGCATAGCATCTACAGTAGATTTAACAATGTTACTGCTACAATCTCCACTACCGTCATGGTCCTTCTTGCCGCCATTGCGCTCTCTTCCTTCGTATTCACCCCACACCCGACTGGGTCTCTCGACGTGACTTCTGTCAAAGTGTAAGCAGTGACTTTTCTCTTCCATCGACAAGCACAGGTGGCCTTGTAATCGCGCACTCTGAAACCTTTGACTCTGCTCACTATAATCCTCCCATTTGACTGGCCCCTTCCCACTATCCGTCCTGGCGGTCGCGGATCGATCGGCGCAACGGGGAGCGTCAAGTGTCAACACGTCCAACGCTGCGATCTCTTCACATGGCGATATTGTTTTCCGCTCCTCCCCTATCTTCTCTTTTTGATCAATACGCCGTTCTGACGCCAACTTTTTTACCTCTAGGATCGCAGGAGAGGAGCGACGGTATCCGCACCGCCGGCAAGAATATGCCTTTGTCACATTTAATATCAGTGCTGGTGCGTCCCCGTGAGCATACACGCCTATGAGTCTTGATCAAGGTCTCTCATTTCCGCCCCGTGCGCGATATGATCCGTTATGAAACTTCGGACTTCTCTAAAATCAAAGATCTTTCGTCTTTATTCAACTGGAACACGAAGCAGCTGTTCGTTTACTTGGAAGCCGAGTATACCAATGCGAAGGGGGTAAGTAAGCACAAACTATTCGTATCTTCTATGATCGTGCCACGGAGTGGGACAACAGCCAGGCATGAGTATATCGTTTACGCCCTGAGGGTTGAGGAGAATTCGTGTGGGTCGGGCCTACCGACCCTGGCAACGTAGCCAGAGATATTCACCCGTCTATTTGCCGAGATATTTCCGGTGGTTCATGTGACGAACGGGTGTGGTGTCAGACTATCTGTCATGACCACCGCGTACTGAGCTTTCATTTTGCCCACATGTTCTGCCAGAACGATGGCGTGATGCCATGAAATTTGGTTTTTGTTTTGTTTTTGGGGGTTTTCTTCGATAATATTGAGCCCCTAACTCATTCATTCGATGCGGCTTTCACAGGTGCGGAATGAAGTTGTATTCTGGGATCGCATCGTCCAGAGAAAGGAGGACTCAATCATTGCGGTTTCCGGCAAGAACAAGTACCCCTTCCGTGAGATGTCCGCGAGATTCAAGTACGTCCGTGTCCTCTTCCGTGGCGTAACTTCCATATGCTCCGTTATCCCCGTGATCGTTGCTGGCTGACACGTGCCACTGCAGAGGGTCTACGCCTGCCAATTACACCCTAAAGTACAATGTCATGCCTTTTGCGGGCATCCTGACATACGGGGAGGCTGCCCGCGTGACGGAACCAATTGAGTTCCCCTTGGCACGGGAGCGTGTAGAGTAGACAATATTTGTCAATATTCAAATGGAAAGAGTAAAAACTTCGAACCCCGGTCCATGCCAAAAGATTCATTGGTTAGGTGGGCAACACAGCTGACCCACTTTTGTTGGATTTGCTATTACGGTGAGTCAGGAAAATGACGCCAAGATTTATGCTGTCAGTTTGCCGGTATCGTCAACTACAGTTAATGAGGTATGTTGGTTTGAATACTTGAGTGCATGCGTTACTAAATTGTCGGGCATTCCGATCGACGCGATCAGTTGCGTGGCGGTAGTAGCCCTGACTTTTTGCCTCGTGCGGACAGCCTTGTGATTTCTGTGGATGATGAACCCTTCCTCGAGTACCTCCCGCCTCTGTTCCTATCCTCACCTCCGTCTCCTGCCGCGAACGCCCCTTCTCCAGATAAATATCTGCGCTTGCAATACTCTCCCCCGGCTCCGGAAAAAGGCAGTCAAGTCGTCCATGCGGTGGATCTCAATACGTCCTCTTCAGCGTTCTCGATCAGGGACTGGATAGTTAATCCCTCGTCTTCGCCAGCGCATACTAAGGAGGTGGCGATATCCTTCTTCATTTGTGCCGCAGTGCCAGGACATCTGACGGCACGGCAGTACCAGGCATGTACTCGATCACTCGGTCAACCACGTGGAATTATCATTGAAGTGGTGCTACTTCCTCCACGTTGAGACCAACCCAGCTTCAAACGCGTGGGATATATAGCCCTCATTCATTCTCGATGGAAAACTCGGGACAATTGCATCGAATCGATGAAATCCGCTAGGCATTTCTTTGACCCTGACGAGTATGCCCCTAAGAACGTTGCGTACCCTGCATACGATGAGTAGGTCTAAATGATACCACCTGACATAGATGCACAGGAAGGAAAAGGGGTGTTTAATTTTCCCTATAACGACAAAAGATATCCAAGACAACGGCGGAGGCGTAAATGCCAAATGGACACCGGAACAGTGCTGACTGTTCTTCCCAGCCTAAAGCGAAATAAGCAGCCGTGCCCTCGGCACGAGGCGCCAAGGTCACACGCGCTAGCACTGGCAGATAACAAGGACGCCACTCGTCTGATTCGCCTTTCTTTTACGCGGCTAGCTGGACTGCTTTTCACACGCGGAAGTGGGCAATAGCCATGGGGAAGTGCGGAGCTGGTGCCTTTTTGTTTGCAACTGCTCCTGCGAGTCATCACAACCTTGACCCACCTCCGCTCCCACCCGTCAAGATCATGTTACTCGGTAATCGCACGGTTTCTCATTCATTTCGCAGGATCCTCAACGTCTAGAACTTCGGAACCAACTCGCAAAACGCCGCAGCAACCTGTTCCAGTTGCTTCATAGGAGGCCCGACGGAACCTCCCAGCTGCAGAACTAGGGACATGAGGTGCCCTTTATTGGCATTTCGTAACGCCCTGTGTGGAGGTCAGTGCCGTCAGCTGACCCATGTTAGGCATCGCATTTTCTTTGATTTCAATATGGACGCACTTCCGTGGGGCCTTTGACGCCTACGAGTGGGGGTGCGCTCCCGTGCTGCACAGATTCACGTTAGTACGGTTGATTACCCTCCAGGCTGTTGTATCAAGTGATTGTAAAAACGCATATATATTCTGTAAATCCGGCGGGGCTCAAGCCATTCCAGCTGTATCTTCCTTCCCCTTGGGGATGTTCCTAGCACGCTCTGACTGCATTGATACCCACCAGGATGGCTGAGACGGAAATTGTAATGGACAAAACCCCGAGATGACTTGCTCAAGCGCTCAGATGTCGCATGCGCTGGCCCATGTCAGTTTGTGACCCCATACTGAGCGCCGGCGAAAGTTGCGCACGTTGTGAGCCTAAGAGACAGACACAATGATGGAAGATGAGGCCTATGAGACTAGGTAACACGAATTACAACCGTACAGTAGCATATCCTGGATTCCATGCAAATTTCATCTCGGGAAGCGGTTTCTGAACCAAGTGTATTTCAACATGACTTTGTTGTTCGACGACGGACCAATGTCCAAATTTCATCCCTCACCTGCCCAGGAACGACGAGGGCGTGATTCTGTTTGTTGTGGAGGCCCATACTCCTTTCGGCGCTCATTTGCCATCCCCACCCCTCCCCCCACTGGCAGTCTTTTAGATCAGGGACCACGCGCCGAATGGTATTTAATAAGGAGACGGGCCCTCGCAAATTCGCGCTTTACCCGTGCTTTACATCGGTGTACTTGTATCTGTGTCCCATCCGGGGTTGCCACCGCCCTTCGTCGACACGCTTCTTTGCTTCCGCTCAACCGATGGAACATTTACTTCCAGAGTCTCCCCATACCTCCCACTACGGGACTTGGTCTCCCTACCACGAACACGGGCTAGATTATGCGGGGGACTCGTATATGACGCCTGCTCATAGTAATCATCACGTGAATGGCGAGCAGGGCAACTATCAGGTATGTGCCAGTGCGTCCTTGTAAATGTAATCTGATGCCCGATCCTCACACATCTCGCCAATCAGCACCTGCAATATGGGCATTTCCATCCCCAGAGCTATGTTATCCCCCCAAATGAAGTCGTACAGCATCATACACCTATTAACTCTCCCGATCCATCCATGTCGTACTGGCCAGCGGGCCAGGTCCCTGCCACCGTAACCGCCGCCACCAGTGGCCCTCCTCTGCCCTCACTTCCTCTGGACCCTATGTACTACCCCAACTCATGTTATGAGGACCAAAACATGTCCCCGACGGATCATCGTCACGCCACCACAGAGGACCATTTTCAGCCTGGTCTCGCCAACGCGTGTGCTGGCACGGCTACTTACGGCACAGCCGGCTTGATGTACTCAGACCCAGATACCACCCTCGCCACGTCAAGCCGCGCCACCGCGCTTACCGCACTCGTCCAGTCCCCAGTCATTGCCCACAACCAGAGTGAAAGTGGGCATGACCCCGTGCCTGTGGACGCGACAGCGCGAACCGCAATGTACGAGGTGAGTACCCGCCGACACCCTGTGGGGCGATGATCCCGGATCTCAGGACTTGCGCTCTGCGCGTGCCAGGGAAATGCCACGTTCCACTCCACAGATCCAAGCTATACTCAAATAGGGCCATATGTGGACCCGTTCACCAATACAGCCACCACGCGGCGGCAACAGCGACAGCAACACTACGCACCTCCTCTGGCGCCAGAGGGCCAGCAGCAGCCGTATGTGGCTGCGTCCGCTCCAGCGCGCGACGCGCAGAGCCAGTTTATAGCGCCGGCACCCACGCCCGCGCGTTCAAAGCCAAAGACCGCGTCGTCGACTCCGACTCTGCCGCCTCGTGCCAGGTCTCCGATGGGCCACCTGCCGTACCCAGAAGAGGTCGCCGCGGCCAAGGCAAAAGCCGAGAGCCAGCGCCGGCCCTCGTCCGTGCCGAGCGCCCAGTCGTGCTCTCCTGCTTCGACGCCGCTGCCGCTGACCCCGGTCCAGCAGACCCTCACGTTCATCACGTACCCCGAGACGGAGCCTCGGACGCACCGTGACGGCCGCGGGGGCAGCGGGGCCGATTCGGATGACCACTGGGACGACGATGACGGGTCGTCGCCGTCGCGCCGTGGGAGACGTGGGAAAAAACAGCCAAAGAAGGACCCGTTCCTCGCATGCTTCTTCTGCAGGGGCCGCAAGATCGCATGCCATCCCAAGAACGAGGGCGGCGAGGACAGGACATGCACGTGAGTACAATGACCTCTTTTCTGCGCCGTGATTTGTCTGTGGGCCTGGTGCGCGGGTACGGCCTGAGCAGAGTTGAGAGGAGAGGGGGCTTGGAGTGGGGGGAGAATGTGTGTGGAGCAAGTCTGCTGGGGCAGGGCACTCCTCCAGTGTACGTTGCGTTGGAGAGTCCTGTGGGGGGGAAGGTCAGCCTTTTAAACTATGGCGCACCACTCATGGGACCGGCGTCGTGCCCTGGGGCACGAGCTTGATGTCACATCGTTATCGTTATTTGATCTCTCTCATCACTTTCCGTTGCCCTTTTCCCGTGCTGACGTTCTTTCTGTCATATTCCCTATTCCCGGGCCCTTTATCCATCCTCTCGTTTCCCTTGCCTTGCTTCGTGCTCGCCGTCACGCCGTCTCGTCGTCTCGCACTTCCCCTCCGTTCTTTCAAATTTACCCTTTCTTTCCACGTCTTCCCACCGTCTCATCCATTCCATTTCACCCCACTCCACGCGCACGTCCTCGAATCGAATCGTGTCGTGGAACCGAATTATGACAAAACGAATAGCCAATGCGCGAAGAGGGACCTTCACTGCCAATACCCACTTACCTCGCGCCGCGGCCAGCGCAAGCCTTCGGAAACCGCCGCAGACGTCGACGGCGCGTTGGGGAGCTCGCCGCCCTGCAACGGCAACACTACCGCCGCCGCCGGCACCCTCCGAGACACCAGCAAAGCCCGAGCACGGGCATCATCCAAGCTCTCTACCTCATCTCTGTTCAGCGACGCGTGAGCCGCTACTCTTACAATTGCATCCGCGTCGCGTGCCCCGTGATTCGGTCCGTTTCTTGATTTCCCTCCCTATTCGGTTTCCGTGCTGTACTTGTCTTTTGGGGAGTTGCCCGCTGTGCGGACTATTAAGGTTTCCATTCACAGAGGGCCACGTAGAATCAACGTGTGTGGCTCGTGTGAACAAACATACCCTCCCAGGCCTTATTTTTTTAACCCTCTTGCCCTTGCTGACCGTTGATTGGTATACCCCACCGTAGTCTAGTTCTGTTGTACCATGCGTCTCGTCATGTACGTGTTTTCGTTTTCAAATGCTAGCTTTGTTTGTGCTTCGTGTTTTTTTATCGATGGGGCTCGTGACGAGAGTTCTGGAATGGGGCAGACATGTGTCTGGTTCTGAAGTTCTGACACGGGCGGAATAACCTTTCTGATCGTCCATGGGGCCCTAACCAATCGGATGATATTTGAATAGCACCTTGACATGAGAACGAAGGGGAAATGCGAGGCGGTCAGCTAATGTTGGTTCTATCTGTACATCATACATGGCCGAGATGAAAACACGCGCATGGTGCATGTCCAAGTGGGGAAGGGTGAAGAAGGGAGGGGTCGCAATAAATAATTAAAAGGAAAAAAAAAAGTGACTATGTCGTTAACCAAAAGGAGAAGTCCTCAGTCCAAGGGGAATGAAAAAAAACGATGGCATTACAGACGTGTACGGAATGGAGTACGAAGTGGAGACTAACGGCTTCACGGCGGATAAATAGTGTGGAGACCACGTCGGGAGCTCAGAAACGTCCTGCCCGCGAGCCGACCAGACGGACGGTCCCGTGAGTGGAATCGGGCGAAAGGCTGGCGTCCATGTCGCTAGTGTTGTCTCCATGCGGGTCCCAGAGGGACACCGTTTCCTCTGCGTCGTCCGCACGGTTACCCTTGGGGTAATCCCGCGAACTCCCCTGTCGGGAGAATCCCCGATGGTGTTGGCGCCGTGGCTCGCTGTCGTCAACGAAGGAGGCTGAGGGGAACGATGGCAATGTCGTGGTCGCCGGCGCACCCTCGAATGGGTCGTGGTAAGCCTCCACAGACATTCCGACACCTGGGGGTGCTGAGCTCGGCGAATTTACCCCGGCATCGAATCGTGGGGGAGATGAAGAATTGGCACTGTCCAGTAATTGTTGCTGACGCAGCCGGGTGCCCGAGGGAAGTTCTGGGGACGAGGGTGTCGGTTGTACAGATAAACCCAATGGCGAGAGCGAACTGGAAGCGCGAGGGACGGCGCGGCGCTCGTGCGTGGCCATGTCGTCCTTGCCAGCTATGCCGCGA
>Ga0137394_10000807_pt1 | contig 21933 bp, 17 predicted proteins | sample czobulk116metaG_FD_108278 | JGI IMG/M metagenome (GOLD analysis project Ga0137394, IMG submission 108278) | Vadose zone soil microbial communities from Angelo Coast Range Reserve, California, USA - czobulk1.16 metaG | ecosystem: Environmental > Terrestrial > Soil > Vadose zone | place: USA...
CCCGCGCGGCCGACGCCGCGCCGGCGGCGGTGGCGGCATGATGGGCGCCCCCGGGAGCAGCGTCCTGCCGATGCTCGTCGGCATTGCCGGCGGCAGCGGCAGCGGCAAGTCGAGCCTGGCCCGTACCCTGGCCGCCGCTCTCGGCGACACGCAGGTGGCGCGCCTCTCGCACGACGCCTACTACCGGGACCGCGCAGCACTGAGCGCGGCCGCCCGCGCGGCCGTGGACTACGACGTCCCGCAGGCCCTCGACCAGGAGCTCTTCGTGGCGCACCTGAACGCGCTGCGCGCCGGGGTGACCATCCACCCGCCGCGCTACTGCTTCGAGACGCACCGCCGCCTCGGCGACGACGCGGCGGTAGAGCCGCGGCCGGTGGTGCTGGTGGACGGCATCCTCCTGCTGTGGGACCCGGCCGTGCGCGCGGCGCTCGACCTCAGCATCTTCCTCGATGCGCCCGAGCGCGTGCGCCTGGAGCGCCGCCTGGCCCGCGACGTCGGCGAGCGCGGCCGCAGCACCACCTCCGTGCTGGCCCAGTTCGACGCCACGGTGCGCCGCGCCCACGCCGCGTACGTGGAGCCGAGCCGGGCGCTGGCCGACCTCGTGCTGAGCACCACCGGGCGCCTGGAGCCGCTGGCCGAGATCGCCTCGGCGCTCGTGCTCGATCGCCTGGCCCGCCGCGCGCGCGCCCGCGCCGGAGCCGCCTGATGCGGGCCGCGCCGCCGCTCTGCCGCGACGGCCGCGGCGATGCCGCCGCGCGCGCGGTCGTCGAGCGCTGCCTCGGCTTCCTGCGCGACCGCCTCGGCCCCCGCCTGGTCGGGCTCATCCTCACGGGCAGCTTCTCGCGCGGCGAGGGCACGGTGGTCGCGGTGAACGGCCACCTGCGCGTGCTCGGCGACATCGAGTTCCTGGTGGTGCTGCCGCGCCGCCGCGACGAGCGCGCGCTGCGCCCGGCCCTGGCGCGTTGGAGCCGCGAGGCGGGCGCCGCGCTCGGCGCGCCGGACCTGGTGGTCGACCTCGAGTTCGGCCCGGTGGACGAGGCCTACCTGCGCCACAAGACGCCGCCGTCCATCTTCGTCCACGACCTCCGCACGCACGGCCGCGTGGTGTGGGGCCCGCGCGACCTGCTGCAGCGCATCCCGCCGTTCCCGCCGGCGGCGATCCCGCGCGAGGACGCGCTGCACCTGCTGTTCAACCGGACGATCGAGCAGCTCGAGTCGTGGGACCGCGTGGACGCGCTGCACGGCGAGGCGCTGCTGGACGCCGCCTACCAGCGGCTGAAGCTGCGCCTGGACCTCGCCGGCTCCGCGCTGGCCGCAGCGGGCGAGCACGTGACGTCCTACACCGAGCGGCCGCGCGCGTTCGCCGCGCTGCTCGCGCGCGAGCCGGCGCTGGCCGCGCTGCTGCCGCCGGGCTTCGAGGACGACCTAGCGCAGGCGGCGGCGGCCAAGGTCAGCTCCGATCCCGACGAGGTGCTGCCGCCGGGCCCCGAAGAGGCGCAGCGCAAGTGGGTGCGCGAGCAGATCGTGGCCGGCGTGCCCGCGGTGAGCGCGCTGCTGCGCTGGCAGCTCGGCCGGCTGCTCGGCGGCGACGCGCCGCTGCCAGATCTGCTGACGCGCTGGACGCAGGCCCAGCCGTGGCGGCCGCGCGCGCGGCAGTGGGCCAAGCTCGCGCTGCATCCGATGCCCGCGCCGCTGCCGCTGAGCGCACCGCGCGCCGCGGCGCTCGCGCTCCGCTCGACGCCGCGCGCGCTCGTGCACGCGGCCGGCGCGCTCGCCTATCTCACGCTGGACGACGGCGCGCCGCCGTCCGGCGCGGCTGTCCGCTTGCTGCCGCTGGCCGGCCCGCCGCCGATGAGCGCTCGGGCCGAGCGCGCGGCCGTCATCGCGTTCTGGCGCTGGTGCGTTCGCAACGATTGAGGAGACCCATGACCGCTCCGCTCTCCATCTACGTCCTGGTCGACGCCCTGGGCTGGGAAGTCATCCGTGATCGTCCGTTTCTCGATGACCTCTGGGCCGAGCGCCGCTGGCTCGTCACCATCCTCGGCTACTCGTCGGGCGCGATCCCGTCGCTGCTCACCGGGCAGACGCCGAGCCAGCACGGCCACTGGAACCTGATCTACCGCGACGCCGCGCGCTCGCCGTTCGGCTGGACGCGCCCGCTGGGCCGCCTGCCGCGGCCGGTGGTCGAGAACCGCGTGAGCCGGCGGGTGCTGAAGTCGGTGGCGCGCCGCGCCTCCGGCTACAGCGGCTACTTCTCGCTCTACGACTATCCCGTCGCGCACCTGCCGCAGTTCGACCTGACGGAGAAGCGCGACATCTACACGCCGGGCGGCCTCGACGCGCCGTCGATCTTCGACGATATGAGCGCGGCGGGGGTCCCGTACGAGAGCTACAACTACCACACGCACACCGACGCCCAGATCCTCGACCTGGCGCCGGCGCGCGCGGCGGCGACGGACGCCCGCGTGCTGTTCCTCTATCTCTCGGGCCTCGATCATCACCTGCACTTCCACGTGCACGAGCCGGACTCCGTCACGACGACGCTGGCCTGGTACGAGGCCGGGCTGCGCCGGGTGTGGGAGGCGGCCACGCGTGCGCGCGCGGACGTGAGGATGTTCGTGTTCTCCGACCACGGTATGACGCCGATCCGCTGGACCCACGATCTGCGCCGCGACGTGGAGGCCACCGGCCTCACGGTGCTCGAGGACTACCTGCCCGCGTACGACTCCACGATGGCGCGCTTCTGGGTCGAGAACGACCGCGCGCGCAAGACGCTGACCGCGCTGCTCGAGGACCATCCCTGCGGCACGCTCATGTCCGAGCGCGAGCTGCAGCGCCTCGGCGTGTGGTTCGACGACGGGCGCTACTACCACATGCTCTTCCTCATGAAGCCCGGCATGCTGCTGTCGCCGAGCGACATGGGCACCGTGCGGTTCGCCGGCATGCACGGCTATCACCCGAGCGAGCCGACCGCGGACGCCGTGCTCCTGGCCACCACGCCGGTGGACAAGGCCGTCGATCACATCACCGGCGTGCGCGGCGCGCTGCTGGAGGACCTGGGGCTCGCCACCCGGGAGCGCGCGGCGTGACGCCCATCCGCCTGCTCTTCGTGCTGACATCGCCCGTGCGCGGCGGGGTGGAAGAGGTCGTGCTCGCGCTGCTGCGCCGCCTCGACCCGGGCGAGTTCCGGCTCGGCCTGGCGGCGCCGCGCCCGCTGCTGGACGCCTTCGCACCCGACCTGATCGGCGTAAGCTCCGTCGACGCCGAGGCGGTCGCCGTCGAGAGCCCGTTCGACCGCGCCGGCCTGGGCCGGCTCTCGGGCTTCATCCGCCGCTTCGCGCCGCGGGTGGTCAACCCACACCTGTTCCGCACGACGGCGATCGCCGCCCCGCTGGCCCGCTGGCACGGCGCCCGCGTGGTGGAGACCTATCACGGCCGCGAAGGCTGGCGCGGCGGCCCCGGGGCGTTCCTGCCCGACCGGCTCGTGTCGCGCTTCGTCGACCGCGTGATCGCCGTCTCCGAGGCGGCGCGCACGTTCCTGATCCAGGGCAAGGGCTATCCCGCGCCGAAGATCACCGTGGTGCCGAACGGGCGTGATCTCTCGGTATTCCGTCCCGGCGTCGCACGCGACGCCGCGCGCAAGGAGCTGGGCCTCGATCGCACGGTGCCGCTGGTCGGCGTGGTCGGGCGGCTCGAGGCGCAGAAGGGCCACGGCTACCTGCTGGAGGCGTGGCCGTCGGTGGTCAAGGAGTTCCCCGACGCGCGCCTGCTGCTGGTGGGCGACGGCTCGCTGCGCGAGCCGCTGCACGCGCGCGCCCGCGAGCTCGGCTGCGCGGACTCGCTGATCTTCGCCGGCTTCCGGGCCGACGTGCCGCGGATGCTCGACGCGATGGACGTCGTCTGCCTGCCCTCCCTCTACGAGGGCATGCCGCTCACCGCCATCGAGGGCGCGGCCATGGCGCGGCCCGTGGTGGCCACCGCGGTCGACGGCACGCCCGAGGTCGTCCGCGACGGCCGGACCGGACGCCTCGTGCCGCCCGCCGATCCGTTCGCGCTCGCGCGCGCGCTGCGCGAGCTGCTGCGCGATCCCGACGGCGCCAGGCAGATGGGCCAGGCCGGCCGCGACTGGGCGCTGCTTCGCTTCGACCTCGACCGCCAGGTCGCGGCCACGGCCCACATCTACCGGGGCCTCGCACGATGACCGCCATGACCGCTGTTGGGATCTTCTGGCTCGCCGCCGGGGTCCTCGCCTACACGTGGATCGGCTACCCGGCCCTGCTGCGTGCGCTGGCGATGCTCGCGGACCTGGCGCCGCGCAGCCGCTCGAAGCGCGCGGCGCGGCCAAGCCTGTCGGTCATCGTCGCCGCCTACAACGAGGCCGCCTGCATCCGGGCCAAGATCGACAGCACGCTCGCCCAGCGCGATCCGGGCGGGCGGCTCGAGGTCATCGTCGTCTCCGACGGCTCCACCGACGTCACCGACGCCATCGTGGCCTCGCATCCGGACCCGCGCGTGCGCCTCATCCGCCAGGAGCCGCGCGCCGGCAAGTCGCCCGCGCTCAACCGCGGCGCCGTGGCCGCGCGCGGCGACCTGCTCGTGTTCACCGACGCCAACGCGCTCTTCGCCCCCGACGCCCTGGCGCGCCTGGCCGCGCCCTTCGCCGATCCGCGCGTGGGCCTCGTGAGCGGCCAGGGTCTCTATAGCGGGCTCGACGGCGACGCGCGCGTGGTGTCGGGCGGCTACGTGCGCTACGAGGCGGCGCTCAAGCGCGGCGAGAGCGCGCTCGGCTTCCTGGCCAGCGCCGACGGCGCGATCTACGCGCTGCGCCGGCGGCTCTATACCGACCTGGCCGCGGCCGAGGTGAACGACTTCCTGCATCCGATCCAGGCCGCGCTGGCTGGCTTCGAGTCGCGCTTCGAGCCGGACGCGTACACGGTGGAGCCGCCCTCGCACGACGGCGGCCAGGAGTTCCGCCGGCACACGCGCATCGTCGCCCAGGGCATGCACCTGCTGCGCCGCTGGCTGCCGCCGCTGGTGGCCGCGCGCCGCTGGCGCGCGGTGTGGATGCTGCTCTCGCACCGGGCGCTGCGATGGCTCAACGCCCCCGCGCTCGCGGCGCTCTTCGCCGCCAGCGCCTGGCTCGCGCCGCAGTCCATCGTCTACGCCGCCGCGCTCGCCGGCCAGGCCGCCTTCTACGCGCTCGCGCTGGCGGGCTGGCTCGCCGAGCGGGCCGGGCGCGGGCTCGGGCGCCTGGCGATCCCCTACTACTTCTGCCTGGTCAGCGCTGCCGGCGTGGCGGGCTTCGCGCGCTTCGTGCGCGGGCGCGCCGAGGCCGTGTGGGCGCCGACCGGCGCGGTCGCGGAGCGCGCCGCGTGAACATCCATCGCGCGCTCATGCGCAACACCGCCTGGTACGGACTGGTCACCGCCGTCGGCCTCGTCTCCGGCCTGGTGATGTCAGTGGTGCTGGCCCGCGGCCTCGGGCCGACGCTGATGGGCGAGCTCTCCTACGTCCTGTGGGCCGAGCGCACGCTGACCGCAGTGGCCACGCTGGGCTTCACGTTCGCCACCGTGCGCTACACCGCCGAGGCGCTGGCCCGCGGCGAGGGCGACCTTGCGTGGGGCGTGGTGCGCCGATTCATGCGGCGGCAGATCGTAGCGACGGCGATCACGACCGCCGTCGCGCTGCCGCTGGCGCTCGCGTTCGCGCCCGACCACCTGCGCGGGCCGCTTGCGGTCGTCATCAGCACGCTCTTCCTCGTCACCATCGAGGGCATCTACAGCCACGCGCTGCAGGGCGCGCAGCGCTACGACATCACGGCGCGCACGAGCACCATCAAGATGGCGCTCCAGCTCCTGGTCGCCTCGCTGGCGATCCACTACGGGGCCGGGATCACCGCGCTGCTGGCCGGCATGACGGTGACGCTCGTGATCTCGACCCTGCTGCAGCGCCATCGAGCCCGCGCCGTGTACCGCGAGAGCCTGAGCGCGCCGCCGGCGATGCTGGGCGCCGAGGCGCGCGCCTTCCTGGTGCCGCTGTCGATCGTGGCCGTGCTGGACGTGATCGTGTGGGACCGCTCGGAGGTATTCTTCCTCGGCCTCTACGCCTCCTCCGAGGACATCGCCTACTACAGCCTGGCCTTCGGCCTGGCCACGCGGATCATGATCATTCCCGGCATCGTGGTCGGCGCGCTGCTGCCGGCGTTCTCCGCGCTGCACGGCCAGGGCGCCCCGGAGGAGTTCCGGTCGCTCTACCGCACGGCGCTGCGCTACGTCGGCCTGGTGGGCGTCCCGCTGGCCGCCATCGTCGCCGCGCTCGCGCCGGGGCTGGTCGTCTGGCTTTACGGCGATGCCTACCTGCCGGCCGCGCCGCTGGTGGGCATCATGTGCGCCGTCTCGCTGCTCTCCGCCATGCGCGGCGTGGCGTGGGCCGCGCTGCGCGCCGTCGGCGACCGGCGCTGCGCGCTGACGGCGACGGCGGTGGCGGCGGTGGTCAACCTCGGCCTGGCCGCGCTGCTGATTCCAGGCTGGACGACGAGGGGCGCGGTGATCGCCAACACGGCCGCCCAGCTCACCGCCAGCATCTGGGTCTTCGTGGGCATGGCCCGCCTGCATCGGATCGACGTGCCCGTGCTCGACTTCGCCAAGCTCGCGCTGGCCGGCGTCCTCACGCTGCTGGTGACCGCGGGGCTGGCCGGCGACGTCCACGGCCACGACATCGTGCGGCTGGCGCTGGCCGGCGGCGCGGGCCTGGTCGTCTATGCGCTGGCGTGCGTGGCCTCGCGGCTGGTCGGCGCGCGCGAATGGGATTTCATCACGACCTCCACACGGCGTCTCCTGGCCGCCCGGGCCGGCGCCACCACGACCACGACGAGTCTCTGAGGAGCGGGCCATGCGGATCCTGGTAACGGGGGGCGCGGGATTCATCGGATCGAACATCGTCGACGGCTACGTGGCCGCGGGCCACGACGTCGCGGTGGTCGACGACCTGAGCGCCGGCTCGCCGGCCAACGTGTCGCGGCGCGCGCGCTTCCATCGTGCGGACGTCCGCAGCGGCGAGCTCGACGCCATCTTCGCCGCCGAGCGGCCGGAGGTCGTCAACCACCACGCCGCCCAGGTGAGCGTGCGCCGCTCGGTGGAGGAGCCGATCCACGACGCCGAGATCAACGTGCTGGGCTCGCTGAACGTGCTGGAGACGGCGCGCCGCCACGGCGTGGGCCGCGTGATCTTCGCCTCGACCGGCGGCGCCATCTATGGCGAGATAGACGTGGCCACCACGGCCGGCGAGGACCATCCGTGCCGGCCGCGCAGCCCCTACGCCGTCGCCAAGCTGGCCGTCGAGCACTATCTCGACGGCTATCGCGCGGCCGGTGGCCTGGAGACGGTCGTGCTGCGCTACGCCAACGTCTACGGCCCGCGCCAGGATCCCCACGGTGAGGCGGGCGTCATCGCCATCTTCATCCAGCGCGTCCTGGCCGGGCTGACGCCGGTGATCTTCGGCGACGGCGAGCAGGTGCGCGACTTCGTCTACGTGGGCGACGTCGTCCGCGCCAACGTCGCCGCGCTCACCGTGCCCGCGGCCGAGCCGGTGGTGGTGAACATCGGCACCGGGCGCGGCACCAGCGTCAACGCGCTGTGGCGCGCGCTCGCCGCCGTGGCCCAGCCGGGCGTGGGCCCGTACCACGAGCCGGCGCGCGCCGGCGATATCCTGCGCAGCGTCCTCGATCCGGCCCGCGCCCGCGCCGTGCTCGGCTGGCAGCCCGAGGTAGAGCTCGAGCACGGGCTGCGGCGCACGTGGGAATGGTTCGTGGCCAACGCGGGTGCCGACCGCGAGCACGAGGGCGCGACGGCATGAGCTGCGCGTTCGCCCGCACGCTGACGCCCCCGGCCGCGGCGCCGAGCCGCGTGTCGGTGGTGATGCCGACCAAGAACCGCACGCCGTTCCTGGTGGACGCCGTGCGCGCGCTGCTCGCCCAGACGACGCCGCCCGACGAGCTCATCATCGTGGACCAGAGCGACGACGATCTCGGCGTCCGGCGCATCGCGGCGCTGGTGGCGGCGGCGCCGGCGCCGCGACGGCCCATGCTGGTGCACGTCCTCGATCGCACGATCAACGGCGCCGCGGCCGCGCGCAACGCCGGCTTCGACCGGGCCAGCGGCGACATCGTCGTCTGCTGCGACGACGACGTGCTGGCCGAGCCGAGCGTGCTCGAGCGGCTGCTGGCCCACTACCGGCTGGCCCCCGAGGTCGCGGCGCTGGCGCCGGTCATCACCAACTATCCGCCGCCCAGCGCGGCGCGCCGCCTCTACCGCGCGGTCTTCTGCCTCGGGCCCTTCCGCGACGAGCGTCAGCCGGTGTACTGGTTCTGGCGGCGGTATCCCGTGCCCTCGCGGGTGCCGGTGCGGATGTTCACGGGCGCCATGATGTCGTTCCGGCGCACGGCGCTGGAGGGGCTGCGCCACGACGCGCGTTACAAGGGCGCCTCGGTCGGCGAGGACATCGACCTCTGCTGGACTCTCTGGCGTCGGGGCGCACGGCTGGCCATCGCCACGGACGCCCACATCGTGCACAACCGCGCGCCGCGACCGGCCCGCCGGCCCGAGGAGGCGCAGATCGCCTCGTGGGGCTTTCTCTTTCAGAAGCACCTGCCGCGGACGCTGGCGACGCGCGCCGCCTTCGCCTGGTACGTGGTGGGCGTGTTCATGAGCGCCCTGGTCAACGCCGCCCAGGAGCGCACGCTCGATCCGCTGCGCTCGGCGATGGCCGGCGTCCGCTCCGTCTGGACCGACTACGCCGGCTCCAGCTTCCTCGAGCCCGCCGTGAGCGAGCGCCCCGCCGGCCTGTAGCTACCGCCCGCTGGTCTGTCCGCCCCGGGTCGGCGGCGGCAGCGGGTTGGTCCGCGAGCGGATATCGTCACCCGAGACCGTCGGCGTGCCATCGCCGGTGCCCGGCAGCTTACCGCCCGCGCCCTGCAGCTTGGCCGCGTCGCTGGCGGCCTGCTCGAGCTGCCGCTTCAACACGTCGTCGCTCGCCGTCGTCGGGCTCAGCTTGAAGGCGAAGGTCGCGTCCAGCCGAATGGCGTCGGTGCGATTGATGGGCTGCGGCGGCGTTGGGGCGCCCGCGCCGGTGACGGTCGTCTGCTGCAGGTTGTTCACCCTGACCGGCGGGCCGAGCGGCGCCCCGGTGGCGGGATCGAGCGGCGTGATGTCGACGAAGCCGTCGAGCACGGTCAGGCGCGTCACGGGCCCCGCCGGTGTCTTCGTGAGCTCGGTCACGATCGTGGTGCCGCGGATGGCCGTGATCGCGTTCGGCGTCCTGACGTCGATGCGCTCGCCCACCTTCATCCGGTCCTTGATCACGGCCAGCTTGAGCGTGCCGTCGGTGATCTCGACGGTGGAGACGCCGGGCACCTCGGTGATGCGCAGCGCGGACTGCTCGCGCATCGTCACCGTCGCCTTGCGGGCGAGCAGGAGCTGGGCCTTGGACTGCTGGCCGGTCGTGACGAGGTCACGCACGAAGACGTTGTCCTTGACCTTGAGCGGCGAGCCGTCGGGCGTCGCCGTGCGAGCCACCGCCGCCGTGCCCTCGACGCGGCTCACCTCGCCCGCCGGGGATTGCGCCGCCAAGGGTGCGACGATGCCCAGCGTCAGAAGAGCCAGCGCGATCGCCGAGCCTGCCAGCCGTGTTTCGAGCGTCATGAAGGCCTCCTGACCTGTGAGCAGCCCTTCAACGTTCTTAACACGTTTCCGAGGCGCGTCCACCCGACCATTCCGGCCGGCGGCCACCGTCGTGGAAGCGCTGGATAGGACAGGTGTTCAGCAGCGCCGCCCAGCGTTCCGGGAGGCGGCGGTCATTCGGACAGGGCGACCTCGCCCCAGCCGTGGACACGCAGGAGGTCCTGGATGTCGCAACGGCGGCGGTCGGTACAGCGGCGGTCGTGGTCGACATCCCGGGGGGCGCGGCGGCGGTCGCCCAGGCGGCGGTCGCCCTGGCGGCGGTCGCTGATGACGACGACGTTGTCGTCGCCGAACTGGTCTTTGCGGATGTAGTCGAAGAGGTCGGGCTCCTCGCGCGCGACGACGATCAGGCGGCGGCCCATGGCGCTCAGCGGATTCGGAGCCGGCGGACTTCGTAGGGGGCGAGCTCGACGGTGAGTGCCGTGCCCTCGACCCTGGGCCCGGCCGCGTTGCTGGCCAGGTCGGTCGTCTCGGCTGCGGGCGCCGCCAGCGTCCACGTCACGCGCGTGGGCGAGTTGCGCGTGTTGTATGCGAAGAGGTAGCGCGCGTCGGCGGTCGCCTTGCCGAGCGTGCGCACGGCGCCGCCGCTCGACTCGCGGGCGACGATCGCTGCGTCGGGGGCCAGCAGCACCGGCTCCAGCGCCTTGATCTCCTTCGTCACGCGCACCAGCTCGGCCCAGCGCTTCTCTTTCTCCTTGGCGTCCTTCACCCAGGCCAGGCCCTTCTCGCCGAACGACCAGTAGAGCAGGCCGCGGGCGCCCTCGATGATGGCCATCCACGACATCGTGCGCAGCTCGGCCTCGCTCGGCCAGCCGGCAGCGTCGGTCACCGGGAAGTACTGCAGGACCATCCACACCGGGCGGCTGTGCTTGACCGCGTCCTGGCCCAGGCGCGTCCACTCGCCGACCATGGCGAGATCGTTCTGGCCGGAGGGCTTGGTGATCGGGTACGGATCGAGGCCCATCACGTCGAGCGCGTCGCGCCAGAGCGGCGCCTGGCTCTCCCAGCCGTCGCCGAGCACGCCGTAGGTCACGCTGCCCGGCGCGGCGGCGGCCAGCTGCTGGTACTGGCGGAACACGCTCGGCACCTGGTCGGCCGGGCGCTCGTCCATCGTGTAGAAGCCGGCCAGCCCGGAGTGCTTGCCCAGCGTCTCGGCCACCCAGCGGTTCAGCGCGTCCTCGCCCTGCTTCGCCGCCGGATACGGCAGCCGCTTGTATTCCGGATGCTGCGGCTCGTAGAAGTTCACGGTCTGGAGATACCGGATGCCGCGCGCGGCGAGGTCGTCGAGGTACGTGGTGAGTGCGGGCACGGGCGCGGCGCCGAGGTGGTAGTTGATCAGCATGTTGATGGGCGCCTCGGAGATCCGGTCGTTACCCCAGGCGCCGTCGATACCGTTGGCGTAGCTGCTGCGCGTGGTCGTGTACCCCGAGGTGTTGTAGAGGCCGATCACGAACTGCGGCTTGCCGCCGGCGTGGAAGACGTTGCGCTCGTCGTACCAGGCGTGGAGCTTGTCGCGGGCCTTGCCCGGCAGCTTCACGATGCGGTAATCCGGGTAGCGGGCGGCCACGCCGCCGCCGGCGTCGAGCAGCTCGGCGCGCAGGCGATAGCGGCCCAGCGGCAGGCCGGCCGCATCCAGCTCGGCGGTCGTCGGCGAGGCCGCCGCGACCTCCCGCGTGACCTTCACCGCCCCGCCGGCCTCGTCCACCAGCGACAGGCGCACGCGGCCCACCGGGCCGCCGGCGGCCGCCGTCACCGCGACGCGCACGGTCTGCGCGCGATCGTCGAAGAGCATGCCGCGGAAGTTGGGATAGAGGAGATAGACGTCGAGCGCCCGCTTTTTCGTCCCGCGCAGGGCCAGGCCGCTGAACCAGGCGGCGCCGTCCGCCGACCCGTAGGCGCCGACCGTGAACTTGTACGCGCCCTTGTCCTTCACCGGGATCGCGGCCAGGCGCAGCGGCGTCCAGTCCGTCGTCCCGCGCGCGACGTCGGTGCACTGCCACCAGTTGCCGGTCGGGCGCGCGTCGAGGCAGAGGCGCACACCGCTGCGCGGATCGCCGGCGGCGAGGTCCCGCGTCTTCACCCAGCCCTCGATCGTGTAGAGACCCGGCTCGAGCGTGACCGCCTGCTCGCCGTTGGGCACGTAGCTCTGACGCGGGGCATTGCTCATCCGCAGCGCCGGCTTGCCCTCGCGGCCGCCGCGCTCCACCGTCCACACGTCGCCGCCCGGCTGCAGGTTCCAGCCGGCGGTCCCGTCGAGGTCGGCGTTCTTCAGGAGATTCGGGCCGGGCGCCTCCGCATCCGGCAGCGCGGTGAGACCGCCGACCTGCGCGTGAGCGGCGGCCGGCGCGAGCGCCAGCAGCGCCCCGACCGTCAGGCGGCCGAGCAGCCGTCGTGTCCGCGACATCACGAGGGCTGCGGCAGCGCGCCGACGCCGTCGACCGCGCCCGCGTCCGGCTCCGCCTCCGCGGCGGCCACGGCGCGGCGGCGGCGGGCGAGGTCGGCCACCACGATCGACAGGAAGATGGTGATCCAGAGGATCTTCTCGTACTCGGCGCTGATGAAGCAGCCGGCCACGACGTAGCCGGTGAGGCCGCTGCGCAGGCCCTCGGACCATGCCGCCAGCTCCGCGGTCTCCGGCGTGCCCACCGCGGCCAGGCGCACGGTCGAGCCGAGCGTGCGGAAGGTGGAATGCAGGAGGAGGACGAAGACGATCAGGGCCGGCAGGCCCATCTCGGAGGCGATCTCCAGGAACATGTTGTGGGCGATGTTGGCCTGCTGCAGGCCCGTGTACGCCTTGCTGAGATCCTTGAAGTTCTCCGGGCCGACGCCGATCAGCGGATTGTCGACGATCATCCGCAGCGCCGCCCAGAAGAGCCCGACGTGCGCCTTGTTGGAGGCTTCCAGCTCCGTCGGCAGCTGCGAGGTGTCACCGGAGATCGTGGCGAGCGCGCGGGTGCTGAGCTCGGTCGGCATCGCGAGCACGCCGACCACCAGGACGACGAGCATCGCGGCCGCCGCCCCGAGGCCGCGCCGGCGATAGACGAACAGCACGCCGGCCGCCACCAGCCCCACGAAGCCGCCGCGCGAGCCGGTGAGCACGATCATCACCACGAGCGTCACGCCGGCGCCGATCCAGAGCCAGCGCCGATTGGGCACGCGCTGCAGCGAGGCAAACGCGAAGGCGACCGGCACCAGCAGGACCAGGATCGTGGCCAGGTAGTTCGCTTCGTAGATGCCGACGCCGAGCCGCTCGTCGAAGCGGATCATCTGACGGACGGCGTACGGGAACACCGCGACGTAGCTCCACACGAGCCACTTCAGCACGCGGCCGAGGTCGGCCTGGCTGCGCACGGCGACGATCACGAAGGGGAGGAACACGGCGTAGGCAACGTAGCGGCCCACCGCGTACTGGAAGCCGGTGCCGTGGATGAGGCCGATCAGCGCCGCGCCCGCCAGGAAGACGAAGAAGAGCGAGGCCTGCCGTGCGCTCAGGCGCGAGACCATGGCGTCGCCGGAAGCGATGCGCAGGCCGGCCCAGGCGAAGCCCAGCAGCCCGAGCGCCTTGATGACGGTGAAGCCGGCAAAGATGCCGAAGAGGTTCTCGCCGAGCAGCAGGTACGGACTCTGCTCGTAGGGCATGATCGCGATCATCAGGAGGAGTAGCCACATAGCTCAACGGCTCCGTGCGGCGACGAGCCGCTCGATGGCCATGACCGAGCCGAAGTTCTCGGGCGTGATCTCCTCGTCGCCGATGGCGATGCCGAAGCGCTCCTCCAGGAACGCGACGAGCTGGAAGATGCCGAGGGAGTCGATGACGCCGCTGTCGATCAGGTCGTCCTCGTCGCCGATGTCGGCCCGGCCGCTGGTCGGGGCCAGCCGGTCGAGCACGAACTCGCGGATGGCGGCCCGCGCGTCGCGGTCCATGCTGAGCATCACGCGGCCTCCATCAGCCGTGCGTCGGCGGCCAGCCGCGTGCGATCGGTCTTGCCGGTGGATGTCCGGGGCAGCTCGGTCCGCACCTCGATGCGCTCGGGCACCATGTAGCGCGGCACGCGGCCGGCGCAGTGCGCCTGCAGCGCGCCGGCGGTGACGGTCTCCCCTGCCCGCAGCGCCACGAACGCGCGCAGGCGGCTGCCGACGTCGTCGTCGGGCACCGCCACCACCGCCGCCTCGGCCACGGCGGGATGCGCGTAGAGCGCCGCCTCGACGTCGCCGAGCTCGATGCGATAGCCGCGGCTCTTCACCTGGCTGTCGCGGCGGCCGAGGAACAGGTACTCGCCGTGCTCGTCGGGAGTGACGAGATCGCCGGTGCGATAGAGGCGGTCGCCCCGCCGCGGCGGCCGCGGGTCGTCCACCAGCGCGCGACCGCTCTTCTCGGGGTCGCCCCAGTAGCCGGGCGTCACCGACGGGCCGCGCACGAACAGCTCGCCCGTGCCGCCGGCGGGGACCGGGCGGCCGTCCGCGTCGAGCGCGACGACCTCGGTGTTGGCGCACGCGCGGCCGATCGGCAGCCGGTTCTGGCCGGCGAGCTTCCAGCGGTCCACCCGGTGATAGGTGCACACGTTCGTCTCGGTGGGCCCATAGAGGTTGTAGAGCTCGGCGCGGGGCAGCAGGTCGGCGAGCTGGCGCAGGTACTTCATCGGGAAGACCTCGCCGGCGAAGAGGATCAGCCGCAGCCGGTCGAGATCGCGCGCGGCCAGGTCGCCGTGCAGCAGCAGGTAGACGAGCGCGGAGGGGACGGAGTACCAGACGGTGATGCCGTGGTCCTCCATCAGCGCGGCCAGGCGCTGCGGGAACACCGTGATCTCCTCGTGGATCAGCGACACCGTGGCGCCGGCCGCCAGCGTGTTGTAGACGTCGAACACCGAGAGATCGAAGTGCAGCGGCGCGTGATTGGACAGCCGGTCGTCGGGGCCGACACGGAACGTGGCCGCGCACCAGTCCACGAAAGTGAGCGCGTTGCGGTGCGTGAGCATCACGCCCTTGGGCTGGCCCGTCGAGCCCGAGGTGTAGAGGATGTAGGCCAGGTCCGATTCGATGGCGCTCTCCGGCGGCGCTGCGGCCGGAAACGTCTCCAGCGCCGACCATGGGATCTGGGGAATCTGGGGAATCTGGGGAATCTGGGTGACGCCGCCGGCGCCGCGCGGCTCGCCGCTCACCAGCAGTACGCACGCCAGCTCGAGCGGGGGCAGCGTGGCCAGCCGCTCGGCGGTGGTGACCACCGCGCGCACGCCGCAATCCTCGGCGATGGCGGCCACGCGGCGGGCGGGCGCGTGCGGATCGAGCGGCACGTAGACCGCGCCTGCCTTGAGCACGCCCAGCATCGCGACCACGGACTCCACGGCCTTCGGGAAGAACAGCCCCACCCGGTCGCCGCGCTCGATCCCCCGGTCCCGGAGCAGGCGCGCGAGCTGGCTCGAGCGCAGGTCAAGCTCGCCGTAGGTGAGACTGCGTCCGCGCGCGCGCACCGCCGGCTTGTCGGGATGGCGGTGCACCGACTCGGTCAGGAGCTGCTGGAGCAGATAGGCCACGATTCCCCTCTCAGAGCAACGGGAGCATCGACAGCAGATCGGCGGCGCCGTCCGCGTCACGTCCCGGCAGGATCGAAGTCACGGCGGCCGCCGCACGGGCCGCCCGGTTGCGCCAGCGGATCCGAGCCGGCACGCCGACCACGGTGAGGTTGTCGGCGACGTCGGTCATCACGACGCTGTTGGCCACGACGCGGACGTTGTTGCCGATGGCGGCGCGCCCGATGACCTTGGCGCCGGGCCCGAAGTACACGTTGTCGCCGACCGAGCGGACGCCGTGGGTGATGGCCACGCCGTGCTGGACGACGCAGTTGCGGCCGATGCGGGTCTCGGCGATGAACACGCCGTGGGTGGTGTGGACCACGAGGCCGGGGCCGATGTGCGCCCGGGAGGAGATCTCCACGCCCGTGACGACCTCGACGACCTTGTCCAGCATCATGGCGACCAAGCGCAGGAGCTGGCAGAGCACGGGCACCCGCACGCGGCGGGCCCAGACACCGAAGCGATAGTTCATCACGGCGACCGCGCCGGGGTGTAGCGGGGTCTTCACCCAGCGGCTGACCCAGCCCGGGGGCAGGCCGTTGATGACCCGCGCGTGCTCCAGGTCCGCACGGACGTTGTCGAGCATTACAACTCCCTTCAGGCGGTATCGCCTGAACGGGGTCGCAAGACCTGTACCGAACCGCTTTTTGCGGCTAAATGCCCGTCAGATCAGGATGGCAAGGCGAGGTGGCCTGCAAGCGCGTCCTCCATCTGGGTACCGGGGTTTCCCAGATAAAACAGAGGGGGCCAGGCGGCCCCCTCTGTCGTCGAAACTACGATCGGAGCAAACTTCAGTCCTTCTCGGCCGGCTCCAGTCCGGCGCACGCGATTACCAGCGACGCCCCGGCCCAGCGGCCGAGCGCGTCCACTGCCCGGGCCGTCACCGCGTGACGGCCGGGCCCGTAGTGATCGAGCGAGAGATCGAACTCGCCCTCGGACTCCGTCCACGCCTCGGCCAGGTCGCCGTTGACGTAGAGGTACATGCGCACCGGCAGGCGGCCGCCGGTGACGCGGACGCGGATCGACACCACGCCCATCGCGTTGTCGGTGGCCGGGTCGCCGGTCTCCAGCGTCACCCGGAGGGACGGGGGGCGAACCCCCGTCCGCTCGGGCGCAGCCGGCCGCGCGGCCGACAGCGGACTCACCGTGCCCATGCTCAGTTCGCCACCGTCACGGTCGCGCTGGTGCTGCCGGTGTTGCCGGTGGCATCGCGCACCGTGACCTTGATCGTGTGGCTGCCGTTCGTCGACGTATTCGTCACCCACGGGATCGAGACCGGCCCGGCGGCCGCCAGCGTGCTGGTGCCGACCGTGACACCGTCCACACTGAGCGTGAACACGTTGGCCGTGCCGCTGGCTCCCGTGACCCACGCCACCACCCACGCCGTGCCGCTGACGGTGCTGCCGTCCGTCGGCTGGGTGACCGCGACCTGCAGCGTGCCCGTCGGCGTAGGCGCCGGCGAGGCGTTGTTCTTGACGTTGACCGACACGCTCATCGTGCCGGTCTTGCCCGCGCCGTCACGCACGCCGACCGTCAGGGTCTGCGTGCCGTCCGCGACCAGCGTGGTGTTCCACGGGATCGAGGCCGGGCCGGTGCCGCTGGCCGTGCCGGTGCCGACGGTCTTGCCGCCCGCCGTCAGCGTGAAGGTGTTGGTGCCGGTGGCGCCGGTCACCCACACGATCGCCCAGTTGGTGCCGCTGACGGTGGCGCCGCCCGTGGGCTGCGTCACCGCGAGCGTCAGCGAACCCGTCGGCGGCGGCGTCACCGTGTTGGACACCGTCACCGTCTTGCTCGCCGTGGCCGTGCGGCCGGCCGCGTCGGTCACGGAGGCCGTCAGCGTGTGCGTGCTGTTGGCCGCCGTCGTGGTGTTCCAGGAGTAGGACGGCGTCGTCGCGACCTGGGCGCCGTCGATCGACAGCTTGTAGACGTAGCCGCTGCCGCCGCTCGCGGCCGCGGTGAACGTGGTCGTGCCCGAGACCGTCGTCGCCGCCGGGGCCGTGATGGCCACCGTCAGCGGCGTGGCCGCGGCGTTGGACACCGTCACCGTGCGGGTGGCGGTGGCGGTGCGGCCCGCCGAGTCCTTCACGGTGGCGGTCAGCGTGTGGCTGCCGTTGGCCACCGTCGTGGTGTTCCAGGCGAACGGAGTGGCCACCGTCGTCGCCGGCGCCGAGTCGATCGCCAGCGTGTAGGTGTAGCCGGTGCCGCCGGCCGCCGTCAGGCCGACGTTGACCGTGCCGCTAACCGTCGTGCCCGCGGCCGGGCTCGAGAAGGCCAGCGTCAGCGGCGGCACCGTGGTGGTGCCGTTCTTGATGGTGACCGCGGTGGACGTGCCGCCGGTGTTGCCGGTCGCGTCCTTGACCGTGGCGCTCAGCGTCTGGGCGCCGTCCGCCACCGAGGCCGTGTTCCACGGGATGGCCACGGGGCCCACGCTGCCGGTCGTCGTGCTGCCGACCGTCTGCGTGCCGACGCTCAGGGTGTACGTGTTCGACGTGCCCTGGGCGCCGCTGAGCCACAGTACGGCCCAGTTGGTGCCGCTGACCGTGGCGCCGCCCGAGGGCTGCGTCAGGAAGAGCTGCAGCGTGCCCGACGGCGGCGGGGGCGGCGGCGGAGTGGTGGTGTTGGACACCGTCAGCGTGCGCGTGGCGGTGCCGCTCTGGCCGGCCGAGTCGGTCACGGTGGCCGTGAGCGTGTGCGACGCGTTGGTGACGGTCGTGGTGTTCCAGCTGAAGGTCGGGTTGCTGCCCGTGTAGACGTTGGCGCCGTCCACCGCGAGCTTGTAGGTGTAGCCGGTGCCGCTGCCGCCGCTGCCCGCGAGCGTCACGGTGACCGTGCCGGTGACGGACGTGGTGGCCGCCGCCGGGTTCGTGAAGCTCACCGTCGGCGCGGTCGTGCCGCCGCCGGTACCGCCGCCAGACCCGCCGGTGCCGCCGTTGGCGAGCACGTAGACGTGGGCCTGGTAGGGGCCGAACGAGTCGGTGAAGTTGTTGCCGGAGGCCGCCAGGGTGCGATTCTCACCATTGACGGTGACCGTGCCGGGCGCGGTGTTCCAGGTGAACGTCGCGCCGGCCTGGGCGTTGGTCGCGTTGTAGGCGAAGAGATAGCCCTTGCCGTTGACGATCTTGACCTTGGTCTTGATCGCACCGGGGTTCGAGTTGGTGGTCAGCCCCGTGGTGGCGTCGTCCGCGATCAGCGCCGGCTCGAGGTCGGCGAGCTCGTTGACGACGGCCTTGAGGTCGTTCATGTGGTTCGTCTTCTCGGTGCACCAGCCCGAGCACGTGGCCAGCAGCGCGTTGTCGCCGAGGCTCCACCACCAGAGGCCGCGGGCGCCCTCCACGATGGCCATGTAGGCGTGGTTGCGCAGCTCCTGGCGCGTGGGCCAGCGGCCCTGCGAGGTGAACTGGAAGAACTGCAGCACCGTGTTGAACGGCCGCGAGTCCTTGAGCGCCAGCCGCGTGTTCCGCGTCCAGTCGGCCACCTGGCCGTGGTTGTAGCCGCCGCTCGGCTCGGCCCCGTACATCGGATAGGGGTCGGTCGAGAGCAGGTCGGCCGTGTCACGCCACAGCGGCAGCTCGGGGTTGCCGAAGTTGGCCATGAACGTGACGCTGTCCGGGTCCAGGCGCCGCAGCCGGTCGTACTGCGCGAAGGCGCCTGGGATGAGCGTCGAGAGACACTCGTCGATCGTGTAGTAGCCGGCCGCCGCCGGGTGCGAGCCGTACGACTGCACGTACGTGTCGGAGGCGTTGATGTTGAAGCCGGCGTCCGCGGGATACTTGTCGAAGCAGTTGCCGGTCTGCAGGTACATCACGCCGTGGCGCTGGAGGTTCGTCATCAGCGCGTTCATGGCGTCGAGCGGCGCCTGCCCGTACCAGTAGTTCAGGTACATGTTGATCTTCATGTTGTCCATGCGCCGCTCGCCGGTCGCCGACCACAGCTGGTTCTCCCAGAAGCTGTCATTGGTCGAGTAGCCGGAGCCCGAGTCGTACACGCCGAGCAGGAAGCGCGGGACGCCGTTCATCAGCACCCGGTTCTTCTCGTCGAAGGTGATCTTCATGGCGGCGCGCAGGCCGGCCGCCACCCGCGACACCCGGTAGGCCGGGTACGTGGACACCACGCCGTTGGTGGACAGGTCCACCAGGTCGAAGCTCACGAGGTACGGCTTGCCGGTCTGCATCAGCGCGCCGTCCATCTCGGCCGTGAAGTTGCCGGCGGCGGGGTAGTCCTTCGTCGTCAGCGCCTGGCCGGTCGTCTCGTCCTTGAGCCGGCCGGTGATCTTGTAGCGGGTGAAATCACCGCCGGGCGGCGTCACGGTGACGTCGAACTTCATCGTGGCCGGCCCGTCGTCGAAGAGCATGCCGCGGAAGTTCGGGTAGAGCATGAAGACGTCCACGCCCTGCGCGAGCTGCTCCTCGAGCTTGATGTCGTCGAACCACGCGGTGCCGGCGGCGCCGCCGTAGTTCTCCAGCGTGACGTTGACGGTCATGTCCTGCTGGACCACGAGGTTCTTGAGCTCGTAGGCGGTCCAGTCGGCGGTGCCGGAGATGACGTCGGTCGTCTTCCACTCACCGACCGTCGGCCGCAAGTCGAACATCAGCCGCACGCCGTTGGTGGATCCGCTGCCCAGGCCCTGGGTCTTGATCCAGGCCGAGAGCTTGTAGGTGCCCTTCTTGAGCGCGATCGACTGGGAGACGCTCGGCGAGCCGGTGCCCCGGCGATAGCTGAACGTGCCCCCGTGCTTGGTGATCTGGTCGGCCGCCCAGCCGGAGCCCGTGCCCCAGTTGGCCGGGACGCCGCCGCTGAGCGTCTCGAAGCCGCCGTTCTTGAGAGTGTCGGCTCCGAGCCGCACCGTCGGCTGGGCCGTGAGGCCGCCACCGATGAGCTGAGCCGTTGCAGGCGCCGAGGCGCCGAAGGCGATCAGCACAGACCCAACAATCGCCGTGATCCACCGCTGCATGCGCACCCCCCTGGGCTTGGAAGTTCTTACACGACCCTAGGCAACCGTTTGCCCTCGCCGGGACGCAGGGCAAGGGCTAAGCCAGACCCGTAGGGGGGCCTATGTGTGTGACACACAAGGCCTTGGCGTTTCTACGATGGGTCGGGGGTGACGCGAGCGTGACGCTGCGCCGATCGCGACCGATCGCGAGCGTGACACTGCGCAGCGCAATGACGCCGACGGTGAAGCCATCGACCGCTTCTGTCGAAGGCATTTTCGAATCCGGCGGCGAAAACGCGCCCGGAGCGGCCGGATCAGCGTGGCACCTGCCTTGCGCTACAGGTCGGCGTGATGAACTTCCTGATGACCGCCGACGTCGACAAGTCCTGGGACCGTTTCGTCGAATCGCATCCGCGCGCGACCGTCGCGCACCTGTCCGCGTGGGGCCAGATCGCGCGCGAGGCCTATGGCCACGAGCCGACCTACCTGCGCGCCGAGGAGGACGGCGAGATCCGCGGCGTGCTGCCGCTCGTACTCGTCGCGAGCCGCTTGTTCGGCCGCCGTCTCGTCTCCATGCCCTTCCTCGACTACGGCGGCGTGCTCTCCGACGCCGACCGCGGTCTGGAGACGACGCTGGTCGAGCACGCCCTGGCCCGCACGCGCACGTGCGGCGCGCAGGGCCTCGGGCTGCGCCAGCTCCACCCCGAGCCGATGCCGTGGCCGACCACGGACGATCGGGTCACCATGCTGCTCGAGCTGACGACCGAGGAGGCCGCCTGGAAGGCGCTGTCCTCCGAGCGGCGCAACCGAGTGCGCAAGGGCGAGAAGCAGGGCCTCACCGCCTCGTGGTGCGGTCCCGAGACTCTCGACGAGTTCTACGAGGTCTTCGCGGTCAACATGCGCGACCTCGGCTCGCCCGTCCACAGCCGCGGCTTCTTCCGGGCCATGCTCAAGGCCCTGCCCGGCACCGCGCGCGTGCTGATGGTGCGCGACAAGGACGGCCGCGCCGTCGGCGCCGCCGTGTGCCTCTTCTTCCGCGACACGATCATGGTGCCGTGGGTGTCGTCGCTGCGGGAGGCCTTCGCGCTCTGTCCGAACTTCGTCCTGTACTGGGAGGTCATCCGGTTCGGCTGCAAGAGCGGCTATCGCATCCTCGACCTGGGCCGCTCGTTCAAGAGCGCGGGCACGTTCGAGTTCAAGCGCCAGTGGGGCGCCCGGCCGCACACGCTGCCGTGGATCTTCCTCGACGCCAAGCCGGGCGGACCGCCGCCCGTCGATCGTGACGCCAGCCGCTTCGACCTCATGATCCGCGCCTGGAAGAAGCTGCCGGTGCCGATCGCCAACGTGGTGGGGCCATGGATTCGCCGGCAGGTGCCGAACTGAGCCCCAGCGTCTCCATCGCCATCCTGAACTACCAGCGGCGCGACGCCCTGCGCGAGGCGCTGGAGTCCGCGCGCAGCCAGCGCCACGCCGTGGAGATCCTGGCCGTCGACAACGCCTCCACCGATGGCAGCGCCGAGATGGTGCGCGACGAGTTTCCCGACGTCCGCCTCGTGCGGCTGCCCGAGAACGTCGCCGCCGCCGCCCGCAACGTGGGCGTGGCCAGCGCCAAGGGCGACGTCGTCTTCACGCTCGACAACGACGTGCGCTTCAGCACGCCGGACGACGTCACGCGCGGGCTGGAGGTCTTCCGCCG
>Ga0137394_10000808_pt1 | contig 21897 bp, 20 predicted proteins | sample czobulk116metaG_FD_108278 | JGI IMG/M metagenome (GOLD analysis project Ga0137394, IMG submission 108278) | Vadose zone soil microbial communities from Angelo Coast Range Reserve, California, USA - czobulk1.16 metaG | ecosystem: Environmental > Terrestrial > Soil > Vadose zone | place: USA...
GAATAGCTCATGGTTCTACGAACCACAACGAACCATGAAAGAAGCGGCAAAATGTCTGCTGAAAACAAAGGGGTTACTTCTTCTTTCTAAGGAATAGGTTCTTGAGCCGTTCCGGGTGGCAAGAGAACGCGGATTACGTCATCGCAGGCACACGAAAAACTGGATCCACTCGGAGGGTTCTGACAACAACGCGTTCCGAGTGCTTCAGAAATAAAGGCGGAGCGAAAGCTGCAGGTTGCGCTCGCCGCCACCAACGCCGCCTCCCTTTGTGGTCACCTTCCCAAAATTCGAGCTAGTCGGGTCGAAGTTCACACCGCCGCCGCTCCCTCCACCCCAATTGGGGTGGTTGATGAAGTTGAACGCCTCGGCGCGGAACTGGAAGCCTCTTTGCTCGTCAATGGGGAAAGATTTGAACAGTCCTAGATTCCAGTTCTGGAATCCGGGCTGATAAATGATGTCGCGAACGCGAGCGTGATTGAACGTCCCAGTCGTAGGCTGGACAAAGATCGACGAACCATCAGGGTTCTTTGTGGAGAACCACTGGCCGGATGAGCCGAACGTGCCAATGATTTTCGGAACTCCGTTCACTGTCCAATACTGACCGTTAACCCCGCAGCCAAAATTGGAATCGAGTCCCACGCCGGCATAGTCGCTGGCGTGTGCAGCGCCGCAGGGCAGGCCTGTCTGAAACTGCGTGACGCCGCTGACTTGCCATCCGCCGAGCAGTTTGCCGCTTAAGTTCGAGCGGTTCTTGAAAAGGGGCAGGTCATAAAGATAGCTGAACACCAGGATATGCCGGGCGTCGAATTCAGATGGCCCCCAAAGCATCCCCGCGTCGTAGGTGTCGGGAATGACGTCGCGCTGATTCGAACCGGCATCCATGCTCTTGGACAACGTGTAGGAGACGCCGAACTGGAGGCCGTCGGCAAAACGGCGATTCCAAGCCACCTGCAGCGAGTTGTACATGGAATTGGCTACATTATCGGTTTCCCGAATGGAGCCAAAGCCCTTATACGGGCGAAGCGCATTGAGGTTCACACCGGGATTCGCCGCCACAACCGCCGTGGTCGGCTGGTTGATGTCTGACTCTCGTTGCAAATGCACACCACGCCGCGCCACGTAGCCGACGCTGAGCAGGGACTTCCAAAACGTCTCGCGCTCGATAGTGAAATTCCAAGCCCAGGCTTCCGGATTCTTAAAATTCTTGCTCTGAGTGGTCACCACCAAAGCGGTGTTACCGCCAATTCCTGGGGCTAGAGCGTCAACGATGCCATTGGCCACACTGACGTTGGGCTGGAAAGGCGGATTCCCGCCGAGGAAGATAGAGTCGCTTACACCCAGACGTGTGACGAAGCGCCCCGCGCCAGCGCGGACCACCATCTTGCGGCCCAGTTGGTAGGCAATCCCCACACGCGGCTGAATATCACTCCATTGGATGTTTGAATAGTGGTCGGGAACATTGTGAAACAAGCGGCTGAAGTCGAACTGACTCGGGTCGGCTTCCGGAACGCGACCCTTGGCAGAAGAGGGGAACCCGCCACCTGGAATGACCATACCGTTAAGCGTGTCAGCCCCAGTCCCACCGACAAGACCAGTCTTGGGATCGATCGTGCCGACGATAAGACCGGAGGCGGGATTAATGGTCACCGCTTTGCTCGAATCGTAAAACCTGGGGTCGAAGAGGATCATGTTTCCCCATAGAGCGTGGTAGGGAACGACAACTGTGTACCGGACGCCGTAATTGAAGGTCAGATTCTGCCGGAACTTCCAGGAGTCCTGAGCGAAGCTCTCATACATGTTGGCGCGAAAGATGGTGTACGCGCGATGTCCAATCTCCGAGTAGCTGTCATACAATCCCAGAGCGGCGTTGGCGGCAGCGACTCCGGTCCCGCCGGCTCGGCCATCGGTGAACGAGAATTGGCCATTCTGGTTGTTCGTGCACGTGGGACATGCCTGCACATTGATCTCGTCATTGTCATTTTCGCCTGCGCGCTCGAAGACGAAGCCAAACTTTATGGTGTGGTTGCTCTTGATCCAGGTGAAGCTGTCCGATGCGTCATAGATGGGGCCGGCAGAGCGCGATGGATACGGCCCGCCGCTCAGCGTAGAAAAGTTGGACAAGTTCACCGTGGGGATGCGGTTCGGGAGCAGCTTTTCGCTTACGGGGAATATGTATTGATAAAAGGCGCAAGGCACCGGCGAGCCCGCACAGGCCTGAGTCCGATCATAAAAGTTCGCTGCATCGACGGGGATTCTCACAATGTCCTCGCTGGCGGTTACGAGAACCTCGTTTACCTTGGTGGGGCTGATGGTCCAGACGTAGTTGAGCGACCCAGTCTTATTGGGACGATTGAAAAATTTGGGCGTCCTGTCGGTATTGCCGTCGAGCGGCTGATATTCAAGATAGGTGTAGTTCGTGAGGCGGAATCGCAGGCGCTGTTTGTCAGTGACGTTTACATCGACGGCGCCTGTATCCTTTCGCTGGTCGAACGTGTGCAGCTTCGCTGCAAACCAGTTACCGTTACCTCCGATCAAGGTGTTGGGGATTGGCCACATATTCAGGATCCCGATTCCGTCCGGACTCATGCGGTTCGCTGGGATTATGTTTCCGGGAAAACATCCGCTCTGATCTGTTGTTGTACAAAGGTTAGGGGACTGCGGGTCCTTTATGTACACAGGCACCTTGTTGCCGGAGGCGTCCTTGCGAGTGACGTAAGGGTTGCTGGGATCAAGCAGTTCGCTGAAATCCCCTTTGCGCATGTTTACCGTCGGGACCGTTAGCAGGCCCGCCGATCCGACAGAAGAGCCAGACTCGACAAAGTTGTACTTCAGCCATTCCTGCCCCAAGTAGAAGAAAATCTTGCTCTTGCTGGTGTTGAATTTGCCGGGAATGTAGATGGGGCCCCCGATATTGTACCCAAACTGGTTATAGTGAACTGGCGCCGCAGAAGAGGTGAGACCGTTGGTGTTGGCATTGCGCGCCCAGGTGTTCGCGTTCAGGGCGGTATTCCGCAGATATTCGTACATCGCGCCGTGGAACTGGCTCGTGCCGGTCTTGGTGGTAAAGCGAATCTGCGCGCCGGAAGTCCGACCATATTCGGGAGCATAGTCGGTGGTAAGGATCTGCACCTCCTGCGTGGAGTCAACGTCTGCGGCTCCCAAGCTAGTTCCGTTGGAGCGCGTGCGCGTAGCTGGGGCACCGTCGAAGGTGATCAGATTCTCGGGATTGCGAGAGCCGTTAAAATTTGCGGGACCCTGGGTGAAGCCGAAGTTGAGATTGGCCAGCGTGGTCCCGCGAGCGCCAGGAACCAAAGCGGCAAGCCAAATCGGGTTGCGTCCATTCAACTCAAGAGAATCAATTTGCTCGCGCGTCACCAGCTTTTGCACTGACGCGGACTCCGTTTGCAGTTGCACGGTCGATGCCGAAACCTCGACAGTTTGCGTGGCAGCACCCAGGGTCAGCGTCGCATCGATCACCAGGTCGGCGCTGGGATCAAGCTTGTTCTTTGTGGTCTCGTATTTCTGGAAGCCAGGGGCCTCGGCCACCATTGTGTACCAGCCCGGAGGCACGTTGGTAATGACGTAATAGCCGGATTCATTCGTCGTTGTCTGGCGTTCGACGCCCGTGTTGTTGCGGACCGTCACCTTGGCGTTCGCAATCGTGCCGCCCGACGGGTCCTTGATAAAACCTGAAATCTTTCCAAGATCTGACTGCGCGAACAGCAGTCCCGAACCTGTCAGAGTCATGAAAAACAGCAGGGCAAACCTACAACACGCGTTCTTCATGGTGAACTCCTTGTGTTGAATCAGAACTTGTCTTTTTGCCTTCCGACCAGCGCCAGCATCTCCTCCAGCTGGGATCAAGGTCTATCAGGGAACCTGGTCGAGGACATCTCCGCCAAGGGAATCGCCGCTAGCCTATCCCACACCCGTCAGAATGACAACTACCTGTTTTTTGCCTGTTTTTGCGGCGGGAGAGTACATGATCCATATTTCGGCTCCATCAGGTGTTTCTTTCATATTTGCGTAGGGGAAATCTGTATCGATAGCGTGCCGTGCCCGGCGATGTGCGCGAACGGAGACTTTCTGCTAAATTGGTGGAGCTGTTTCCATCGCGGGAGAGGTGGCCGAGCGGTTTAAGGCGCACGCTTGGAAAGCGTGTGTAGGTTTACCCCTACCGTGGGTTCGAATCCCACCCTCTCCGCCATATCTTCAAAAACCTACGCCAATCTAATGTTCTTGACATGGGGATACCTAGCCCCAAAGTTATCAAGGCCGGATTCGGAGTCGCGTTCTTTGCCGGTGAAATTTAGCGGCAGCGCGTCGTAGGTGTAGACCACTTCATTCTGGGACATCGTAAGTATAAGTTCCGCCGGACCCGTGCCTTTCCGGGGGCCGGTCAGCCCCGTCAACGTGAAGCATTTCATGGAGAATGGAGGAGGACTGTTTCGCTGGCGCTGCATCCGACTTTTCGCAATTCCTCGGCACCCATTTCGGCTCACGATTAGGGGATGGTTTGGCCGTAGCTTCGAGTCTTTCAATTCTGTCTACGGTGAACTTGAATCGGTACCCGCCGTCACCATATGGCCCTCCGCTCTCCAACTTGCCGACGAAGGTGGCAAGCACAAACCCCATGCCTTTCGGAAACTTGTGAAGTAACTGTTGAGAACTGCCTTCCAGCTTCTCATCAAAGTCCACCCATATTGGAACCTCGCGTTCCGGGCAGCAAGTCGGTCCCTTAAAGCGAGAAATTGCGAACATGTACGAATAGATAGCACGAATGCGTATCCGCTTTCCTGAGAATTCCGAAGGGGTTTTTGCGAGGTCGCAAAAACTGACTTCCTGTGCTGTGTTCTCTGGATTGTTGCTCGCTCGTCCGACCCAGCAAATCAGGAATAAAGCCATCGAAAAAACTATGCAGCGTCTCATTGAGCGTCGTCTGCGTGGAGTCTGTTAATCTTGGTGATGGTGTTCATCGGTGTAGGTCTTTCGCATGTCCGCATCTGAGGAATGGTCCCTCATGTAGTTAAGGATGTTTTGTATGCCTTTGGCACGCAGTGTCGCGATATCCGCAGCCGCCCACCCTTTGTTCCAAACCTGGAGATCACTTCCGCCCCCGGGTGGGGCATAACTCTTCATACCGAGCGCTTGAGCAATGCTGGAACCCACAGCCCACGCTCCCTGTTCTCGCGCGTAATGGCTAAGGTCACCAACTGAACTCTCGCCACCGTTCAGCCATGCGTTCGCCTGATCCACATGGGCGCCCTCGTGCGCAATCGTTGCTGTGAGGGAGTCTCCCTTGAGAGATGAGCCGAATTTGACGGATATTGTGTCGTTTTCATTGAGGATTGTTAGGCACCATGCGGACCAACGTGCCCCGCCTGAATCCCGACGGTAACACCATTTCCATCATTTTCCGTCCGGTAGGCATTCACTGCTGCCGAGGGCGGCGGAGCAACGCGGCTGAGAATGTAGGACTTGACCTGATGCACAGCGACACTGGGTGCTAGAATCTCTTCGCCCAGGACCTGGCTGATTTCCTCGGGTTCGCTTTGGCCAAGGGCATTGCCAGGCGCAAACAAGAAGGTGAGGAGTGAAAGACCCAATAGATAGAGACAGCGAAACGAAAACATCAGGACCTCCTGACTGGAGCTGTGCCCCCTCGCAGTCGCATTGACCGTACTGCATATCACAAAATTAGCTGAGAACCGATAGCGCGCGGTTGTATTACGATGGCAAGCGCGTCGGGCCTTGGAAAGGAAGGGATCCCGTGAACAATCCACTATCGCGCAGAACGTTTCTAGGTAATGCAGGAGCAGCAGCCACCATTCCGGGCTGGCTGAATTGGTTTCGAGGGACGCCTCACAGCGCATTCCCATTGGGCGATGCGGCTGCGGCTTCCCCTGGAACAGCAGATCGCATTGTCGACATGCACGTGCATTTCGATGAGAAGAATCCGAATTTCATCAGCGACTTCCTGAAAGTGTCGGAGCGGTTGAATCTCACCGCGTGTTTACTCACGCCTTTTGCGAACAGAAAATTGGTCGCCGACGCGGCAAAGCAGCATCCCGCGCAAATCATTCCCTTCGGCTTCGTGGACCTGGACGCTCTGGACGTGGTCAAGCAAGTCGAGGAACTGCACGCGATGGGCTACCGCGGCCTCGGCGAAATGGAGTTCGTGAAGAAGCCGTACAACGATCCATCCTATTTCCCCGTCTACGAATTGGCGAACCGCTACGGTTGGATCGTTCTTTTCCACACCGGAATCGTGCTGCGCAGAAAATTTGACGAGCCGGAAGACGTGGCCTCCGGGCGCATGCGGCCCATTTTCCTGGAAGAAATTGCGCGGCGTTTTCCGAAAATCACCGTGCTAGGCGCGCACTGCGGCAATCCCGAATATGAATGGGCGGCGGAAGTTGCGCGCTGGAATCCCAATGTATTTTGGGACCTTAGCGGTTCTACCCTCACGAAAATGCAGGGCCGGCTTGCGGATTTCCAGAAAGTCTTCTGGTGGTCGAACACGGAATGGCAAAGCCCGGAGTGGAGGGCAAAGAAGCCGGACAGCGACACCAGCGCGTTTGGGAAGATTGTCTTCGGGTCGGACAACGGTCTGGACGGGATCGAGTCGGTCGTGAATCAGTATCACGCCCTGTTCGATGCCTGCGGCCTCCCAGCGCACACGCGCAAAATGATCATGGGCGGAACGCTTTCGAACATGCTAGGGCTTCCCGATGGTCATTAAGGTATACGACGACAAGGCTTCTCTGGGACGCGCAGCGGCGGAACAGGCCGCCATTTCTTTGCGCAACGCGATTCAGAACACCGGCAGAGGGCGCATCATTGCCGCGACCGGCGCGTCGCAATTCGAATTCCTGGATGCCCTGACCGCCATGCCTGGCGTCGATTGGCCCCGTGTGGAGATGTTTCACCTCGACGAATACATTGGCCTGCCGGTTTCTCATCCGGCCAGCTTTCGCAAATACCTTCTCGAACGCTTGATTCACAAAACGGGAATCACCAGGTACAACTTTCTTGATGGCGACGGGAATGTTCCGGAAGGTATTCGCAAGGTCGCCGCGGAGTTGACGGCCGCTCCGGTTGACATCGCCTTCGTAGGTATCGGCGAAAATGGCCACCTCGCATTCAACGACCCTCCGGCGGATTTCCAAACCGAGGAGCCCTACATCATCGTCGACCTCGATGAGCCCTGCCGCCGCCAGCAGGTGGGAGAGGGTTGGTTCGCCTCTCTTCCGGAGGTTCCTGCGCGGGCGATCTCCATGACTGTGCAGCAGATATTGAAAGCCAAAGAAATTCTTGTCGTTGTCCCGGACGCGCGAAAAGCGCAGGCTGTAAAGTCTTGCCTCGAAGGCGAGATCACTCCCATGGCGCCTGCTTCCATTCTGCGCAAGCACGCAAATACGACCATCTTTTTGGACAAACTTTCCTCCGCTCTGCTGAGCCAGCAAAGCAAAGGGCACATCGTCTAAATTCAAAATGCGTATGACCACAATCGGTCAAAACAGCTCGATGCGAGGCCTGCCCATTCCCCACTTACGGTGGTGGATTTGCGGGCTGCTATTCGCGTCCACCGTCATTAACTATATTGACCGCCAAACCTTTTCGGTGCTCGGGCCATATTTTAAGCAGGACTTCTCCGATGCACGTCAGACGGCCGTCGGCCATTCTTTTGACCCTATTGTTATCGTTGCCGGCTTCGTTCCCTTCTTCGCTATGGTTCTCGTGCTGCTCCTCGTCCGCAATACCCAGGCCACCGAGGAGGGGCTGGTCCGCCGCATTTGACGAGTGCGATGCCACTTCCTTTAGCTCCCGCCGCCTCAAAAAGTGATACACTCTCGCCCGGCAAATCGAAGCGTGCCGGCTGAAGCCTGACCAACAGACCGTTAGCTGGCGCACAGCTCTGAGGTTCCCTCGGGAGGCAATGTTGGCCACCGCAACCCAGGAGACCCCCGCAATTCCAGCGACGTCGCAACTCGTCCTTTCCCAAACCGGGACGCGCGCGAAGCGCTACGCCTCGCTCGATGCCTACCGCGGCTTCATCATGCTGATTCTCCCCTCGGAAGGTTCGCTTTCGCTTCAAACCTTAGCTATTCGGTCAGTAGAGAGGTGAGCCATGCACAAAGACAAGAAAGTCTTCGCCCACGGAGCCCTTTCCCGCATCGTCCTCTGCTTCGGGCTGCTCGCTCTGACCGGGGCGAGCACTTTCGGGCAAATTGGCACAGGCAGCATCACCGGCATTGTTCTCGATTCGTCGGGAGCGGTGGTTCCCGATGCGGAAGTCACCATAACCAATGTCGAGCGCAACACCCATTCCATGACCCGGACCAACGCTTCCGGCGACTACACCGTGCCCGGCCTTGAACCGGGTCACTATACCGTGACGGTGAAGCATGCGAACTTTCGCACTTCCAATGTTCCCGCGTTTGAGCTGCAGGTGGACCAGAAGGCGCGCGTCGACGTAACACTGGTGGTAGGAGCAACCACGGACACGGTTGTCGCTACGGCGGAGGCCCCGCTGCTTTCGACCGAGTCAAGCACGGTCGGGCAAGTGATTGATAACAAGCGTGTAGTGGACTTGCCCTTGAATGGGCGCAGCTTCCTCGACCTCGCCACGCTGGGCCCTGGTGTCACCTTTACCAAAGATAGTAATACGGCATTTCAGGAAGTCCGCGACGTCGGCCGTCGCGTAACTGACCAATACTCTGTTGGCGGGGCCCGCGCTCAGGACACTAATTTCCTTCTCGACGGCGCCGTCAATACTTCGCCCGACTTTAATACCGTCGCCGCCATTCCGTCGGTAGATGAAATTCAGGAGTTCAAGGTGCAGACCAACTCCTACACGGCCGAGTACGGGCGCGGCGCTGCTCAAGTCAACGCCGTTACCAAGGGTGGCACGAACGAGTTTCACGGCACTGCCTACGACTTTCTTCGCAATGACGCATTCGACGCAAAAGATTTTTTCACAGACATCAATGCGGGAGTCCCAAATGCGCCGAAGCCGCCATTCAGGCGGAACCAATTCGGCGCTACGGCCGGCGGGAAGATCGTCGCCAGCAAACTCTTCTATTTCGGCGCCTATGAAGGTCTGCGCGATCGAACCAACTCCAACGAGAAGGTTACGGTGCCTATGCCCAATGTGAAGAACGGCGACTTCTCCGACTACGGCATTCCCATTTATATGCCGCACGACGCCAATCCCGATGGCTCTCCCGCTTTCCGCTCCGGCAATACCCTTCCCGCAGGGTGTTTCAATTCCAATCCCAACACCGACGTGCCTTGGCCCGGCATGAAAATCCCACAGCAGTGCTGGAATGGTGCGGCTGCCGCTTTTCTCGCCTCCTCCTACGTGCCCGCCCCTAACCTGCCTGGCGTGCTCAAGAACTACACTGCCGTCGTCGGCATCCCCACGAATAACGACCAGTTCGCCGGCCGCCTCGATTACGTCCTCAAGCCCAACATGAATCTTTGGGGAAGGTATTCTTGGGCCCGCGAGGACGTAGTGAAAAACAACGCTATGCCCGTACGTGACCTCACTGAAGGCGTGAAAACCATGACCTTGGGCCTTCATCACTCCTGGTCCATTTCTAACAACATGGTCAACGAGGCCAAAATCAACTATGTTCGCGCCAAAGGCAGCCGCATCGGCCCGCTTTCGGGCAAGACCAACGTGTCCCAGCAGCTCGGCATCTCAGGTGCTTCCGGTGACCCCGTCGATTTTGGTACGCCCAGCTTCGACGGCTCCGGCGACAGCTTCGAAAGCCTGGGTGAAGATGCCTTCGGCCATCCACTCCGAAAGGTTCAGGCTACGTATGAATATGGCGACGATTGGTCTCTCATCAAAGGACGTCATGTGATCAAAGCGGGCGGGGATTTCCGTCATGAGAATTTAAACCTCCTTTCGCACAACATCGCGCGGGGCGCTTTTACCAATCCTTGTTTTCCGACACAGTCCGTGCTGGATACCGATTGCGCCAATTCCGGCCTCTCTCTGGCTACCATGCTGCTTGGCATTAGCAACGACTCCGAGGTCGCCACCGGCGACTCCCACGTCCATCTCTTCCGCTGGACACAGGCTTATTACGTCCAAGAGGATTTCAAGTTCCGCCGCAATCTCACCTTGAATCTCGGCCTCCGTTACGAGGTTGCTCCCTATTGGCACGACCTTAAGGATTCCATGGTCAATGTGGACTTTAGCGGCGTCACTCCCGTTATCGTTCGTCCCGGCAGCGGTGACCCCTATCAGGATTTCCCGCAAGTCACTTTTGACACGGATCCCAATTCGCCTACTTTTCTTCCCTTTGTGCGGGATAACCGGCTCGGTCACAATCTCGTCTTCACGGACAAGACCAACGTCTCCCCGCGCTTTGGCTTTGCTTGGACACCAGGTTTCGGACACAACAGGACAGTCGTCCGCGGGGGCGCCGGAATTTTCTACTCGCCCATGAACGCCGATCCCTGGTTTGATTTCGCCCGCAACGCTCCTCGGTCGGCCAAGTTCATCCGCAAGGGCAGTCAACTGACGGTTGTGGATCAGGTTTTCTCCAACACGTCGCAAGTCATTATTCAACCTTCAATGTTTGTTGTTGAACCTCATTTGAAAACTCCTCGCGTCCAACAGTGGAGTCTTGGAATCCAGCAGGAGCTGGTCCCCAACCTCGTCTTTGAGATTGCCTATGTGGGTTCGGCATCCACGCACCTTCCTCACTTGACCGACCAAAATCAGTCTTTCCCCCAAATGCAAGGTGATCAGGTGACGCAACCCGTAACCTATCTGCCCCCCAAATATCCTTCCCTGGCTTCGTTTTATAACCTTTTTGAGAGTGCGACGTCAGCGAACTACAACTCCCTGCAAGCGAAGTTGGAAAAACGCTTCACAAGCGGGTTTTCCTACTTGAGTTCCTTCACTTGGTCCAAAACGATGGACACCGCCTCGTCCACCCGCGATGGCGGTAATGGTCAAGCCACTCCTCACATTTACGACCTCCGGCTCGACTATGGGCCTTCGGTCTTCGACGCCAAAATAAACTGGGTCAACAGCGCTCTCTACGAGCTTCCTTTTGGCAAGGGCCGGCGTTGGGGCTCGGGTTGGTCCGGGCTGCAAGAGAAACTCCTGGGCGGATGGCAGGTCGGCGGTATAAACGTTGTCCGCACAGGTTTGCCAACTTCTTGTCTCACTACCAACGACGACGCCACCAACATAGTTGCCTTTGAACAAGACAATTGCGACATCATTGGAAATCCCAACGCTGGTCCCAAGCAACTTCTCAATTGGTGGAATCTCGCCGCTATCGCCACGCCCACTCCTCAGGAAGTTTTCGGTAACGCCGGCCGCAGCGTCCTGCGCGGACCCAAGTACGTTAGCTTCGACTTCAGCTCCATGAAGACAACCACCATCACCGAGCGCCTCAAACTCCAGTTTCGTTTTGAGGCCTTCAATTTCCTGAATCACCCCATCTTCTCCATGCCCAATCCGTTTATAGACGCCGGCGACTTCAACACGATCACGACCACCGCGGCGGCCAACCGCGAGCTCCAGTTCGCTCTGAAGCTGATTTGGTAACTAACGGGAATCTATGTTAGGGCACCCGAGATTAGCTTTTTTTGCCGGGCCGTTGTCGCCAAGGAGAGATGATCCGTCTCCGTCGCCGGCGAATACATGCAACACACCGGTAGTGTCCACTAAAAAGATTCGATTTGAATACGGCGATGCAGTGATCCCATCGGAACCTATGTAGAGGTTCCCCGCACCATCCACCGCGACCCCCTCGGGCATCGGAACGGTGGCCGAAAGGGCCGGGGCGCCGTCGGGTCCGCCGCCGGCATAGGTATTGATGATGTTCTGCCCCTGGGCTGGAACCACCGAGGCTAGAGCCGACGCGAAACACAGAATCAATAGAGTATTCAAGTTGCGGATCATCTCATTCTCCTACTCTAGAGGTATCGAAGTACGGAGGACGTCGCTTAATGCATTCAGAATAAACCTGCGCGTGACGAAGCCCCCGGCGCGACTACGCGGATGCGGTTGCTGCCAGTATCGGAGATGAAGATTCTACTGGAGCCATCCCGGGCACAGTACATTCCCGCGGGCGTGCCGAGACTCGCGTTGCTGGCAGGTCCGCCATCCCCGGTAAACGCTTGAACACCGTTCCCGGCAAAGGTGGAGATAATGCCCGTAGCGACGTCGACGCGACGGACGACATGGTTGCCCACATCGCCGATAAAGAGATTGCCGGAAGCATCCACAGCCACCCAACTAGGACTGTTCAAGCTAGCCGCGACGGCCGCGAGTCCGTCGCCAGCGTAGGCTGGCGCTCCGTTGCCGACCACGGTCGTAATGATATGGGTCCCGGCGTCTACCCGACGGATACGATTGTTTCCTGAGTCCGCGATGAAGAGATTCCCTACAGCGTCCATAGCGAGACCGCGAGGAGCAAACAAGCACGCATTGATGGCCGGGCCACCGTCGCCACAATAAGGCGTAAAGCCGCCGCTGGTAGAGCCGCCACCAGCGTACGTGGTGATAAGCCCAGTGACCGCATCTACGCGGCGAATAACCGCACCGGTGGAAATAAAAAGATCAGCGACGCGATCGAGGACCACATCCTGGGGTTGCGCCAGTGTGGCGAGGGTCGCCGGACCACCATCGCCGGAATTCCCGCCCCGCCCGCCGCTGCCGGCCACAGTCGTGATGATTCCCGTAGCGGCATCGACGCGACGTACGCGATAGTTGCCCCAATCAGTAAGAAAGATGTTGCCGTGGGCGTCCGCAGTCACTCCGCTGCCACCGAACTTGGCTTGCGTAGCGGGGCCACCATCTCCCAACCCATCGGCTGGGTTGCCGCCTCCTGCCACGGTGGTGATGTCCCCTGTCGCAGTATTGATTCGGCGGATGCGGCCGTTGTTGGTGTCGTAAGCCAGGAGATTGCCGGAGGGATCCGCAGATAAGCCTTGGGGTGCGCACAGGGAAGCAGCTAAGGCCGGGCCGCCATCGCCGTAGAAACAGAAGTCCCCATTGCCCGCCACCGTGGTAACGATGTTGGTCGAGGCGTCCACGCGGCGGACGCGCCTGCTGCCCTCGTCCGCAATGACAAGATTACCGGACGAATCAAGGGCCACACCAACAGGGGTCATGGCGGCACTGGTGGCCGGGCCACCATCGCCGCTGAGACCGCTTTGGCCGTTGCCTGCAAACGTGGTGATGATTCCCGTGGAGGCATCCACGCGGCGGACGCGTTTGTTATACAGGTCAGCGACGAAGAGATTCCCACCAGTATCCACGCGAACTCCGATGGGAAACCAGAGGGCCGCGGCCGTGGCAGGACCACCATCGCCGCTGAAGGAAAACTGCCCGTTGCCGGCAACGGTGGTAATGGTTCCGGTGGTAGCATCCACACGACGGATGCGGCAATTGTAGGCGTCGGCAATGAAGAGGTTGCCGTTCGTGTCCAGGGCGACTCCGCCGGGATGGTTCAAAGAGGCAGCCGTGGCAGGGCCGCCATCCCCGCTAAAGGTAAATCCACCGTTGCCGGCGACGGTGGTTATGATGCCGGTGGAAGCATCTACGCGGCGGATGCGCCCATTCTGCGAGTCGGCGATGAAGAGATTGCCGTTTGTGTCTAGGGCGATTTCGCCCGGAAGATTCAAACTGGCGCTCGATGCCGCACCGCCGTCGCCGCTATAACCTCCGCTGTAATAACCCCCGGGCCCGCTGCCAGCAAACGTGGTAATAACCCCTGTGGCGGCATCCACTCTGCGGATTTGATTGTTGAACTTGTCGACGAAGAAGATGTTTTCGTTACGGTCTACGGCGATCCCGTTAGGTAGATTGTTGACGCCCATGTCCAGCGAGGCCTTTTTTGCCGGTTCACCATCACCGTTGAAAGCCTCCACACCGCTGCCGGCCGCCACACGTATCTTGCCGGACGTGTCCACTACAAATACTCGATCTCCCCCCGGAGCAGCGATGTAGATGTTTCCGGCGGCGTCGGTCGCCACTGCCGTTGGCACTGGAATGTTCGCCGAAAGAGCTGGGATGCCGTCGGGACCTCCCCCGGCGTAGGTATGGATGAGGTTGTTGTGAATCCGGGCTGTTGAGCGGGATTGCCCATGAATCTTCGAAGCAGAAAACAAAGCTAGGCACAGAATCAGCAGAACATTCCGCTTACGCATCTTTCCTCCTTGAATCAGGCGGTTGGGAGTGGGATCTGCCGCCCTTCGTCGTGTATCGGCGGCCCATGGCTACGCCGCGCTGAAGGGACTTCTTAATCGGGAGTTATGCTCATGCTGGTGCCAAGCACACGCAAGTTTGCTGGAGAAATGCGTTCTTCCAAAATTGCAAACTTTAGCTTGCGATTCCTCAGTTCTTAAGCACACCCTTCAGGTTAACCAGCTCAGCTAGACCTGCTCTTGACTGAGACGGAGTTACCTTGTGGCTGCTCAAGTTATGCCCCGGCAAGAACAAAACGGCAATCCGGTACTCACCGCAAAATCAGCCTGGGGAATATCGCAACGGAAAGGACGTTTCCCCCTATGTGGTTCCTTTCATTGCCAGCTACCCGTCGCATCGCCGCGCGTGGAGCTTGGGATTGGGCGCTTCGTTCGAAAGACATTTCCTGCCCTTGATCTGAGCGATTCCGAGGCACGTTTCGCATCGTTGGTCCTCCACAGCCCGCTGCTTTCAGCACGCCCGTGGAAGCGTGGTAAAATATCCGGTGAGGCGCAAGGATGGTCCGAACCTCTCCGCCAGAAAGCCGCTACTGTTAAGGTTTGATGATCCTTCGCACGGTCGAGCAGGTCCGCCGAGTCTTCCTGGTCGTTGCTGGCTTTACCTTGCTATTGGCAGGAGTCGTGATGCTGGTCACGCCGGGGCCGGGAATGCTTGCTATTTTTCTCGGGCTGGGCCTGCTGGCGGCCGAATTTGTATGGGCGCGTCGGCTGATGGAACGCATTCGGCGCGAGGGCGGCCGCGTTCGCGACGCCGTGTGGAAGGCCAAGAACTAACGGATCACGAAATGAACGGATTGGCCAACGGCGAGTGAAGTCCAAATGCGGCCAGGAAATGGTAAATAACATGGCGGCAGAGTGGCGCGGGACGTGGGCCCTGGTGACCGGTGCCAGCTCGGGGATCGGCACGGCCCTGTCACGCGAGCTGGCCGCCGGTGGCACGCACCTTGTGCTCACCGCTCGCCGGAAAAACCGATTGGACGAACTCGCGAAGGAACTCACAACAAAGCATCGGGTGATGGCCGAAGTTTTCACGGCGGACCTGGCGGATTCGGACGCCCCCGAGAGGATTTTTGCCTTCACGAAAGAAAAAGGAATTCAGATCGATCTGCTGATCAACAACGCCGGTTTCGGTCAATACGGCGAATTCCATTCGATTGAAAAACAACGCTTGCTCGACATGGTGCAGGTGAATTGTCACGCCGTGGTGCATCTGACCAGGCTGTATCTGCCGGAAATGGTCGCGCGCCGACGCGGCGATGTGCTCATTCTCGCGTCCACCGCATCTTTCCAAGCCGTTCCGTATATTGCGACCTACGCGGCGACTAAAGCCTTTGACCTCTTGTTTGCCGAAGGGCTCGCGGAAGAAATGAAGCCCTACGGAATCCGTGTTTGCGCCTTGTGTCCGGGCTCGACCGAATCGGAATTTCATGATGTCTCTGGCCAGGAGAAATTCCAACGCAATGCCGAGACCGCGGAAAAAGTAGCGCGCACCGGACTGAAAGCTTTGGATGCGGGCAAAAGTTACGTCATCTCCGGCCTCGGTAATTATCTCGGTGCCCACGGCGAACGCCTCGTCCCCCGCCGCTTCGTAACCAGGATTGCCGCAGGAATGTTCAAACCTCACAAAAAATAAGTGTGCCATTTCGCGTTGCCCAAAACTCTGCCGCCGTTTTTCGGGTCGAACCTCATTTTTGAGATTTATGCTCCTCTTTGACACGCGATAACCTTGCTTTGCGTCTAACCTATTGTGAAAACAAGGACTTCCAAGAATCCCCTTTCAGTAGCCGCGCCGGGTGGGAACCTTTCTCGCGCGCGCCGGGAATTGATATATGAAACCGGGCAGAACGTCTTATCAGGAGAGATGAGGATCGCCGAACAAGAGAGAGACGACGTTCTGTTACGGCGGGCCGCCAAGGGTGATGAGCAAGCTTTCACTCTTCTTTACCGGCGGCATCAGGCGGCCCTGTATCGCTTTGCCCTGCGCATGACGGGAAGCACCTGGGCCGCGGAAGAGATTGTGCAGGACGTGTTCATGACCCTGATGCGTGATCCGAAAAAGTATGACGTCACGCGCGGGGCGCTCGGTGCCTTCCTTTACGGAGTGGCGCGCAACCGCGTGATGAAGCAGCTGGAACGTTTGCCGAAGGAGATGCCGCTTGAGGAGAAGAATGAAGACGGCACGGGCTCCGGAATTGTTTTGCAGGACGCGTTCACGCCGGCGATGTGGGTGGAAAAACGCGAACGCATGCAGCAAGTAAGGGCGGCCGTTCTGGAATTGCCCGCGGAGTTTCGCGAAGCAGTGGTGCTGTGCGAGCTGGAAGAAATGAGTTACGAGGAAGCGGCGCAAATGGCAGGGTGCCCGATTGGGACGATTCGTTCGCGGCTGCATCGCGGCCGGGCTTTGCTGATGGCCAAACTTGAAATGTTTCGCGACGTGCCCCGGCGCGCGAGCGCGGCGCGATGAAGAAAGTTTCGAGATTTGGTGACCATGTCACCGTGGCCAAGAATGCCGGCTGTTCGGCGGTCGCAATGAATAACGGACGTGTGGGATGAACTGCGAAGAATTTGAAGCGATTGGATTGGACGCGGAGCGCGACGTCAGCTTGGGCGAGGCGGAGCGCGCAGCCGCGCGGGAACACGCTAGCAGGTGCTCCCGGTGCGCGGCGCTGCAGGATTCCTGGCAGGCGGCTGGGGTTGAGCTCCGCGCCTTCGCGGAAGATACCGGCATGGCGCAGGCGCCCGCGCGCGTGGAAATGCGTTTGCGGCAGGACTTCCACACGCAGCACGTGACATTGAAAGTCCGGCGCACTGCCCTAGCTGCTGCCTGGGGGCTGGCCGCTGCGGCCGTGCTGGTCGGCGCGGTGAGCTGGCGCAATTGGCGCCACGGTCAGCAGGAAGGGACTACCAACCATCTGAATTCCGTGCCGGCCGCCGACAATTTCCCAAAAAACAGTTCCGTCGTCGGAGCGAATCATGAAACTCCTGCCGAGGTTCCAAAGAGCATGCAGCAGCCGGGTTCGGCGGGAACTGCCGGTTCCGAAACGCTTTTGGCTGACAATGAATTGAGCGGATTCACGTTCCTTCCCGGAGCCTTCGCCGCGGATACCGATGACGCCGCGATTCTGCGCGTGCGCATGCAGCGTGGCGCACTGAGCGCATTGGGCCTGCCTGTTAACGAAGAGCGCGCCAGCGAATGGATTCAGGTGGATTTGCTCGTCGGCGATGATGGATTGCCGCAAGCGGTGCGGCTGCCGCAATAAACATTCATGGGGAGCGGGGCGATCTTGCTGCGTCCCGGGGAGGAACACACGGATGGGAGCGGCCTTTTGGGAGAGGTTGAAGCCGGCGGATGGACCAGAGCAGAAGGAGCAGGAGGGGCCGGTCGGAGCATGGATCGCGCAGTTGAAGAAGGGGCTGGCCGCGATTGCGGCGGCGAAGAGTTCGCAACAGTTCGGGAGAGAAGAGGAGACGAAATAATGAATCGCAGAGTATGTATGAGCCTGCTCCTCGCTGGAATGCTGGCAGGAGCCGCTGGATCGCTGCTGGCACAGGGCGCACCACCTCCCGCATTTCCGCCTGAAGCACAAATTCCCGGCGGGCCGGGCGAAGGGATGTTGGCTGGGCCAATCGGTGAGCGCATCGAGTTGCTGGGCTTCGAGGGAATGCACGGCCGAAAAGTGGTGACGGGCGCGCCGTTCAGCGCGATCGCCGTTTCCGAAACAACGCAAACCCTCGGGGATGGAAACCACATCTCGCGCAAAACTCAGACAAATCTTTTTCGCGACAGCCAGGGTCGTTTCCGTAAGGAAGTGACGCTCCCGGCGATTGGGCCTCTGGCGACATCGGGACAGCCGAAGTCGTTTGTCATGATCAACGATCCGGTGGCCAACACGAATTTCATTTTGCACGCCGATACAAAGACGGCCGAGCAAATGGGGAGACCGTTCGCAGGAATGAGAGGGACGTTCAAAGATGTGGTCAAGGGCAACGTGGAATACCGGAAGCAGGAGGCGATTGCCAACGGGAGCTTGAATAAGGAAGACCTGGGAACGCAGACGATCGCTGGTGTGAGCGCGCAAGGAACACGAATTACTCACACCATTCCCGCAGGACAAATCGGAAATGAAAAACCAATTACCGTCGTGTCCGAGCATTGGTATTCCAATGATTTGCAAGTGATGGTGATGAGCAAGCGGAGCGATCCGCGTTTTGGGGATACCACCTACACGCTGACGAATATTCAACGGTCGGAGCCGAATGCGTCGCTTTTCCAAGTGCCATCGGATTACACGGTGGCGCAAGGCGGACCCGGCAGGCACGGAATGAAGCACTTCGAGCAAGCGCCGCCTCTGCCGGAAAATTGATTCTGCGACCTCCTTGTTGGTGACCGTAAACGGTCGACACGATCTTCTCTCCTGAAGACGGCACGCCCTTTCCGCAGCAGCCCCCATCGCTGCGGGAAGGGCCTCGTCGTTTCTAGAGACGAAGAAACGATGAGCTCAGAATGAGCAGAGTATTTGTCAAATGGACACCTTGAAATAGGTGGAAGTCCTGCATTTCTGACGCAAAAGGGCTGAAATCGGGTCAGAGCTCCCACACTCCTAGGGTCTCCACTTAGGAAAATATCAGGGGGCTCGAATGAGGGTATAGTCGAAGTCGTAGAAGTGTTTGCCATCGGCTATAGTGATGGTCATTTTGCCGGTGAGGCCGGCCAACTGGCCGGTGCCGGAATCTGGTACGACGGTGATGGACAGTTGCGGGGCACCACGAGTCATGGTGCCACTGTGCTGGAGGACGAAGCTGCCGCTATGACCATCGAGCTTTCCGGTAACGCGCCCGATGGCCACCTAGCCGGCCGGGCCCTTGACGTCCGTGCCGGCGGTCAGCATCTGACCTCTGCTGGTAGCTTTGAGATCGCCATGGATTGTTTGTCGATGGTCATCCTGGCGAGGGTAGCGTCCTCGAATTTGCCATCCGGTGTTTGGGGATTCAGTTCTACTTCAAACGTTCCGCTTGCGTGCGCGGGCATGGCTGTTCCCTTCTGGACTGGGTTTGGAGCCGACGAGTGTGACTGTGTATACGCCGCAAAGCCAAGGGATAGGCAGATGACCGTGATGGCACCAAATCCGGCGCGAAATCGCGCTTTCATACTGACTCCGTTATGCCCGCGGGGGCTTCCGTGGCCGGCAGTGGAAGAACGCACGACCACCAAATCGGAACGGAGAAGGGGTCTTCTCGGATTGTCGTACGCCGGGCGACGGCACGCCAATTAGGGGCGTTTCCGCATGGACTATTTCTTCCAGGAGCCAAAGGCATTTCCAAGGAATTGAGATGTCCTCCGCTGGAGTTTTTTCCAAAAACTTGGAGGCCGGTACCTGATGGCACCGCCGCAGTCATCACAGAGGACCTGTTTTATGCCCCCGCTTTCGGAGGAATTCTCTTCGTCTTCGATACCGTCAACCCACTTGTCGCAACGAATGCAATAGAAGGACGCTTCTTTTTTCGAAGTCAGTGTTTCCATCGCGAACTCAACCTCCGGTCACCCCGATCATCGAGATTCGACTCACCGTCCCTGCGGCCGAAACGAAATAATTAGGCCTAGTTTAGCCGAAAATGGGGGCCAGAAGCGCGGACTTGTTTATTGATAACTGGGTGGAAAGCAAGCCTCCCGCACTCCACATCACGGCCGGGATCCCCCGAGTCATGAAGGAGTTCATGATTCGGAAGATTGGTTGGCAATGGTGAAAGCCCAGAGCCGAGCGTCGCCGCCATCAGTTTTGGGCATGGCCGTGGCTTAGATCGTCTTTATGTGTTGCTCGATCTTGGTGGCTTCGTCGTTGCGATCCAGACTGCGCGGAGCCTGAGCCTGACGGGTCAGTGCGGGGACGATGATGGGGCGGGAATAGCAGTTGACAAGGAAGCAGGTGCGGAACAAACACCTGCCCAAGCGGCCAGTAGGGCGCGGTTCGAAGTTAGCTGGGAACGAGGCCAGAGTTCATAGGGCGCAGGTTTAGTCGCTCCTTGCACTATAGTGAGATTTCCCGGACGCGCGCAACGCCAAGTTATGGCGGGAGCGCGAGGGTGTGTTAGTGTAATTTTTCCCAACGTGGCGAAGAGGATCTGATGCCGAAACCAAAAGTGTTTGCGACTCACAGCTTGTTCGAACCAGCCAGGCAAATTCTTCAAAAAAGTTGCGAGGTGCAATACTGGACAAAACCGGAACGTCCACCACGGGAAGAAGTTTTGCAGCGCGTGAAGGACAAAGAGGGGCTGATTTGTCTGCTGACCGAGAAAGTAAACGAGGACCTGCTGGGGGCGGCGCCGAAACTGCGCATAGCCGCAAATGTGGCGGTGGGATTTGACAATATCGACGTGGCGGCGTGCACGAAACGAAGCGTGGCGGCGACAAACACGCCGGGCGTGCTGGATGAAACGACGGCGGATTTTGCGTGGACATTGCTGATGGCGGTGGCGCGGCGGCTGAGCGAGGGCGAAGCGCTGGCACGTTCGGGGAATTGGACAAACTGGGACCTGGATCAACTGGTGGGGGCGGACGTGTGGGGGAAGACCCTGGGTGTTGTGGGATTCGGACGGATTGGACGAGCGGTGGCGAGGCGCGCGAGCGGATTTCAAATGAAGGTGATTTACACGGACGCAGTGCACGCGCCGGAAGAGGCGGAAAAGGAGTTAAAGGCGGAGTTTCGGGAAATGAATGCGTTGCTTGCGGAGTCTGACTTTATCAGCGTGCACGTGCCGCTGCTGCCTGAGACAAGGGGATTGTTCGACTCGCGGAAATTCGAAAGGATGAAATCGACGGCGTTCTTGATCAATACGTCGCGGGGGCCGGTCGTGGATGAGGCGGCGCTAGTGGCCGCGCTGGAGAGCGGGAAAATCGCAGGTGCGGGACTGGATGTTTACGAGAACGAGCCGTTCATTCATCCCGGGCTGAAACGCGCGAATGTAGTGCTCGCACCGCATATCGCTTCGGCGTCACTGGAGACACGGACGAAAATGGCGTGCATCGCGGCGGAAAACGTCGTCGCGCTTTTCACGGGACAACGACCACCGAACATTTTGAATCCAGAAGTTCTGAAGGCATCGTGACGAATTTCCAGACAGACCTCGCATGCCCCAACTGAAGCAGATCGCCCGGCAGATTTTTCACGAAACACTGGCAGCGATCGATATTCCCGCGACGATGCAGCGGAAAGTGCGGCGCAAGGGAGCGCTGCTGGTGTGCGGCGAAACTAAAATCGATTTGCGCGATTTCGAGAAACTGCGCGTGGTGGCAATCGGGAAAGCGGCGCATGCGATGGTGGATGGACTGGCGCTGGTACTGGCTCCTTTTGTGAGACTTAAGGGTGTGGTGGCCGCACCGACGGTGGCGCGAAGGCCATTGATCGGAATGAAGTACTTCGTGGCCGGACATCCGGTGCCAGACGCCGAGAGCTGGAAGGCAGCAGAGGCGATTTTAGCACTACTGGAAAAATGCGATGAGAAGACCCTGGTTTTCTTTCTTCTTTCAGGAGGTGGATCGGCTCTCGTGGAGTTGCCTTTGGATCCATCGCAGACGCTCGAAGATATACAGAAGATGCATTGGGCGCTCGTGACTTGTGGAGCACCAATCGAGGCAATCAATTCCGTCCGGAAACA
>Ga0137394_10000809_pt1 | contig 21894 bp, 20 predicted proteins | sample czobulk116metaG_FD_108278 | JGI IMG/M metagenome (GOLD analysis project Ga0137394, IMG submission 108278) | Vadose zone soil microbial communities from Angelo Coast Range Reserve, California, USA - czobulk1.16 metaG | ecosystem: Environmental > Terrestrial > Soil > Vadose zone | place: USA...
AAAGCCTTCACCGGGCCCTGCCCTCAGGCTGACCGTGGTGGTGACGATGCCCGGCGCCGCCAGTGCGGCGGTCGGCATCAGCAGCACGGCTGCTGCGATAAACAATCCTCTCAGTTTCATGGCAAGTTCCTCCTGATGAGTTGGAACGCCTTAGCGAAAAAAGCGTTCCCTGAGGAGTGGTCGCGTTAGCCGAACGATGCAGGCGTCTCGCACGCGCGAGACGCGCCGCACTTGTTTGTCATTCCGGCATGCGCCAACGGGTCGGCGCATAACCGCGTTGCTACACACTAGCGTCGACGACTTCGAGCACTGCGATCGCGCTAGCATCGAACAAGCGAGTAGGAACCGTCAAAGTCAGAAGCAAAGTAGCGCTGCGCTTTGCCGCTGCCTAGGCCCGCGGCGCTTCGATCGCAGTTTCGGCGATCGCAGAGTAAGAGAACTTGGGTACGGCGGCACGAGCCGCGCAGCGTTGGATGTTTGGCAACGCGCGCACGAGCCGGTTGGCTTCACGCCGTAATTCTCGGCAGCTGGACGGCTTACTTCTTGCCAACTAACGACTGCTTCACGTTGCGGCGCGCTCAAGCGATCACACGATCTGGTCGTCGAGGTTGCCGGCCATGGCGCCTTTCATTGGTACGGCGTCGCCGCGCTAAAGCAGGGCAGCGATCTGGCAATCGCCTCGGTCGGAGCCTTAGCTGACGAAGCGCTTCGGCTCGGACTGCGGGAGGCTGCCACATCCAACCAGATATTGTTGCCCGCGGGCGCCGTCGCGGGTCCGGCTAGTGTCCGCTCTATCGGACATCTTGGGCAGCGAGCCTGAAACTGCCTAATTGCTCTTTCCAGGGAAATTTTCGTAGCTGCCCGGGGGCGCAAATCGGTTCTTCTTCGCAAAATTCCGCCCAATCGGTTAAACTGCAACCGATGAGAGCCAAATCGCCGAAAGTGGATGCCCGGTCCAAGGGGAAAGAGGATTCGCCGGAAGACTTCGCGCGCCGTCTGAAACTGGACAAAGGTCTGGGTTTCCTGGTTCGTCTGTTGGATACGCGTGTGAACGTCCTTTACGAGCAGCTAACCGCGCAAAACGACATTACGCCGCGGCAGTTCGGCGTGCTGCTCACACTTCACCAACAGGGAACGCTGACCTTGACGGAACTGGCCAAGCACATCCGCGTCGATCGAAGTACGCTCGGCGAGATGATCAACCGGATGGCGGAGCGCTCCCTGATCAGCAAACGAAGCAACGGCAACGACCGCCGCTCGGCCGAGGTGTTGTTGGCGCCGGCCGGGAAGAATGCCCTGCTGCGGATCGTGGCCGGCGCTGCGGAACTGCAGACTGCCTTGCTGGCGCCACTGGCACCCGAGGATCGCGCTCATTTCATGCGGTGCATGAAACTGGTTGCAGAACCCGAACCGCCCGCCCCCTCCGGCAGCGACAGTTAGTCTCCGAGGTCATGACCGGCGGCGGTTCGGCCACCGGCCTTGCTTAATTCGCGCGGCCGAGTTATTACTACGTATACGTAGTAAATCCGGAAAACCTGCTGAATGACCCAAGCTTGGCGGCTGAGGGACTATTTAAGCGTTCCATATCTGCTGGCAGCGGAAACGGTCGAGGTCGCGCCGGGATCATGGATCAGCCGCGTCGACTATCCGGAGCTGCCCGGCTGCAGCGCCGAGTCCGTGGTGGTGGAGGATGCGCTTCGTCTGCTCGAGCGAAAGCGTATCGAGATGATCGTCCGCATGGTCGGGGAAGGCTACCCGCCCCCGCTGCCGCGGCCGCCGCTTGGGGACTGCGATCCGGTCTGGGTCGCCAAACAGGCCGGCCTCTCCGACGAAATAACCGCCCTGATCGATCCCGATGGAAGGAACGAAGATGCTCTCGCACCAAGATAATGAAACCCTGGTCCGGGTCGGGCCGGAAACGCCGATGGGCTCGCTGTTCCGGCTCTACTGGATACCGTTCTTCTCTTCAAAGGACCTCGTGGCCGACGGCCAACCGAAGCGCGTGATGCTGCTGGGCGAGGATCTGGTTGCCTTCCGAGACTCACAGGGGCGCGTCGGACTGATGGCCAATGCCTGTGCGCATCGCGGCGCGCCGATGATGTTCGGCCGCAACGAAGATTGCGGGCTGCGCTGCGTCTATCACGGCTGGAAATACGACGTGACTGGTGCAGTGACGGATATGCCGGCTGAGCCGGCCAAAAGCCGTCGCAAGGACAAGGTCAAGATCACAGCCTACCCCTGCCGCGAACGCAACGGCATGGTCTGGGCCTATATGGGCGCGGAAACGACTGAACTGCCGCCGCTGCCGAATGTCGAATGGAATCTCGTTCCCGCCGAGAGCGTCGTGGTTTCAATGCGGGTGCAGGAATGCAACTGGCTGCAGGCTCTCGAAGGCGAAATCGATTCCGCGCATGCGCCAATTCTGCACGGCCGGATCGACTCCAAGGGCCTGATCAACGAATGGCTTGCCAAGCGCGACCTGCGACCGACCTTCGAATGCATCCGGCAGGATTTCGGCATGAGCATCGCGGCGAAGCGGCAGCTCGGCGACCAGAAGCTCTATTGGCGCGTCAACCAGTTCATGATGCCGTTCTATTCGCTGGTGCCCCCGCAGTCGAAATTCCCCGACCTCAGCGGCCACGCCTGGGTGCCGATGGACGACAACCACACGCTCTGCATCTTCTTCTCCTATCATCCGTCCGAACCGCTGCCGTCGCGCACGCGCGAGCTGTTCGAGGAAGGCCATAACGGCCGGGAAACCGGCCACCCCAGCAAGCACGCCTTCGTCAAGCGCGACGCCACCGTGCCCTATGCGGACTACTGGACCAAATTCACGCGCGAGAACGGCTATCAGTTCGATTATCAAAGCCAGGTCGATACGTGGTTCTCCGGCCTGCCGGGGCTTTGGGTGCAGGACGGGGCATGCCAGGCCGGTATCCGGCCGATCTTCGACCGTACCAAAGAGCATCTCGGCTCCAGCGACACCGGGATCGTCATGACCCGGCGGCTGCTGCTCGAAGCGGTCAGCGCCTATCGCGACCGCGGTATCAAGCCGAACGGGGCGACCGATCCGGACACTTTCATGGTGCGCGCGGTCTCGCTGACCCTGCCGGAAACCACCTCATGGGTCGATTACGGCCGTCCGCACATGACCGCCAGGCTTGGGAGTGATTTCGGCTACGCGCTGTAGATCACGGCATCACCGGCACACGATCAAGGCGTCGGCGGCCATGACGCCGCCGGCCGAAGCAATGACCGGATTAACGTCGACCTGATCGATCACGTCGCGCAGATCATACGCGAGTTCAGACAGCCGGCAGAGGGTTTCGACCACGGCATCGATATTAACCCCTGGCTTGCCGCGAAATCCCGTCAGCAGGGCATGGCCCTTGAGCGATGCCAACATCGCGTGCGCGGCTTGATCGCTGACAGGGGCAAGCCGCACCGCGGTGTCGCCAAGCAGTTCGACCATGACGCCGCCAAGTCCGGCCGCGATCAGCGGTCCGAACTGGTGGTCGTTCTTGACGCCCAGCACGATCTCGATGCCGGGCGCAACCATCTGCTGCACGCTGATGCCGTCGATCCTCGCCTGCGGTGCATAGCGCGTCGCCGACGCCAGAATATCCTCGGCCGCCGCGTGAACTTCCGCCGGCGTCGATAGTCCCAGTTTAACGCCGCCGGCTTCGGTCTTGTGCAGAATATCCGGCGATACGATCTTGATCGCGACCGGACCGCCGATCTTGCCCAACGCCAGCACCGCTTGCTCGGGATCGCCCGCCAGAATCTCCTGCGGGACCGGAATACCATAGCAGGCGAGTATTCGCTTCGACTCCGTCTCCGATAGCGCCGCGCCCCGTGCTCTCGCCCCGGTGAGGATGACGCGCGCTGCGTGTTCGGCCGATGCCGGCGATCGCCGCGCCGCAGGCGCCTGCCGGCGCGCGCGATGCTCATGCCAGTCGAACCAGGCCCGCAAGGTCGCAAAGCAGCGATCGGCGGAACGGAACATGCACACTCTGGTGTCGGCATCGAGGAGCTCGCTGCCCGGTCCCTGGTACCATTCGTTCATCCAGACCACCGCCAGCGGCCGGTCGGTACGTGCGGCGGCTTCCACGATCGTCGGCGCACGGGCGCCGCTCGACGAGGCATGCGCGAAAATCATCGGCATTACCAATGCGCTGAAACCCGAATCGTTGAGAAACGCATCGAGACAAAATCCGAACGTCTCGGATGTCTTCAGCACTTCAGCGGTGAGATCGGAGGGATTGGCGACCGAGCCAAAATCCGGAACCACCGTATGCAGCGCGGTGGCGGTCTTTGCTTCAAGCTCTGGCAGCAGCACGCCATGCGCTTCGGCCTTGTCGGCGCAAATTACGGCGGCACCGCCGGAGGTCGAGAGGATTCCGACGCCCCGTCCGCCGGTCGGGGCCTTCGTGTTGGCAAAGAACGAAGCGGTCTCCAGCACGGCTTCGAGATTGTCGATCGCGATCGCGCCGGCTTCCTCGAACGCGGTCTGATAGGCAATGACCGACCCGACCATCGTTCCCGTATGCGACATCGCCGCCTTGCTAGAGGTCTCGCTGTTGCCGGTCTTGTAGACGATCAGCGCCTTGCCCGCGTCGCGCGCTTTTCGCGCGGCGCCGAGAAAGCGGTCGCCATTCTTCACGCCCTCGAGCAGGCAGACGATCGCCCGTGTATCGTCATCCTCGGCGAGATAGGAGATGAAATCGCAGACATCGACGTCGCAGGAATTGCCGGCCGCGAGGTAGTGCGAAAATCCGATCCCGCGCTCCATGCCCTGCAGCACGGTGTAGCCCAGCGCGCCGCTCTGTGAGACGATCCCGATCGGACCGCGCCGGTGGCCCATGCCGGCATAGTCAGGCATGAAGTTCAATCCCGCGCCCGAACATGTATTGGCGAGACCGACGCAATTTGGACCGACCACGCGCACGCCGGTGCGTTGCGCGACCTCAATCAGGCGGTGTTGCGCTTCGATGCGGTCCGGTTTTGCCGTCTCCGCAAAGCCCGAGGCATAGACAATGACCCCGCCCGCGCCCGCGGCCGCCGCGCCCTCGATCATGCCTTCAACCGTTTGCCGCGCGACACACAACACCACGCAATCCGGGCGCTCCGGCAGTTCAGCCAGCGACGGCACACAGGGACGGCCGAGCAAGCTCTGGTATTTCGGATTGATCGCAAACACCTTGCCGGTGAAGGCAGCCATATTTGACAGCGTGCGCTCACCGAACGAACCCCGCGTTTCCGACGCGCCGACGATAGCAACGACGTTCGGGTTGATGAGGCGCTTGAGATCGGCGGCATGATAGAGCGGCCGCGTTGTCGGTGTCATTTGTCCTCGCAAAATTCGCAGTGCAGGCAACGGTGGTCCGTCAGGGCGTGTTGAAACCCTTGAGAACAGGCTTCGCGGTGGCCTTTTCCGGCGGCCAAACCGTGACGAGCTTGTCGCCCTGGAACTGCGTCACGGTGGTGTCGCGCCCCTTGTTGCGGCCGTTCTCGTCGAATTCGAGAAAGTCCGACGAGGTGATCATCTCGTCCTTGCCGACCTTCACCTTGCGCAGCGCCGCTGCGATGTCTTCCGGTTTGAAACTCTTCGCAGCATCAAGCGCCCTGATCGCTACCATCGCGCCGAAATAGCCGAGCGCCGAATTCAGGGTCAGCGGCTGCTGGAATTTCTTCTCAAACGCTTCGCCGGTCTTTTGTGCCGCCGGCAGGTCGGCCGAGAACGGCGTCACCGCGAACTGCCAGGCCACCAGATTGCCGATTTCCGGCCGCAATTTTGGGTCGCCCGACATGCCGCCGGTTCCGATCACGACGGGATGAAAGTCGAGCTGCTCATAGGCTTTCGAGGCCAGCACGCCGGCGCGGAAATAGCCGACCTGAACCACGATCTCGGGCTGGGAGGCCTTCAGCTTCAGCACCGGCTGCAACAGGTCCTGCGCCGATGCGCCGTAGTGGATGAACGATGTCACCGTCAGGTCCTTGCGCTTGGCCAGTTCCGCCTTGAGCTGCTTGCCCATCTCGATGCCGTACTCATTGTCGGGACAGAGCACGCCGACCTTGGTCAGTTTCGGATTGACCTGGTGCACCATGTCGAGTGCGCGGAAAATGCCGGTGACGTAATCGCTATCGATGAGCGTGGTGGACCACGTCCATTTCAAACTGCCATTTGTCATCAATTCCTGCTGCGGAATCGCATTGATGTGCGGAATGCCGTATTTTTCCGCGACCTGGGACAGAGGTATCGTTTCGTTGGAGGTCCCTGCCCCGATGATCAACGCCGCTTTGTCCTGGTTGATCAGCCGTTCGGTTTCGCCGACGGCATTGACCGGCTTGCTCTGCGAATCCCCTTTGACGAGTTCGACCTGGGCGCCGCCGTGGTTCTTGAGGCCGCCGGTCGCGTTGACCTCCGCGATCGCGAGTTCCGCGCCGCGCATGCCGTCGCCGCCGGCCACCGCGCCGGGACCGGTCAGTGCATAGACCGCGCCGATCTTTGCCGTATCGGCCGCGCTGGCGTCGGCGACCGACAGCAGCATCGTTGCCGAGAGAAGAAGGCCCACTATACGTTTCATCTGCGTCTCCCTTACTTTTTTCGTGTCAAATTCCGAGATAGGCCTGCTTGACGCGCGGATCCGCGGCGAGGCTGGAGGCGGCGCCCTGAATCGCGAAATGGCCCTGTTCGAGCACATAGCCGTGGTCGGCGACTTCAAGCGCCAGCGCGGTGTTCTGCTCGACGACCAGAATGGTCAAGCCCTGCGCCGCGAGCCGCCGCACCGCGACAAAGATTTCATCGACAACGATCGGCGCGAGGCCGAGGCTGGTTTCGTCGAGCAGCAGCAGCCGCGGCGACGCCATCAGCGCGCGCGCGATCGCCACCATCTGCTGCTCGCCGCCCGACAGCGTGCCGGCAAGCTGGGCGCTCCGCTCCCGCACTTTCGGAAACAGTTCGAACACCGTGGCGAGGTTTTCCTCGCGCTTCGGCCGCGCGACCGGCGACGATGAGCCGACCAGCAGATTCTCGAACACCGTCATATCGGGAAATAGCCGCCGGCCTTCGGGAACCTGAACCAACCCGGCCCTGACGATATCCTGCGGCGGCATGCCGACGATATTGCGCCCGTCGTAGCGGACGGTGCCTGCTTCAGCGGGAATGATCCCGGATATCGTGCGCAGCAGCGTCGTCTTTCCGGCACCATTGGCGCCGATCAGGGCGGTGATGCTGCCCGCCGGGATCGAGAGATCGATTCCCCGGAGCACCGGCACGTCGCCATAACCGGCGCAGAGGCCAACCACCTCAAGCAGGGCCATGACGCCCCCTGCCGAGATAGGCCTCGATCACGGCCGGATCGGCGGCGACCGCGGCCGGCAATCCCTCTGCGATCTTGCGGCCGTTGGCCATCACCACCAGACGGTCCGATAACGACATGATCGCACGCATGACATGCTCGACGATCAGCAGCGCGATGCCCCCACGCCTGATATCGGCGAGGATCACCATGATGTCGTCGATCTCGGCCGGCGTTAGCCCAGCCATCACTTCATCGAGCAATAGCAGGCGTGGACGGGTCGCAAGCGCCCGCGCGATCTCCAGCCGCTTCTTTTCTGGCAATGACAAATTGCGTGCCAGTGCACTCGCCCGGTGATCGAGTTTGACGCGCGTCAGAACCGCCATCGCCTCGGCGCGCGGATCCGAGGTCTCGCGGTTCGGGCCGACCACGCCGGCGATGACATTTTCCAGCACCGAGACGTCGCGAAACGGCTGGACGATCTGAAACGTGCGGCCAATACCCAGCCGCGCCAGGCGATGCGGCGGCTGACCAGTGATGTCGATCCCGTCAAAGGACACCGCACCTTTGGTCGGGCGAATGAAGCCGGAGATGGTCTCGAACAGCGTGGTCTTGCCGGCGCCATTCGGTCCGATCAGGCCGACGATCTCATGGCCGTGCAGGTCGAACGATACTTCGTCGACGGCGCGCAGGCCGCCAAACCAGCGCGACACCTGGTTCACCCTTAGCAGCGGCGCGCTCATTTCCGCCTCCGCGACATCGAGGCCGACAGCAGACCCCATAGGCCCTGCGGCGCGAGCCGCATCACCAGAATGAGGATGACGCCATAGACGATCAGATGAACGCCGGCGAGCCTGCCGCCAAGCAGGCTGCGCAGCAGTTCGGTCAGGGGCACCAGCACGACCGCGCCGATGAGCGGCCCGAACAGCGACCCCAAGCCGCCGACAAAGGAAAACAGCAGGGCATCGATCGAGAGCGGCACGCCGAGCACCGATTCCGGATCGATGAAGAGCACGTAATTGGCGTAAACCGGTCCGACCAGCGCCGCCAGCGCGCCACTGATGGCCGCAGCGATCACCTTGCCCTGCACGACATCGATGCCGAGCGCCGCCGCCGAGCGTTCGTTCTCCCTGATCGCCAGAAAGACATAGCCAAGGCGCGAACGATCGATGGCCAGGATGGTGACCGATACCACCGCGAGGACGCCGAGCGCCGCATAACAGAAGCCGAGCTTGGAGCTGAACTGGAAATTGGCGAAATCCGGCTTGGAAGGTATCGCAAGGCCATTGGCCGCACCGAGAAACGAGACATTGCTGACGATGTGCAGCGCCATCTCGGCCACCGCGAGCGTGACCAGCGCGAAATAGACACCCGACAATTTGCGCCGAAAGACCGTGTAGCCCATCAGCGCACCGAGCAAGCCGCCAAGCATTGCGGCGACTACGAGCCCGATCCAGGGGCTGACGGCGAATTTGAGATAGAGCGCAGTCGAAACGTAAGCGCCAGCACCGACGAATAACGCGTGGCCAAGCGACATCTGGCCGGCCATGCCGCCGAGGATGTTCCAGGCCAGCGCGACCGCGCCGTAGAGCGCCACGAGAACGAAGATGTGCTGCGCATAGATCGAGAGCAGCGGGGCGATACCGGCGAGAAGCGCCGTGGCCAGCCCGAGAAGCAGCATCGGTCTCATAGCCGGCGCCCCCCAAGCAGTCCCTCCGGCTTGAACAGCAGAAACAGGATGAAGATCGCGTAGGTGATGATGAAATTGATCGAGCCGCCGGTCATCAAACCGCCGACCGCCTCGACGATGCCGATGATGAATCCGCCGATCAGGGCACCGGCGAAATTGCCCATGCTGCCGAGCACGACGACAATGAACGCGGTGAGCGTAAAATTCGAGCCGACGCTGGGGCTGACATAATTGAACGGAGCGATCAGCGGCGCGACCAGCCCGAGCGAGCCGACACCGATGCAGAACGCCAGCAGATACATCCGGTCGACATTAACGCCGCTCAACAGCGCCGCGTCGCGGTCCTGCGCCGAGGCGCGAATGAGCCGGCCGAGCTCGGTCGATCGCAGAAACCAGTACAGCCCGAGGCACAACGCGATCGAGACCGCGCTGGCGATCAGCGCCGCTGCCTGAATGAACACATTGCCGAACCGCACGACGTGTCCCGACAGCACGGACGGGATGGCGTGCAGATCGGCGGTGAAGAACACCAGCATGGCGTTCTGCAGGATCAGGGACAGTCCGAGCGTCACCACGATCTGGTTATGCTCAGGTGCCCGGATCACGGGGGCCACCAGCAATTTGTAAGTCAAGGCGGCGGCCAGGGTCACCAGCGGCAGCACCAGAACCAGCGACAAATACGGATCGAGACCGAGCAGCGTCGCGCCGAGATAGGTCAAATACAGCCCGACCGCCAGAAAGTCGCCATGGGCGAAATTGACGATCCGCAGCACGCCGAACGTCATCGTCAGCCCGACCGCGACGATGGCGTAGACGCCGCCGAGCAGCAGCCCGTCCGCGAGCGCCTGCGGGAGAAGCGGCAACAGATCCATCAGGCCACCGCCCCGCTGCGCCAATGCAGCCTCTCTCCGCCCACGGCGTCGTCCCTCACCACCGATTGATTGATATCGCGGCGACCCTGGAACCGGCGGTGTCCCAGGCGCGCTGTCCGGCAGAGCCGGCCGGATCGCATCGTTGCCAACACCGCAAGGCGCCGGTTTCCCGACCACGGTCATTGGACAGACCATTGATGCATTTCAACCAGACTTCGTCAAGAACGTTCGGTTCCGCTGTCCATCCATGTCATGTTGGTATAAGAATGAGCGAACCGGGCGCCAGCCGTTCGCAGGAGTTGAACAAGACCGTGACCAGGAAGACAACGATCGCCGCGACCACGCCGGCCCGGGCAAAAAAGCGTTCCGCGGCGCGGCGCCCCGTCGCCAAGGCTGCCGATGCAGCCATCGGCGACCGGTCGCAACCGCGATTCGCGCCGATCCGCACCAAGCGCGTGTTCGAGGAAATCTGCGAACAGGTACGCCGCGAGATGGCCGCGGGATCGTTGCGTCCCGGCGACAAGCTGCCGCCGGAGCGCGAACTCGCCCTGAAACTCGGTGTCAGCCGGGCCGCGGTGCGCGAAGCCCTGCGCAGCCTCGAGATTGCCGGGGTCGTCGGCCTGCACAAGGGCGCGCGCGGTGGCGCCTTCATCCTGAAGGGCGATCCGGATATCGTCACTCGATCGATCCGCGACATGTTCCATCTCGGCCGCATCTCGCTGGATAACCTCACGGAAGCCCGCACGCTCGTCATGCAAACGGCTATAGAGCTTGTCTGCGAGAGGATCAGGCCGACGGCGCTCGCTGCGCTCGAAAAAAACGTCGATCGCCTGACGACGCTTCCGACATCCGGAAAGGCCTCGGAACGCGTGGCGATCAGTGCGGAATTCTACCGCCTGATCTCGCAGGCCACCGACAACACCGTGTTGCAGGTCATCATCGAAGCGCTGACCGAGATCGTGCTGCAGCAGGTCGAAGAGTCGAACATCGAATTCTTCCCGAACCTGATCGCGCACCGGCGGAGGCTGGTCGAGCATATTGCGAAGCGTCAGGTGGACGACGCCAAGCGGGAAATGACCGAGCATCTCCAGCGACTTCGACGCCATCTGATGCGCGCCGAGCGGACTGCCGCCGACAACAAGGCAAGCCGGACGCTGGCCGAAGAAGCAGCACGCTAGAACTTCTTCCCTCCTCCCGAAGCCCAATCATCCGCTCAACTGCACCGCGACGAAACGCGCGCCGTGGAAGGCTGCCATGCGAAGGCGCGTTTGACATTCAAACCGGCCTGCTAGTATGGTCAGACCAATAGTCCTTTAAGCAAAGATTTGGAAAATGACCGATCCTGGTTGCTCGATGGCTGAACTCCACGCCGTGTTGCTGGCGCGCGATCTGCGCGACGGCGAAAAGGCGATCGTCGGCACCAACAGCGATGTTCAGGTCGCCGCCTGTAATCTCGCCCGGTGCCGGCAGGCGCCGACGCTGTGGTGGGTGTCCGGCCCCGGCGGCATGGTCAATTGCAACGAACCGGTGATCCGCTCGACCGCGCGCACCGAGAACATCGCCTGGAGTGAGGCGATGATGGACCTGCCGCAGATGGTCGATTTCATCGACTGGAAGATTCACTTTTTCGATTTCGCGATACTCGGCGCCATCCAGGTCGACCGCTTCGGCAACATCAACACGGTCTGTGTCGGGCCGCACGACAAGCCCCGGCTGCGCGGCCCCGGCACCGTCGGCATTAGCGCCCTCTGCGCGCTGGCGCGGCGCTTCTATGTCGTGATGGCGCGGCACGACCGCGGCAGCTTTCCGGAACGGGTGGATTTCCTCAACGGCCCCGGCCACCTCGACGGCGGCACGTCGCGTACCGATCGCGGCCTGCCGGAGGGTGGACCGACGCTGGTACTGAGTCCGTTCGGCGTTTTCGATTTCGAACCGATCTCCAGGCGGATGCGCGTGATGTCGCTCAACCCCGGCATCACGATCGAGCAGGTCCAAAAGGCGACCGGCTTCGAACTCGTCATCGACGGGACGCCGCCGGTAACCGCGATGCCGACGACCGAAGAGCTGCGCGACCTGCGTGCAGACGTCGACTCCACCGGCGTGCTGCGCGAGCGACGGCGCGCGTAATCGAATAACGATCGCGATAATAATAAGAGGAAACCTCCATGTATCTGACCGAAGAGCAGACCGCCTTTGTCGACAGCATCCGGCGAATGGTCGAACGGCACATCGCCCCGATCGCGGCAGAAATCGACGAAAGCGACCGCTTTCCCGAGGAACTCGTCCCGGTCTTTGGCGACATGGGCCTGCTGCAGCAATGGGTGCCCGAGGAATACGGCGGGCCCGGCGGAAACCTGACGCTGCTGTGTCTAGCCAAGCACGAGATCGCCAAGGTCTCGATGGCGTGTTCGATCCTGGCCGGTCAGAACTCCATCGGCTTGGCGCTACCAATTCTGCATTTCGGCACCGAAGAGCAGAAGCGCCGGTTCCTCCCGCTGTCGGCAAAGGGCAGGACACTGACAGCGGTCGCGATGTCCGAGCCGCATTGCGGGTCCGATGTCGCCGCGATGAAAACCAAGGCTGTTCGCGATGGCTCCTCCTACGTCATCAACGGCCAGAAATGCTTTATTACCTTCGGCAGCGTAGCGCACTGGGTGCTGTTATTCGCCCGCACCTCCGAGGGACGCGGTGTCGACGGCATCAGCGCCTTCATGGTCGATACCAAGACGCCGGGTTTCAAGGTCGGTCGCAACGAGCGCAAGATGGGACTGGGGGGCGTGCCGAACGTGCAATTGTTTTTCGAGAACATGCGCGTGCCCATTGAAAACCGCCTCGGCGAGGAGGGCCAGGGTTTTAAGGCCTGCATGCATATCCTCAATCTCAATCGCCCGACGGTCGCGGCAGCATCGATCGGTCTCGGCCAGGGCGCGCTCGATGCCGCCATCGCCTATGCCAAGGAACGCAAGGCGTTCGGCAAGGCGATCGCGAGCAATCAGGGCCTGCAATGGATGATCGCCGACATGGCGATCCAACTCGAGGCCGCCCGCGCGCTGCTGTTCGAATGTACAAGGCAGGTCGACATGGGCGACTTCAGCCAGTTGTCGATGATGGCCTCAATGGCCAAATGCTTCGGCAGCGACGTTGCCATGAAGGTGACCACAGACGCGGTGCAGATTTTCGGCGGCGTCGGCTATTTGAAGGATTATCCGGTCGAGCGGATGATGCGCGACGCCAAGATCAATCAGATCTGGGAAGGTACCAACCAGATACAGCGCATCGTGATCTCGCGCCATTTGCTGGGAAGGGAAGCCTGATGTCCAAGCTCAAGAGCCTTTCCGACGCACTCGACGGCATCGAGGACGGTGCCACCGTCGGCATTGGTGGCTGGATTTTCAACTCGCAGCCGATGGCGCTGGTGCGCGGGTTGATCCGGCGCAACAAGCGCAATCTGCGCCTCGTGCCGGCGCCCGGCAGCATCGCACCGGACATGCTGATCGGCGCCGGCTGCGTCGTCGAGACCGGCTGCGTGTTCATCAGCTTCGAACAGTTCGGCCTGGCGCCACATTTCCGTCGCGCCGCTGAAACCGGCAGTATCAGGATTCACGAGCTTGACGGCCCGGCGATTGCCGGCGGCCTGCGCGCTGCAGCCTGCGACCTGCCTTACGGCCTGATCCCGGACATGTGCACGGATTTGCCGCGCGTCAATCCACAGACCTATCAGCCGGTGCCGCATGCCCCCGGCGAGCGCGCGATGCTGAAGGTACCGGCCATTCACCTCGACGTGACGCTGCTGCATGCGCAGCAGGCCGATGAACTCGGCAATGTCCAGTATTTCGGCCCGGTTTTTTTCGACGTGTTGATGGCGCAGGCGTCAAAGAAGGTCATCGTTTCGGTCGATCGTATCGTGCCTACCAAAATCATCCGGCGGGATAATCACCTGACCAAGTTACCCTCGGCGTTCGTCCACAGCGTGGTCGAGGCCCCGTTCGGGGCGCATCCGACGTCGAGCGGCGGCTTGTATGAGGCCGACGACGATCATCTTGCGGAATATGTCAGGGCGAGCGGCGGTGCGACCTCGTTCACGAAATATCTCGACACCTATGTCAGCGGCGCTACGACTCATGCCGACTACCACAGGCGTATCGGCAGTCCGCGCTTGCGCGAAACCGCGAGCCGGTAATGGCGCAGCAAAATCCACCATCGACGCCGCGGTCGGGTCCGTTACAGGGCATCCGGGTGCTGGATTTCACCGCGATGCTGGCCGGCCCGCATTGCGCCCGCCTGATGGCCGACCTTGGCGCTGAAGTCATCAAGATCGAGGGACCTGAGGGAGATTTGATCCGCGCGCGACCGCCACTGCGGCAGGGCAGCAGCACCTATTTCGGCGCACTCAACTGCGGCAAGAAAAGCGTCGCGATCGATTTGAAGGCCGATGCGGCCAAAACCATCATCTACGAACTGGCCAGGAAATCCGACGTCGTGGTGGAAAACTTTCGCCCCGGCGTGATGGCGCGGCTTGGCTTCGACCATGCGACGCTCGCTAAACACAATCCACGACTCGTCTATTGTTCAATCTCCGGCTATGGGCAGCAAGGTTCGGGTGCCACGCGCGCCGCCTACGCGCCGATCGTCCATGCCGCGAGCGGTTACGATGCAGCCAACCTAACCTATCAGGCCGAACAGGATACCCCGGCTTCAACCGGCATATTTATCGCGGATATTCTTGCCGGCGCTTACGCTTTTGGTGCGATCCAGGCCGCGCTCGTCCATCGCGAACGCACCGGCCAAGGACAGGCCATCGACGTGTCGCTGATGGATTCAATGCTGAACCTGATGGTGTTCGAATGCCAGGAAGCGCAGTTTCCGAGCGAGCAAAGGCGCCCGGTCTATGTACCGATGAAGTCTACCGATGGCCACGTCATCATCGCCCCCATCAGCCAGAAGAACTTTGAACAGATGGCCGAGGCGATGCGGCGGCCCGACCTGAAGACGGATGTGAGGTTCGCAACCGGTGCGGCGCGCGTGACGCACTGGACTGAACTGATGGGCATTATCGAGCAATGGACCGCAGTGCACAGCGGCGTTGAGATCGAATCCATCATGGACGCCAACAGCGTTCCCTGCTCGCGTTTCCTCACCGTCGCCGACGCCATGAAGGATCCGCAGTTGGCAGAACGCGGCAGTCTCTCCCGAATCAAGGACGGCGCTGGCGAATTCCTGGTGCCGAACGCGCCATTTCAATTCACGACGCCAACGGCGGCAGGTCCGGCCGTGTCCGGGCTGGGGGCAGACAGCGCCGACGTGCTTTCGTCCATTCTGGGGCTCTCCCCGCGGCAAATCAACGAGTTACAGGACCAGGGCGTGCTTTCACGCCCGGCGCCGTCTTCGGTCTGAGCGATCAGCCGATTTCGTCTAGCAACGCCGGCGCGCCGAGCGGCGCCAGCGTCGTCCCGTCGAAGCGTGTAAGCTGGAGATGATGGATGGCGCGATAGTCCGTCGGTGAATTGTAGACCCCGATTCCGTCGATGAACATCGGAGGCGCGATGCCTTTCAAGGTAGTTGCCTGCCGCAACAAGTTTTCGCGCGTCAGGTTGTCGCCGCAGCGCTGCAGCACCTGTCCGATCATATAGGCGTTGTTGTAGCCCGGCAGCGCGGCGGTATTGTTGAAATCCAGATTCGGCATGTATTTCGCGGCGAACGCCCTGAATTCCTTTACCGCCGGATGATCGGCCTGCGATGGGTCGGCCGGGTTTCGTTCCCAGGTCGCAGTAATCACCCCCCTGGAAGCTTCCACGCCGGCGGGGATGAAAGTCGTCCCGATCGAGCCGGCATTGGAGCAGACGATATGCAGCGGCCGCCAGTTGAGGCCGGCCGCGACACGGATACCCTGGGCGGCGAATTTCGACTGCGTGAACTGCAACAGCACGTCGGCGCCTGATGCCTTGAGATCGAGTATCTGCGAATCAATGGTCGGGTCGGACAGCTCGTGACTCAGCTCCTTGACGATCATCGCCGCCTTGTCGCGAAGCCCCTGTTTCAATCCTCTGACATAGTCCCGGCCCAGATCGTCATTCTCATACTGCACGGCGATCTTTGCATCGGGTCGTTCGCGAAGAATATATTTGGCGAACAATGCCCCCTGTGCGACATAGATCGGATAGAATGGAATGATCCAGGGAAACTCCTTGGGATCGTTGAATCGTTCCGCCCCGGATGTCAGAAACAGGTTGGGAACGCCCTTGCCGTTGAGATATTTCTGGATCGCCACGTTGGTGGGCGTACCCAGCGAGCCGGCAATTGCAAAGACTTCATCCGACTCGACAAGCCGACGTGTCTGCTCGATCGCCTTGGGTGGGCTGAAGGCATTGTCGAGCGAGATCAGGTTGACCTTGCGGCCATTGATCCCGCCGCCATCGTTGACCATCTGAAAATAGGCTACCTGCGCCTGTCCATAAGCGGCTGCGGTGGACGCCGGACCGCTATAGTAGGCCGTGGTCCCGAGCTTGATCTCATTGGCGGAAATGCCTGGACTCGACGCGGCCGAACGCGCCGGTCCTGCTCTGCCCAGCGCCAAGCTAGCCGCCGCTCCCGCAAGAACGTGCCGCCGCGAAAATTGACTGCCCATGCCGCTCTCCTGCGCTTCGCAATCCGACCGTTTGCGGCCATCTCCCCCCAAAGCGTTTCAGGTTGCCGGATCGTCGAGATCGGTCATGTCGCCCATGGCGACCCACCGCTTGCCATCGAAGCGGCTGAGCTGGAGATTGTGGACCGCACGGTAATCGGTCGGCGAGTTGTAGACCTTGATGCCGTCGAGATAGAGCGGCGGCTTTTCACCCTTCAGGGACGTCGCGTGCTTCAACAGGTTTTCGCGGGTCAGATCGTCGCCGGAGCGCTTGAGCACTTGCTCAATCATATAGGCGTTGTTGTAGCCGGGAATGGCGGTGTTGTCGTCGATGTGAATGGCAGGTAGATACTTCTTGAGAAACTCCGCATAGGCCTTGACCGCCGGATTATCGGCCTCTGCCGGGTCGGTCGGATTGATTTCCCACCACGCCGAAATCAGACCCTTCGCATTGTCGAGACCGGCAGGTGCCAATGTGCCGCCGATCGAGCTGCAATTGGAATTGACGATATACAGTGGATGCCAGTTCAGCGCGGCAGCCTTGCGAATGCCCTGGGCAGCGAACTTTGACGTCGTGAGCTGGACAAAGACATCGGCGCCAGCGGCCATGCAGTCAGCAACCTGGTTTTCGATGGTGGGCTCGGACAATTCGTGGCTTATCTCCTTCACGATCATGGCCGCGCCCTTGTCCCCAAGGCCCTTTTTGAGCCCGCGCAGGAAATCCTTGCCGAGGTCGTCGTTCAGATACTGGATCGCGATCTTGGCGTTCGGTTTCTCCTTGAGGATATATCTGCCGAATGCCGCGCTTTGCGCAACATAGATCGGGTAGAATGGAACGATCCAGGGAAACTCCTTGGGATCGTTGAAGCGTTCCGCCCCCGAGGTCAGGAACAGATTCGGGACCTTTTTGCCATTCAGGTATTTTTGCGTGGCCGAATTCGGCGAGGTACCAAGCATGCCCGCGATTGCAAATACCTCGTCGGATTCCACAAGCTTGCGGGTCTGCTCGAGAGTCTTCGGAGGCGTGTAGGCATTGTCGAGCGAGATCAGGTTGATCTTTCGACCGTTGATGCCGCCGCGGTCGTTGACCATGCTGAAATAAGCGGTCTGGGCCTGGCCATAGACGCCGAAGCCCGACGCCGGCCCGCTGTAGGGCGAGGTGGTGCCCAACTTGATCTCGGTGTCGGTGGCACCGACGTCGTAGTTCTTGGCGGCAAGCGCTCGCTTCGAGCGACCGACCATCAGTGACGCAGCGCCGATGCCCGCGATGGCGGAACGACGGGTGATTGAAGTCATGACATCCTCCTCCGATACATTTTTCTTTTTCCGTTAGCCATCTGGTCCGTCCGACCGTCCGAACCAGCCATTCAGCCGTAGCCGCGCGGCTAAACAAACCGCACGTTGACCGGCGCAAACCCTGAAATCCTCGCCTCGTAGAATTCGCCCGATGACGCCGGCGAGACCGGCCCAAGCGCGCCCGTCAGCACGACGTCGCCGGCGCGCAGCGACTGGCCCGCGGCCGACATCGCCCGTGCCAGCCACAGCGCCGCCTTGAGCGGATGCCCGAGACAGGCCGCACCGGAGCCGACCGATACCACCGCTCCGTTGCGAGTCATGGCCATGCCGCAGGCTTCAAGATCGACATCGGTCAGACGCCTTGGGGCGGCGCCGAGAGCGAAACGCGCGCTCGAACCGTTGTCGGCAACGGTATCGAGGATGGAGATCTTCCAGTCCCTGATACGGCTGTCGACGATCTCCAGCGCCGGCACGACATACGCAACCGCGCGCATCAGCTCGCCCAGGGTGACCTCCCGCTCCGGAAGATCGCGATCGAGCACGATCGCGATCTCGGCCTCGATACGCGGCTGGATCAGTTTTGAGCTTTGCACCTCGCCTGCGGTCGCAATTTCCATGTCGGCAAACAACGCGCCATAATCAGGCTGATCGACGCCGAGCTGCTGTTGCACGGCTTTCGACGTCAATCCGATCTTGCGTCCCACAAGCCGCCGCCCGGCGGCGATGCCGCGCCTCGTCACTTCGGCCTGCACCGCATAAGCCGATACGACGTCCTTGACCCCGAGCTCGGCGGCGATCGGGTCGATCGGCGCACACGCTGCTTCCGCGGCCAGCAGCCGTGTCGCCAGCCCGTTCACGACGTTATTTTCGCTCATGGCCGGTCCAGGAAGTCGGCGACCAGCGCGTTGAACTCTTCGGCTTTTTCCCACTGTGCCCAGTGCCCGCACTTCGGATAGACGTGAAGCTGCGCGTTCGGCATCGTCTTCAGGAGGATGAAGCTGGAGTCGAGTGGAACGACGCGGTCGTCGCGGCCCCACACGATCAGCGTCTTGTGCTTGAGCGAGGCGAGGTTCTCGCGCCAGATGTCCATCGGCGGCCGCTTGAAGATATCGATCACATCGGTTCGTGTCGCGGCCTTCAGCCGCTCCGCCATCAATTCCTCGGTGATGGACGACGAATCGAACACAAGCAGTTCGATGACGCCCTTCAGCTTCTTTAGCGTCGGTCCCTCGCCGCCATGGAACGTCGCCATCCGCCGCAGGCCTTCGGTCGGCATCGGCGAAAAGATCGCCTGGCTGCCTCCGGTGCCCATCAGCACCAGCCGGTTGACACGATCCGGCGCGCGCAGCGCGACCATGAGCGACGTCGCACCGCCCAGCGAATTGCCGACGAAGCTGGCCTTGTCGACTTTGATCGCGTCCATGAAGGCGCGGACGAAATCGCCCATCGCCTCGAAGATCGGCCCGTCCTTGAGCTTGCCTTCCGTCTCGCCAAAGCCAGGCAGATCGATCACGACGACGCGGCGGCCGGCCGCCAACGGCTCGACATTCTTTCGATAATTGCTGAGCCCGGACGCACCCGGACCGCCGCCATGGATCAGGATCGTCGGCTCGCCCTGGCCGACGTCGTGATAACGCGCGCGGGTTCCGGCGACGTCGATGAATTTAGCTGTCAGGTCCACTCTTGATCTCCTGTTGGATCGGGCATGCGGCTTACGCGCGTGCGACGACGGATTGAAGGTAACGGTCGCGCAGCTTGCGCTTGAAGATTTTGCCACTGGCCTCGCGTGGCAGCGCGTCGTGAAAGACGAAACGCTTCGGGACCTTGAAACGCGCGAGACGCGCTTCAAGAAACGCCGTGATGTCGGTTGGAGCAGGCTTTGCGTGCGGCTCGGCCTCGATCGCCGCGATCAGACTTTCGCCGAACTCTTCGTCCGGTATGCCGAACACCGCGCAATCGCGCACCCCCGGGCAATTGACCAGCACGTTTTCGATTTCGGCGGGGTAGATGTTGACGCCGCCCGAGATGACCATGTCGCGCTTGCGGTCGCAGATGAACAGAAAGCCGTCCGCATCGAGGAAGCCGACGTCGCCGCATGTCACGAGCCCGCCGCGATCGACCTGCTGTCGCTGGTCAGGCCGGCCATGATAGGTGAAATCCGAATAGGCCCCGGTGCGCAGAAAAATCTCGCCGATGCCGGCCGGCCCGACCTCGTTGGCATTCTCGTCGTAGATCCTGATTTCCGTACCCGGCATGGGCCGGCCGACCGTGCCGGGATGGGCCAGCCATTCCGCCGAATCGCAACCCACAGCGGGACCGGTTTCCGTCGCACCATAGGTCTCGTGAATGACCGGGCCCCACCATCCGATCATCTGGCGTTTCACATCCGGCGGGCACGCCGCACCGGTATGGGTGACCCAGCGCACCGAGGAAATGTCGTAGCGCTGGCGTAGGCTGTCATCGAGCCGCAGCAGGCGGACGAACATGGTCGGCACCATCGTCAAATGCGTGATCCGATGCTCGGCGATGGTCCGGAGCAGGTCCTCGGGATCGAAACCATGCTGGAGCACGGTCAGGTCGGCATGTTGGAAGGCCTGCCGCGCAAATGCCCCGGGTGATGCGTGATAGAGCGGACCGCAGACGAAGGCCCGCATCCCCTCTTCTATCCCATAGATATCGCGCAGCAGAGCGGCGTTCTTCCGGACCTGTTCCGGCGTCATCGGCGCGCGACGAACGCCCTTGGGATGGCCCGTGGTGCCTGACGTGTAGATCATCGTGCCGCGCGGGGCGCGCGCGGGCTTCGTCCAAGGCGCAGCCTGATCGCGGAACCCGGGCCAGTCCCGCAGATGCGCCGGGCGTGGAGCCGAAGCAGCCGACGTAGCCGCGTCGCCGTCGGCGATGGCAAAGGCCGGCAGATCGGCGGAAATGACACCTGCTACCCTGTCGATCAGATCGGCATGTCCGATCAGCGCGCGGGGCGTACAGTCCGACAGGATGTAGCCGATTTCATCCGCCGTGCTGTGCCAGTTGAGTGGAACGACATAGGCGCCGAGAAAGGCTGCGGCCTGCAGGATTTCGAAATAGCAGGGATCGTTGCGGATCAGGAGTGCGATCGCATCGCCCTCGCGAATACCGATCTGATCCAGCGCGGCCGCCGCGCGCGAGCTCTGCTCGAGCAGCGTTTGTCGTGACACCGAGCGCGTGCCGAGCATGACGGTCTTGTCGGGCACGGCGCTCACTCCAGACATATCGTTGCCTCGGCACGGACCGACGGCAGCAAGGCGCTGTCGATTTGCTCGAAGTCGTTATCGGTGAGCTCGATCGGCACCGAGAACGTCAGGGCGTCCATGTGGCCGTTGAGAACAGTCGGATAGCGCCATTCCGCTTTCGCGACGACGCGCGCGCCGACAAGAAACTCGATCGCCAGTGGCTCCGGTTCGCTCGAGCCGTGTCCGCTCTGATAGCCATCGCCGATGCAGTAGATTTCGAACTGGAATGTTTTGGGACCGCGGCGCTGGATCGCGATTTCGAGATCGAGCAGGCCGAAGGTCGGATCGGTTTTCAAGCCCTGCTGGTAAAAATAGACAAAGGCGATCCGGCCGTACTTGCTGTCACCCCGGCCGGCATCCGACGGGACCTGCGCGTCGCTGCGGCCCGGCGTCCGCGGCGGCGTCGGACCGAGCAGGCACATTTGTGGCAGCGACCGGCACTCAACCACGGGCCCGGCTCCCCTGCTTTGAAACGTTTCGATCCAGCTCTTTCACGTCGTAGGGACGACCGAGAAACGCAAACGCGTTATCGGCAAGAACGGCTTCGTTGCCGATTGCGCGTGTCGCGAAAGCCCCTGGTCGCTTCTGCCGGATCGCAAATGGATAATCGGAACCTACGACGATGTGCTCGGTACCGACCGCATTGGCGAGGAACGAAAGCGATGCCGGCTCATAAAGGATCGTGTCGTACCAGAACTGCCGGGCGATCTTCGACGGCGGCTGGCTCATCTGGCCCTTCAAGCCGAGCGACCACCCGAAATCCATTCGCGGCAAGATCCACGATAGCGCTCCACCCCCGTGGCTGAGCAATATCCGCAACCGCGGAAAGCGCTCGGTAATCCCG
>Ga0137394_10000810_pt1 | contig 21881 bp, 26 predicted proteins | sample czobulk116metaG_FD_108278 | JGI IMG/M metagenome (GOLD analysis project Ga0137394, IMG submission 108278) | Vadose zone soil microbial communities from Angelo Coast Range Reserve, California, USA - czobulk1.16 metaG | ecosystem: Environmental > Terrestrial > Soil > Vadose zone | place: USA...
CACGGAGCCCGTTAGGCGCGCCGTGCCACAAGAAGCGCGAGGTCGTCAAAAAGTCGCCCGGTGTTGCGGGATCGAGGCAGAGCAGGAATGCAGCCGAGTGGATCGTGTCGAGCAGCGCCGCATTTGACGGCGAGAGGGAACGCAGGGGACATAGTCAGACGCCCAGAGGTCCCGGTTTGCAGCGGTCAGCGCGGCAACGGCAGGTAGCTTGGTCGTGGACGCGTTGATGATCTGTCCGATCTGGCGACAGATCATGCTTCAGTAAGCCAAGTAGAGATCTGAGAACCACTTACGCCTCGAGTTCTGCAGTGTTGAGAATGCGACCATCCTGGGCAGCATCAAGCCTCCAAAAATGACCATTGCGCACAACGACGACGTGGCCATCGCCACTGGTGTCGCCTGCTTTGGCGTGTGACACGCTCCAATCGAGGCCCTCGGTACCCGACACGCGCGCGCAGTCGAACATCCACCTGCTCATGAATGATTGCATCCAAGTCTGGCCAACCAAGAACGTCATCAGACACGCACCTGAATGTGTCCATGCATAAAGGCGTTTCCTTGGTGCCTTCGGCTGGGACCTCTCCACGCTTCAAGTTGAGGGCGCGGCGATAGAGCATCGCCGCGCGAGTGAGAGATGCAACGCGGTATCGCGCCGCACGGGGACCCATCATAGCTTGCGTGTTAGGCGAGTCGGCAAAGCCATCTGCCGGCGAGGAGCGTCAAAACAATAAAAATAGGAAGTTTTCTACAATCTAACAATGTCATTCGTGTCCTAAAACTTTGTGTGAATGTGCCTCCTAAGTTTCATCTTCGCCTTCGCCCCTTGTCGCAGTCGCCCTCAGTCGCTATCCCGCCCTCATCTTCGACCATTCGCTGCTGCTTCTTGTCTCCCACCGGCTTCTCGTTTGTCTCACCTTTCGCCTCTCTTCCTGACTCACTCCCGTGCTATCGCCTCATTTGACCAGGGCTCCCGTCACTAAAGAGTCCCTATCCTCGACCCCGTCGCTACCCAGGGAGCGCTGCTGAACCATCGGCCTGTAGTTAAATACACAAAAGTTATCAACGTGGCAACCTTGTCTAGCCTGATGGAGATACTTGGACGGCGGGCGACAGCTAAAACTCGCCACTTTTGTTTCCAATTACCTGCTATGTCTTAAGTGTTAATGCATGTCACATACTTTCACCCAAGTCTGTACCTCTGCAAGTCCTTGACATATGTCATGTTAGGAGCGTGGATGGCCCAACACCCGCAGTGCTTCTTTCCAGAGACCTCTATCCATGTAGTTTCAGGGATAAACATTCAATAGTTCCTCCACTGCTTCCTTCACTGCTTCCTTCACTGCTTCCTTCGCTTCCTTCACTGCTTCCTCCACTGCTTCGTTGATATGCGGCAGTGTGTTACTGTGTCCGTCAACCATGTTTCCCACCACCTCCAAGAGCATGTCCACGATATATGTCGGGTAGGAAAAGTCAGAAAAGATGCCACGGCTCTTGATAACAAGATCGCAAATGAGATCAAGCAGAATTCTCTGCGTCCCAATTGAGTTCTGGCAATCCATCCAGCGAGATGTGATAACTTTGAAAGTGCCAGTATAGAATCGCCTCTTCGACTCGGGCGATGAAAATGCGGATGAAAGTTGTCGGAATGTGAGGAAGAAAAGTTCTATCGCAAAACCGAAACCACCACCATCGCGTAAGTCTTGCAGACGCCATAATTGCCGTTTCATCAGGTGGTTGAGTCGGCGTAGGGGGACAGGGATTTTATCAATGGACTCCAAGCTTTCGAGGATCTCCTTGTCTCTCTCGAGGTCCTGTCCGTCAACGATATCGCGCACTTCGGCCAATCTTTGGCCCAATGTGCACAGAGCTTTAACTTGTTGTCCAGGAAATATTAATTGTGGTGTGACGGGGATGGGCCCATCAAAGGGGAAATTAAAGGCAGCACTTATCGGAATCGGTCCGGCGGGCTTCAGGTCATGAAATGATAAGCCTGGGAGTCGTCGTATCAACTTGTCGGTGGCCCTGTCCATCGCATCTAGGAGAAGAGACATCCTCCAGTCGATATCCTCCATCCCGCCGGCTTCGATTTCGATGCGTTGCAGCTCGGAAATTTGTAATTCGCAACCACCTAGGATATTCCTGATTTCCTCTCCACTCCTTTTCTGGTCCCAGGGCTCGAATGCTCGATGGAGGTCCTCGACATGTTCCCATGCCGTCTTCAGATATTCATCGATCCTTTCGGCGCCATTTAATGCAGCTGGGTCCAGGGCACCAAAATCCAACTCGAATCGTGCAATCCCGCTCACGGCGAAGCCCGCAAGCTCTCGTACCCTATCGCCTTGGGCCATCATCATCTGCCGAATTGTCACGAGCGAGAGGCATGTCCAGCGTACAATGAATGATGGGTTTGATCTGACTGTCAATGGCTCGTTGGTCCGTTCGTCGTTGCCCACCTCGCTCACCACCTCTTGGGCACGTCCAAGCCAACATGATGGGGCATCGGCACAACATACAAGGCACGCAGCCGTTTCGACGCAGCCCTGCATACGCCTACGTCGAGCTTCCTTGGTCTTGGAATCTGCGCTATTGTAAGTATCGAGCACGGACCGCACACATCTGCAAAGATTGTAGATGGGGGTTCCTTCTACGAGCGATGGGAGGCCAAGACGAGGATGAACTTGAATATCAGCAGATGGGCCTAGCCCTCCCACCTCAGGCTGGGCGCTGACTGCTTGCCAGACATCTTGGCCTAAGTCCTGGTCAAAGAAGCCGGGGAATGCCAATACAAAGGTCTCCATCTCGTTGCTCCCGTTAATGTTGTCAACGAGCCATTGAATGGCAGACACGTCCCTATCCTTGCGGTCGTTGGTCTCTTCCATCGCAAGGTGCTCCTGGATAACGTCTATTTTCATAGGCTTGATCACTCTTCCACGGAAGCGACGGTTGTGTGGGATGAAACGCAAAATGACGCCTGAGAATGGACTTCGGTAGAGTGATCGTGGATTCACCATCGGTGCAACCGTGCAGCAAAAGTAGAGGATCCCGCAGATAATGATAGGGACAAGGATAAAAGCGCCAACGATTGTGTCAACGGCCAGGACGGCATCGCCAAGGCCCACGAAGAAGAGGATAAGGGAAAAGTGGATAAACCCGGGTACGGCCTCTGCCACCACGGGCAAGTGTTTGGCACCTTTATACACAAACATTTGGATCCGGGCTGTCTTCAGCGGATTGCCAGCTCGCTGGTAGATGCGCATATAAGCCCTAACCCATTGCTGGACGAGCGTCGCAAGAAGTGCGGCAGATAGACTGCATATGAGGCTGACAAGCCAGCAAACATTCACCCGGCGGTCAGAAGCCGATGGATTATGTGTAGGGTAAGGCGAAGAAGGAGTTGAATTGACCGAGATCTGGGGACCTATCGATGCGAGTTGCTGCGATATCTGGGAAAGGATCTGGTCTGTGGGGTTTCCTGACAAATTCTGAATCTGCGGGACGACGAACGCAGAGAGAACAGAGGAGAATAAGCCAGCCTAGAAAGGAAATGATCATGATGTCAATCATGGACGACTATCAAAGGGCGGAAAATGAACGCATACGAATAAAAGGATTCCATCCATGTCATCTTTGAGAGTTTGTATTCGAGCTTCGTCACGACTTCTAACTCCTTTGATATACAGAGACCACAGAGGATTGGCGCAATTGTCAAAGTCCTTGTGCTGTGCTCGGGGACGACTTGTGTCATTGGCTTCCGATGGATCGTTCATTCCTGCACCGCACTTTGGATCATTAAATTAGCCTACTGATACGAGAAGCGCACCAGATTCGAGTTGTTCTTCATATCGTGCTGCGGCACCGGGGGCTGGTCCCTCGACCATTGCAATTCTTTCTAACTCGACTAGCGAAGCCATCAGTACTTCGAAAGACGAAACAAAAGACAAGGGAAGACTCACAATCAGGTGCTCGTTCGAGATCAGACTGATTAGTAGTCCGATTCCTGGTCATCATGATCACAGTGAGTGGGCGGAGAAACACGAGGGGAGAAGCAATTATCCTCGTTAGATATGCCTGCGCTTTCTGGGGCGCTTGCTCGTTCAGTGTTTCACCTGTCCTCGGGTCGCCGGAGGCGGTGGGTCATCAGGCAAACTCTCGGCGGCTTAACTTTCCTTAATAGGGTCACCGCAAGATGACGTCCTCCTGGGATACAGTACCTGGTCCAAACCGTTCTGGCACCGCCAGGTTAGTCGCATCAGCAAATTAGGAAAATTCTTACAAGGCATGGATTGACACGAGCCGGTTATCCCACGCGTGCGAGGCCGCGTCTGAAATGATCGTCAGTTCTCGTCATGCCAGGGATACAATCAGGTCGGGATTAAGAACCCTATTTCTAGGCTTAAAATCCGAGCAGTCCCAGCGTCGTGGCAAGTTATCCTTGCCATTTCTCAGTGCACCTGTATATTTTTATCCTCGCATTTGTGAAGAATAAGCGGATACTTTGTCCGGTATAAAATTTCGTGACTACAGTGCACAAGTTATGCACTCGACTGGGATGCGTACGCGCGCGAATAGGGAGCGCGGGGATGATGGACGTGCGAACTGGAGGGCACCGCCTGAGGAGACGCGAACACGAACATGAAGGTCGCGGGAGAAGTCGCCCGTGCGTAAAAGGGAACACCCGAAGGGTGCGGCACAGGGGGTAGGCACCAAAGAGGCGTGGAAGGTGGAGGAGACCGGAAGCAAAGTGGACGCGCCCAGTGCCTCTGGGTGGACCCTGGCCCGGGGTACTTCTACCATCCAATAACATCGAATCTATGAGTAAGCACAAAACTTGAAAAATACTGGACAGAAGGAATGAAGGGAAGCGGCGGTGATGAGTGGAAGCGGTGCACAGATGCCTCTGACTTCACCGTTGGACGCGCCTCAACACCGTCCGTTCGTGAATGAACAGATGGTGTTGAGGCATCCGACAGTGAGGTCAGAGGCATAGAGACGCGCAACTTCCGAGTGACGGGCCGGCCCGGGAGGACCGTGACTTCTCACCGCTTCCGTTCGCTAGCGCCCTCAACTCAGGTACGGCCCGGGCCACGACCTTCTCCCCTCTCCTCCAAACACATAGAGCAATCTAAACTCTGAGCCAGAGTGAACACTTCGAGGCCTCGGTCAAGATCACATATTGGCTTGATATATAACGTGTCATCATGTCATCATTTGATACATCCACAACTCCCGCAAACTAGCTCGTAAATAATGTAACCGACCTCCTCAGCTATAATCCCCAGGAGGAGACACAATAGTGCCTGATCAGATCATCAATCTTCTCCAAGACCAAGTCTTTCTTCGACACCGTAAATCTGATTCCGAATGTCTCCGTAACAAAACTGGTGATGTCCCCGTGAATCCTGTCCCTGCGGCCAGAACTCGCGTGCATATCCATAGCCGTTTGGACGACGTCGTCTGACACACTGCCAGCATCTATCCTAAATACGCCATCTAGGATAACGGTGAGGTCTACGATGTAGCCCATCACACATTGAACATTCTCCTGGCTGACGTACGAGAGAGTGTGAGCCAGATTGACGATACCCATCGGTGTTTACTCACCTGCCTCGGTACACGTCGTAAACCCATTCAGCAAAGTCAGGACTATCGGGAAAATGAGGCACCATCTATATGGTGTGAGTAACACGTACCTCTCTGGCACACTGCCAACAGATCCAGCCAAGTCTTTAACGACATGAGACATCCTCGCCTTGAATTCTGAGCCTGAAAGATACTGAATCTCTGTAAACAACCAAAAACTAGCAGAGGTTCTGGGGAGAACCAACTCTGGTCCTGTCATTCAAGTTCCATATTTCGACGATGTCAGTGTGAATGACATTTAAGCATTCCTTCAGTGGTTGATCAGCAAAGTCAAGTCTAGACCACAGGCCACGCCAATATCCTAAAGAAAACATAGCGGTCAGGATTTGCTCGATTCAACAACGTGGTGATACTCGCGCCGACGACCGACTCTGCAAATCAAGTATATAAATGAGACGAGAATTCGGGAAAACAGCGACGTACTCGATGGAAGCTTGGATGAAAATATCCTGATTCACTCTCAAAGCCGCAGACCACACCAGAGGCACAGCCGCAATCCGTGGCTTTGCTCCATGTGCGCTCGACCGCCCAGAAGGGTCAGAGGGCGTACGTGAGCCTGTCATGAATCGGTCCGTAGTCACAACTAGATTCTTAATGAGATCACTAAATTGTGATTTCACTGCGAGTTAATGAAGCCGTCAGAGGAGTTTTCCACAGAAGAGAGGGTAATTACCTGAGACCACCTCTGCTGGCACATCCCTGGGTTCCTTCCGAAACACGGAACAGCAAGACTGTTCAAACCGTGCACGTGCACTGGTTCTAGCAGAGTCTCCACCTTCGAGTGCAACCGCCTGGTCAAATTTAGTAAACGCGACAACAGTAGGCACTGGATCTCGTATTAGCTGACTGTATACGTCTTGGATCAAAACACGCTTACCACGTCTCATGTCCAAAATATCCTCAATTCCTTCTCCAATGCTCCCACCCAAGACGTCGGATGCTGGAACACAAATCCTAAATTGAACATCTCAGCCCAACAGAAATGAAGTAAATTCGGGCATCAATTCTCTACCAGACGGCATGTAGTCTTTCAGTGGGCAGACGTGCCTGATCCGTCCGATTTGAAATGAAATCTCGGATAGCCTGCAAGTTCTGGCCTTCCCCGGGTCCAAATGCAGGATACTCGTGGAAGATAAGATAACGATTATCATCTCGATATATCTCTTGGTTAATAATTCCTGTCGCAGCCTGGTTTCCGGAATCAACCGTTAAGACAAGTCCCCGTGGGAAGGAATACCGACCGATGTGTCCACTTTGAAGACTGCATTGATGAGCTCCGATTTTCCCGAGCCTCTCTGCGTTGAAAGTGGTATCGATTTAACCTGAATTTTGCTGAGAGTTGCACTGACGAACCTTTCCCACAACGAGAATTCTAAATCTTCAGAGGCATGAGACGAAAGTGGCTGATATGCCGGAATCGAGCGACATACTTGGTATGATTAGAGAGCACCTGCATGGTTGGAATGAGTGCCCGTGTCCCCGCCTTTGTGCGCGCTAATAAGGAGGTCATCGAGTGTTCATATATAGCATTCAGAGCACAGCTACGGTACGCATCACTCTCACCTGCCAGTGGGGTCGCGATTCTGGGAATCGGGCCGGAACGGCTAGTACCCGCCGTGCTGGGCACGGCTACTGTCTGGAGCCTAGCGGACCTACTAGTAGGGCTCTGGGATAACATGGTCGGCACCCGATGGGACGCAGACTCCGCCCTATGGCGGGTGGATATGTGTTGAGATTGAGTACCACATGTTGACGCCGTAGACCCTCTTCGAAGGCGACTCTGACTCGGAGCTTGGGACACTGGCACTTGCGCTGTAGACGGCCTCGGAGCAGTTTGGGGTGCTGTCGACACCGCCACGGTGCGACTGATCTGCCTCCTCGTCATGGTGCCGTCTCCTACCTGTTGTGAAGGTTTGCTGGCGAAGCAACCCATGGGACAATGGTGTTCGGATTGGTAGTGAAAGTCGGTGTAAGAAGGAGAATGGGTCCCTTCAAAGCTTCATGGTCAATTTGGGAATTGAATCCCACGGACCCTGGGGTTACCCTTGGAAAATAGATGTCCTGCGTTTTTTTTTCTACGTTTGTCTGGTCCACAGCGGGACCAGGTCCATACGAAAGGGAGATTTGGGCGGTTACCATATGAGGCAACTGAACCCCGAAACTTGGCTCAACGGCGGACGGATCTGATCTGTGGCCTCGCCCAGATACCCCGCCATCTAAACAACAACCCCAAAAGCCCCAAACCACATGTCCGGGCTCACCGTACTAGATTCGTACTTTTCGACTCACTCCTGGAAGCCCGTTCTATCAGCTCCTACCGCAAACTTTGTGATGAGAAATTCACGACTGTAGGGAAACTGTAGCTTCATGCTTATTTGTTTGTTTACTTTACGTATTACTCCGGAGTTGGAAGAGCCAGAATACTAGTACATATTGAGTATCAAATCAATTAAAAGAGCGACCATCGAAGAGGGTGAGGAGGCTTTCAAAAAGGCCCACAACAACATCACCTTTACTTTCTCAAATCCGAGCCCAAACCAGCAGCCATCCCAGCGAGGGCCGGTGCCGCAACACCCATCGCCTCCGTCGGGACAAAGACGGCCTTGTCTCCAAACGCCGCGACGCGCGCGATCTCCTGCCGACGGCGTCCCATCTCCTGAGCGAACGGGTTCCCGACGTCCGCGTCCGCGCGCGCCTTGATCCGGATCGCCTCCGCCTCCGCTTCTGCAGCGAAACGCGTCGCGTGCGCGTGTGCCTCGGCTTCGATGCGGGTGCGCTCCGCGACGGCTTTTGCCGCCGCGATGATGGAGTATGCTTCTGAGTCGGACTCCGTCTGTGAAGAAATCGCGTCGCGCGGTTAGTTTAGTCGGGTGGGATTGTGGCCTGGGAAGGGCACGTACGTTGCGGGCTTGAGCTTTGATGCGGGCGACGGAGAGGATACCCTCCTCCTGCTTAACTTTGTTGCTGTTTTCACGATCGACATTCTGCGGGGTTCGTCAGATAAGGTATGTTATATCGCATCCGAGAAGAGAAGACGTACAGCAGCTTCCACCTGGGCTTGCAAAGCACGCTTGGTGAGCTTGTCCATTGTGCTCGCGATCTCGCCTGATACTTCATCAAGAGGCGATTAGAGACAATCTCAAGAACGCCTTACCCTTGAATTGCCTATCGATGACGGCAAGATCCTTCAGAATGATACCGTATTCAAGGGCGGCAGTATGTAAGTCGTCCATGGCATGTGTTCTTAGCGCGTCGAGGAACTGAGAAGGGGATTCCGCTTCCTCCATGCCGTCACCGCCTATGGAGCGCTGCTTAACCATCGAGCTGTAGTCAACTACACAAAACTTGTCAGATTTTCGCCTCGCCTAATGGAGAGACCTCGTACGATGAGCGACAATCTGTGTCAAGATGGATTGGGTTTTGTCCCGAAGGGCGTCGTAGGGCGTCTCATATCCGTGCGTAGCGAGCTTGAGTGGCTCCAAGAGCTGCCACTTGAGGTACAGCGTCAAGCTCACAGGAACCTGATCACGTGTGAATCTGCGAAATCCAAGTCGTCACACACGTGGAAAATTATGAGCAGAGGCAGTCCACGCACATATCCTTCGTCGGCATCTCGAATTGATTTTCGCCGAGCGTGTACAATCCACGGAGTGTGACGTTTGGATGGGTAATACAGTGCTGTCCCGCAGTAAGTAGCTCGAGGTCATTTTCGGACTGCAAAATCGCGCAATTATTCGCTGGAATGTCCAAACTGAACACGATCCGTCGCCGCGCGTCGTCAGCACGAGTTCTCTGAGAAAAAACAATGAGCGAGAGGGACATACAACAACGCGACGACGTAGTCCTTTGTCGCGGAATTCACAGGGCCAGTGTTGGAGGACATCCGGACCTCGAGGCTACGCCCGAGAATCTGGCCCGTGACGTGGTCCTTAATAAGATGGGGAAGATGGGTCTGATCGACGATTGCGAGCACGTCGTAGCTTCCGGCGATCCCATACGCAACGAAGCCCGAGTTTTTGAGCACGAAAATGTGGTTCTGTGGATCCGAAATGACCGCGGCTTGATTCTGCGACACTTGAACCACGGTCAAGCCCTGGAAAGAGATGACAGTGTCCGACACTACAGATCAAGAAAACCGCGGCGCTTCAGTCGGGCTCCAAAAGGTCGGCGAAAAATAAACCACTTACACCCATTCGTCCCCTTGTATGCGCGGGCCCACCAGTTGCGGAAGGGGAAACCCGGATATCGTCCTGGTCTCGTGAGCAGCTTGGGCATGCCACCATGATTGATGAGACCAATATGTCCAGGCGCGATTTCCTTGCCAATCCAGTCCGTGGGGACCTAATACACGCACAGAGAAAGAACAGCCACATTAGTCCTTCGGATCAGCGCGCAAATGCCGAGTCACAGGCATTGCGCCCCTCGCTACGGTCACAGTTACCCACCTTATCAGAGATAATCTTGCTATATCCTGCCTGTAACCAGAGCGCAGCATTTACACGTCAGGGAACTGCGAGAGAGCGAGAGAGAAGAGAGGCGATAACAACACACATACCGTGCGCAGATGCTGGTCGAGCTCTTGCAGCGCGCCTATGACACCTTTCTTCCCGATGAGCACGAGGAACGGCCGTTCCTCAGCAAAGTAGTCCGACGTCTTGGCGAAGGTGCTGCGCGACTTTGTTGCGAAGGGCAACTCGGCGCCCTTGCCGCGGCCGCTCCCGCTTGCCACATGCCCGTGCGCGTGCGCGTATCCAATGCTAGCTGACGGGCCTTCGATGGCAGTCGCGCCATCGCCGAAGTCTGAGGGAGCGGGCATGACTTTGGTTCGGTTGGTGTTGGTAATAGGGTAGGATCAAAAGTGCGAGTGGGGTGTGTGTACGTAGAACGGGATGAAGGGAAGGGGCTATATAAAGGGGGAAGTGTGTGTGGCTGTAGACCTGTGGAGCAGCCCACCCGCTTTTATCTGCATCGTAACACAGGTCCCCCCAGGCGGCAGTGCTTTGCGTAAGCCTAGTCAGGAGATGGACCATGCAGTTCTGGTTGTTTGCACCGCTGAGATGAGCGGTTTCCGCTTCCCCGTCGTGCCCCGTGACAACTATCATGGATGGCTGTGCGCGGACGGGCACGCTTTGTGCCGTGGCCAAATATATCACACACTTTCCCAAATGCGGATCCTAACTTCCCATGCTCTCAGTCTGTCTGGAGCGTCGTACGTAGGCAAACCGCAAACCGCAACCTATTCTTTCGTTCTTTGGTTCACCGGGAGCTAATGTTGCAGGGTCGACTGAGTATTCGACACGAAGTAACAACATCGCAATACAGCGCATGTTTGCACAGCCCTCATTTCTCAAATCTGGAAAGACTGGGAATCAGGGACGATCATTGTCCGTTTCAAGAGTCGGACACGTGACATTGAATTGCGAGGCTCTGTCAGTGGGTGGTCCTAGGTCCTGGCAACCGGTGGCACAATATTAATGGTCTGGTGTGTAGCGACTGGGCGAGCGAGCATTTTCAAAACCCGTTGTAACCTCCCCCAAGGTAGAGTTGTCATGTTCATACATGGTTCCCACCGCCACATACTCTGTGCCCGAACGTGTATTGCACAGATATCGCGAATCGGTTGACGATCACCAATGGACCCAAACAGAAAAGCTACCCAATTTATCATCATCGCCCCACACACTGCGTCACGATATCTTGCGGGACCATCATTTTGGACAGGACAGAAGGCTGGCTACTGATTTGCATCAATAACCCGGCCGCCATATGCCACGCAAGGTGGCAGTGGAACGCCCATACACCCGCTTTGGTAAGGCGGAGACAAGTATGCGAGTTCAGTACATCACGTAATTCCAGAGAGAAAAGGGAAGCTCACGATTATCGGTTACAAAGCGCAAAATCACCCAGCTATTTGCAGGTATGAGGATAGTATCGCGGCGGAGGGGTGACGTTGCGTTCAGCTCTTGTCCACTATAGCGTCCTGCTCCTTCGCCCATTCTGTTTCATTGTCGTGCAAGAGAACGTCAACAATCGTGCTCGCAGCAAACGCTCCGATTATAATTGTACATACATCCAGGGACGATGACCGTGCAAGTGGAACGGGTGATCCCCATCGTCCAAGTTGTCCTTGGGGCGCGCACGTAAGAGATCGGGACAAGTGCCACAGGAAGAAACACACATACCACAATAAGGTCGAGCACCTGTACCGAGTCCTCCGTCCAAAGCAGCTGGTCCCCCGCACCGACTGCCACGCCAACAGGCGCGTAACCCGTCGGGTCCTTCTGCACCGACAGCAACGTCGTCGTCCCGCTCAGGGGTTCCCAACTGGTGTTATTCATAAATCCGAGGAAACGACCCTCGGCGCTGGATTGAAACGAGACCGTCACGGACACGTCGCGCGTCGCGTCCGGCGCTGGGCTTGGGACGAGCGGCACAAGTGCGGTGGTTCCATCCGCGTCAGCCAGTCCGGATGTCCCCGGGCCGGGGTCCGCAGAGCCAGGATCACCAGGTAGTCCCGTCTTCGCTCCGTCTGAATACCTGTGATGAACATTCACCGACCCTTGAGGTTCGCAGAACGACCCCCAAAAAAAGACTGAGGCACACCGGATCACACCTCGGATGTCTAAGTTCTGCCCCGTCTGGTTGTAGGTAAACATTTCGCTCTGCAGCGTGGCTCGAATCCAGTATGTTCCATTCTGGACGCTCGTCTGGTTTGCATATAAAAGCACGGAATAGCGCTGCGCAACCGCGATGGTAACACCCGAAACCTGGGTCGGCGTAAGGAGCGTGCCATCGGCTTCGATGAGCGTGAGGGGATGATTGTCAATCGAGAAACGGATCGACGCGAAGGACCCAGTATTGGCGAGTCGCAGGCGATAGGTTTTGTAGCATTCTACGGTATACTTGAATATGTCATTTCAATCTTAGGTGTCCTGTAGAGTGGAATGGTCCTTACATCAAAGTAAGATCCGCCGGTACCACTGGCAGAGTACTGTCCGATGCCGTTGATGGTCTATATATCATCAGTCGACTGTTGGCATAAAGAAAGGTACCCCTACACCACTGTCCGGAACGGGTTCATTCCCTTGCTTTCCAGCGATACCTGCAGGCTGTGCAAAGTTGCAGTTATGCCAGCAGGCTAAGAGCGTATCCTCGTACCGAGAGATATTCCACTAGGAGGACTGGGCTCAGGTCGTGGTAAAGATCCGCCATCTAAGCAGCAATCAGATGAAGGTCACTGGTTATTGAATGCAATGTCTTATACTTGAATCACAATCTCGTCATCATACGAAGGTAGAGTTGCGGGATTTTGGGTAGGGTGGACAATCAGCGCGCCGGTAACTCCATCAGTATACTGTGTCGAGACTGGTATGGTGTAGCGTTGGAGGGATCTTTAGGAGGGTTTAAGCGCACAGCAATGAACGAGGGCTTACAATCTGACGACAGGTCAGGGAGTTGGGTAGACAGCAGAGTCTGTAAGTCGGTTACTTACGGGCGCTGAAGGAGATGATAAGCGCCCATATTTGGTTAAACAAACGGAAAACACGCACTGATACCAAGTAGTTCCACTAAAGTCACCAAGCGTAAAGCTAAAACACATGTGAGTATTCGTCCGGGTAGGAACTACGGTAGTCCAAATATTTTATTTACTTATATGTCAGAGACTCGCCCGGAGGAATGCCGCACTGTGTGGTCCCGGATGTGCCGTCATACCAGTTTGTCCCATTCTGAAACTATGATGGAAGTATGCGTTAGTATAGGGAGATACTCGAGTGGTATCTATTCTCTCACAAGCCCGTGCCAGTGAATACTCGTAGCATTTGGGAGGTTATTCTGGACGTTGACGATCAGGCGGTCCCCTTGATTGATCTCTATAGTTGGACCAGGGTACATGTCTAGAGGTCATGCTCAGCGTCATCAGAAGACACTCTCGAAGCGGCGAGACGCCAGATAGGGTTAGTGCGTGCCCAGGCGGGGAAGCACCCTCAGTCATCGCGGGCTCTGCGTGGCCAAATAATGGCTTTCAATTACTGTAACACCGGATTAAAACTCCCAGCGTTGCTGTCGGTTATAGAGCACGGTAGATACAGTATTGTGAAGAAATCCATAAAAGTCAGGTTTCCAAAATCGCCACACCACCTCTAAGGATCCTTGTAAACGTCGGAGGGCGACGCAAAGCAAAAGAATAACGACGGCACAGAGACCTAAAGACGCACCGTTGACAACCAGCATCGTCTTGTTCACCCCATCTGGCGCACCATTGGCGAGTGCGATGGTGAAGTCATACCTGCGATCCTGGGGGTGCTGGCCCACAATGGAGCCTACGACGAAATTTTCCGATGTCTGTGGGATGAGAAATGGCGGTGCCGAAAAATGGTAGGCTTGTGAGCCGTCGCCACCATCCGTGGCAGAGCCGTTGTGTTTGAGCCCGAGACCCAATCCAAGACCAAGCGCCAGTGCCAGAACGAGAAGGATCGAGGTGACGACGGCTGCGATGAGCCATGGCCCGGGGTCTCGCCTACGCGACAGTTTGCGGGGTACCATCGGTACTATCTCGTCTATCATGACCCAAGAGAATGAGCGAACGGATGGTCAGGCAAGGAAGAGAGGATTCTGCCTGGTCATAAGATAGAAGCACATTAGGCGTCTACCGACGGCGATGCAGATGTACTTTGAACTTACCGGCAGCTGAAGATATGGACGCAAGCAAGACAAGACTCCTATTTTCCACACATATGAGAGTTTTATATTGTGCCGGATAGGAGGTGAGGATGTAAGTGTGTATCCGTACCGTATCCGCTTGTACGACAACCCCAAACACCAGGTGCCGAATTATTGTCACGGTAATGATGTCGAGGGACTTCGAGGCACATCGTCCAGATAGCGAATGATGAGATTTTGAGGTCCTTGATGGTCTTGTGCGTGAAGGAGAACATCCGGATATCGGTAGAACGGCCCTGTAGTGTCTCACATCCGAGTCGTGGATCAGAAAACCCTTCAAACAGGTCGACACATAGCCCCAGCCTGAGACCCAGCCTGAGGCACATGCATCTGCTTCTTGCTGGGTGAACTTGTACACAGATACATATTGGATGAGGTCCTAGTCCATATGCCGGGGATGCGTATGAAGATGACATCAGGCCAGACAGTACATCCTCAGATGCAAGCCCGGCCCCAGTCAGTGACCGTGACTAGCCCACGTTCGTTCTTCTTAACTTCTTAACCCCGCCCGCCGTTAACCGTCGCTCATGGTTTGTACGTAATCAAGTCACGGGTGATATTTCCCACGTGATTTTCAGGTGCCGAACTCTTCGCCACTTTGTCCGTGTTGGTGTCGACTCACGATATGCATTATAGTAATGATCGTTGCATGCCACATTGCCACTGTACCCTCCCTTCAGATGACTGTCATGATATGTACTGTGAGAGAAAAGTGTAGCAGAGCCGGCGGAGTGCATCAAAGGTAAAATTTCCACTTCCACCATGGCGCTCTCCTCAACATGATCTGCGTCGCGAACCAAAAGCGACACAGGACTGCATTTTTATTTTTTGGAAATGCCTGTAAGTATCGGGGGTTAATGTCGCCGACACAACCGAGTATTCGGCATGAGAAAATAATGATACAGTGATAGCGCATGGTTGCACAGCCCTCATTTCCTAGAAACAGTGAATTAATCAGTCCTACATGACTCATTTAAACGCGATAGGCCCTAGCAGGTTCCGATGGCGCAGTTTTCTGGCACCAGGGGACCGAGCGAGCTCCTCGACTTGGCACTCTACGGTACGTCAACTTGAAGCTTCGAGCCATAATGAACATTTATTTTCAAACTTGTCCTAACCCCTTCCAGGCTAAAATTGCCATGCTCATTATATGGCTCTCACCGCCCCATAAGGTGCGTCGAGTGTATCGCACAGGTACAGCGAATCGGCCTGCAATCGCCAGGGGACCCAAGAGCTACTCGAATCATCATCGTCGCCTGGGCCTCGCACACTGAGTCACAATATCCTGCGGGACCGTCAATTTGGCCAGAGCAGAGGGCTGGCTACTGATTTGCATCAACAACCCAGCCGCCATATGCCACGAGAGGTGGCAGTGGAACGCCCATACGCCCGCTTTGGTAAGAAGGCGAATACGGAGACGAGCATGCGAGTTGAGTACATCACGTAATTCCGGAGAGAAAAGGGAACGCTCACGATTATCGGTTACGAAGCGCAAAACCACCCAGCTATACGAGGGTATGAGGATAGTATCGCGGCGGAGGGGTGACGTTGCGTTCAGCTCTTGTCCACTATAGCGTCCTGCTCCTTCGCCCATTCTGTTTAATTGCCGTGCAAGAGAACGTCAACAATCGTGCTCGCGGCAAACGCTCCGATTATAATTGTACACGTACATCCAGGGACGATGGCCATGCAAGTGGAACGGGTGATCTCCATCGTCTAAGTTGTCCTTTAGGGCGCGGGCGTATGAGAGCGGGACGGGTACTGCAAGGCGAAGCATACGTACGATGATCAAGTCGAGCACCTGTATCGAGTCTTCCGTCCAAAGCAACTGCTCCCCCACACCAACTCTCACGCCGACAGGCGCGTAACCCGTCGGGTCCTTCTGCACCGACAGCAACGTGGTCGTCCCGCTCAGGGGTTCCCAACTCGTGGTGTTCATGAATCCGAGAAAACGACCATCGGCGGTGGACTGAAACGAAACCGTCACGGACGCGGCCCGTGTCGCGTTCGGCGCCGGGCTTGGGACGAGCGGCACAAGTGCGGTGGTCCCATTCGCGTCAGCCAGGCCGGATGTCCCCGGGCCGGGGTCCGCAGAACCAGGATCACCAGGCAGTCCGGTTTTTGTTCCGTCTGAGTACCTGTGATAAACATTTTGTGACCCTTGGGCTCACAACATGACCCCGAAGAAGGGTGATGGCACACCTGAGCACGCCTCGGATGTCCACGTTCTGCCCCGGCTGGTTGTAAGTAAACATGTCGCTTTGCAGCGTGGCTCGAATCCAGAATGTCCCGTTCTGGACGCTCGTCTGGTTTGCTTGTAGCAGCACGGAATAGCGCTGCGCGACCGCGATAGTGACCCCAGAAACCTGGGTCGGTGTGAGGAGCGTGCCATCGGCTTCGATGAGCGTGATGGGATGATTGTCAACCGAGAAGCGGATCGACGCGAAGGACCCGGCATTGACGAGTCGCAGGCGATAGGTCTTGCCGCGTTGTACAGTATACTTGAAATGCGGTTACAATCTTAGGTGCCATGTAGAAGTGGGATGGTCCTCACATCAAAGTAAGATCCACCGTTGCCGCTGGCAGAGTATTGTCCTAGGCCATTGATGGTCTACACACCATTAGTCGACTGACAGCCTACTCGAAGGTCACGGTACACGTACGCCACCGTCGGGTACGGGTTCATTCCCTTGCTGACCAGCGATACCTTCAGGCTGTGCAAAGTTGCAGTCATATCAACAGGTTGAAGGGGTATCCTCGCACCGAGAGATAATATGCAAGGAGAGCTTGGCTCGAGTCGTGATAAAGATCTGCCATCTAGGCACTTATTTAGTGAAGTTACTAACACTTGAAGGGACAGTGTCATACTTGGATCGCAATTTCGCCATCATAGGTGGGAAGAGTTGATGTATTTTGGGAAGGGTGGACAATCAGGGCCCCGGTAACACCATCAGTATACTGTGTCGAGACTGGTATGGCGCAGCGTTGGAGATATCTTCAGGAGGGGAGTTCAGGCACACAACAAAATGGATGAGGGCTTACAATCTAACAACAGTTCAGAGAGTCCCGCGGACAGCAGAGTCTGTAAGTCGGCTACTTACGTGCGCTGTAAGGAAATACTAAGCGCTGGTTGTTTGGTTGAACAGACGGAAAGAGACGCACTGATACCAAGTGGTTCCACTGAAGTCGCCAAGCGTAAAGCTAGGAGATGCGGGTATTCGTCCACGTGGAACTAGTCCAAATGCTTTTTTGCTTACTTGTATGTCAGAGCCTGGCCCGGAGAAATGCCGCACTCCGTAATCCCGGACGTGCCGTCATACCAGTTTGTCCCGTTTTGAAACTACAGCAGAAGCATCCGTTAGTGCGGGGAGACATTCGGTGGCATCGATGTTCTCACAAGCCCGTGCCAATGTATACTCGTAGCATTTGGGAGGTTATTCTGGACGTTGACGATCAGGCGGTCCCCTTGATTAACCTCTATAGTTGGACCAGGGTACATGCCTAGAGCTCATGTTCAGCACCAGAAGACACCCCAGAAACGGCGAAACGCAAGAGAAGGTTGATGCCCGCCCAAGTGGAACGCCGCGGAGCAGAGCAGCTGTCTCAGTCCGCGCCGGACTCCTCGTGGCCAGTGTAGTGGCGTTCAATTACCATAACACGGCACATAACTTCCAATTTCCTCATCGGTCATAAAGCGCAAGGTATATACAGCATTGTGGTGTGATCAAAGCCGTAAGAGGCGCCAGAGTGTCACTTCAATGAAACGAATAAATCAAGAGGTTTTCCAGAATCGCCACACCGTCCCCCAAGGATCCTTGTAAACGGGAGGGCGATGCAAAGCGGAAGTATGATTACGGCACAGGGACGTAAGGACGCACCGTTGACGACCAGCATCGTCTTGTTCACTCCATCTGGCGCGCCATTGGCGAGTGCGACGGTGAAGTTGTACCTGCGATCCTGGGGGGACTGGCCCACAATGGAGCCTACGACGAAGTTTTCTGGCGTCTGTGGGGTGAGAACTGGCAGTGCCGAAGTAGGGGTTGTCTGTGAGCCGTTGCGGTGGCGGTGCTTAAGTCCGAGACCCAATCCAAGACCAAGCGCCAGTGCCAGAACGAGGAGGATGGTTGCGGAGACGGCGGTGATGACCCATGGTTGTCGTCTATGCGACGGCTTCAAGATGGGGGGCATTGCCATGAACCAAAAGAAAGAACGAACAGGTGGCTTGGCAAAGAAGAGGGAGGATTCTGGCTAGTCATAATATAGAAGTACGATAGGCGTCTGCTGATGGCGATGTACTCACCAGTAGCGTGCCTAAAAATTGAAAGATGATGCGATGTCGGGGCACAAAGCCCCGTCTAATGGTAAAGGACGCGGCTGACCGTCTGGTGCGCGTGCGTGAAGGCGAACGTTTGATTGGATGTCGTGAGAACTGCCGTCGGGATCAGAAAACGCCCGGGGTCTGCTTCTTTCCGGGTAAAAAGCAGATACGAATCCCAGTTGGATGTGTATAAAGATGGCACCAGCCAGAAAGTACGGCCCAGGACGGAACTTCCTACGTGTTCGCCATGTACGCGCTCACCGCCTTCATCCTTCTACCGGCCGTGCTCTCTGCTCAGGTGCGCTTAGCGGAGAGAAATCAGGCCACACGCTGACGTTTCCCACATTTCAGGTGCCGCAATTTGTGCCGCCGTCGGGGGGTCCTCTCGTTGCGTCGTCCAACTATGTCGGTTCCAGCAACGGCAGCCTGCCAAAGACCGAGGTCGTGTCTGGCAAGTCTTTCAACCGCTTCATCCAGGTGAGTCTTGATTCACGTCGTGCATAAATTCTCCGTTGCTCAAACGTCTACTCCAGATCTGGCTCGAAAACACAGACTTCGCGACGTCAGACTCAACTGTAAGGGACCGACTCCTCACAACTTTCTTCATTTACGCATATCCTGACCGATTGTTTCTTTCAGCCTGAATTCAATGACCTCGCCGCGCAAGGTGTTCGCCTTACGCAGTATTGTGCGGTGACCCACCCTTCTGAGCCAAACTACGTTGCGGCCGCCGGTGGAGACTTCTGGGGAATGGGTGATGATGATCTCTATCACATCCCACCGAAGTACGTCCCGATGAAATCGTAATATGCTTTTCATAATTGAGCCTTCACTAGCATTTCCACCGTTGTGGATCTCTTGGAAGCAAAAAATATCTCCTGGGCATCTTACCAGGAGAACATACCTTTTGATGGATACGAAGGCTACAAGTGAGTACAAGCAATTTCTACCGATCCGCTCTGGTGTTTCTTACACCATCCACCGCAGTTTCAGCTCCAAGAACTACGTCAATACATCTGCGCCCGATTATGCCTACTACGTGCGCAAGCATAACCCCACGATCATCTACGACTCGGTTGCGTCGGTGCCATCGCGTCTTGCGCGACACCGTAACTTTAACGACTTTGCCGCTGACGTGAATGCTTCTGCTCTCCCGCAATGGATCTTCGTAACGCCCAACATCGTCGACGATGGCCACGACACATCAATTGATTATGCGGCCCAGTGGCTCCAGTACTGGCTCGTCCCGTTACTCAGCGACCAGAATTTCAACGACAACAACACGCTTGTCGTGCTTAGCTTCGATGAGAACGAATCGTATACAGAAAACAACTGCGTCCTGACGTTACTACTTGGAGGCGCCGTCCCCGAAACTGCGCGAGGCACCGACGACTCGACCTATTACACGCATTACTCCCTGCTCTCAACCGTCGAAGCAAACTGGGGCCTCGGGTCGCTCGGCCGTGGCGATACCAACAAGTACGTCTCACGCTGCTCCCTTCTCCCGCTTCCTCGACTCACATTTTGCCACGCACCCTACAGGACCCTCTCGAACGTCTTCTCCTTCGTCGCCGACGCTACGGGCTACACAAACGTGAACGTTTCCAGCTCCGATGTCCTCACGAACGCCACTACCACAATACCCGGCCCGCTGAACCCGGAGCTATACGTGCCCTTCACCGCGCCAAACACGTCCGCCGTCGGCGCAGGTGGCGGACCCGTCTTCGTCGCCTCTGACCTGAACACTAGCTTCACAGCGGCGGTCGCGCCGGCTCCGGTCAACCTCACGGCGCAGGATGAGTCTGTACCCTGGGCCGGCCCGCGCAACGGCTCGAACGCGGTGTCAAGCTCGGGCAGCGGCAATGGAACCAACAACGGGAAAAGCGGCAATGGCGCGATGGACGTGAGGGACGGCATCGTTGGTCCTGCCGTAATTGGCTCGATCCTCGCCGGCGTTGCGGCGCTTCTTGTCTAGGTGGATTGACCACTGGCACGGGACTTCTGGTATTTTGTTTTCCAATCAACTCGCATTTACGAGACGTGGTTGATGCGTTGGGTGGTAATTGTGGCGTGGATGACTCTGTCGTCTACTCTTACGGGATTTTTCGAGCTGGGTACGGTACTACAACGCGAATAGGTGTACGACCCTACTTTAATGGGTGTTTATGATGTGGCGCGCTTGATCCGAACGTCCTAGCAGTTTGCATATGACAGCTCTATCCATCATTGAAATTGGAGCGATCCACGCCTCGATCGTGATGTACGACTAACGACTCAACTTGTAGGCAGGCGGGAACTTCATTACTCCCACCAGGATCCTACCAACCCGATCAACCTGCCAATACCCCGATCACTCCGACCCGCATATGTTAACACACATATCCTGCAACAGAGATACCCACCGCTTCACCATCCGAACGCGAGAAAGAGCAGACTCGGATGTCTCCTTCATGCATCCTGCCTATCAGGGCCAGGACAGTGTCTGTATTGTTCGCCGGATATAAATGCCGGGATTTATATTGTCAGAAAGAACGGACCGGGTCTTGACTAGCTTGACTGTCCAGGCCCAGCCAGTTTTCCCGCGCACGTATTTAACCACCCCTTACTCATATACTAGTAGTCCTACTGTAACAACGTGAACACGGTCACTCACAACTGGTAACTCGGTGTGCAATCGTCCTTGCCATCCTTCTTTTATTTAAACGCCAAATATACCATATACATCGAGTAATACAAACTGCGCCGTCACTTTGCAACTAAAGACATTCACAAGGTCGGAAACACGATCCACCTCGAGTCACCTATAACCCCCCGTAGAAGGGGGGACACAGTATTGTCGGATCAAATCAATAATTTTCTCCAAGACCAGGTCCCTCTGCGGCACCGTAAATCTGATCGCGAATGTCTCCATAACGAAACTGTTGATGTCCCGATGAATACTATCCCTGCGGCCAGAACTCAAGTGCCTATCCATTGCCGTCTGAGCCTCGTTGACTGACACACGGCCCCCGCCTAGCCTAAATATGTCATCCAGGATGACGGTGAGGTCTACGATATAGCCCATCACACATCGAACATTCTCCTGGCTGGCATGCGAGTGTGTGTGAGACAAATTGACAGAAACTGTCGGTGTTTACTCACCTGCCTCGATATACGTCGTAAACCCATTCAGCAAAGTCAGGACTAGTGGGACGAAAATAAG
>Ga0137394_10000811_pt1 | contig 21853 bp, 29 predicted proteins | sample czobulk116metaG_FD_108278 | JGI IMG/M metagenome (GOLD analysis project Ga0137394, IMG submission 108278) | Vadose zone soil microbial communities from Angelo Coast Range Reserve, California, USA - czobulk1.16 metaG | ecosystem: Environmental > Terrestrial > Soil > Vadose zone | place: USA...
CCTCTGCAACTTCCGTCAGAAGTATCTCATCCATCACGAACGGCCGCACAGTGCGCAAAGGGATCGGAGTCAATTCAAATTCGGTTCCTTGAATCTTTAGAAGTGCGACATGTCTTGACAAAAGCTATGAGCACCACAAAAGGAAAAGCCAGAGTAACTGTCGTACTTATCTAATGCCTCGCCTTCAGCAAGGGAAGTTGCGATGGATGAACCAGGTTGAGAGATAAAGTATCGCTTGCCCGCAACTGGCTCGGGCCTGATGCGACAGTCATGTTCATGGCCCCAGACGACGAGATTGATGCTGTCATCGAAGAGACCCTCCGGAACAGATTCTTGTGGCCCATGTTTGACCCTGGGTACGTCGAGTCAGACCACTAGAGCAATCGGAGCTCAGTAGGCATGCCGCACCGATTTTGGTGTAAGAGTAGCAGGTTGAACCAATCGCTCTTATCCTTCGGCATATACATCCGAACGCGGTTACTCCTGAGCTCGAAATGCATTCTTGCATCCTTGACGTTCCCAATCCCGTACAAACCCAAGTGCGTATTCCCCTTGCGCAGAAGCACGGGTCGTACGGCAATTCCTTCAGCAGGGACATCACTGAGGGGGAGCTCAATCTTCCCAATGTAATTGACGAGTCCGGCCACCGACAGCATATCGAGAGCGCAAAGAGCGCCTTCCTAGTGAACCAAAAAAGAGGATGTGAATAATGAGATGACAGAGGGATGGAACAAGGGCTCTGACCGGCCCAGCGCCTTGTGGGTCATCATGATTTCCGTGAATTGAGAAAACAGGGATGGCGACGTTGAGGTTCGTGTCCTCATAGTTGACTGCTGGGAAGCTATGGACATTGAGAAGAGAGCATGTTGAAAAGGGGGCAAGTTGGCGTACGAGACACCTGCAGCTTTACCCTCAGTAGGGTCACTAAGGAGCTCGATCTGGACCGGCTTTTCTCCCAAAGTATATTCTCGCAGCAAACTCATGACTTGATACAAGCAATCGCGAGATGGGCGATTTTCATGGAAGAGGTCACCGGCAAGGAGGATGAAGTCTACCTAAGGCGATTGAGAGGGTAGCCGTGAAACATGTGTTATAACCTACATCTTTTTTAACTGCGAGCTGCAATATTTCTTTGAAGGTGTTGATTGAGTCTTGTCCACGGATGGGGTCGCGTTCTAAATACCCAATGTGATTATCCGTGGCGAGGAGTATACGGATAGTGTGTTCGGGAACTAGAGAAACCGTAATGAAACATATACAACTTCTGCAATAGCCCCGAGGTACGCACAATCATGCGTAAGAGTGGGTGGTGGAGGTGCGAGGCCAGCGTCCGAATCATTGTTGTCGCTCATAACTAACGATCGTCGTGGAAAAGCGGAGACAAACCCCTTACTGAAAGCGTGATCAGATTCTGATACAGTAATCATTTTTGTGGGACGGCTTGAGACAGTACAGATATTCGAAACACAGCATTCTTTTAGTGTCTGTTCCCTACCAACAATACTCATTCATGTCTGCCTTTTCTTTTTTTTTTTGGCAAAGACTGACAGTAGACTGAACCGCGACGCGGGTCAAGTCCCGTGACCGTGCCGCATAAACACACCCGGCTTTGGTGAATTAAAAGGGAGAGAGATGCGCTCAAAACAGATCCTAAGTCGGTTGGGCGTATGCTGCCCCATGCGGATGCTTCGTTCGGTCACAGCAACGAACACACAGGTAACACACCTCGAAGGACTGTATCAAAGAAAGGATCCTGAGCGCGGATATGATTTGGTGGGAAGAGGCAACCCTGGAATGTTTGAAACTTTGATGATGCAAATAGCACTTTCACAGGCAACAGTGTGCGGACTGTTCATCATCGAACACAGTAACTTAGTAGTTACATCAAATGCCGTCATTTTATTGGTTCGCTCGTTTGCGAGACGGAAATGGATGGCGCCCATGTCCGAGTCAATTTCGGGCGCGTCCCTAATCGTGACTGCGGCGTCCGATCGTTGTCCTCATCCTCTTCCTCCGTCACCATGGTCGAACAGTCGAGAGCTCGCGTCGTGCGCACCATTCTCCACTCACTCTGGACCATGCTCTGACTAATTTCTGGTTGTAGGCCTCCACGGTCTTATTCTATCTCGTCGCTGCACTTGCGGTACGTTTCACATGTATGCTCGCGACCAGCTGACTTTCCTTTCATTAGTAGATGGTAATGGTGTATGTTCCCCTCCATGCCACTTCGTTTGATACTTTAATTTTCTGATACTCTCATCTCTTCAGTAACAAATGGGTTCTAAACGTTACAAGCGCACCACTCTTCTTCCTCTACACTCAGTTAATCATCGCCGTCATTCTTTTCTGTCTCGGCCACTCCCTCAAAATAATAACTATACCAATGATGCGACCAGAGCTCCCTATTGTCAAAGGTCTCGCTTCAACTGCCATTCTTAACCTCTTGTCATTAAGGTGAACCACTTTACGCCACATATCTTCTCATTTCTGAAACCCTCTACCCTGAGCAGCATGGGAAATTATTGCCTGAGATTCGTCGACGCTTCCTTCTATCAGGTTGCGCGCGGCCTCCTCCTACCGTTCACTGTCCTTACGTCCTACTTTATGCTCCGGACCCGCCCTAGTTTTCGCATAGTCTTATCATGCGCACTCGTCACTTCTGGCTTTTTCGTTGGCGTCTTCCTCGACCAAGTGCACGTCTCCGGCCTTGGTATATTCTTTGGCATATTAAGTTCTTTGATGACTGCCCTGCATGCCGCTGTGATGAAACGCGGCTTCGAGGTTGTAGAGGGTAGCGCGTTGTCCATGAGCTGGTACTCTAACCTGCTAAGCTCTCTATTACTCATACCGTTCATCATTCTCGGCGAGGGTCCGGCTGTGCTTGACATCCTTTCGGGACAAGCGGAGGGGCTCTCAACGTTTCTCATTGGCTCGCTGGTCACAGTAAGTAAGATCTAGTCCGTCTATCCGAAAAGCTAAACTTTTTCGCCATGAAACTCGCGCTCAGGGAAGTGTCGGATTTCTGCTCTCCATCGCTACAATCCTGTCGATCAAGGTCACGTCCCCGATTACGCATATGGTCTCGTCAGCTGTCCGCGGCGTTGCGGCATCATTTCTTGGTGTCGCTCTTTTCGGTGATATTCTGACCTCGTGAGTAAGGATATGCTTCAACCCCCGTGCAGCACTTATATTGCCAACACAGAGGCCGTATCTGGGCTATCGCGATCATTCTTGGAGGGTCGATATACTACACATGGGCTAAACATATTGAATCACCCCCTCCATCGTCATCACGGCCGTACGACCGAGTCCCAATGGAAGAGCTCGAGGAAGGCAAGGGCGAGAAGCGTCAGGAGCGGTTGAAAGACTAGGCATAATGATAGACATAGAGTACAGACTGTTATTATAGCTTTAAGACCATCTCACCATCACGTGTACCTCCGCTTACGCTGCAACCCGGACTCGGACTTAGAACTACAGCACTAGTTGACGCAGCCATGGTTGTCTTTGATCCCCCAACCCTTGCCAGTGAGGCATATGCTCTTGCAGCATCCAGCGAGCCCATCGCTGTTCTTGTCAAGGAAGCACTGAAAGTCATTGACGAGGCTCTAGACGAATATGGGTGCGCTACCATTTCTCCGACAATCATGTCATTGATGCCCTTCCTACGCGTTCGCTGATTGTTAGTCTATTAGACCCGATAAAGTATCCTTGAGCTTTAACGGCGGCAAGGACTGTACGTAGCGACCCCGCAGCCATCAGCGCTAGATAGTCACGGTGCATACAGGCACCGTCCTTCTCCACCTCTATGCTGCAGCTCTCGCAAAGCGTGCCATCAGCCCTTCAATCCCAGCACTATATATACCCGTTCCATCGCCCTTTCCTGCTCTCGAAGCTTTCATTTCCCATGCCGCGCGTCTCTACAGTCTGTCCGTCTTCGCCTGTGCCCCACCTTCCTCGACTATTACTCCCGTTGAGAGGGTGACACCCCACGGTGACGCGTCGACCAAGGGTACCAACGGTATGCGCGAAGCTTTAGGGCGCTATCGCGCGTGCTTTCCTACGTTGGAGGCCATCCTCATTGGTACACGGAGAACTGACCCACATGGAGGTGCGCACAATGTCGTTTTCTGCCAGCCGTTTTTACTAGCGGGCGCACAGCAACACTGGACTTCCGCATGCATACGGATCCTGACTGGCCACCTTTTATGCGCGTGCATCCAATCATCAACTGGGGTTATGCGGACGTCTGGACATTCCTTCGCAGGCTGAATGTACCATATTGCTCGTTGTACGACGAGGGGTTTGTTCGTTTCTTCTGTCCTGCATGTCTTAGATTGCAATCTTTCGTTTGCTACCCCAGGTACACCTCCCTCGGTTCCACCTACAACACCTTTCGCAATCCTGCACTGCTCGTAAATGGTGGTGATGGCGTCCAGGCACTATCATCACGTGAGCACACCTCGGAACAAATAAATACCTGACTCGGTTATCTTATGGTTCCGCTAGACTCGATTTCAAACCTACCCAGTGACACCACCGCTGAACCTGTCGCAGCCGCAAAAATGACCTCTGATACTTCAGTCATCGTTTCACCCGACTCAAACCCCCCCTCCTGCGCCAACACCGATCCTAAAATCACCGTTCTCCCCAAACCGTCGTCGGTGCCACAGGAGCAAGACGATCTGCCAGACGTTACGAGCCTTGAAATGATCGCTGACGACCCAGTAACGGCGTGTCCCGTCCAGCAGGCTGTTCTGGATGCCGAGGAAGCTGAAACGAGTGGACCGCACGATGGGCGTGTAGAGGACTCGGCAGTAGCGCCTGTGGGGGATAACGGCGCTTCGTGTCATGATGCCAACCGTGCCGTGCCGCGCTATCGTCCGGCATACGAACTTGCTGATGCTGCGCACGAGCGGCTCGGCAGAGGTACCCAACCCCCTGTGCTAAACGCATGACTTGGTTGGGAGGAGACATGATCTGAGGCAATAGAGGCCAGATGAATGTACGGAAAATTATCTGACGACCAGAGTTGTCAACTCTCATCCTGTACTCATCACGAGTACTTTGTTACAGTATCCTACGCGACATGCCCGTCTTATCCTAGTCATCCCTCGTGGATTTGTATTTCGTGTAATAGTGTCGATGAGGTCGCCATATGGTTATCTTTCGTGCTTACCATTTCTCGATCTCAATAAAGCTGGTATGATACAATCACGCCTTGTAAGAGCACTTACATCAACCTGAGACACGCAAGCCGACGGGGCGGCAGCGAAGGACTGCTCAGTCTCTCCGCGGACCCGAACTGTGATCCGATGAGTCATTGCGAACATCAGAGATGCTTTGTGCGGCGCGACGGAAGAGGGTGGGTTCACGTTGAAACTTTCGTTACACTTACACCGCCTTCGCCACATGACCGATGCATCCCTACGGTGCTTCCTAGGACACCGCATGGTATTCAGCTTAGCCAAGGTACACTACGACGAACTCGGCAAACTTTCACGACCGCTGCCGCAAGCGCCACGCATATATGATGCCGTGCCCCTGAGATCTTAGCAGATGGTTAGCAATCCGCAGCCATAATGTTCTTATGTGCTTATGGAACGAGCGCATCCTTTCATTCCTGTTTAGCATTCATGCAACGTCCATGTTTCGCCCAGTCCTTCGTTGGTTTCCTTCACGGTGTCACCTGGGGCGAGGCGTTGTCCAAGCTTGAGTGGTTTGTATCCAATCTCTGAGATTTTCAAGTTTCAAGTTGGACGTGATGCTATCTGTTGCAACGTTGGGGATTCCATTAGTTTTCCCAACATCTGATACATCTGACACTTACGAAAAGGGCTATGGTAACCATCTCAGAGGTGAGAATCATGTTGTTAGAGCGAAAGATACAATCATACAACGTAAAGCTATCGAAGCTGAATGGGCGTTGCGTCGATCTAGTCAGTACGGCCTCATCCCATAGATGCAACGGCTATTCCATCACCATGGCTGAAGAGATGGCGTCTTTATCCCACAGGCTTCGAAGCACTGGTGGGAATAAAAGAACAAAAGAAACCGTACAATTGAGGGGCGCAACAAGGACGTGTCCTCATCACCATTTCCTCATCTTTCTTCGTGTATCACCCTCCCCCTATGCATAGAAAGTCGACACCCGTTAGGGGCTAGGGTCGCTTCCGTGCTAATACAAACGTGTTACCGTTGGTGAGAGAGACTTTCCTTTCCGCTAATCATGCGCGCTAGTTATGCCACACGTGGAAGGGGTAATGAGCATATCTCGACAACGTGGGCTGCTAGACTACAAAAGCAGGGTCTGAATAGATAATCTTTATTTGATAACAAAAGGCGAACATCTGAGCGGAGTCTCAAATCTAATGGAGCGACAGCGACCGTACCGTAACTGAGGGGCTACAGCACGAGATGCCTGACAACTCCTGCACACTCCGGGCTAGGGCTAGTTATGGATATAAAAGGCGCCAGTGCGACAATATAGCACCATGATGGAAAGTTGGGTTGCATGTATGGAAGGTGATCCGTACTTTTTCAACCACGGCGACGCGGAAGCGAAATCTCGACAGTGCGTGCAACCCTCAACCCTAGGGGCTCGGTTATCGTTCGTTGTACGGCGCGGCGTTTAAGGGCATTTGCAGAGAACGAACACTTTCCACATCCCATTCATACTGTTATGTCGACCGAGCAACCTCAATCCGTCGTCCTCGTCACCGGTGGCTCTGGCCTTGTTGGGTCGGCCATACAACATGTCATTGAGTCCGAACCTGTAGGTTCTAGATTCGGAAGGCGTGAGGGGGAGAGGTGGGTGTTTGCCACGTCCAAGGACGCTGATCTACGGTATGTATCACTCTGCAATCTCTTCAAGACGTAACTCTCTAACTTGGCCTCCTCTTCAGGGATCCAGAGCAGACCAAGAAGCTCTTTGAAAAGTATAAACCCACACATGTCATTCACCTCGCCGCTCTCGGTAAGTCGTGGGTTGATCTGGGTATAAAGGGCGACCTATGTGATACATACCCCCTAGTTGGTGGCCTTTATCGTAATATGCGATACAAGGTAGGGACGGCTTATGCGTGTGTCACATAGCGAGCATTGAATGTGTCTATTTCCGTAGCTCTCCTTCCTGCGAGACAACACGCTCATTAACGACAATGTACTCCATTGCGCACACGAGATCGGAGTATCCAAAGTGATTTCGTGTCTGTCAACGTGCGTATTCCCAGACCAGGTCACGTACCCTCTGGACGAGTCCAAGATCCATCTCGGGCCACCCCATGAGAGCAACTATGGGTATGCACACGCAAAGAGGATGGTCGATATTGCCAATCGGTATGTCACACGTTAATGCCCTTGGCCAACTTTTCGAGGAAGAATGGTAGCGCATACCACGATGAACACGGGCGCAATTTCACCTCTGCCATCCCAACAAACGTGTTTGGGCCCAATGACAACTTGTACGGTATCTGTTCTTTCGCTAGCCAGCGGAGGCTGATGGCCCCCGGCTCCTTAGTGACCTAGAGGACTCGCACGTCATCCCTGCTTTGATTCACAAATGCATAATAGCTAAACGTTGGTTTCCGTCTTTGTGCCACTCCACCCTTGACATTCCTTGGTAGGGAATAACACCCCTTTCATTGTGTTCGGCTCTGGTCAGCCTCTCCGACAATTTATCTACTCCTATGACCTTGCCAAGCTATTTATCTGGCAACTGCACGAGTATGACGATATTGAGCCCGTCATCCTCTCAGGTAAGAACCTAAATTCGATCGCTGTAACCGGTGATGACAGATGTATTTTCCGTGTAGTCGGGGAAGACGAGGAAGTCAGTATTAAGCAAGTTGCCGACGCGGTTGTTGCTGCTGTTGGTTTTGAGGGGGAGTATAAGGTACGTTTTGTTCGTCCTGGCTGATCCTGTTCTCTGAGGGAGCATTGCTAGTTCGACACCTCGCGCGCCGATGGGCAGTTCCGCAAACCTGCATCCAACAAGAAGTTGTTGTCGCTTCTTGGGGGCAAGTTCGAATTTACGCCGTTCGAGGGGGCGCTGCGTGACACGGTCCAATGGCTAGTCGAGCATTATGACACTGACGCGAGGATTGGACACACCAACGCGAGAAGGAAAGGGACCGATGACGGAGACAGTACCGAAAGGAACGTACAGAAGAGCCTGTAGGGCTCAGTTAGGGTTGTTGAAGGTGGTCGGGCTGGAACAGCCAGGATCGAAAGGTCCCATGAGATTGAGAAACTGGTGTGCAGTACAAGACTGCGTTTGAGCGCGATAATCGTGTGACGTTACCGTGAATTGGGGGGATGCTTGTGCAAGCAAATCTCAGCCGCCAACTGTCAGGCCTGTCAGGTCCTCAATCGATGGTCCCTCTTTAAAATCCTGAGCCGCGACTATTTCAACTCCTCCCTCCCACATTGCACCCTATCCCCTAGGTTTCTTTTTCTTTTAGTCTCCCCCATCCCACTCCCAACTATAACTCATGTCCGCCCTCCCAAAAACTTCCCCCTTTGCCCTGCGTGATTTGCCTACTCCACAGGAGTGGCATAATCGCAAGGTCGCCCTCATCTCAGGTCGGTTCTTTGCTTCAAAAACTCGCGGTAGACTGATTTTCGTGTTTGCACAGGCGTCACCGGCCAGGATGGATCATATTTGTTCGTGTCTAGATTTAGCTCGTGTGACTGTTATCATTGGATGCTTTGTTCACCAGGACAGAGCTGCTGCTCGAGAAGGGCTACCATGTGCATGGCATCATTCGTCGCTCATCCAGTTTCAACACCTCGCGTATCAACCATCTCTTCTTCGACCAGCACGAACGTGCGTTTCCTTGTCTTGCCCTTTCCCTTTTGCATACGCTGATCCTGTGAGGGAACAGGAAGGAGCAATTTCGAGCTCCACCACGGGGACTTATCTGATAGCACCAACCTCGTATACATCATCGCGCAGGTCCAGCCATCCGAAATTTTCAACCTCGGTGCGCAATCGCACGTCAAGGTCTCCTTCGACATGGCCGAATATACAGGCGATGTCGACGCCCTCGGCACCTTGCGTCTTCTCGATGCTGTACGCACATGTGGCCTCCAGAACCACGTGCGGTTCTACCAGGCGTCGACTTCCGAGCTTTATGGGCTGGTACAGTCCGTGCCACAAGATGAGAATACCCCATTCTACCCGCGCAGCCCGTATGGTGTCGCAAAACTGTATGCGTTCTGGATCACCAAAAATTATCGTGAAGCCTACAACATGTTCGCGTGCAATGGCATCCTTTTCAACCATGAGAGCCCTCGTCGTGGGCGCACCTTCGTGACGCGCAAGATCTCCCGTGCAGTCGCGGACATCAGCCTTGGGAAGCAGTCGTGTCTGTACCTTGGCAACCTCGATGCGCAACGTGATTGGGGTCATGGTGATTCTCTCAGCAATGTTCAGACGCGGGCGACAATCAGCCCTGACCATTTGTTTCTTTTCACGCAGCTCGTGACTATGTGGAGGGTATGTGGCGCATGCTCCAGCAAGACAAACCGGAAGATTTCGTTCTCGCAACGGGTGAAATGCATTACGTGCGCGAGTTCGTCGAGAAGTCTTTCCGCGTTGTGGGTGTGGAAATACGGTTAGCTGGTTCTCTCGAATGTTCAACGACGCCGATTTACTAAAACGTCGTCGTCCGTAGCTGGTCTGGGAAGGGCGTGGATGAGATCGGGACCGACTCCCAGAACGGCAGAGTTTTGGTCCGAGTCGATCCCAAGTACTTCCGTCCGGCTGAAGTCGAGTAAGTGTCAACGGTTCTTCCTCACTATGTTGTTGAATTCAACGCGACTTTTACGTAGACAACTCCTGGGGAGGCCTGCCAAAGCTGAGAGATTACTTGGCTGGAAGCGTAACGTCAATTTTGATTCGCTCGTCAAGGAAATGGTGGAGGCCGATCTCGAAGCGAGCAAGAGCCTGGTTGAGGATCATAACTGAATGGATGCTTATAGTCGCACATGTATTGAATAGTAGGGGTGGGAGAGCAGAACTCGGATTAAAAAGGTTGTTGTGCTTTTGTACTCTGGGGTATGGCACTAGATAGCTTTACCAGGCAATTATTGTTATGCCGTCGTGGCGCAATGGCAGCGCATCACCTTCCTACGTTTATGGGTTATTATTCCTGTGGAGGCAGGTGGGGGTTGCGGGTTCGACCCCCGTCGACGGTATAATGCTTTTCTTGTTGCGAGGTTTTGATCAGAAGTTACTTTTTTGTCACACGTCTGGTATCGCCCAATATACGTTTACCGTTGTCCGTGATAATGTTTCTGGTTGTATAGATTTTTTTTGGCTTTTCGGCCAAGAGCACATGTCACAGTGAGCGACCAAATTGCTGACGACCCGCGACCATGAACGTCCTTATATACGCTTCTTCTGCATCCCACCAATTGTCGAATGCCTTGCGTTCCATTCTGTCACCTTTCTATACCGTTCAACCCATCACTCCTCTGTCCTTAGCCACGCAGCCGTGGACTGCATCTTGTGCACTGCTCGTTCTTCCACCTCCTGATGATTCTCCTGTACCCCTCTCACTGCCCAAACCAGCTCATGAAGCCATCCAGGAATATATCACTGCCGGAGGGCGTATACTGGGCATCGGCCTTGGCGTCTCGTTTCTGTCGCACCGTCCGGGACGGGATCGTTTCGATCTGTGGGATGCCAGGTCGAGCACGGCCATAGTCCCTGAGCTCCCCCAAGGTGTCTCGACCGATTCACCACTCTCATCCATATTCCTACAGATGAGCACGTCTCTTTCCGGTCTTCAGCAAGCCGGTGTTTCATTTGAGCTGTCGCGCAGCGCGTCTGCTAATGCCAATGAAGTCATCCGCGGGCGGTGGGAAGAGCCCATGGGTGCCGTCGCAGGCATCCAGGTGCCCGTCGGATCCGGACACGCAGCGTTCTGGGGCATATCGCCCTATCTCGATGGTATCGAGGACACGGCAAGCGTCCTCGCTCTCTTCCGCTACGCATTGACGTCCCTTGGGCTGTCCGTACCGCCGGAGACGATCCTCGACTGGCATCTCGGTCCGCTACAGCCCCCCATCATCCCGAGACATCCTCTTCCCCAGTTCCTGTTGCATCCCCGTGGGAAGAGACATGTCGCAGATGCGGTCCTTCGAGGACTAGGCCTGTCAGCTGCCACTGCAAATTTGGAGTCGTCTGGCGATTCAGAGGTGGGGATGATCAAGGACGACGCGGACACGTTTCACTTTCACAGGGCCGCGGCTCTCGAGCACGCAGCGCGTCTGGTTGCGGAGGCGAAGAGGACATCTACAGACACATCGTCCCATGTGGCGATGGCGATGGACGCACCGCGGGTCGTCCTCGTCCTTCCTCCGGACGTCCTTCCCACAGAAGAGCTCACGCCAAGATTTGACGTCGAGAAATACTTCAATGTTCTCGCGAACGTTCGAAGGGACCAGACGAGCGACACGGACAACTGGGGAATGGGCGAAGCTCTGTTCTATGGCGAAGCAGTGACAAGCACGCAGACGATGCTGGACAGGTACGCCACACACATGCCTCCCTCCCGTCCCCGAAACGAACTGTCCCGAATTGCAGAAATCCGCGCTTCCTGGCGGCGCTCCCTACACCGATCGTCTCCCTCGCGACGTTCCAGCTCGCAGGGCGCGGCCGCGGCTCCAACACATGGCTCTCGCCACCGGGTTGCCTGCAGTTCTCGATCCTCGTCCGCGCGCCTCTGCGAGCATCGGCGTCGGCGCTCCCCGCGCCTCGCCTCGTCTTCGTGCAGTACCTCGTCGGGCTGGCCGTCGTCCACGCGTGTCGCGATGAGCGGGCGCTGGGTGCCGAACGGGGTGCGCGCGTGCGGCTCAAATGGCCCAACGACGTGTACGTCGATTTGCCCGCGGAGGCGGGTGGCGAGAAGAAAAAGGTCGGCGGTATCTTGGTCAATGCGAGTTTCTCGGACGGGAACGTGAACGTTGTCGTCGGTGCGTTGCATTCTCCATGCTCCCGCACATATATGCCAGCGCACTGTGTCCCGCGTCGAGTCACTATTAAAATTTTGAATTCTAATTTTTTTTTCTTTCTTCGCCGCTCGGGAAGGGTGCGGAATCGACGTTAGCACGCCCGCGCCCGTGACGGCGCTTTCGCTGCTCTGCAGGCCGGGAGAACGGCTCGATGCTGAGACGGTGCTGGCGCTCATCCTAACTGAATTCGAACGTCTGTGGAACGCGTTTGTCGCCGGACAAGGTAGTTGGGTGCCGTTCGAGGAGGCTTATCTTGACGCGTGGATGCATTCGTACGTGTTCCGTCCGATTGCGCCTTGCTTTCGTTTACGTGTTCCAACCGCCAACGAATTCCACTTATTTCGTCTATTCCATACACAGCGACCAACTCGTGACTCTGACCACGGTGGATCCACCCGTTCCCGTCCGCATTGTGGGCATAACGCATGATCACGGATTATTGCGCACGATCCCCGAACGAACGGGATGGACCGTGAGGGCGCGGTATGGTGCAGACGACGGGTACATCGATCTACAACCTGACGGGAATAGCTTCGATATCATGATGGGACTCATCAAGGCGAAGAAGGGACACCCATAGATTTGGGGAAATAGTATATATACTAACACTAAAAGGCACGTACGGTACATGCAGCTGCAATGAGAATTATGCTTGTAAGAGACAATTATCTGAGCCATGAGAAAGCGTACTCGAGTATAGTTGAGATGACAAAATCAAGTCAGAGGATGGGTAGCGTCTGTGGTTATCTTCTCCCACGAGGAGTATAAGTTGGGTCGAAGAGAAACAGAGGTCCTATCAAGGAGGCGGAGGGAAAAGTAGGGTTCAAATGACTGACAAACAGATAGAGGGTGTCAATTTTAAGAGTTAGCTACGCACGTTGACTAGGATACTTTATCTGAAGAATCATTGGCCGCGTTCCGGTTGCCGAAAATCATTCCTCGCATTTTTGACTCTGGGCTCCCTTGTAACCCTTTCCCTGTCTCCTGAAGGTCGATCCATTTCGGCCCATACGAGACGTCGCGTCCGAAGATAGCAAAGACTCGGAATCTCGCTCGGCCTTCTTCCCGCTGTCGAAGTCAAAGCACCCATATAGGACGAATTACGGGGTGTGGCTGGATGGCTCTGTCATGTCACTGCTAATGAATGTGCTTGCTACCCGCCATACGTCATGCGGCTCATCAAATGGCAATCGACGTCATTAAACTCACCGCTCTACGTGCCGCAGTTGCGCCGATTGAAGAGGCGGTACAAGATGCATGGATGGGTAGGAGAGTGTGGTGCTCCCTGAACGAGGGCATGGATAACGACGGTGCACAGTGGAGATCAGTGACGCTGGGAGCGAGCGCGAAGCAAAGCCATGCCACGTATAGCTGGATGGATAACGGCTCGCGAAGGTGTTGGCTGGGGGTGGGCTGGCGATTGTATCGGCGGAAGAGGACATACTGTATTGTTCTTATCAGGGACAACTTTGGCGAAGATGAGAGTGAGGTGTGGTTATGGCGAGCGGGGGATTAATACTGCTGTACGTCACAGCGAAAAGTTCTTTCCTTCAGAGTCGCGCGATACTGGGACGTGTTCTCTGTGTGACTGGAACGAGACTAAGCGAGCTCTGGTGGTGGTGAGAAGGTGAAGCTGATTAATGGTCACGTCTTTGCTCATCGTTGGCCTCTTGATCCGATCTTGTCCAGTCTTTCTTGTCATGGCAGCCGCTGTAGAACTTCTCGACTTTGTTGACGCTAACAAGGACAGGTTTATCCAGCGCCTTGCTCGTGCCGTCGAGATCCCGAGGTATTTGCAAGGTCGCTTAGCATGCCCGGGTCCTAATGTTGATTTACACAAGCGTATCTGGCGATCCTGCTCACCGTGATGATGTCATTCGCATGGCGTATTTCCTGGAAACGCAGTTGAAACAATACGCTGTTGAGACCCAAATCGTTGAGCTTGGTACCCATGTAATAGAGGGCCAAAGCTTGAAGCTTCCTCCGCTCGTATTGGGGAGGATTGGTGACGACAAGTCCAAAAAAACCATCCTCATTTACGGTCACTTCGATGTACAACCAGTCTGTCGTCACCTTCCTCGACGTAATATATATATCCCTTACCTTTCTCTCTAGGCCCAACTGTCTGATGGCTGGGACTTCCCACCGTTCCAACTGACCAGAGATGACAAGACCGGTCGTCTGTATGGTCGAGGTTCAAGCGATGACAAAGGTCCCATCTTTGGCTGGATCAACGTGCTCGACGCACACCATACTCTCAACAAGCCCCTTCCCGTAAACATTCGCTTCTGCTTCGAAGGCATGGAAGAGTCTGGCTCCGAAGGCCTCGACGAATTCATCCTCGCCGAGGTCAGGAAACGCAAGGACTCCTGGTTCGATGGCGTCGACGCAGTTTGCATTGTGGGCACATTCACTCTTCTTTCTCGCAGCTGCTTCTAACCACACGCCGTTAGTCAGACAACTACTGGCTCGACACTCGTACACCTGCGTTGACCTATGGACTTCGCGGCATCTCGTACTACAAGCTGACCATCGCCGGTCCGGCCAGGGACCTCCATTCAGGCGTCTTTGGCCGTATGGTGCACGAACCCATGACCGATCTCATCAGCCTCATGAGCAAGCTCGTCGATCCGCAGGGCAACATTCTCATTCCTGGAGTCGACAAGATGGTGTCTCCACCTGACGAGGAGGAAAGGCACGTATCCTTTTCCACGCATTCGCTCCCACCAACCATTCTTGTTTGTCTCTTGCTGCAGGCAGCTCTACAAGAAGCTTAACTACAGTATCGAGGACGTGGAGGCCTCCGCCGGTGCCAAGATTGCGATTTCGGAAGATAAGACGTCCGCACTAATGGGACGCATGCGTTACCCTTCGCTTTCTCTCCATGGCATCGAAGGCGCATTTTACGGCCCAGGGGCCAAAACGGTCATCCCAGCGAAAGTATGTGGCAAGTTCAGCATCCGTCTCGTTCCCCCCCAGACACCGGAGATCGTCGACATACTCGTGTTCTCGTACCTGCGGAGTGAGTTTAAGAAACTTGGGAGCAAGAACACCTTCAGCGTGGAGAATTTCCACGGAGGAAAGCCCTGGGTCGAGAATTATAAACACTGGAACTATGAGGCCGCGCATCGTGCGACAGAGGTAAACTTGACTGCCTTTCAATACCAATTTTTTCCTCATGTGTTCTCCATTAGGCCGTGTACAAGAAAACACCGGACTATACACGCGAGGGTGGCTCGATTCCTGTGACGCTCACGTTTGCAGAGGCCCTCGGCGTGAACGTGCTCCTGCTTCCCATGGGCCGCGGGGACGACGGCGCTCAGTACGTCTCCGCACTTCTTCCTCGATAAGATTCACTGACTTGCTGTGCCTTGGCACAGCTCTACGAATGAGAAGTTAGACACATCAAACTTCATCGAGGGGGTACGTAACAATTCCTCTTTCATTTTGTTTTCGAGTCGTATGGGTTGACCCTGTTTTTGCCTACAGACCAAGCTTCTTGGAAGCTACCTCCACGAGGTCGCTGCGGGCACGAAGGCCTGACGATCGTGCTCTCGTACTAAACTAGTTCGATTACTGCGCACGGCGCCGCAGGCGATGGGATAAAACACAGGGATGTAACAATGTGTACGTTCATGTACCAGTGCAAAGTAGTGCAACACAAATTTGAACCGAATTTATCATGCCCGCGGCCGTCATTGCCGTCATCGACCACGACCACGAGGGTGCACTAACGAACCGACTGAATACTGTAATGCGTACGAGTCGGGAGATCTAACGTTACTCGTGTCCATATTTGAATCGGCCTCAAGCTCAGGAACACCCTCGTTGCAGATCCAGTTCTGTGAATCTCAGGGATCTCCCTCGTCGCCAATTAACCATCCGCCCACATCGCTGTCGGGCGCATGCCTGACTGCGTGGGTGCGTACACGATAAGGGCACCACGCGAAGCGCTTCTCGAACTGGCGGTATCATGATGGTAACGGGGCAGTCTCGGGCGTGCGGACGTGCTTGCAATAGGGTTGCACGAGCAGAGGCACCCACATCGCATTCTATGAAAGGTGTCCATCCGAATGCCCCAAGATCCAACGAAGAGGGTCTCGGGTGACCGTGCGTACTGGTCATACCTGGGAAAAGAAAAAAAAGTTATTAACGCTTCACAGCAACGATTCGAATGTGTTTCTATCGGGGGACTCTGACGGAAGCAGCCAACAGGGTTCGCCCAGCACCGCGGTCGAAGGCGTCCGTCCGCCGCGTGGTCGTGGGTTCGAGGGTTCGACGAACAGTTCAAGAAAGTCGCTCTCCGATCCTGGCGGCATCGTGTGTCAGCCGTGTCAGGAAAGGACACTTGATGGGTCCTTGCCCATGACGCGATGGGCTGCCCCTGGAGAACCAGGGAAGAAGTTCAGGCCATGTGCCTAAGTTATCTAACAGACATCCGTTATGGAAGCTTCGCGGACTGATGAATGTGGGTGGGGCCTTGTTGAGGCTTGCAGCAAGCCGCGACGAATCAAAGTTACGAACATTCCGCCACGATTCATGACGTTTGTCCAGGTGAAGACCCCGATACCCTTGTCCATTTCACGCCTCGTGGCCGCGGTCAACCCTCCGACCACGTCTGGGAGCATCTGCCGGTGGAAACATCGAACAGAATCAATTGAACCAGTGGATTAGCCGGCATAATGTTGTAAGCATCCATGAGTAATGCCACATGTACGGTCCGCACCGCACCGAGCGAGCCGAGACCGTACGACCGACGTGAAGACGGGGCCATACGTGGGGGATTTTGGTAAACAAGGCGATGATCTCATCCCCCAATATTGATACTGATATCACCCTGTGTCTCCAAGAAAGGCAGGCGAGTGTCCAGGTAATCATTTGACCAGGAGAGTTTTCAGGAAGGTGTGTTGCTACATGGTGATAAACGGGAGCTACTAGTAGATCTTCCAGGGTCTCAAGAGATGGTTGAGAGTAGAGAGCTCTAGCCTCTCGGTTCCTGAGCCGCCAGGCTAGGTGTGAAGCCTCTCCTTCAGGTTGTGGTGTAGAAACGAGGAAACACGGTTTGTGGTTGACAAAATGGTAAGATGGACCTCGGCGGAGGAAGTGAACTGATCCAGAAAAGAGATAGCCGAGATGATTGCTGTCAAGGCCATGAGAGATTCCGAGGGATAGGGATAGACTCGGAGTGCATGGTGGTATCAGGGGTCCGATTCCCGCTCTTCTACTACCACCCGTGGGCAGCGCTGGCCAGCACGATCACGATCAAGTTTCAAGTAGTTTAAAAGTCGGTGGGGTGCAGTATGATACCGTACCCTCCAGACCCCTCGTTTTCCCTGCCCATTTTCTCATGGCTGCCTCGCTCGGGTCTGGGCGCTCTCCTTCTCCTAACAAGGAGGATGCTACCTCTGGTTTCGTCCCTAGCTTGCGCGGGGATGACTCTGAGCAGATCCAGCATATGAACCCGAAAGTCCTCCGGAGAGCAACTCTTAAGATAGATTTCTATCTCGTCCCCATCGTCGCGATGTTTTGTATGTCCTCTCTACTACCCGCCCCATCTCCCGCTGCCTGGTGCTCATCTCTCGTTCAGATTTTCTGTCATTCTTGGTGAGTGCACTGCTGCCGCATGCCTGGAGGCCCCAACAATAATGGAATGCTTGCAGGATAGATCGTACGTCTCTCGGGTAGTAACTTGACCGCATTTTTGACCAAACCCAACCAAAAGGAATATTGGTAATGCTCGAGTAGCTGGCCTTACGAAGAGCCTCAACATGACGGCGTACCAGTTCTCCACTGCGTTGACCGTCTTTTAGTAGGAAATCTCGGCCTTTCGTGATGTTTCTATGTTGATAATCGAAAAGTGTCCCTTACGTTTTTATGGAACTTCCCATGAACCTACTCATGAAACGCCTTGGTGCCAATGTGACCCTTCCCGTTATGGTCGTACTCTGGGGAATAGTCTGCGCATGCCAGGGTAGCCATTTTCTGTGTGTTTCGCCGTCGCTAGCACTCACAACACATATTAGGCGCTGTAAAATCTTATCACGGTCTTCTCGCCTGTCGGTTCTTCCTTGGCATCGTCGAGGGTAGTTTCCATTTAGCATGAATCTGCTTCAATACTGATGGGGTGCACCCTTAGGTGGTCTCTTCCCTGGCATCGTGCTCCTCCTTTCCGCTTTTTACAAGCGCCATGCTATGCAGTTCCGCCTTGCCATGATGTTCAGCGTCACCTCTCTTGCTGGTGCCTTCTCTGGTCTTCTGGCATTCGCCATCATGCACCTAGATGGCAAGCACGGAATCGCTGGCTGGCGGTGGATCTTTATTCTCGTTCGTATGCTCTTCTACGTTTGTCGTATTTTACTCATCCCCTTGCTCTTTGCTTAGGAGGGGGCCTTCACGGTCGCTTTTGGACTTGCCACTTTCCTTTTCGTCCCCGCCTCACCTAGAAGCATCAAACTTCTCACCGAAGAGGAGCGCGAAGCGTATTGCCGAGACCTTTGCGAAGATTGGAGTGGTGACGCTGACACCGATGGCAAATACAAGGAGGTGTTCCGTTGGAGTGAAGTCGCCAGCGTATTCAGAGATGCGCCTCACGTTTTGCTGCTCGCAATTCCCTTGTTCGGCAACGGCGTAACGGTGAGCTAGCTCCGGGTTCTCTCGTGCCAATATATTCATGAATATGGATCATTGCTTGATAGGTCTACGGTCTTTCCAACTTGTACGTTCTGCTTCCTCATCCGGCACAGGTACTGACTTATCTGCCGTAGTACACCAACTATCGTTTCCGCGCTTGGACATTCCCCTAGTCGCACGCAGCTGTTAACAGTACGCTCATTTAAACCACCAAGAAGAGGCCACGTGGTGTTTACACGTCATTGCTAGGTACCTCCGTACGCTTGCTCCTTCGTTTTCAGCATCATTTCCGCCTATTTCTGCGACAAGTACAAGAATCGCGGGGTGATGGCTACGTTCTGCGCGCTTCTCGCTGTGTCAGGTTACGCCATCTTCCTCGGTGCGTGGTTCCGGTTCGCTCTTCTATTGACCTCTGAAGCGACGGTTATCCGTTCACGTATCCAGGCTCACATAACAAAACGACCGACTACGGCGCCCTATTTCTCCAGGTAGTGGGCAGTTTTGGCTGCGCTCCCTCCCTCTCCACGTGGGTTGCGAACAACGTACAACCGCATTACCGCCGCGCGACCGCGGTTGCTTTTGTCTTTGCCATGACTAACGTCGGAGGCATCGTTTCCGCCTGGCTCTTTGTAGACCCTCCACGGTTCCACAGAGCGACCTCCATCAACCTAGGCTTTTCACTGAGCATGGCTATTATATCCGCCGGTCTTATCTTTTACTTCCATGCCTGCAATACGAAAAAGCGCAAGGAAGTGGAGCGACTCCTACAGACGCACGGACAAGGCACCGGACTTGGTGAATGGGACTCCCCTGAGGAGCAGAGGCGACTCGGAGACCGTCATCCGCGGTTTGAGTTTACACTGTAGATGGCTCACTGGCCAAAAATTATGTCATTGGTTATAACCTATTTGCTGTACAAATATCATCTGGGATGTCTCGTTGGAGAATGGTGAACCGTCATATACCCAGGAGGGTTTTCTCGAGCCTTTTCAATCAAGATGGGCACTTGAGACGTGGCGTTGACATGCTGACGCCTCAGAACCTGGCGTACACGTCGGCCTCTCACGTGGCGGCAACAACGGACCGACTGCATCCAAAAGTCAGGCCAGAAGTGAGTAATACGCGAGAGAAGTTATTTGCTTATGGTGTTCTGCTTTCCCTGGCGGCTGCAGATAAAAGGGTCACCCGGTGACGACGGGATCCTAAAGTTCTCGGCGGAAATCCCCAGTCTGGGCGAAGCAGGCAAGGGAACGCTGAAAAAAAAAAAAGGCACGCCACGCGTGGGACGGGGTCTTTGGTGGAGAAAGAAAAAAAATCAGCGCCAGCGAAGCGGTATCTGGGGTTCCTCGGTGTGTGGCGAAGAGGAAGCTTGGAATGCAATGAGAGCCCGCTATTGACATCGCGCCGAAGAGCGATAGCGACCGGATGGGCGTTACACGTAGGATCCTTGTGAGGGCGGTGGAGCCCTGGGCTGGGGGCTCGCCATCTTTGCCTCGCACGTAACTGGTGATTAATTGCTCGCGCTCATATCACCCCCAGCGCGCACACATCCAGGCACGCAGATGGGAAGAGCCAAACTAGGAGCCAACACAGAGGAAAAGAGGGCGCAGAACTTGTGCACAAGACTGATCTGATGAGCGAGATCGTTGCAATGCCTGTCACAGATGTCAATCAACGATCGTCGGTGAGTAAATTCAGTTGAATCAACCCTCTTATCTTGATGCTGCATGATATCACATATTTGCCTTGCAATTGATATTTTCCTCGCGCGGGAGCCGCCAGCCCTTAAGTGCGTTTGAGCGGATTCCGGTAGCCTCTTGAGGCAGACAGTAGGCAGACTGGAAGAAAAGAAGTTGTAAGAGTTTTGCCCAGCGGTCAAAGCCGGACGGTTTCCTCCGGCAGCCAGTCTAGGCCACTGTCTTCGGCCGTGCTCGACGGAGGTTCGCAATGATGGTGTTCCATTCATTCCTCCTTGTTAGTCAATATGACGTTTAGAGCTGCGCAAACCTCTCCATCAGAACCCAAAAGCGAAGAGATGGGATCACTCATTGCGGTCAAAAACCCTGAATTCATAATCGTCAAAATGAACGCACGTTGTCAAATTTCCCTTGGTGTCTGAGATCATAGTCCAAACGCCACGGCACAATCAGAAACATCCTGCTTTCTCTTTTTCTTTACTTCGGAAGGCAATTTTTTTCCAGGGATACTGCCTACCCTATCAAGATCCCTTCAAGTTGACGCCTGACCCAGTCGTGGCCAAGAGATCGGTTTTTGTGTGGCAAACCGAGAAAAAAAGAGTAAAACTACTGAAAGCACTTACCGTAAATACCCAGTATTTTGGCGACAATTTTTGAGCTGATTGCATGTCTTTGCATAGTGGACAAATTGGTCACTTGAAGCTGTTCAGGTTTCTGGATGCAGAATCGCGACTTCGAGGGGCGAGCACATTCAACTGCGATGCATCACGTGCCAGTGAATCTGGGGGACGGGGCTGGCAGCTACTTCTGCCAGTGGGAACTAGGGTGGGATGCGCCGTTGATAGATGGTTGACAGATAGTTGATTGGCAGATTGCTGTATCGAAAAGGTCCTTGTTCTGTTGAGGGCCCCGTGGAGCCGCGCAACGCCTGCCAAAATGTCGTCGGCGTTGGCCTTGACATTGGATACTATGGGCACATTAATCAGTCTAAATTCCGAGGTTCGCCAGGTACACCGCGGCTGAGTCGTGATAGTTGCGGTTCACGAGGAGGAAGAAAGTGCAGGCAACGGCCCGCTTTCCCTGCCTGTTAGCATTGTCGCTCAGCTCCAGCTCGGTTCGCTTTCTTCATCCGTCACTCAGATTCGATCATCCAAACTCACCAAAAAAAATAAAATGCAGCGACTTGAACTATCATAGAACACGGTCGCCGCCCATGAGAGCTCGCCAGTTGGCAAATCAACCAGGGGCGTAGACCATTGTGGCAATAATTGCTCTTTCAACCGTACAAGTACAGTCGATTCCTATCTTTGCGTCTCCATGGACGTCTAGAATGGCGGATCGGTTTCCCAGTGGTTGCACAGTAGAACGAACACTAGGCGACTTGTCGCTCTCAGGCTACTCAAGTTGGGCGGATAGCCGTGACGTTAGAGAACTTCCTGAACCGGTGATCCCGATACAACACGCTTCCTCTTTGAGTGGATCCCCCTCCTCGGTCCCCGTCCCCC
>Ga0137394_10000812_pt1 | contig 21840 bp, 17 predicted proteins | sample czobulk116metaG_FD_108278 | JGI IMG/M metagenome (GOLD analysis project Ga0137394, IMG submission 108278) | Vadose zone soil microbial communities from Angelo Coast Range Reserve, California, USA - czobulk1.16 metaG | ecosystem: Environmental > Terrestrial > Soil > Vadose zone | place: USA...
AGAATGGCATTTCTTGTTCTTCACGCATGGAATGAATAATCCGGACCGCCGCGCTCGATAGCGCCACCAATACCCAGAAGTACCTCTGGTAAGACAAGTGCGCGAAGACAGCCGATATGGCATAAGCACAGAGACAAAGAAAGAATGCGGTCGCCCAACTGGCGATTTCTGGATGGCTTTGCATCCACAGGCGGCGTTCTTTCCATAGCTCATGCATGATTACGAAAAAGATCGCCAGCGAGCACGCCAGCCCAATAACGCCTGTTTCTGCCAGCGTTTCCAAATAAAGGTTGTGCCCCATGTATTTCTTCGTCGTTTCAATCAGGCCAACGCGATTGGCATACGGCACCGAGTAATATTCCGCAAAATGCCCCGGGCCAGCCCCAAAGATCGGGTGATCCAGGAACACATGCCACGTCGCGAGGTTCAATACGTATCGGTGGATAGCGGAACTGTCGGGCGCTCGATAGGTGTAGGCTGTGTGGAATATCAGGCTCTTCAAATCCTCCAGAGTTGCCATCCGGGTTACAACCGCAGGTGCAAAAGCCGCGATAAGCACGCTCACGCCAAGCCCCGACGCAAGAACATGGCGGGGCTTTACCAATCGCATAGACGCCATCATCCCAAGCAAGACGACACCCGTGAGAAAGGCCCCTCGTGAAAATGTGAGCAACAGACCACCAAGAATGAGCCCGCCGGCAACCAAGCCGAACATTCGTAGCGTGCGCGTACGCTCGGTACGAAACGTCAAGGCGGCAAAGGGAAGGAGAACAAGCAGAATCTGTCCATATCGATTGGTCTCACCGATCGGACCCGCCGCTCGTAACTGGCCTTCGGCTCCGCCCCTCCCTGCGACCGTTCCTAACGGCCGCAGCGAGCGCTCCTGCCCGCTGGCTGTCAAGGTGACATCCGTCCCCATCTGGGCCAGGCCGCCGTAAATTCTGTCCTCGGTATGTGTTGCCCTTTGGTAAAGCGTGAATCCCCCCATCAGGCTGCCGGCGAGAAGCAGGGCCCATGTTGCCCGTCTTAAAGTGGAGAAATCCCGAATCACATTGGTCAGAAGAAAATAGGGGACCAAACCCTCAACCAGATAGTCGGCAACCCGTGCCCCCGCAAGCCGTCCGTCCAGGGCAAACAATGACGACATGAGTAAGGCCACCAAAAAAGCCGACATGAGAATAAATCCGCGATCGAATATTAACTTTTCTTTGCGGATCAAAAGTTGGTGAACCAAAGACAAGGACAGAAATAACCCCATCGCCGCCAATACGACAATGATCCGCGGATTTTGGTCGGCAGATCCCGCTGAAGCTTGAATTGCCGTCTGGGGTCTCATCGCCAGAACGCCGATGTTGGAATAAATTGCGAAGAGAACCACCAGCGTTCCCACCTCCGGCCAACGAAGCATCAAGGCAAGAATCCCCATAATAGTTAGCGCGCCCGCCACCAGTAACACGTTCTGATTCGTGAGGAAAAAGATCGCGAAGCCGGCGGCCACACACGGCAGCAGAACCTTTGCGCTCTTTAATGTGAACGCATCAAAGAACATTCTTCTATCGAATGTGGGCGTGTACATCTTCAGGTGAGAAGCCGCGCGAATGGCAAGCTGAGCAACTCCGGGAAAACTTCCATAATGTTGAGCTTCTTCTTGGCAATGGCAAGCACGAGCAGAGAAACGCATCCCGCTAAAGGCAATGCCAGATAAATGCTCAAGGAACTAAAGTATTGGAAAACAAACAGACCTGCCGCCCCCGAGGCGATTGCCAGATAAATGGACAGATACTCACGATCAAACCCGTTGAAGTTCGCCGCTCGAAACAGTCCCACCTGCATCAACAGGTTGTAAATGACCAGTGACGCCGCAGTGCCAATTGCCGCGCCTACTGCGCCGAATCGCGGGATCAAGACGACGTTGAGAACAACATTGAGCAGGACGGCCAACACGCTCATCACCGTGATGTAACGCAGCCTTTTGACTACCTTGAGCGTTTGCAAGTTAAACCCGAGTGCCACATTGAAATAACTGCCAAACGAAAGTAGCGCCAAGATAGGAGCGGCCTGCTCGTAGCGAGCTCCATAGAGAAATACAGTCAGCGGTTGCGCCAAAGAAAAGGTCACAGCAAAAATCGGGAAAGAGATCACGGACATCCACGCAGCCGTTTGCCAGTAGAGTTTGTTAATCGCGTGATAGTCCGAGTTGGCCAACAAGCGCGCCGCTGAAGGAGTGTAAAGGAGCGTGAAACTTGCCATGACGATGCTGTTCATCTGGGCCAGAGGAAGGACAGCCCGGAAGTACGCGACGTCTGACATGGTTCGAATGGCGCCCAGGAGAAAGATGCTGACCGTGGAAAGGGCTACCGTAGCCAGTATCGAACTGAGCCCTGGGACAATGAAAGCCAGAATCTCTCTCAACGGAATTGTGATTCGCCTTGGGTTGATGTGCTGCAGTAGTCGCTGGTCACGCAGAAGCCGCAAATACATCCAGCTATACATCAAGACGCCCAAGATGCTGGCTGAGACATACCCATAGGCGAGGAAAATCACGGTCGCGTTCCGCCACATGAGGAGAATGACGACGCCGAGTTTGAGCCCCGGCCCTAGTATGTATTTGCGAAAAAAGATCGCGCGCGTACCAGCGAAACTTGCGAAGAGTCCATCCAACATGGCGTCGGCGGCCTCGACCGGAACCAGGAAGATGAGAATAGGCAGCAGGCGAAGCGCAAGCTCTTCATGAGTTAGCAGATGGGAAAGGAATCCGGGAGCCCCCGCTATGCTTGCGACGATGAGCAGTCCGGTCCCGAAGATCACGCCGGCCGCAAGGAAAATCGTCCCAAACAGTTTTTCGTATTCGCCATTTTCATAATAGATAGGCACATACCGCGAAATTGCGTCTTGCAAACCCAGCGTCGCGAAGAGTTGAAGGAAAGCGACGACCGACAACCCATAGGCAAGTGCGCCGTAATGGGCAACCGAGAGAAACCGCACCATCAAAACCTGCGCGCAGAAGTTGATGCCCAGCGAAAGCACTCTTCCGCCCAGAAACAGGCTGGAGCCCCGGATCTGTGTATGGGTCGTGTCCTGTTTGTGTTGAACTTCCGGCCGGCCAACTTCAGCGATAGCATCCATCATGTTTGGTTTTCTCTGTCGGTGTGTCAGGCAAGTGCTGAGATGCCGCTACGAAAGCCGAGAAAAGTCCAATTTCTTCGCGGAACTCTTGCCGGTATTTTGCTATTGCTTCGGACTGCTATGCCGTATTCGCTTCTGCGGCAGACTCGGAGGTGCTCGTTTCGAAATCGTGTTTCACATGCTGCGAAGGCCGCACTAAGTCTTTCGCGTCTGATCGGTATCTTCCTGACTCGCGACGCGTTGCCGGTTCTGGCATGCCAAACCTTAAGCACCACTCGCCATCCAGTCGCGTGAGGAACGCGCTGCCACTCTGAATCTGTCGCGCCAGTTCAGGATTACGGGAATGCACGAGCAGGCGATTACCGAGAAAATAGAAGCAATACTTTCCTGATAGTTTCTGCGAAAGCTGCGGCTCCAGCCTTCCGTGAAGCGCTAGCGCCCCATGAGTCCATGCGTCGTAAGCAAGATGATCAAGTACGGCGTCAATCGAAGAAGGAGACGCCCCGACCTGGACGACTTGGCCAACGCCGCCGCGCCTCAAGTAGTACATATACCAGCCGATGATCTTGTTCTCCCTATTTCGCAAAAGCACTTTCCGAAGACTTCCGTGCGCACTCATTCGGTCCATGAAATCCAGAAGCCACGTCAGGGACTCAGGGTCATATTCAGGCCGAAGCGAATGGGACTTCGAAAAGTCGCGCAAACAGACAAGTAGTGTCTCCGCCGTGAGTTCCTCTTCCGAGATCAATGGCAGCCTCTGGCGGAAAGGGCTGGATGGCAGCCTCGCGGCGACGGCGTCCACAATTTTGCAAACCGGTTTGCAGCCAAGTGCGAAGACGTCGAACAAAAGACTTCTTCCAAAACGAGACACCGTATGGGCCGCATAGAGCACCGGCCGAAGTGGCCGCGACCAATGCATGGCATACAAGGGAGCCGTGCTTCCTCCGAGCCGGGTCCATATTTGTTGAGTAGTGTGATTTGCTGTATCGGTCATCGCCAAGTCTTGTTTCCCAGAAAGAAAGAAGTCGATCAGTTTCAGGCCTGCCATCGTGGAGCGGCTGTCCGGGTTGACAACCAAGGAAGTCCCGAGAGCAATCTCGATTGGCTTGCCATGCAAAGACATGCGACGCCGCAAGATTCCTAGGAAGCCCACAACTCTTCCATGCCCATCTTGATAGACCAAGGAAGGCAGAGCCTTATCCGAGAATGGACTGTTAAAGAAAAGTTCCCGGAAATAACTCTCCATTGACGGGGGCGGCGAACCGCTTTCGGCCTGCAAGAACCTCCAGGTCAGCGCCACCACTTGAGGAATGTCTTCTTGGACGAATGCTCGTACCGAGCTCATTTGTTCGCACTCTTCGCCCGACCGGGAACAGGCGAACTAATCTTGGCCGCAAAAAACAGTCGCATCAGATTAGGTTCTGCACAATTCGGTCGTTGGGATTCATGCAAGCGCGCACAGCGCTTCCTTTTGGACATTCCTGGTGCTTTCGCAGAATGGCTTTATCTTTTCGTAGAGAACGGAAAAGTTGACTGGATGCGGATGCCAAACGGTATAGGTTTCCTTTGCCATCAGCGCGCGCGAAAGTAATTCATATTGGTACGCAGGCGATTCCTCTAGGAAGGCATTCTTCACTGCAGGAAATGCAAATTTGAAGGCCAGATAGTGTTCTATGAACCTGTTCTGTTCATATTGCGCCATGTGCGCAATCCGGCGCGCCATCTCGATCGGCGGAGTCGGCCGCACTTCCACGCATGAATCATCGTGACTGATCAGCAGGAACACCTTCTCGGGCTTTGCAATCAACGAGTCGACTCGGCTGCCAAAGATTGCTTGTGGACTAACCTTAGGGAGGACCCGACGCTGAACCGCTGAGATTGCTCTCTGCAGCACACTCGCGGGAAACGCGCCGTTGATTTTCTCGCCAAGGATCCCCTGCATTCTGGCAAGGTGACGAAGACCTTCGAATGCCCAGCGCCTCTGGCGTTTGATCGCTCGACGAACATCAGGCACGGTTTCCAGGTGCGAGGGCGAGAGTTCAATCTTCCTCGGCAGACCGCACATCATTTGTCCATCTCCACTGAGGAGGACCCATTCCTCTCCGATGAACTCCGCTCCTTTGGAAGCAAATCCCAAAAGTGCCGTGGTCTTGCCGCTTCCAGCCCACCCGGCCATCAGGATGCCTGTGCCATGATGTACAAAAGCTGACGCATGCACGGCCACAAAACCCTTCGCCAGGGCCGTCAAACTCAAGATTGGCATCAGCAGGGGCACTGCCCCCCGGCCACGCTCGCAAACAATTTCACAAGGCTTCCCCACCAGGTCAAAGGGAATCCTGGCCATCGCGCCGTTGGCACGCTCATCCAGAACGAAGAATGCTTCGTCGGTGCATCCCTCTTGCTTAAGCCCCAAATGTCGTAAACGAGGCGGCGGCAGATGCTGCACAAAGCGGAGCGTAACGTCCGGTTCGCGCAGCAACAGCCTTTCTAGAGGTCCAAGTTGTTTCGTAACAGCTGCCACGTCGGCGGATGTCGGATCAACGAGCCGAATTCCCAGCACGCCATGGATGTCAAACTCCGTTCTCCGGTTATCCTTGGAAGATTCGGTAGTCGGCCCAATCATTTGGATATCTCTGACACCGCTGCTCATTCTTTGACCGGCTTGCTACGAAGTGCTCCTCAACAGCCTTTTAGAGCCTTTTGTAGAGGGTTTCAGGAATGGAAAAGGTGTGGTTGTTGAGTACCGCGCCCAAGATCTTCACACTGGCGGCGGCCAGATTTTCTTTGACCGCCCGCGCCGTCTCTCGGCGTGTAAGGTGTGACTCCAAGATTAGAATAACTCCGTCGGCGATCTGGCCGAGGAGCAGGGCATCAAGGTGTTGCCCGACAGGTGGAGCGTTAACCAAGACATAGGAAAACTCTGCGCGGAGTTCAGTCATGCGGGAGCGCAGGCGCTCGGATTTCCACGGAGCTTGCGCCTCCCCGCGACGGGAGCCACCGGTGAGTACCGAGAGGTTGCTTCCCGAAAGGGGGTGAACGAAATCTTGGATGGGTCCGGATTCGAGGACAGCATCCGCAAGTCCCCGCAAGTTGTCCACGCCGAAGTATTCATGCAGGGAGGGGGCGTGGAGATCTCCGTCAACAACGCACACTGACGCGTCTGTTTGGCTCGCGAGGTTTTGTCCTGCGCGAGCGCAAATCCCGACCGCTTCATCCATTTGGTCAACCTGGTGGAAAACCACCAAGCGTGGCGCTTCGTAAGCTGGCAGAAGAAACACCCGCTGGACCAATTCGGCCTCTTCTTTAGTACCAACCGGGGGAACTCGGGTGGCCGGCCGCCGAGGCTCCGGACTTTCTTGAAAAATGTTGTTTGGCCCCAATAATTCTGTTGTCTCTTTGGCCCGTAGGAGTACTTCAATATTCTTGCTCATACGCCATTCCTCCAATCAACTTGCGAGCCACTCGATCTGCTGTCTCTATTCGTGTGCATAAGAATTCTGCCGACGGATGTTGCCTAGATACCTTCGTGACAACCGTCGCTTCCGTCTGGACGGCGATCCCATTGAGTCATGCCGTTCAACAAGTTCTTGCGTTCGTCCCGAAGCGCAGAGTCATCCGCGGGCCAGCGGAGTTCGCAACGAAGCTCACTTTGTTCATGGTCCCCGAGCCAAGTGTCTCCATATCGAGGTCAACTAGAACCTCGTGTAGGACCGACCCATCGATAATCGTTTGGCCATTCGCGAACGCTAAGGTTAACGCCTGGAAACAAAGGTTATTGATATTCCGTGGTATCCCTCCGCTACATGAATGGATGATTGCCAGCGCTTCGGGCGTGAACAATGGGTTGCCCCGGTAGCCGGCAAAGCGGAGCCGATGACCTATGTAATCAGCGGTCTGATTTACGCTAAATTCCGTCAATCGGCTCAAAATCGAAATTCGCTGTCGAAGCTGAACCATGTTTCCGCTCGCCAATCTATCTGCCAATTGCGGTTGGCCAGCAAGGAGGATCTGCATCAGTTTCGTACCTGGGACCTCGAAGTTGGAAAGCATGCGTACCGTTTCCAGGACAGAATCGTCAAGGTTCTGCGCTTCGTCAATCACGACCACAACGCGCCTGCCGGCGCGGAGTTCGCGGATCAGGGCGTCATTCAACTTGCGGTGCATGCGCCCCAGGTTATCGTCCCGATCATCAATGCCCAGATCGGTCATGAGTGAGCGAAGAAACTCGCGCGGGTCACAATGTGACTGGAACAAAAAGGCCGTGCGGACGGAGTCTCGCAGCCTCTCCAAGAGGTGAAAGAGCAGGGTGGTTTTCCCCATTCCCGGCTTTGCAATCAGGGCCATGAACCCACGCTGCGTCTGGATCCCATAAAACAGGGAAGCCAGCGCTTCCAGATGTGAGGGCCCGAAGAAAAGAAAACGGGGATCGGGAGTGACCCCGAATGGTTGTTCGCGTAGGCCGAAATGATTGAAGAACATAAGCTCTACCTATGACCGATTCTCGGAAGGGTGGCTAGTAACGGAATGTCCAGGTATTCCTTAACCTCGGAAACCGTTCGGAACGACGGGTCGAGATACTCGCCGACGAAACCCGCTCCCAAGCTCACCAGCGCGGCTATTACAAGCGCTAGAATCAGCTTCATTTCCAGCGGAAGCCCGGTCGGAACCAACGGAACTGCTGCCGCCTCCGCAACAGCCACATTAACAATCTTGCTCTGGTCCAGCGCGTCAGCGATGCGCGCTTCCTCGCGCTTTTTGCGGAACAGCAGATAGCTGTCCTCGTCCGCTTTAGCGGTCCTCAACAGTTCCTGCTGAACTACGGATTGCTGGTCCAGTTTCAGGGCCCTGTCCTGAAGAGTCCTGACTGCACCGGACAACACCGAAGAGCGCGCCACCAAGCCCACCAAGTCGGCCTCGGCTTTGGCCATTTCCGTCCTGACCCATTCATGAGTCGGATTCTGATCGGTGGTTTCCTCGTGAACTGCCCCGGCTTCAGCATCAGCGATTGCGGCGACAGCCTGACTAATTTGCTTCTCCACCTCCTGCACCAGCGGATAGCTCGGTTCGTAGACCTCCAGCAATTCCGTGCGCTTGATTTCCAGGTTTAGCAGGGTAGTTTTCAGGTTGGCCATGAGCTGGGGATTATCCGCGGTGCGGATCTGGGTGGTGACGCGAGAGGGAATAGACGTCTCTTTTTCTTGCAGAGCTCGGACTCGCTGTTTTGTCTCCGCTACAGCTGCCCGCGTTTGCTGAAGCGAGACGTCGAAGTCGCTGAGCTTCTGCAGAGTAACTTGCTTCTCGAAGTCCGCGGAAACGATTCGTGTTTGCTGATTCATTTTGACCAAGCGCGACTGCGCATCGGCCAGGTTGTTTTTGTACTGATCCGCTTGCTGCTGGAAGAACTCAGAGGTGCCCTGCAGATGGTGAATCGCCGCGTGCTTCAATAGGTAGAGATTTCCCAGCTCCGTAAGCACCTGCTCCGCGGTCTGCGGGGAACGCGCTTCATACGTCACCTTGATCAGATTTGAGTTGTTCATTGGGATCACATGCAGGTCCTTCTCCAGCGCCAGGACCGCCTTAAAAATTCGCTGGTCCTTGTCAGGTGCTAATCCAAAGGCTCCCAGCACGCGCAATTTGATTGCGCCCAGAGACCATGGATTCTTGATTTCATGAAGCTCGCAATCAACAACCGTTTGTTTCAGAGAGTCGCGACTTTGGAACAACTCCACTTCCGACGAAATCTCGTCTGGAGTCAGGTTGCGGTCTGCTTCGACTACATTGCCCTGAGGGGACACGACAGGGTCGACACGTTCACGCTCCACGAGGATTTTCATCTGCGCTTCATAAGCGGCGGGCAAGATGGCAATTGCAAGAACGGCGCCCGATAAGAGTCCCGCGAAGCAGAGCAACATCAGTCGCTTGCGGCGGAATACCACGCTCAGTAAGTCCCGCAGCGAAAAAGAGGGCGTTGGGACAGTGTTGCCATTGCCACTGCCGTTGTGCTTCCCAGATTTCACTTCGTCCATGTTCAACCTCCTTGGACGATTTAAAGTGCGAAATACGTTCCCAGAGTTGCCACCGGAATAAAGCGTTTCACCTTCGAATATGTGTTCTTGGGAACGTAGAACATGTCACCAGGCCGCAGATGCGCATCTTCACCCAAGTTGCCGCTGTTGAGCATTTTCTTTAGGTCGAATTGCCGTGTTTCCACCCAATCGTTCGAGACACGGCGGAAAAGCCAGACTTGCGAGTGTTTCGAGCTTTCCGTGAAGCCGCCCGCGATTGCTACCGCCTCCGTCAAGGTCGTGTCTCCCCGCAATTCAAACTTCCCTGGATGCCCGACTTCTCCACCCGCGATAAAGTAAGGTTTTTCAAACTCTGTTAGCCGGACCGTGAGGATAGGGTTGTGCAATGTTTTCGAGTAGGCTGCCCGAATCGACTCAGTGACGTCGGGAACTGTTTGTCCTTCAACGTGAAGATCGCCGACGCCGATCAAAGTGATGAAGCCATCCGGTTGGACAGTGACTGTTTGATTGAACTCTGGGGTCAAAGCAAAGTTCAGCTGCAGGACGTCGTCTTTAACCAACTGGTATCGCAGGTTCCGATGATGTAGTCCGGGGTGCTCCGCTGCTTCTTGGGCGGTTGTTCCGAGTTTCAACGGAGCGGTGAGTCCGTCGGGCGTGCCAGTCGCCTGCTTTCCTTGTGCCGCATGCGTGTTCGTAACCGTCACAAGAAAGATCCCAGCTCCGAAACAACATAGAATTCTGTTACGCATGGATGTTTCTCCTCGCTTCCCCTTATGCGAATCTTGATGACGCTGCCGCAAGCAGCGGTTTGTTCTCTAATGGCAGGGTTGCGTGCCGGAATCCGTGAAGGTTTGGCCTGCAACGGGGATGAACTGCCAATCGTAACTTGTGGCGTGTAGAGTGAATTGGATGACGCCGTGAGTCGTGCTGTTCCGGACTTCGCTGTTGGCAGCGATGGTGGTGCCAAAGGACATTAGAGATTCGCCTCCTGTGCCAACGACGAATTCGCGAATGCCATTGACCGCGTCCAAATTGCCGTTGGGGTCTTGCGGGGCGAACCGTTCGTAGTTGTGGGCATGACCGTTAATCACTAAGTCCGCGCCCCCATTGTAGAGAATCTGCCAGAACGGCTGTACGGCCGGAGTTGCGTTTGCACTTGTGGAAGTGTAGAGCGGGGTATGCCAGAGAGCTGCTGTGCACGCAGTCGGGTTGGCGGCCAGATCTGCTTGAAGCCATTGCCCCTCGGGCGAGGTCGCTGTGCAACGTCCAGGTAAAGTTGGCGCCGGCGTGCAGACACTATTAAGGACCACCACGTGCCATGCGCCGTAGTTGAAACTGTAGTACCCCTTCGTAGGATCGCCCGCTGCAGGTCCGAAATAATTGAAATATCCAAAACCGTTTGGAGCAATGAGGTCGTGAACGCCTGGCACCGGGTGTAGGCGCGCGCGGTGGCGTCCCCAGGTGGCATCGAAGCACCTGTTAAACTCAGTTTCCAGTCCATCCACGTAGGCTAAGTCGCCGATCGCAAACACGCTACCCGGAATGGAATCGAGTAAAGTCGCCGTAGCCTGCGGATAGAACAGGTTTTCGGGTCCGCACCGCGCAATGTCACCTGCTCCGACGAGGACCACGTCCTGAGTCTGCGCTTTGAAATTGCCTGTTGGCAAACAAAGAACCAAGATCAGCGCGCAGCACAGAACGACAATTGTTTTCTTCACGAGTAGCCTCCTTCCTATCTCCCCTTAACGTACAGCGTCATCACTGTCCTGCTCCCGTGAGACTTGCCGTTTGGGGACTGTTGGCAGCGTTGTCTGAAACGTTAAGCGATGCTGTGCGCGTACCGGTTGCCGTGGGCGAAAACTTCACGCTTATATTGCATTGCGCGCCTGCGGCCAGCGAAGTGGGACAGTTGTTGGTTTGGGCAAAGTCAGCGGCGTTCGTCCCGGCAATTGCGATGCTGCTGATCGTGAGTGTTCGATTGCCGGTGTTCTTCAGTTGTGTGTTTTTTCCGCCGCTGGTTGTGCCCACGTTCTGATTGCCAAAGGAGAGGCTCGTTGGGTTCAGAGTTGCCATCGGCCCGATACCGGTGCCTGTAAGGTTTACATGCTGCGGGCTGCGGCCAGCATTGTCGGTGATGTTTATGGTCGCGGAGCGATTCCCACTCGCAGTGGGAGTAAAGGTGACGCTAAAGGTGCAACTCGCTCCGACTGCCACCGTAGTCCCGCAATCATTGGTTTGTGCGAAGTCAGCAGGATTCGTGCCGGCAATGGCGATACTCGTGATGACCAATGTGGCTTGGCCCGTATTTTGGAGAATTGCAGACTGCGCGGCACTTGCTGAGCCGATCGGTTGATTGCCAAAAGAGAGTTTGTTTGGTGACAGAGTCACCGTGGTACTCGAGATGGACGTTCCACTTCCTGTCAAGCTGGCCGTTTGGGGGTTGTTGAAGGCGTCATCAGAAACACTTAGGGACGCAACACGCGTTCCGAAAGCCGTCGGTGTAAAGGTCACGTTTATATTGCATTGAGCGCCTGCCGTCAGCGAGCCGGGGCAGTTGTTGGTTTGCGCGAAGTCAGTGGCATTCGTGCCAATGATCGCGATGCTGCTGATTGTGAGGGTCGCGTTGCCGGTGTTGTTCAGCTGTATGCCTTTTGCGCCGCTGGTTTTGCCCACGTTCAGATTGCCAAAGGAAAGACTGGTCGGATTCAGAGTCACCATCGGCCCGAAACCCGTGCCAGCCAGGCTCACCTGCTGCGGACTGCCAGTAGCGTTGTCGGTAATGCTTATGGCCGCAGAGCGGTTCCCAATCGCAGTGGGAGTAAACGTGACACTAAAGGTGCAACTCGCTCCGACTGCCACCGTAGTCCCGCAATCATTGGTTTGCGCGAAGTCGCCAGGGTTCAGACCACTAATGACGATTCCCGTGATGGACAACGGGGAGCCACTCGTATTTGTCAGGGTAAAGTTCTGAGGTGCGCTGGTTGCACCCAGAAGCTGATTACCAAACGAAAGGCTTGAAGGCGACAAGCCCACGGTGGTGGATGCGCCCGTGCCTGTAAGGCTAACTGTTTGCGGGCTGCCGACGGCGTTGTCGTTGATAGTCAGCGCGCCGGTGCGCGTGCCGCTCGCTGTCGGATTGAAAGTCACATTGACCGTGCACGTTGATCCTGCGGCCACGCCCTTCCCGCAGTTGTCGGTCTCTGTAAAATCGCCGCTGGTCAAAATGCCAGTGATATGCAAAGGAGCAGTGCCATTACTGGAGAGTGTGACCGGCTGCGGCGCACTATTGGTGCCGACACTCTGGCTGCCAAAGGTTAGGTTCGTTGGTGAAAGCGAAGCTGCAGGGTCAAGGGAGATCTTCGCGACAAAGGCATCGCCGTAGCTACCGGCAAAAGTCGCCTGAAACGCGTTCGCCGTCGGAAAGTCTGTCGAGGTGGCCTGTCCCGTCACCTGAATGTTTGCGGAGGGATCGAGAGCAATGTTGGCAATGTCATCGCCGTGCGAGCCCCCCAGATACGTCGAAAAAATCAGGCCTGCGCCAGCGGCGTTTAGCTCAGTAATGAACCCCGTGCCGTAATAGCAGTTTGAAGGGGCGCACGCGCTTTGGATGGGGTTCAATAAGGGGAAAGTTGGCGAAAAGGTCTGTCCGGCGACAAAGACATTCCCTGTATCGACGGCGATGTTTTTTCCGTAATTTAGACCGTTTCCTCGAACGTAAGTTGAGAAAGTAAGGGAAGAGAAGCCGGGCGCAATCTTGGTCACGAATGCAGCCGATTGCCCGCTTGTCAGAGAGGTTTGGTAAGCTCCGGCCGTAACCGGAAAATCGGTCGAATACGTAAAGCCCGTCACGTAAATGTTGCCGTCGGAATCGACGGCGATACCTGCGCCGTGGTCATCGGCACTGCCCCCTAGGTAAGTGGAGTGGAGGAGCGCACCCCCGTTGGTTGCCAACTCGGCGACGAAAGCGTCGGCAAAGCCTGGACAACCCCCGCAGGTGGCCTGAAGGGGACTTGCCAACGGGAAATCCGGTGACCGCGTGAAACCCGCAACGTAAGCATTCCCGGAAGCATCCACGGCAATCGCATTACCCCAATCCATACTGCTGCCGCCGAGATAAGTGGAATACACGAGGGCCGAGCCGCTGCTATTGATTTCTGTCACAAAAGCATCGGAGTCTTGGTGGCCTCCATTAGCGGCTTGGATCGCGACCACTGTAGGAAAATCCGTCGAGTAGGTTTGTCCCGTAACATAGGCACTGCCATTGACATCCAAGCCGATGCCTTCGGCGTTGTCCGTTCCGCTGCCGCCCAGGTAGGTCGAGTATTGAAGCGCTGTCCCTCCGGGGTTCAGCTTGGCCACGAAAGCGTCTCCTGCGCCGCTGTAAGTGGTCTTGAAGGCTCCGGCGGTAGTGGGAAAATTGCTTGAAAAAGTCTGTCCCGCGACGTACGCCGCGCCGGAAGCATCCACGGCAATGGCCTTGCCCATGTCATTGCCGCTTCCGCCCAGGTAAGTCGAGTACACGACCAAGCCACTGGCCGTCAGCTTGGTGACGAAAGCATCCCAAAAATATCCGTTGCACGTGCCGGACGTGCCGCAGATGGTTTGGAAGGAGCCCGCGGTGACGGGGAAGTTGGACGAGCGAGTAAAGCCTGTGACATAAGCGCTGCCCGAAGCGTCCACGGCAATGGCGGTCCCTGAATCGTATCCGGCGCCCCCTAAATAGGTGGAATAGCTCAACACCGGGTCGACAATGAGCGGCTCGTGGCGGTCATACTCGCCGACTTGAAAGCCGACGTGTCCACCGGCTTTAAGCACATACCCGCCGGCGATGCTTTTCCGCCGTCCGGCAGTGGTCATTTGATAGATGCGGGGTTTGCCCAGGAGTACCTCGCCGCCGGGAATCCGGAGGCGGAGATTGCCTTGAGCGTCGATTTTAATTCTATCTGCGCCCTGGCAGTCCAGGGCGATGACCTTGGGGTCGGCGCCCGGAGCAATGACGAGGTCATACTCGAGGCGCCCGGGCGTTCCGTAGTAGACCACGCTGACGCCGGGGTAGACGTCCTGGTAGCGCACTTGGGCGTAGGTGGGGATGTCGGAGCGCCACTGTTTGGGATCATTGCCGATAAAATAGTTCACTTTGCCGGGAAGCTGCTGGGAGCCCTCAATGCGAGGCGCACGGTTAGCCCCCGCAAAACCCATCCGCATCACTGCGAAGGAACTTGCATCAGTAGCGGGGTTAGGAGTTAGCGTCTGAGCCATCGAATCTGGGCCGTCGAGCGTCGGCTGACGCAGAACAACAACGGCCTCATCTGCTGTAAGAAAGAGGGAGTAACCGACGCCTCTCGAAAGAAATTTGACACGCGAGTCTGTCTGGCCCTGATTGGCCTCGAAAGCCAAAGACTCTTCACCGTAGCCTTGCGCCAGGGAAGTGCGAGTTGTTGAGCCAGCTTTCACTAGGGCCATCGACGGTCCGGCTAGGATTGAAGACGGTTGATGAAACATTTGGCTGGTGGGTACAAAAAAATCCTTGGCTTGAGTTGTTCCAGAAAAGGGCAGGGGCGTTGCTGATTTCTCTCTTTTTTGGATGCTCGGTCTGCTTAACATCATAACCACGCTAAATGACAGGATGAGCAGCACGGCAAAACAGGCTGCTCTTTCCTCTCGACCAGGCCGTTCTGGGGCGCGTTCGGTGATTTGTCGGTTATCGGTTTGCTGTAAACGCAGCACAGGAGGGGGGGTACTGTAGCAACGCATGAGCGTGATTCTCCTTATGCGGTTGACATCGAAGGCTGTCTGGCTGTCCGCACGGACATAGAGTTGGTTTGAAGGTCAAGATCAATCGTAGGTGCCCCCGATACGCGCTCGACGTGGGTCGCATCAACTTCTACGGCAGCAGATTTGCCAAGCATTTCCACGGAAAGAACCAAGCGAGCGATGTTCTTCTTCCGAAGCAGGATTCCTTCTACTCCGGCAATCGGTCCATACTTGACCCTGACCCAGTCGCCAGATCTCAAGAAGGGATGTGGTTCAACGCGCAGAGTACTTTCAACAATTCGCCGTACTCCTTCGATTTCTGAATGTGGTATGGCGGCTGGCCGGCCTCGACAGCCCACGATATTGCACACCCCAGGCGTAGTGATGATAGGAAGCCATCTCTCAAGGCTCTCCCTGATAAATAGGTAACCGGGGAAAAGCGGAACGGAGAGTTCCTTAACGCGATCTTTCCATCTGCGGCGAGCCTTATAGAGCGGTAGAAAAACCTCAAACTCCTTATACTCCAGGATTCGAGCCGCAGCTTTTTCGTGTTGGTGCCGCGTACAAACCGCGTACCAGTTGTGGTTGCGGTCCTGTTCCGTCATATAGTGTGCCTCCGACAGCTGCAGGTACAGGGACCTTTCTTGCCTTGCCCTTCAGGATCCTAGAATGGACACAGCTTCGCCCTGTGACTTACATGATTTTATGAATTCCCCGTCGGCCGCCCGTCCCGCTGTCCCGCTTAATATCGGCCGATGGGCCCTGTCTGATACCTTGACCGAACAACTAAGCTCTTCAGTTCAATTGCGACTCGTTGGCACCGCTGTTTCCCCGCCCATGCGTATCGTTATTGACCCGCAATAGCGTATGCCGAGTCAGAATCGCAAACCCGTCGCGTCCCACAGGCCCGCTGGACTTTTCAACCCGCAAAACCTGCCCCAATGCCTCGACCCAGGTTCTAGGTGTGAATCCGGGGAGCATCGGGAGCATGACCTCGAAACCGATCTGGGCTCCTGACGGTGGGCAAGTACTGGCAAGAACGAACGCTCCCATTTCGCTAATGTCATGAGTACGCCCTTCACCTCGTTTATCAGTCCCGCTGTCTGCCCACCAAAACACGATCGGTGCATCCAAGGGAAACCGAATGGCCTTTCGGGCATGTTCTGGCCCGTCCATCCGTCACCTCGATCGAGTCCTTAAAAATCCGCCGTGAATCCTATCCGCGCCCCCAAGCGGCCACAAGAAGCCGAAAGTCCCATAATGGGAAGGCATTTGTCTGATGCAACAGGGCCTGTTCATTTTTCCCCTTCGCGTGGGTACAGGAGTCAGGTGGCGCCCAGGTACAAAAGTCTTCTTTCCTTCCTCTGGATTAGAGAGACATTCGTCCTCTTGCGCTCCAATACAGCTCTTTCCGCACTCAAGTTGCGGTACCCACACGCAACTGCTTTCTACTTGTTGGGATAAGAAAAGCGTGGCTTGAGACACTGCTAGCCGTTCGTACAAAGAAAATGCTGTTCGATCTGGGAAGTGGTACTGGCTGAGCACTAGGTCGAACTCGGTGCAGGAAAGCAGTCTGCAACCGTCGTCAAAAGACGTTGCGAAGTGGCATCGGCAGCCTCGCTTGTATAACCACGACAGCGCTTCGAGAAATCCTGCTGGATTTCCGCCAACCAGAAGCACCATTATTGGTCTGCTGATTATGCCATTTCCGCTATTCCGCAGACTGGATAAGAAATTCAGACCCTCGCGAAGCGGTCTCGCCGTTCCCGTTCCCGGAAGGCATTTCGGATGACCCGGCAAGCTTTTGTCGAATTTCGTCATCTGAACAGACCACCAAGCAGCTTGGAGAATTCAATGTAGTTCAGCCTTTGGTTTCATGGAGGAGACAGGCTAGCGAATCCCCAGGGCTCATTACAACTGTCAACAATTACAGGGGTCTGCAAGGCTGTTTCAAATGCATAGCTCTGGGTTCGGTTCAACTCTGGCCGAGGAAACGCTACTTCATGGGCGGTGTGGCTCGACCACATCGTGGCATGTCAGTGCCCGTTAGTTTGAATGTATAGGTCGGAGGAGCGCTTGGTGCGCAAAAGCTGAACTCAGCGACCGAGCTGATTCAGAGACACCAAGGCGGCTCCCCGATGGAACCTAGGTATTACATCGGGCTGGGCGTTCACAAGCGGAAGATCAGTTACTGCGTGAAGGACAGCAGTGGCAAGATTTGAGCCGAAGGATCGCTTCCCGCCACACGGCTTGACCTGGACCACTCAATGAAAACACTTCCGCAGCTGTGGAGCGCGGCAATGGAAGCGACTAGGTTCACCGGCTGGATCTACGATCATCTCCAACCACATGCTGCTGCTCTGAAGGCGGCCCATCCGCTGATGCTGCGGGCCATTGCGGCGGCGAAAAGAAGAACGATCGCATTGACACGCGAGCAAGATTTGCGAGTGCCTGCGGTGCGATTTCTGCCGGAGTGCTACATTGGCCTCGACGGCAATTCGCGAACGGCGGCGTACGCTGCGCTGGCACCTGCTGGTGCGCCAGATGGTGCAGATGAAAATCAAGGCCCGCTCGCTGCTGATGGAAGCGGGCGTGAGCTACAACAAGCAGCGATTGCACAAGGCCGGCTACTTTCGCGAGCTTCTGGCGACCAACCCGGACATCGATGAAGGGCTAGGTTCTCTGCTGCGACTGTGTCGTGAAACGGTGGTGCGTCTGGGGAAGACCGAAAGTGCTACAAAGGTCTTCTTTCCTTCCTGTGGATTAGAGAGACATTCGTCCTCTTGCGCTCCCCAAAAGGTTTGCGTACCTTCCATCGGATGTATGCGATTCACTTGGCCCCGGCTGACGGTGTGAATGGAATTTACAAACTCCGCGAAGATATCCGGTTACTATATGAAGGCGCCGGTTGAGCTTAAGAGACACAAACGTGGAGCGCAGGAAGGAGAGGAACCTCGCGGTCGACTTCTGGGCCAGTGGGTATCAACCGGCCAGGCCGTACTAATCCTTGGCCGATTGTTGGGCTAGTCTTCCGTCTCACGACCGTAAGACAGTTTTGCAGGATTTGCTCGCGAGCCGATTTCTAATGCATTTCCGAGTTCTCGCTGCAGGGTCATGCTTCGCGTTGATTTCTATAGGTCTAGTGGCCTGCACTGGATCAACCGGCTATGTAGTTCAAGGTCATGTTTCGCCCCCCTCGATCACCACGCAGCCGGCGAGTCAGACGGTGACAGCCGGTCAAACTGCTACCTTTACCGTGGTAGCCAGCGGCACTGCTCCGCTGAGTTACCAGTGGCAGAAAAACAGCGCAAATATCACGGGGGCGACTTCGTCCAACTACACCACCCCGGCGACTACCACGGCGGACAACAACTCAACCTTCGATGTGGTGGTCACCAATACGGCCGGCAGCGTGACCAGTAACACCGCGGCACTCACAGTGAATCCCGCTTCCGTGGCACCCTCGATCACCACACAACCGGCAAGTCAGACTGTGACGGCGGGTCAGACGGCCACCTTTACCGTAGTAGCCAGCGGCACGGCTCCGTTGAGTTACCAGTGGCAGAAGAACGGCGCGAACATCTCGGGGGCAACCTCGTCCGGCTACACTACGCCGGCCACTACCACTGCGGACAACAACTCGACCTTCGACGCGGTGGTAACCAACGCAGTAGGTAGCATGACTAGTAACGCCGCGACCCTGACAGTGACTCCCTCTTCATCCGTTAGAGTCGTCACGAACAGCCTACCCTCCGGTCAGATGCAGGCCGCTTATGTGTTCCCACTCCAAGCCACGGGTGGGACCCCGCCCTATACCTGGTCGGCGTTGGCCAGTTCAGTCCCGCTTGGACTAACTTTATCGCCCGCAGGTGGGATCGTCGCCGGGATACCGACCGTGTCTGGCAGCTTCACGCTCAACGTCCAAGTAAGGGACGCCGCCGGCGGTTCCGGGTCTGCGGCAATTCCTATGAGCATTGCAACACCGCCTCCACCGCCGTCCACGACGCTCTTTGGACACGCCATCCTGGTAGTCGAGGAAAACCACAACTATGGCGATGTGGTCGGCAGTTCCGCCATGCCTTATTTGAATGGCTTGATAAATCAATTCGGCCTGGCGACGCAGTACTACGCGGATACACACCCGTCCATCGGCAACTATTTTATGTTGACGACTGGGCAAATCCTCACGAACGACGATAGCCAGACTCCGTCCAGCTTTCCAGTTTCAGTGGACAACGTTGTGCGCCAACTGCTGGCCGCCGGCAAGACGTGGAAGTCCTATGCGGAGGATCTGCCGTCCGTGGGCTACACGGGCGGCAACAGCGGAAACTATTACGTTCGGCACAATCCGCTGGCCTATCTGACGGATGTGCAGAATAGTCCAACGCAGCAACAGAACCTCGTACCATTCGCACAATTCGCGACGGACCTGGCTAGTGGGAACCTGCCCAACTATTCGTTCATCGTTCCAAACGGATGCGATGATGCGCACGACTGCGGTCTGGGAGTGGCGGACAATTGGCTGAAGACGAACATAGACCCGCTGATCAAGAACCCGCTGTTCCAAAGCGATGGACTGCTCATCATTGCCTTCGACGAGTCAGCCAATGATGACACAGATGGCGGCGGGCGAATCGCGGTAGTCTTGATTAGTCCACGGTTTTCTAAGGCCGCGTTTCGATCCACAACGCTCTACCAGCATGATGCCGCGCTTCGCCTCATGCTCGAAGGCTTGGGCATCAGCGCGCTCCCGGGCTCTGCTACCACAGCACCAACGACTTGGGACTTCTTTACCTTCTAGCTGTTGATCGCGCGGTGACCGCTATCATATAGGTAAATCGCAGGTAAAAGACGGCAACGCAATTCCAAATTAGAAGACGGGCATTCCCTATTATATTAACTAGTAAGATAGTTATATTGTATGGGAGAGCGGTGATTCTAGATACAAGATACAAAGAAAAGTCAAGAGCAAAAACACAATGCGAATTTGCTCTCTGAGCGTACCTCGGCTAAAACATGAATGGAATCAAACACTTTGGTCGGTTAACAATCTTTGTTGCGGAACCGCTGGGTGAATATTGTAATTTTTATTGGGCAAAGGCCTGCTGACCTGCCAATCGCGGGTTCAAACGATCCAGGGCTATGTGGCCGTCCAAAGCGCCATGGAAATTACCACACCAGGCACGCGGCATCGATGGCCTGCCCCCTGCTCCTGGCTCGGCGCAACTTGAATGCTTGCTTCTCGCGAACTCACAAAGGGTACGGTGAGAATAGACGTGAAACCGTCCTAAGACTTCCTAAGACATCGCGCCAAATCCCAAGTAGCAGATTTCCCGTCGTTGATGGGAAACCTCGATTTGGCAACTCGCCTCCACTTTATTTGTTGACAACAATATTAATGGACAGTTCTTGGACGAGCAGGGTTCGAATCCCACCACTCTCACCTAGTAAGACGATCCCAAAATCCCTCGAAAAGCCTTCCCACAATGGCGCGGAGTTATAAGCCCCGGCCAACGAAGTATTAGACGCAGGACAGGAATCCCGCTACGTTCCGTGGGGGCTGCCCGCACTAGAGTCCGACTGCCTCAAGTAGCGGAGAGATATGAAGGGCACCCACCCACCGAACAAGGGGGACTACTATGGCTCCGGAAACGTCGGTTCTGGAAGCGCTGGCTTTGAGTAAGTTGGAGGCAGCGCGAATGCTTGGCGTGAGCATTCGGACGGTCGACCGGCTTATTGCGCTGAAGCAGTTGCCAGTGCGCCGCCTGGGGCGGCGAGTGCTAATACCACGCAATAGCCTCCAAACTCTGCTGAGGGCCGATCATCCGACACAAGCCGCTTGATAATCTAGCTGCTAGATTGTAGGCTCTTGGTGTGTCCAAGAAAGACACTCCAGGCGACGACGTGCGTGAGTTCCTCCGCAAGATTGGGAAGAAGGGCGGAAAGGCACGCGCCAAGAAATACGATACAGAGACATTCAGAAAATGGTCAAAGGAATCGGGAGCGGGACGCCCTCCGAAATCTAGGAAGGAGAAGCCGTGAGTCAGAGAGGAGTCTTTGAAAGGGAGCCAGGTTCGGGAGTTTGGTGGATCTGCTACTTCGACCGGTTTGGCAAGAGGCACCGGGAGAAGGCCGGTACCAAGAGTGTTGCCATCAAGCTTTACGGGAAGCGTAAGCAACATGTGCTTGAGGGCAAGAAGCTCCCAGAGAGCTTTCGCAAGCCATCCGTCAACTTTCGTCAACTCGTTGACGATGCGCTTGCGTATTCGAAGAGGAACAAAAGGTCCTACAAGACGGATGTGCCTCGTTTTGCCAGCCTAAAAGAGTGGTTCGGTTCTTATCCTGCAGAAGAACTGACACCCCAAGAGATTGAAAAGACTTTGGCACGGGCAGCAGAGAAGGAGAAGTGGGCGGCCTCGACCTTCAATCACTATCGTTCGCTGATGTCCCTGAGCTATCGCCTCGGGATACAGAATCGGAAAGTGACTTCAAATCCTGCCCGTTCCGTGACGCATCGTCGCGAGGATAATAATCGCGTCCGGTTTCTGACCGTCGAGGAGGAAAAGAAGCTCCGAAACGTGATTGAGGCCAAGTGGGCTTCGCACTTGCCGGAACTCGATCTGGCGATCAACACCGGCATTCGGAAGGGCAGCCAGTACGGGTTGACATGGGACATGGTAGACTTGAAGGGTAGGATGTTGAACATCCCGCGGACGAAGAACGAAGAACCCATACACGTCCCGTTAAATGATGTTGCGATAGCCGCCCTGAAACTTGTGCACGGGCGGGGCGGTCGCAGAGGACGTGTGTTTCAGTCAGCTAAGACCGGCGAACCCCTCGAAAACGGACGTCATTGGTTCGACGATGCGGTGATTGAAGCGGGGATCAAGAATTTTCACTGGCACGACTTGCGGCATACGTTCGCAAGCCGGCT